>ERZ857965.374-NODE-374-length-67026-cov-24.052456_pt1 | contig 67026 bp, 64 predicted proteins | sample MGYA00519758_ERZ857965 | MGnify/ENA primary metagenome ERZ857965 (study PRJEB31778, sample SAMEA3449381) | human gut metagenome | biome: human gut; feature: human-associated habitat; material: faeces | place: United Kingdom | collected 2010/2012 ... | reverse complement strand
GGGACGCTGTCCCTTGACCCTGCAAGGGGCAGACGAAAAGGGACGAAGTCCCCCCCTTGACCCCTCCGCGCGATTGAGTTGGTCTCACTCCCATAATTCTTCCGCGTGTTTATCCGTGAACTTACCCCTCCGCCAGCGGAAGCTCAAACCAGAACGACGTTCCTTCGCCCTCCTTGCTGTCAACCCCAAACGGCACATTGTGCTTCTCCAAAATACTCCTGACAATCGACAAGCCCAAGCCGCTGCCGATAATCGCCCGCTTATGCGTCTCCTGCGTGCGGTAGTAGCGATTCCAAATCAGCGGCAGTTCCTCCGGCGCAATGCCCTTGCCGCTGTCGTGAATTGTCAGGCGCACCATCTTGCCGATGACCTCCTGATGGATTTCGACCGTCTTGTCCTCGCCCGTGTACGTCAGCGCATTGCCGACTAAGTTGTACACCACCTGCGCAATCCGCTGTTCATCCGCGATTGCCTTCACCTGCGCCTGCGGATGGAACACCACCTGATAGCCGTTTTGCTGCACCATGCGGCTCACGCGGTCGGTAATCGCCTGCACAGACGCGGTGAATGGGTACGGCGCGGGATTGAACGCCAGCGCGCCCGTCTGCAGGCGACTGAAATCCAGCAGTTCGTTGACCAAACTTGTCAGGCGCTGCGTCTCGTCGATGATCACCTGCATGTTTTCCGGCGTCGCCTCGCCGGGAATATCGCGCATCATCTCGACGTAGCCGCCAATCATCGTCAGCGGCGTGCGCAGGTCGTGGCTGATGTTGGCAATCAGCTCGTGCTGCAGGTTCTCCACCTGACTTAACTCCTTCGCGGCGTATACCAGCGTGCCGTTCAGTTCCGCCATTTCGCGGTACTCGCAGCCATGCGGGGGAATTTCGTACTGCCCGCGCGAGAGGGAGTGCGCCGCTTCGCTCGTCTCAACGATGGAGCGCGTCACCTTGCGGGAAATCAGCATCGCCAGCAGCGTTGCGCCAAGGAGGACGATGATGGTGATAAGCATCAGCTGCATCCGCAAGGTCGCGACGGTGCTGTCCAGCGGGGTAATGATGGAGTTGAGCAGCAGATACCCGCCCGTGCCGTCGGGCAGGGTGACACGGCGCGCGCACAGCAGGCTCTGCTTCTTGTCGTCCTCCATCTTCGGCACGTTGCCGCGGAATTGATGGCTGTTGTACTGGTCGCCGCCGAATGGGGCGATGTTGAACAGCTCCGTCAGCGTATCGCCGTTTTCGGGAATCATTGAGCACCAGAAGGACAAATCCCGGCTGCTCATGCGGTGGATGAGGCAGTAATGAATGTCATCCGACGACAAAAACACATGCTTGCTGCTGTCCAGCAGGAGGATGCAGACGTCATTCTGCTGCGCGAGCCTGTCCATCAGCGCGGACAACTGCTCATTGCCGATGTTGCTCTCCACCGCGTCGGCGGCCTGGGTGATTTGCCGCGTTTTGTCCCAGCGGTAGAAGTCGTCCAGCCAGACAATCTGCATCAGCCACAGGAGCGCAAGGACGAACGCGACAAACGCCGCCAAGTAAGCGAAAACTCGGCGGCGAATGCGGGGATGCTTTTTTTCTTTCGGATTTTTGCGCATAGCGAAACACCTCGTTATCACCCAGTAGGGGAAGGAAAAAAAGTCAGTCCTTCTCAAAGCGGTAGCCAACGCCTCTAAGCGTTGTAATTTTATCCGCATATTCGCCCAAACTCTTGCGAAGCAGCTTGATGTGCGTGTCCAGCGTGCGGTCGTCGCCGAAGAAGTCGTAACCCCATACGTCGCTGATGAGCTTCTCGCGCGTCAGGGCAATGCCGCGGTTGCGCACCATGTAGAACAGCAGGTCGTACTCCTTGGGGGACAGATTCAGCTTTTCGCCCTTGATGGTCACTTGGCGCGCGGCGAAGTCCACCACCATATCGCCGATGGTCACCCGCTCACCGTCGGACGTGGCGGGCACATTGGCGGCGGTGCGCTTCAAAACGGCGGACACGCGCATCATCAGTTCACGCGGCGAAAAAGGCTTGACGACATAATCATCAATGCCCAGCTCGAAGCCGTGGATGCGGTCATACTCCTCGCCGCGCGCGGAAAGCATAATCACGGGAACTTGGGATTTGCGGCGGATTTCGCGGCAGGCGGAGAAGCCGTCGAGTTCGGGCATCATCACATCCATGATGATGAGGTCATAGTTCTTTTGCCGGCACTTTTCGATGGCTTCCATGCCGTTTGACGCTTCCTCGACGTTGTAGCCCTCGAAGGCGGCGTACTTGCGGATGAGGTCGCGGATGCGGGCTTCATCGTCAACGATTAAGAGTGTCATTTACAAGCCACCTCTTGCTCTTTTTGATTGCGGATATATTATAGTTGATTTTTCTTGTCGCGGGGAGTAGCCCCGCCTTCATTATAGCCAAATCCGGGACAAAAAGCAACCGTTATGGGGCAGGAAGGTTGATGTCGAGTGTTTTTCCTTTGCGCTGGATGGTGATGACGCAGGGCTGCTGCTGGGCGGAGAAGAAAGCGTCCAGCGCGGTGAGATCGGCGGGGGACTGGCTGTTCAGGGTGAGCAGCGTGTCGCCCGCCTCGATGCCGGCACGGTCGGCGCGGCTCTGGTCGATGACCGCCAGCACATAGTAGCCCTCCGACTGCCCGTCAAGCAGAATCAGCCCGGCGGACGCACTGCCCGTCAGCGGCATGGTTTCATCCGCCGAAGGACGAAACGCCACAAGCACCGCCAGCGCGCAGAGCAGAATGCACAGGCTGATAACGTGTTTCCGCTGCATCCGCATACCCCCCCTTTCTGTCTTTTCAGCGTTTATTCTACATCCCGCGCGTGATGGGTAGGTGAAAGTCCCTTGATTCCTGCCTGAATTTGCGGTATACTGAATCAGATTCCTTGCCGAAAGGAGATTCCCCCTATGCCGTCCAAAGACTTCGCCGCGCGCCGAAATCCCGCCATTGCGGGCTGCACCGCCACCGGCGTGCTGAAAATCCTCGCGCTTGTGTTCATGTTCATTGATCACGCGGGCAAAATGCTCTTCCCGCAGATTGCTGAAATGCGGATGCTGGGGCGCATTGCCTTTCCGCTGTACTGCTGGTGCATGGTCGTAGGCATCAGCTACACGCGCTCCGTGCCGAAATATCTGGGGCGGCTAATGCTGATTGGGCTGGCGTCGCAGCCGATTTACATGGTCGCGCTCAATCACAGCTGGAATCAGCCGAACATTTTTCTGACGCTGCTCGTCGCGCTGTGCGGCGTGTGGGGCTTGAAGGCGAAAAAGCTGCTCAGCCACATTTGGGCGCCGATTCTGGCACTCTTCGCGGCGCAGCTGCTGGGGTGCGACTATGGCTGGCGCGGCGTGATGCTGGTGATGCTGCTCTACGGCGTGCGCGGCAGCCGGGCGGGCATTGCGTGCGTGATGATTGCGTTCTGCCTGTACTGGGGCGGCAGCAGCGTCGGCGTGACCCACCTGTTCGGGCAGGATGTCACGCCGCTGACCTCCTCCGCCATCGGCGCGGTGATTTCGCCGTGGCTGCGGCTGCAAACGATGGCAATTTGGGCGCTGCCGCTGATGCTGCTGCCCATCAGCCAGCAGGTGAAAATGCCGCGCTGGGTCGGCTATGCCCTCTATCCGCTGCATCTGGTGGTGCTGATTGCGCTGGAAGCGGCGCTTGCCCAGCCCATTCACACGGAGAACCTCATCAACGCTTGGAATGCGTTTGTATCCTTATTTTGACGAGGTGACGTATGGACGCTTCTCCCATCACCCCCGACCTTGACGAAGCCCTGCGTTATGCGGGCGTTCGCGCGGACGAAAGCGGCGACATGCACCGAAAAATGGCGGAAATTGCCGCGCAGTGCATGAAAACCGTCACGCCGCGCTGCACCTACCGCGTGTCCGAAATCGCGTGGGAAAACGGAATGCCGTCGCTCTTTGGCGGGCAGCTTGTTTTGCCCGGCAGAACCGCCGCGGTTATGCTGCGTTCGTGTTCCCATGCGGCGCTGCTTGTCTGCACCCTCGGCACGACGTTCGATGCGCTGGCGCGGCAGGTACAGGCGCGGGATTTTGCGGATGCGCTGCTGCTGGACGGCTTCGGCGGCGCGTATGTCGAAGCGGGCTGCAACGCGGCGGAGCGCGAAATCGCCGCGAAGCTGCCCGGCAAGTACCTCACCGACCGCTTCAGCCCCGGCTACGGCGATTTGCCGCTGGACGTGCAAAGCCCGCTGCTGGCGCTGACTGACGCGACCCGGCGGCTGGGCGTCACCCTCAGCGAATCGAACCTGATGAACCCGCTCAAGAGCGTCACCGCCGTGATTGGGCTGTCGGACACCCCGCAGCAGGCGCGGATTCGCGGCTGTGACTTTTGCGCGATGCGGACGCGCTGCAATTTGCGAAAGGCAGGAAAAACCTGTGGAACATAAGCTGACTTTTCTGGATGGCGCAATGGGCACGATGCTCCAGCGCCACGGGCTAAAGCTCGGTGAAATTCCTGAGCTGCTTGCTATCACCAACCCGGATTTGCTGACGAATATCCACCGGCAATATATCGAAGCGGGCACGGAAATCGTCTATGCGAACACGTTTGGGGCGAATCGGCGGAAGATGCAGAAAACGCCCTACACCGTGGCGGACGTGGTGTCTGCCGCCATTGCAGCGGCGAAAAAGGCTTGCATCGGCACATCCGCCCGCGTCGCGCTGGATATTGGCCCCTTGGGCGAACTGCTCGAACCGATGGGCACGCTGCCGTTCGAGACGGCGGTGGATATGTTCGCGGAGATTGTGGACGCGGGCGTGAACGCGGGTGCTGACCTCATCTGCATCGAGACGATGACCGACCTGTACGAGGCAAAAGCCGCCCTGCTTGCCGCAAAGGAGCATTCGATGCTGCCTGTGTGGGTGACGATGAGTTTCGACGCGACCGGGCGTACCTTCACCGGCTGCACAATTCCGTCCATGGCGCGGACGCTGGAAGGCTTGGGCGCGGACGCGATTGGGCTGAACTGCTCGCAGGGGCCGAAGCAGCTGCTGCCGCTCTTTCAGGAGCTTTGCCGTGTGACGACCCTGCCCGTGATTGCCAAACCGAACGCGGGTCTGCCCGACCCGGTTGATGGGCATTATGACCTGCCGCCGGAGGAGTTCGCCCGCACGATGGTGGATGTGGTGGGCGCGGGCGTGAGCATCGTCGGCGGCTGCTGCGGCACGAACCCCGACTACATCCGCGCGCTGCACAGCGCTGTGCACACCATGACGCCCGGCGCGCGCGACATTCATCACGGCAGCTTCCTCTGCACGCCGACGATGCCGCTGGAAATCTCCGGCGTGCGGGTCATTGGCGAGCGCATCAATCCGACGGGCAAAAAGCGCTTCCAGCAGGCGTTGTTGGCGGGCGATTTGGATTACATCGTCGATGTCGCCATTGCGCAGGTGGACGCGGGCGCGCAGGTTCTGGATGTCAACGTTGGCTATCCGGGCGTGGATGAACTCGCCATGCTCCCGCGCGTGGTCAGGAAATTGCAGGAAGCGGTGGATGTGCCGCTTCAGCTGGATTCCACCAACGCCGCCGCACTGGAAGCCGCCCTGCGCGTCTATAACGGCAAAGCGGCGGTCAACTCCGTCAACGGCGAAGAGAAAGTGCTGCAAACGCTGCTGCCGGTGGTGAAGAAATATGGCGCGGCGGTCGTCGGTCTGGCGCTGGACGAGAAGGGCTTGCCCAAAACGGCGGCGGAGCGCGTCGCAATTGCGAAGCGCATTGTGGCGGCGGCGGAACGCTTCGGCATCCCCCGCGAGGACGTGTTCATCGACTGCCTGACGCTGACCGTCTCCGCCCAGCAGGATCAGGCGGAGGAGACGCTTGCCGCCGTCCGCACGGTGCACCGCGACATGGGGCTGCAAACCGTCCTTGGCGTGTCAAACATTTCCTTCGGGCTGCCGAACCGCCTGCTGATGACGCAGACGTTCCTGATTCGCGCGCTGAACGAGGGCTTGACGCTGCCTATCATCAACCCGAATCAGAAGGAAATCATGGACGCGGTCGCGGCGTTCCGCGTGCTCAGCGGCGAGGACGAGGCGTGCGCGGCGTATGTCGAGCGCTTTGGCTCGGAAGCCGCGCTTGCCGCTGAAAAGCAGCGCGCCGCCGCTGTTTCGTCTGCCCCGACCGCGAAAGCAGCTGCCGCCGTCACCAACCTCGATGACGCGATTATCCGCGGCCTCAAGGCAGACGCAGCGCGCTTGGCGAAGGAAGCGCTGGCGACCGAAAACGAATTGTCGCTGGTTGAAAAGCACCTGATTCCCGCCTTGGACAAGGTTGGCACGGACTACGAGCGCGGCGTGGCGTTCCTGCCGCAGCTGCTGGGCGCGGCACAGGCGGCGCAGGCGGTGTTCTCCGTCATCCGCGACAGCTTGGCGGCGAAGGGCGGCGAACCCGTCAAGAAGGGGCGCATCGTGATTGCGACGGTCAAGGGCGATATCCACGACATTGGCAAGAACATCGTCCGCACGGTGCTGGAAAACTACGGCTACGACGTGCTGGATTTAGGGCGCGACGTGCCGCCGGAAACGGTGGTGGACGCGGTGGTGAAGGAGAACATCCGCCTTGTCGGTCTGTCCGCGCTGATGACGACGACCCTGCCGAGCATGGAGGAAACCGTACGCCAGCTGCACGCCCTGCCGAATCCGCCGAGCATCATGGTGGGCGGCGCGGTGGTGACGCCGGAGTACGCGCAGAAGATGGGCGCGTTTTATGCCAAGGACGCGCGCGCATCGGTGGAGATTGCGAAAAAGATACTGGGTTAATACGATTTCCAGATTCAACTGCGCCATCTGCTTGCGCCTTTTCCCTTCTGGCGTCCGCTCATTCCACTTAGCGTAGCGCTGCTACGCTGCGTTTCATTCACGTTAGCCAGAATGAAAAATTCGCGGCGCATCTTGGCGCATTCTTATCTGGAAATAGTATAAGGAGGATTTCGCCCATGCGTACCCTGCTGATGGCGGATATTCACGGCAATTTCGCCGCGCTTCGGGCGATTCTTTCGACCCCGGAGGCGCAGTCCTGCGGGCGCGTCATTTCCCTTGGCGATCAGGTGAATTTCGGCCCGGAAAGCCGCAAAGTCGTCGAAACCCTGCGTTCACTCGGCGCGACGATGCTCATGGGCAATCACGAGGAGCGGCTGCTGCATCCGGATGATTTTGCCGGCTACAACTGGGCGATGCTGCGTGTGACGGCGCGGCAATTGTCAGGCATTTCGCTGGCTGATTTGCCGGTGAATGTCCGCATTGGTTCGGCACTGCTGACGCACGGCACGCCCGGCGACCCGTACCATTTGGTTTATCCGCCGGATTTGCCGGAGGTGCTGAAGGCGCTGCCGGAAGACGTGTCGCTGCTGATTTCGGGGCATAATCACCTCTGCTGGGATGTCACTTCCGGGCATCGGCGGGCGTTCAATCCGGGCAGCGCCGGGCTGAACGAGACGGGCACAGGCGCGCGGGCGATGTTCGCTATCTGGGATGGCGATGACCTCACGCCGTGCAGTGCGCCCTACGACGTAACGGAAAACGCCCGCGCGTACCTTTCCGGCGGATTTGCGCAGGAAGCGCCGGAAATGAGCCGGATGTGCCTGCAAGAGATGGAAACGGGGCAGTATCAAGGCGTTTTGCGGTTGATTCGGCATGTGAAGCACGTTGCGGAAGGCATGGGGCTGACGATTGCCGACCGCGAAGCATGGCTGGCGGCGGACGCGGCCGCCCCGTGGCGCGAACCCATTTCAACCGCGGATTTCTGGGCGCGAAAGGAGAAAGAAGCATGAGCGATACCATCGCAGCCATCGCGACTGCGCCGGGACAGGGCGGCATTGCGATTGTCCGCGTGTCGGGCGACATGGCGGAGGACATTTTACGCCGCATCTTCCGCCCAGTCGGCGGGAAACATCCGCTGCCGACGCATCTGCTAACCTACGGGTATATTGTGGAGGATACGGAGCGCATTGACGAGTGCATGGCGGTCATCATGCGCGCACCCAAATCGTACACACGCGAGGATGTGGTGGAATTCCAGTTGCACGGCGGCGGCTGTGTTGCGCAGAAGGTGCTTGCGCTGTGCCTGTCCTCCGGCGCACGCTTAGCGCAGCCGGGCGAATTTACCCGCCGGGCATTTTTGAACGGGCGAATTGACTTAAGCCAAGCCGAAGCCGTGATGGACTTAATCGCCGCGCAGGGCGAGCAGAGCCGCAAAGCCGCCATGCGCCAGCTGACCGGGGGCGCGTCGTCATTCATCCGCAAGGCGGCGGACGAATTGTACGCCATTCAGGCGGGCGTGGCGGCGTGCATTGACTATCCGGAGGAAATCAGCGAAGAGGAAGCCGCGAGCGACCTTGCGCCGCGCATTGCACATCTGGCGAAAACGCTGACGGACGCCTGCGACGAGCGCGCCGCGCGGCTGCTGCAATCAGGGCTTCGCGTTGCGCTGTGCGGGCAGCCGAACGTGGGCAAATCGAGCCTGCTCAACGCGCTTTTAGGCGAGGAAAAGGCGATTGTGACCGCGATTCCCGGCACGACGCGCGATTTGGTGGAGGGCACGCTGATGCTCTCCGGCAGCGTCATCCACCTGACGGACACCGCCGGTCTGCACGACACGGACGACCCGGTGGAACGCATTGGCGTTGACCGCGCGCGCCGCGCCCTGGCGGATGCGGACGTGGTGCTGCTGGTGCTGGACATGAGCCGTCTGCTGACGAATGAGGACGAATCGCTCCTGCGCGCGCTGCACGGGCGGACGGGCTGCATTGTGCTGAACAAGAGCGACCTGCCGCCGGTGCTGACGGACAGCGACCTGCAAGACGCGGCGGACGGCAAGCCGATTCTGACCGTCTCCGCGAGCGTTCCGGACAGTTTGCAGCCGCTGAAAAGCTACCTTGCGTCGCAAGCCGCTGTCAGCGACCAGCTCACCCTGACCCAGCCGCGCCACATCGCAGCCGCGCGCCGGGCGGTTGCCGCATTGCATCAGGCGGAGGAAACGCTTCGCAGCTATTCGGTGGACTTGGCGGGCGTGGACTTGCAGCAGGCGCAGATGGCGCTGGCGGAAATCACGGGCGACGAGGTAGAGGAAAAGCTGCTCGATGAAGTGTTCGGCAGGTTTTGCGTGGGAAAATAAACAAAATGGGCAGGCACACCGCAAAAAGCGTACCTGCCTTTTCATTTACTTCCGCTCAATCACCGTCTGGCTGTCGCTGACGCCCGGGGTCGTCGGGTCAATCACAACGCCCAGGGTGCTCAGCAGGGACAGCAGCGCCGCGCCCAGCTGCATCACCTGCTCCTGCGCCACCGTCGTCTCAATGCCGAACAAGTCCAGCAGGTTGAATACGAACGTGCAGACGACTGCCAGCAGCGTCGTCAGCCAAACCTTGTTGTGGAAACGAAGCGACCAGTTGATTTTCATGCAATCATCCTTTCTGTGCAAATCTTTTTCTTCACGCTGGAAGAAAAATGGGAGGAAAAGCGTTTTGTTTGTGGAAATGGTACATCATCCGACAACGAAAGGGGAGATTCTGATGAAGAAACGTGTTTTGTCCGCCTTGATGGCGCTGCTCCTGCTGATTCCTGCCGCCGGAAGTGCCGAGGAAGCGCCGATGCTGCTGGAATCCTACGCTTCACGCGGCGCGCGGCAGGTGACGTTCGCCTATCCGGAAGGGTGCACGGTGGAGGTGGAGGACAAAATCGGGACGATGGTGTTCATGGATGATGAAACCTATGTGGTGGTGGTCGTGACCCACAAGGGCAGTTCCGGCATCGACGAGATTCGGGAAGCTATCGGCGATTCGTCGCTGATTTTCGCCCTGACCGACGACATGCACCTTTACGCCACGCATGGGATGCTGAATTATCCGCTGCTGACGAATTACGATTACGTCGAGGTGGGGCTGAATCTTCCCGGTGGCGTGGATGTAGTCGTTGCATCCCAGTGCCTCTATGGGGATACGGCGGTCTACGATCTGCTGCTGACCATCGTCGGCTCGCTCACGGATGCAGCGCCGCTGCAAACGTGGCTGGAGGAAACGTGGATTCCAACGGTGATGCAGGAATGACCATCGGGGGCTTGGGTGGACGCGCGTTCCACCCAAGCCGATTTTGTTATCCGCGACGGTCAGCCAGTTCCCACAGCGCCAGCTTGCTCTTCTTGCCGAAGATACCATCAACCGTGAGGTTGTTATCCTTCTGGAAAGCCTTCACTGCGGTTTCGGTGTTTTTCCCGTAGTAGCCGTCGGGAGTGCCAACGTCCGTGTAGCCGAGATCATACAGATCGCTCTGAATGCGCTTCACAGGCAGATAGTATTTCCCGGAATGGGAAGAACGCTTCCAAGCGGGGGTGCTATATCGCGGGATGTACATCTCATCGCTGGCACAGGTGGACGGCACGCCCGTCAAATAGTTCTGGTGAACATACCCCTCAATGGTATCAATGCAATCCCAGACAGAAACATACTTGAAAGGGTCGAGAGAAAAAACCCGCGTAACGGGATAACCACGAGGCAGTTCGGTAATCACGTTGCTCGTGTTCGTTTCAGCTTCACTGCGCAGATGCACAGTCTGTCCAGAAGGAACGTTAATCCAGTAGGTACTCATTACATTTACCTCTGTTTCTCAATGTAGTATTTATATACCTCACTCCTGAGGTGTGTCATTTAGGGCTTGAGAGTAAAGTCGTGTTACGCCATCCGCCCGCGAATCTCCTGCAAGCCATGCTCCGCCTCGTCCATGCGTCCCTCCAGACGGTAGGTGCGCTCAATCAGGTTGTTGTGCTGGGCGACGCGCTTTTCCAGCTGCGCCAAGCGGTACTGCGTCAGCCGGGAGGATGCCAGCACGCCCGCGCATGACCCCGCCAGCGTGCAGAAACCCGAAATCAGCGCCACAAGCAGCGATTCGCTCATGCGCCGCCTCCTTCCAGCGCCGCCCACGTCTGTTTGCCCACGATGCCGTCCACCGCCAGACCCCGCTCGGACTGGAAGCCCTTCACGCTGCACCGCGTCATCGTACCGAAAATGCCGTCTACGGCAAGTTCGTAGCCCGCGCGGTTCAGCAGCGTTTGCAGCAGGCGGACGGAATCGCCCCTGCTGCCCGTGCGGAGGGTCGGGCGGGACACGCTGGATGGAGTGGACACGGCGGAATCGCCCGCAGAATTGAAGCTGCTGGTTTCAGCCACGTCCTTCAACCAGCCCCAATAGCGCCATTTGCCGATTTTGCTGTCCGCCTTGACTGCCATGCCCTCGGTGGAGGCGTGGACGATGCGCAGCGGCGACACGCTCGTGACCAGCCCGATGTGGCAGAAGTCGCCCAGCCCGTCTGAAAAGCGCGCGGGCGTTACGGACTTCCACTTGAACACCGCCATGCCGGGGCGGAGGTCGGCGGCGGATGCAATCGTACCTGAACGGGCGAGGTACTTGCGGAAGATGGTGTTGCTGCCGTGGTAGATGGATGCGCCCTGACGGCGGAACGCGCGGACGAACATGCCGGAACAGTCGATGCCGCGCGCGTCGTTCGTGCCGGGGGATGCGTAGGGGAAGCCGATGCAGGCTTCAAAGTCGCTGATGAGCTGCTCAAGGTTGAGCAAAAAATCACCTCCAATGATAATGAGCAATGGGATAGTGTGCGTAACCTGTGGATAAACACGCGGAAGCAGCATGAGAGCGTCACCAACTCAATCGCGCGAAAGGGAGTCCAGAGGGTCGAAGACCCTTTGGCGGGGTCAAGGGGCAGTGCCCCTTGCGTCTCCCTTTGTACACGAAAAATTCATACTTTCCTTGCAAATCCACCAAATTTGAGCCTGAATTTCGGCTAAATTCCGGTGGATTTTTTTTTGAATGTGTGCTATACTATATGAACGAGGGGTCTGTGCGTTGCAAAACAGACCGCAATCAAACGCCGCCATTCCGGAATGATGATGCTGGGGAAGTCGGAATTGTGGAATGAAGAAAAGGAAGTCGCCGGTGGAGGGCTTGCAATGCCCGCCCTGCGGTGATGGAATCGGCAGCGTTTGGCAAACGACGGGGAAATGCTGCGAAAGCGGACACGGGCAGGGCAGTCCTGCGCGGGCAGTTTTCGGCTGCAAAGACGCAACGGATAAAATGCGTTTTTTCCCGGCATGGAAATAATGCTGATGGGGTTCGGCGAAACGCAGGATTGCCGTGTCCAGCAGCAGTTTTCCGCAAAAATGGCTTTTTTACTTCCGTGATGGAAGTATGTGAAAGAGAAGGAACGAAAACGTTTGAAAGAGAGTGATGGTATGACCCCGAGAACGAAAGCAGCGCAGCCGGCAAGCCGCCTGCGGATTGTCAGCCTTGGCGGTGTGGATGAAATCGGCAAGAACATGACAGTTTTTGAATATGAGGATGACATTGTGGTGGTTGACTGCGGCAGCATTTTCCCCAAAGAGGATATGCTGGGCGTCGATCTGGTCATTCCGGATGTGTCCTATCTGGTGGAGAAGAAGCGCAACGTGCGCGGATACCTCTTTACCCACGGACACGAGGACCACATCGGCGCGACGCCGTACATCCTGCGCCAAGTGCCCGCGCCGCTCTACGGAACGAAATTGACGCTGGCGCTGGTGGACTTGAAGCTGAAGGAGCATCGCATTCAGGGCATCCCGATGCAGGTGGTGCAGCCGCGCGACGAGGTGCGGCTGGGCAAGAACTTCACGGCGAAGTTCATCCACGTCAGCCACTCCATCGCGGGGGCGTGCGCCATTGCGCTCACCTGCCCGGCGGGTACGGTCGTCGTCACTGGCGACTTCAAAATTGACTACACGCCCGTCGATGGGCATATCACCGACCTTGCGTCCTTCGCCGAGCTGGGCGAGCGCGGCGTGCTGGCGATGCTGTGCGAATCCACCAACGTCGAGCGCCCCGGTCACACCATCTCCGAAAAGAAGATTGGCGTGACGTTCGAGAACATGTTCCGCGACGCGCAGGGGCGTGTGATTGTCGCCATGTTCGCGTCGAACATCCACCGTATGCAGATGGTCATTGACAACGCCATGCGCTACGGCCGCCGTGTCTGCTTCATCGGGCGCAGCATGGTCAACGTCAGCCGCGTGGCGATGCAGATTGGCGAACTGCGGATTCCGCCGGAAGCCATTATTGAGGCGGACGCGCTCGACCAGTACCCGGACAACGAGATTCTGGTGATGACGACGGGCAGTCAGGGCGAGCCGATGGCAGGCTTGACGCGCATGGCGTACAGCGAGCACCGCAAGCTGCAAATCCGGCAGAGCGATACGGTGATTATCTCCGCCACGCCCATTCCCGGCAACGAGAAGAGCATCAGCCGCGTCATCGACCAGCTGTACCGCTGCGGCGCGAACGTCATCTATAAGGCGCTGGCGGAGGTGCACGTCTCCGGCCACGCCTGTCAGGAAGAACTCAAACTCATGCACGCACTGGTGAAGCCGAAGTACTTCATCCCCGTTCACGGCGAATACCGTATGCTGTGGCAGCACGCGGTGCTGGCGGAGTCGATGGGCATGAACTCCACCGACATCGTGCTTCCCGAAACGGGGCAGGTTATCGAGATGAATCAGGAAGGGCTGTATCTGGCGGAACAGATTCCGACCGGCGCGGTGCTGGTGGACGGTCTGGGCATCGGCGACGTGGGCAACGTCGTTCTGCGCGACCGCAAGCACCTCAGTCAGGACGGCTTGATTATCGTCGTCATGGCGATTAACCGCGACGACCAGCGCCTTGTCTCCGGCCCGGATATCATCAGCCGCGGCTTCATCTACGTCCGCGAGAATGAGGATATTATCGAGAACACGCGCGATGTCGTGCGGCAGATTCTGTCGCAGTCGTCGCTGGCGGGCGAGGACTGGCCGGCGCTCAAGAACCGCATCAAGGATGAACTGCACCGCTTCATCTTCGAGAAAATCAAGCGCAACCCGATGATTCTGCCCATTATCCTTGACGTTTGACATGGGGGCGCACATCTGATACAATAGGGAGGAACGCTGCAACATGCGTTTCTCTCTTTTTCGTGGGAAATCGGGATGAATCAAGCGGACAGAAACGTTTCTATTTACGGATAGCGTATCGAAAGGATGGACATGCTGTTATGGAACATGCTACGGCACACCGCTTGGCGCAGGAAATCCGCCAGAGCGAGGAGTATCAGACGTATCACGCACTGAAAGAGGAGGTTATGGCGGACGAAACGACCGCCGCACTCCTGAAGGAATACAAGAAGCTGCAGCTGCGCCTGCAAATGGCGGCTGTCTCCGGCACGCAGCCGGATAATGACGACATGCAGCGCTTTCAGGGCATTTCGGCGCTGCTGTTCGGCAAGCTGGAAGTCAGCCAGTACCTGCTGGCGGAAATGCGTTTGCAGCAGGAAGTGGCGGGCATTCTGCGCATCATCACCGACGCGGCGGACATTGACATGGGGATGGGACAATAATTCCGGATTCTCCAAAGGGGGGCAGGCTTGTTGAGCAAGAAGCATGACAGCTACGAGAGCATCCGCGACGAGCGGCGATATGGCCCGTACTGGTACAGCGCGCTGTGGCGCATCATCCGCCCAATCCTGATTGGCTTGGGCACGGTGCTGGTGGTGGCGGGCATCCTGTTCAGCGTGTGGAACAAGGTGTACGGCGAGTTCATTGCGCCGCCGGATGAAAACAGCACGGCGCAGGTGCCCTTCACCATCGAGAGCGGACAGAGCCTGACCCGCGTGGCGAACCGGCTGGAGGAAGCCGGGCTGATTCGCAATCGCACGGTGTTCAAGTACTACTGCGATTTCGCGGGCTGGGGGCAGAAAATCCAGTCCGGCAGCTACACGCTCAGCCCGTCGATGACCATGCGGCAGATTGCCGACCAGCTCACGCGCGGCGACGGCAACCCGATTGTACGCAATATCACGCTCATTCCCGGCTGGACGATTGAGCAGTTCGCCGAGCAGCTGGTCAAAGACGGCGTGCTGACGGACAGCGCGGAGTTCTTGTCCCTGTGCAAGAGCGGCACGAGCTTCAGCGAATTCTATTCCGTGCAGGACGTGCTGAACAGCCGGAACGTCAGCCAGCGCCGCTATGTGCTGGAGGGGTATCTCGCGCCCGATACCTACGAAATCTACATCGGCGCGACGGCAAGCGAAATCATCCGCAAGCTGATTACGCAGACCGAGCGGGTGTTCTCCGTCGCCTGTGAGGATCGCGCGGAAGAGATGGGCTACACGATGGACGAGATTCTGACGCTGGCGAGCATGATTGAGAAGGAAGCGTCCAAGGCGGATTTCACGAAGGTGTCCGCCGTATTCCACAACCGCCTGAAAGCGGGCATGAAGCTGCAAAGCGACGTGACGATTCACTACATCACGGGCGTAAGGAAAATGTCGCTGACGGGCAGTGATTTGGCGCTTGACAGCCTCTACAACACCTATCAGGTGACGGGGCTGCCGCTTGGCCCGATTTGCGCGCCGAGCGCGGATGCCATCAACGCGGCGCTCTACCCGGACGAGACGTTTGTGGCGGAAAACTACCTGTATTTCTGCGCGACAAGTCCCGAAAGCACGGAGCTGCACTTCTCCCGCACCTTGCAGGAGCATGAACAGGCGGTCGCCATCTACGCGCCGCTGTGGCAGCAGTACGACAAGGAAAGAGGCATTGAGTAAATGACCAACCGGATGCCGGAGCTGCTGTGCCCGGCGGGGAATCTTGAATCGCTGGAGGCGGCACTGCATTTCGGCGCGGACGCGGTCTATGGCGGTATGAAGCAGTTCGGCCTGCGCGCCTTCGCGGGCAATTTCGACGAGGAGGCGCTGACGCAGGCGGTCGAAAAGATGCACGGCGCGGGCAAGAAGTTCTACCTGACGATGAACATCTTCCCGTTTGACGACCAGCTGGATGATTTCATCGCGGCGGCGAAAGCAGCACGGGACATCGGCGTGGACGCGGCGATTGTCAGCGATTTGGGGGCGATTGCCGCCCTGCGCCGCGAAGTGCCGGAGCTGCCCCTGCACGTCAGCACACAGGCGAGCACCGTCAACGCCGAAGCTGTGCGCGTCTACCGCGATATGGGCTGCGAACGCGTGATTCTGGCGCGGGAAACGTCCATCGCGCGGGCGAAGGAAATCATCCGCCGCGTGCCGGAGATGGAAATCGAGACGTTTGTGCATGGCGCATCGTGCATGGCGTACAGCGGGCGGTGCCTGCTCAGCGCGGCCATGGCGGGGCGGAGCGGCAATCAGGGCGAATGCGCCCAGCCGTGCCGCTGGCATTACAGCGTGGTGGAGGAGAAGCGCCCCAGCGAGTACATGCCCGTGTGCGAGGACGAAAATGGCACATACATATTTTCCGCGCATGATTTGAACCTGATGCCGCTTTTGCCGGAACTGGTGGACGCGGGCATCAAGAGCCTCAAAATCGAGGGGCGGATGAAAACGGCGTATTACGTCGCGACGGTGACGGCGGCATACCGTCGTGCACTGGATCTGCTGGCGGATGGCGGCGATTTCGCGGCGGCGCTTCCGAGCTTGATGGCGGAATTATCCTGCGCGAGCCACCGTGACAGCGACACCGGCTTTGCGCTGGGCAAGCCAGCAAATCCCGGCGGCGCGGACGGCTTCCATCAGGAGCGGGAATATCTGGCGCATGTGGTGGAGGGCAGCCGCACCGGGCGCGGCACACGCTTCCTGCTCAAAAATCGCTTCAAGGCGGGCGAGACAATCGAACTGCTGACGCCGTCGGGCGTGCACGCATTCGAGGCGACGCCGTTCCTGCGCGAAAAGACGGGCGAAATCGTCGATACGCTGGGCATCGGCGGCGAAATCATCCGCATGGACGTGCCTTTCGCGACTGAAACAGGTGACTTCCTCCGCGGCGAAACACGGAATCACCGAAAGTAAGCGCAAGCCTCAAACAAAACGAATAGCGGGACAGAAGCCAAGCAGGGAAAAGCAGTCAAGCCGGGCAACAACAGCCGCTCTTTCCCCCAATAAACATGGGTGGCGGGGGGAGTCCAGAGGGGGCTGAAGTCCAGACTTGCACGCTCTTCAGCCCCCTCTGGGCGTTCTTTGGTTACTTTCTGGCGCGCCAGAAAGTAACAACTTCGCCTCCGCAGAGGCGACTGGAGCAGCAAGAAAAAACTGCCTGCATATCACAGCAATATCGGCTGTCATCCGATAAATCCCCCTTTCACGACAGTTGTGAAGCGCGAAAAAATCCCCGGAATCTTTCCGGCAAGGTTGCACAAAACCAAAAAGTGTGCTACAATCAGATTGATATTCCTTTCACATGAAGGAATTGGGCGGAAATGCCCCAAGATAACAAATGCACTGGAGGAGAATGAGGATGGCAGGGCATGTGTCTGACGCGGTAATCCGTCGGCTGCCGGGATATTATCGGCATCTGCGGGAACTGGAAAGCGCAGGTGTGGAGCAGATTTCGTCGCAGGAGCTGGGCGAGCGGATGCACCTCACGCCGTCGCAGATTCGGCAGGACATCAACTGCTTCGGCGGCTTCGGACGTCAGGGGTACGGGTATAAGGTGTCGGATCTGAAAATGCACATTGGCGAAATTCTGGGACTTGACCGTGAGCATACGGAGATTATCGTGGGCGCGGGCAATATCGGCTGCGCGATTGCGAAATATCCGACGTTCCAGCGCGAGGGCTTCCGGCCGCTGGCGATGTTTGACAACGACCCGGAGAAAATCGGCGTGCCGGTGGGCGATATTCCCGTGTACAGCATGGAGGAAATGCCGAACTTCCTGAAGGAGAACATGCCGGATATTGCGGTGCTGGCACTGCCCCGACGCGTCGCGCAGGAAGCGCTGGACAAGCTCTACGCCTGCGGCATCCGCGCGGTGTGGAACTTCGCGCCAACCGATCTGACCCATCCGGACGACATGCTGGTGGTCAATGTTCACCTGACGGACAGCTTGCAGACGCTGACTTACCACATGGCGCACCGGAACGAGGAAAACAGCAAGTAATACTATTTCCAGATTCACCTGCGCCATCTGCTTGCGCCTTTTCCGTTCTGGCGTCCGGTCGTTCCATTTAGCGTAGCGCTGCTACGCTGCATTCCACTCCCGTTAGCCAGAGCGAAAAATTCGCAGCGCATCTTGGCGCATTCTCATTTGGAAATAGTATAAATCACACACCAGCCCTCCGCAGCAGCCGCTGTGCAAGGGCTGGAATCCATTTTGGAGGAATGACATGAGCAACATTTCGGGCGGAACGCAGCGCCCGCGCCGCAGCCAGCAGACGCGCCTGACGGAAAAATTGGCGCCGGAGACGAAGCCGCGCCAGCCCGCCATGCGCCAGCCGAAGGGACGCTCGCAGCGGCTGATAGAAGAGGAAGCGCGCCGGAGCGCCCCGCCCAAAACACGCGGCACACCCACGGGCAAGCGTCCATCCGCGCCGAAGCGGAAAACGACACGCAAGCCGCGCAAAGGGCGCAAAAAGCGCAGCAGCACCTTCCTATGGCTGCTTGTCATGCTGGTTTCGCTCACCTGCACGGCAGGGCTGCTGCTGCTTGCCGCGCCGCAGATGCTGGGCATGGAGTTGGCCGGGCTGCCGACACTGGCTTTCGTCAACGGCAGCATCATCCGGTATGACGCGGAGCGAATCGCGAATTTCAATGAGGCGGTCGCGCTGGTCAACACCGACCGCATTTTCCCTGGCGTGACGATTGACGGCATCAACGTTGGCGGAATGACCCGCGCGGACGCCGAAAGCGCCTTGGGGCAGGGCGGCGTGGACAATTCCAGCGTGAACCTGCATGTGGTGGCGGATGCGTACACCTACGACATCACGGGTTACGACGTGCCGCTCTACCGCAACGTGAGCGAGATGGCGGCAGTTGCCTATGCCGCTGGGCGCGGGAACACAACCGCCCTGCGCGGTTCGGGGCGGACGCCGCTGAGCGAGCGCGTCGCGACGATTCGCGCGATGCAGCAAAGCCCCGTGACGCTTCAGACGCAAATCACCTACGACCGCGATGCCGTGCGAAAAATCGCGGAGAATATCGCGGCGGATGTGACCTGCACGCCCGTCAACGCGACGGTGGAGTCCTTTGACCCGGCGACGAAGCAGTTCACCTTCAACAGCGACATCAGCGGCGCGTATCTGGATGCCAACAGCGTCTATCAGACGCTCACGGGCGTGCTGGACATGGGCAATTACACCGCGTCCCTGCGTTTGCAGTCGGACACGGTGCTGGCGGACGTGACAAAATCACAGATTGTGGGCAAGTTCGGGCGCATTTCCACCTACACGACGAAAACCACCAGCAATTCCAACCGCAACACGAACATCGACCTGTCCTGCCAAGCCATCAACGGCTATAAGGTTGCGCCGGGGGATACGTTCTCCTTCAATCAGGCGACGGGGCAGCGCACGGCGGCGAAGGGCTACAAGGAAGCAACGGCGATTTCCGGCGGGCAGAGCGTGCCGGAGGTGGGCGGCGGCGTATGCCAGACCAGCTCGACGCTCTTCAACGCCGTCGCGCGCGCGAATCTGGAAATCGTCTACCGCAGCCCGCACGCGTGGCCGAGTTCCTACGTCCAGAAGGGGATGGACGCGACGGTCAACTGGCCGAACCTGGACTTCAAGTTCAAGAACGACACCGAGTGGCCGATTTACATCGTCGCGAATTATTCCAAGCAGAAGTGCACCGTCGAAATTTACGGGATGCTCCTGCCCGATGGCGTGTCGATTGACCTGGAAAGCACCGTCACGCGCACGATTGACCCGCCGAGCGACACCAAGTACGTCCAGAACACGAAACTCGCCGCCGGTACGCAGGAGACGACCATCAAAAAGCGCACCGGCTACGTCGTCGAAACCTACCAAATCTGGTATCAGAACGGCAAGGAAGTCGACCGCAAGCTGCTCTGCACGTCAACGTATAAGGCGTATCAGGAAACGGTGGAGTACAATTAAGGTAACACCGCACAAATGAGGTGGTCGGCTGGCGAATGGATTTTTCGTCAGATGCAAATGCAAATTTCGAAGGTTTACTGGCGGTAAATCGAGAAATTTGCATGACGCAGATGGCGGAAAAGACATCGCCAGACGCGCCGCCGAATTGTGCGGTGGTGCCTTAAAAAACCGCCCGGTTATCTGCCAAACACAGATGTACCGGGCGGTTCTTTTTGCTTTTCGCGGAATCGCGAACAAATCATCGAATTCCGCATTACCGTCAGTCTGCCGATGTGCTGACGGACTTGTTCCGCACGAACAGAATCAGCGACTGCTCGTCACTGTCGTAGATGGTCGTCGCGCGGAGTGCCGTGCGCAGGAACATGTCGGAGATGTACACTTCGCCGTTGTCCAGCCGGACGGCGCCGGATTCCATCGCAATTGCGCTGCCATCCACCATCACGGACAAACCGCTGTCCGTCTCGCGGATGACGACCGTGTAGCCTGCCGCGGACAGCACCCACACGCCGCTTTCGCTGACATCCAGCTGCCAGTCGTCGATGCAAGCCGCCAGCTCGCGCAGGGACATGACCGGGCTGCCTACTGTGTTCACCCACAGGCTCGGACGGCGCGTGTAGCCCACGCCATCCTGCGTGACGGTCATCGTCAGCGCCTGTCCATTGCCGCCGCTGCCGAGGAAGATGCTGCCATTCGGGAGCAGCGTCAAGCCGTCCGGCGTATATACCGGCGCTTCGGTCGTCACCGTATCCACCGGGAAATCGCCGGACGCGCCCGGCAGAGGCAGATCATCCGCCGGAGATGCCGTTGGCGCGGCGCTCGGCGCGGGCGTTTCCGGCGCGGGGGTCGGGGTCGCCGTCGGCGGCACGGTCGGCGGGGAGTAAGGCACAACGTTCGGGTCTTCAAACAGGCGCGTCTGCGTCGCCTGACCCGCAATGCCGTCCACGGACAGCCCGTTCGCCTTCTGGAAACGGCGGACGGCGGCGGTCGTCTTGCTGCCGTACGCGCCGTCATCCTCGCCCTCTGCCAGATAGCCCAGCTCAATCAGCTTTTTCTGCACCTTCAGCACGCCTGAGCCGCGGTCTTGCCACTGCACGGTCCTGTAGCCCATGTTGGGCGTTATCGTGGGTTCGGGAATGGGCGAGGCCGTCGGCGTGGCGGTGGGCACGTCGGTCGCGGCGGGCGCGTTGGGAATCGGGGATGCCGTCACGTTCGGCGGTAGGGGCGTCGGGGTCGGGACATCCTGCGGCAGCGGCCCTTCCTGAACGGAGAAGGCGACGGTCAGCGCGACATACGCCAGAAGCGTTTTCAAAAAGTCCATGAGGAATGTTCCTCCTTGCATTCTAAATCAGTATCTATTATACGACAAAATTCTGGTTTGCGCAACCTGATAGCGCGTTTTTTCCGTTTGCAGATTGTAAAAATTGCGGATTCGCGCTATAATGGCGGCAGGCAAAACTCATCAGCAGGAGGAATCAGCCATGAAAGAACCGATTTTGGTGATGATGGCGGCGGGCATGGGCAGCCGCTACGGGGGACTGAAGCAGCTGGATCCGGTCGGCCCGGACGGCGAGGTCATCCTCGATTACAGCCTGTACGATGCGTACCAGGCGGGCTTCCGCCGCGTCGTGTTCCTGATTAAGCACGAGATTGAAGATGCCTTCAAGGCGATGGTCGGTTCGCGCGTGCCGGCGGGGATGGAAGCAAACTATGCCTTCCAGCAATTAGATAAGCTGCCGGAGGGCTTTTCCGTCCCGGAAGGGCGCGTGAAGCCGTGGGGCACGGGGCATGCGGTGCTGTGCTGCCGCGAATTCCTCGATGCGCCGTTCCTCGTCATCAACGCGGACGATTACTACGGCGCGGGCGCGTTCAAGCTGGCGTATGAGTACCTGCGGACGCTGCGGGGCAAGCGCGGCGAGTACTTCATGGTCGGCTACGCGCTGAAAAACACGCTGACAGAGAACGGCTATGTGTCGCGCGGCGTGTGCACGGTCAACGAGTTCGGCTTCCTGAAGGAGGTGCGCGAGCGCACGCACATTATCGCCAGCTGCGACGGCCCGCTGTTCACGGAGGATGGCGAAATGTACCGCCGCCTGCCGGACGATACAACCGTCAGCATGAACTGCTGGGGCTTTACGCCGGATTTCCTCGATGCGCTGGCGGAGGGCTTCGTGCCCTTCCTGAACGAGGCGATGGAGAACAACCCGATGAAGGCGGAGTATTACCTGCCGACCGCCGTCAGCCGCCAGCTTGACCGCCACCGGGCGACGGCGCGCGTGCTGACCTGCCCCGACCGCTGGTACGGCGTGACATACCACGAGGACAGGGCAGTCGTCGCCAAGGCGATGCTGCGCAAAGCAGAGGAAGGCGAGTATCCGCGGCCGCTGTGGGGAAAGAAATAATTCGGAATGAGTGTGCTGGTGCGGAAATAATTTGCGCGGAGTGCTTGCATTTGCGGCGGGCGTGGTGTATAATCACAGCAGAGCAATGAACGGTTCTGACGCGGGAATTGCCCCCGGAAAGCGAGTGCGCGGCGGTGGAAGGCGCATGGGGAGCGGGCGCGTCATCCCGACCGGGAGCTGCGGCTAATCCCCGCCGGTTCGTCTCCGAGAGCGGACGCAAGAGAGAGGACAAGGGGGAACATCCGCCTTTGCCCTAAGCCGGGTGGTACCGCGAAGCAATGCAAGTCAGCAATGCCTTCGTCCCTGCAAAATCAGCAGAGGCGGAGGCTTTTTCTCATACTATTTCCAGATTCGCCTGTGCTATCTGCTTGCGCCTTTTCCCCGCTGTCGTCCGCTCATTCCACTTAGCGTAGCGCTGCTACGCTGCGTTTCATTCGCGTTAGCCAGCGAGAAAAATTCGCGGCGCATCTTAGCGCATTCTCATCAGGAAATAGTATCGCCTCGAATCATCAATCATCAATATGGAGGGAAAAAAGCATGGCCAAGGAAAAGAAACAGGAATTTGTCACCCACATCACCCCCCGCGACGAGGATTTCTCCCAGTGGTACACCGACGTTATCCTCAAGACGGAATTGTGCGACTACGCGCCCGTTCGCGGCTGCATGATCGTGCGCCCCTACGGCTACGCGATTTGGGAGCGCATTCAGGCGGAAATGGACAAGCGCTTCAAGGAAACGGGTCATCAAAATGTGTATTTCCCGATGCTGATTCCGGAATCGCTGCTGCTGAAGGAGGCGGAGCATGTGGAAGGCTTCGCGCCGGAAGTGGCGTGGGTGACGCAGGGCGGCACGGAAAAATTGCAGGAGCGTCTGGCAGTGCGCCCGACCTCCGAAACCATCTTCTGCACGATGTACGCCAAGTGGGTGCAGACGTGGCGTGACCTGCCGATGAAGTACAACCAGTGGTGCTCCGTCATGCGCTGGGAGAAGGCGACCCGCCCGTTCCTGCGCACGAGCGAATTCCTCTGGCAGGAGGGTCACACCATCCACGCGACCGCCGAGGAAGCGCAGGAAGAAACGATGCAGATGCTGCACGTCTATCAGGAAGTGGCGGAAAACGTGATGGCGCTGCCGGTGTATGTCGGGCAGAAGTCGGAGAAGGAAAAGTTCGCTGGTGCGCGCGCGACGTACTCCATGGAAGCTATGATGCAGGACGGCAAGGCGCTGCAGGCAGGCACGAGCCACAACTTCGGCACGAATTTCGCCGAGGCGTACGGCATTCAGTTCCAAAACAAGGAAGGCAAGCTGACTTACGCCGAGGAAACGAGCTGGGGCGTATCGACCCGCCTGATTGGCGCGATTATCATGACCCACGGCGACGAGCGCGGCCTGCGCCTGCCCCCGCGCGTTGCCCCGATTCAGGCGGTCATCCTGCCGATTGCGGCGCACAAGCCGGGCGTGATGGAAGCGTGCGAGAGGCTGTTTGAGGAATTGAAGGCGGCGGACATTCGCGTCAAGCTCGACGACCGCGACACGGTCTCCGCAGGCTACAAGTTCAACGACTGGGAGATGAAGGGCGTGCCGGTGCGCCTGGAAGTTGGCCCGCGCGACCTCGAAAACGGTGTTGTGACCGTGTTCCGCCGCGACCTGTGCGAAAAGGTGACGCTGCCGCTGGAAAATCTGGCGGACGAATTGAAGGCGCTGCTGGACGATATTCAGAAGACGCTCTTTGACCAGGCGAAGAAGTTCCGCGACGAAAAGACCCACGTCGTCCACAACATGGAGGAACTGGGCGCTGCCGTCGAAAATGGCTTCGCGAAGGCCATGTGGTGCGGCGAACGCGCGTGCGAGGACGAAATCAAGGAGAAATTCAACGCCTCCTCCCGCAATATGCCCTTTGACCAGGAAAAGGAATGGTTCGGCGATACCTGCGTCTGCTGCGGCAAAAAGGCGAAGAAGGTTATGTATTTCGCGAAAGCGTACTAATTTTCCCAGCAAATTGCCTGAAATTTTCCCGAAAGGCGCGAATTAACCATTTACAAACGGGAAAAAATCTGATACAATAATGGATGGGTCTGCGAACCGTTTGCGCGGACGACCGAAGACTCCGACGGCGCACTGCGTGAACAGGCGATTGCCCACGGGCATTGCCCGAAATAAAAATTTGGAGGATGAAATTCCATGACCAAGAGCGAAATCATTGCCACCTACGCCCAGCATGAAGGCGACACCGGTTCTCCCGAAGTGCAGATTGCCCTGCTGACCGACCGCATCAACCACCTGAACGAGCACCTGAAGACCAACCGCAACGACCACCACTCCAACCGTGGTCTGCTGCTGATGGTCGGCCGTCGCCGTGGTCTGCTGGAGTACCTGAAGAAGACCGACATCGAGCGTTATCGTGCGCTGATCGCTAAGCTGAACCTGCGTAAGTAATTATCGCAGAACTCGGCGGCTTTGCGCGCAAGAGCCGCCGTCTGGAGACACGCGGCAGGGGAGAATCCCCCTGTGCATTCCTCCCCACGGCGGCTTTTTGCGGCAAGGCGGCGCAGAACATGGCAGGGTCTGGAGATGTTATCCCTTGAAAATCCCGAATCGCCTGATTCAGGGGGTTTTCATATGATAGCATCTCCGGGCGGTTCAGGAAGGCGGATGGCTGCCTTTCTACGACTGAGTATAAGGAGATTCTCAATGGAAAGCAAAAAGTACAGCATGGATCTGGCGGGCCGCGAGCTGACGCTGGAATTCGGCAAATACTGCGAACAGGCGGCTGGCTCCGTCTGGGTGCATCTGGGCGATACTGTCGTGATGGTGAACGCGACGATGGCGCCGACCCCCCGTCCCGGCGTGGACTTCTTCCCGCTGGCTGTGGACGTGGAGGAAAAGCAGTACTCCGTGGGCAAGATTCCCGGCGGCTTCATCAAGCGTGAAGGCCGTCCGACCGAAAAGGCGACCCTGACCTGCCGCCTGATCGACCGCCCGCTGCGCCCCCTGTTCAACAAGGGAATGCGCAACGATGTGCAGGTTGTTGTGACCGTGCTGAGCGTTGAGCAGGACGTGCCGCCGGAAATCCCCGCGATGATCGGTTCGTCCATCGCGCTGGCGGTCAGCGAAATTCCGTGGAACGGCCCGACGGGCGCGGTGGTTGTCGGCCGCGTGGACGGGCAGTACGTCATCAACCCCGATGAAGAGCAGCGCGCAAAGAGCGATATGCACGTTTACCTCGCCGGCACGAAGGACGCCATCATGATGGTGGAAGCGGGCGCAAACGAGGTCAGCGAAACGGCGATGCTCGATGCCATCATGTTCGGCCACGAGTACATCAAGAAGCTCGTCGAGTTCCAGGACAAGATTGTGGCGGAAATCGGCAAGGAAAAGGTCGAGGTGCCGCTGAACGTGACTGGTGACGACGTGAAGCAGGCCGTGCGTGAATTCGCCTACGACAAGTGCGTGTGGGTGTTCGACACCTTCAACCGTCAGGAGCGTCAGGCGCGTGAAGCGCAGGTCAAGCAGGAAACCATCGAAGCGCTGGCGGAGCAGTTCCCGGAGCGCGAAGCCGAAATCGCTGATGCGCTGTACTACCTGAACAAGGAAGTCATGCGCAAGAAGATTATCGAGCAGGGCATTCGTCCCGACGGCCGCGGCGTGACGGAAATCCGCCCGATTTGGTGCGAAGTGGGCGTGCTGCCGCGCGTGCATGGCTCTGCCGTGTTCACCCGTGGTCAGACGCAGGCGCTGACCGTGACCACGCTGGGCTCTACCAGCGAGGGTCAGGTGCTGGATGGCCTGTCCAGCGAGGACTTCAAGCGCTACATCCACCACTACAACATGCCGCCGTACGCCACGGGCGAAGCGGGGCGCCTCAAGAGCCCCGGTCGCCGCGAAATCGGCCACGGCGCACTGGCGGAGCGCGCACTGCTGCCCGTCATCCCCTCTGAGGAAGAGTTCCCCTACGCAATGCGCCTGGTGAGCGAAATCCTGTCCTCCAACGGCTCGTCCTCCATGGCGTCCGTGTGCGGTTCCACCCTGTCCCTGATGGACGCGGGCGTGCCGATTCACGCGCCGGTCGCGGGCGTCGCGATGGGCTTGATTAAGGACGTGGAGTCCGGCAAGGTGGCTGTCCTGACCGACATTCAGGGCCTGGAAGACTTCCTGGGCGACATGGACTTCAAGGTCGCTGGTTCCATGAACGGCATCACCGCCATCCAGATGGACATCAAGATTGCGGGCATTGACCGCACGATTCTCGAAACCGCGCTGGCGCAGGCGCTCAAGGGTCGCCTGTTCATCCTCGAAAAGATGCTCAGCTGCATCGGCGAGCCGCGCAAGGAACTGAGCAAGTACGCGCCCAAGATTGTCCGCTTCACCATCAATCCGGAGAAGATTCGTGAGGTTATCGGACCCGGCGGCAAGATGATCAACAAGATTATTGCCGAAACCGGCGTGAAGATTGACATCGAGGACGACGGCCGTGTGTTCATCTCCACCCCCGACGCGGAAGCAGCCGACAAGGCGCGCCGCATCATCGAGGGCATCGCGAAGGACATCGAGGTTGGCGAGGTGTACACGGGCAAGGTCGTGCGCATCATGAACTTCGGCGCGTTTGTCGAGCTGCTGCCCGGCAAGGACGGCATGATTCACATCTCCAAGCTGGCGAATCACCGCGTGGAGAAGGTCGAGGACGTTGTGAAGATTGGCGACACGCTGGAAGTGAAGGTCGCGGAAATCGACGCGCAGGGTCGTGTGAACCTCGTGCGCAACGACATCACCTACGACAACACCGCCGCGGCTGCCCCGCGTCGTGCGGAAGGTTTCCGCGCGCGTCCTCCGCGTCGGGATGGTCGGAACTAATCGCGTTTCCGACAACCTTTCAGTGGTTGATTGCTGATTTGGTTGAATTTTCTGCATAAAAGGTCGCTTTTGTTGCAGGGAGACGCGCCTGCGGGCGCGCAAGGGGGCTTTCCGATCGCCCCCTTGACCCCTTCGGATGCACACTCTCTTGCTTGAACTTTATCGAAAGTTAAATTTAGAGGGATGACCCTTTATGCGGAATCAGAATGTAATAATATGAAGAAATTCGCAAAAGTCCCTGCGATTGCACCGGGCTTTTGCGAATTTTCTGCTTTTTCGGGAGAATCGTACGAAACGATGCAATTGTGCATCAGAAAGGAATCAAATGGATAGCATACTGAAAAAAGTAGCGGGAGCTGATGAATGTATGCGTGATGAATGGGTGCTGCCCAATGGCCTGCGTGTGCTGGGGGAACGCCTGCCGCATCTGCGGTCGGTGTCTATCGGCGCGTGGATGCATGTGGGTTCGATGATGGAAACGCCGGAAGAAAACGGCCTGTCCCACTTCATTGAGCACATGATTTTCAAGGGAACGACGAAGCGCACCGTCCGGCAGATTGCCGAGGAAATGGACGCGGTCGGCGGGCAGCTGAACGCCTTCACGGGCAAGGACTGCACCTGCTGCTACGCCAAGGTCATCGACGAGGACATCGAGCTCGCCATCGACATCATCGCCGACATGGTGATGAACGCGACGATGGACGAGAAGGAGCTGAACAAGGAACGCGGCGTTGTGCTGGAAGAAATCTCGATGGACGAGGATTCGCCCGAAGATTTGGTGCATGACCTGCTGGCGAAGGCGCAGTTCGGCGCGCAGTCGCTGGGGCAGCCGATTCTGGGGCCGGCGGAACAGGTCGCGGCGTACACCCGCGCCAACTTGATGGACTACAAGAACAAGCGCTACCTGCCGAGAGAAACGGTGGTGGCGCTGGCGGGCAACTATGAGCCCACGCAGGTGCAGGCGCTGATGGAAAAATACTTCGGCACTTGGCAGGGCGGCGAAAGCGCACTCGTTGTGCCGAAACAGCAGGTTTTGACCGGACGGCGCATTGTGAAGGAAAAGGACACCGAGCAGCTGCACATCTGCCTTGGCTATCCGGGATTCGCGTACGGCACGGACGACGTGTATGCCGTCGCGGTGATGAACAACGTGCTGGGCGGCGCGATGTCCTCCCGGCTGTTCCAGCGCATCCGCGAAGAGCTGGGTATGGCGTACTCCATCTACACCTACCCGAACTCGTATCAGGGCATCGGCACATACGGCATTTACGCCGGCATCAGCCCGAAAAACGGCGATAAGGTGCTGGAGGAAATCGACAGCGAACTCAAGCGTTTCCTGAAGGACGGCATGACGGACAAGGAGTTCCGCGACAGCAAAACGCAGCTTCGGTCGGGCTATTTGATGGGGCTGGAAAGCTCCGGCAGCCGGATGCAGGCGATGGGGCGCTCAACGCTGCTCAACGGCCATCCGACTGACCACCAAAAGACGATTGCCGCCATCGAAGCCGTGACGCCGGAAATGGTGATGGACGTGGCGCACAAGGTGCTGACCGCCGAACCGTGCCTGGCGGTGGCGGGCAAGGGCGCGGAAAAATACGCGGAGTAAAGAAACATGAACGAACGGATTATCGCGCTGGACATCGGCGACGCGCGCATCGGCGTGGCGGTTTCGGACGCGTCGCGCCTGATTGCCACGCCCATCGACACCATCTACCGCGTCGGCTACGGGCCGGACGTGCGCAAGGTGGTGGAAATCTGCCAGCGCTACGACACGACGCAGGTGCTTTCCGGCTGGCCACTGAATATGGACGGCACGGCGGGCTTCCAGTCCGAAAAGGTCAAAGCGTTTTGCGAACAGCTGGAAAAAGCGGGGCTTTCGGTCGTCTATCAGGATGAACGCCTGACGACCGTGACCGCGACGAACGCGCTCATCGAGGGCAACATGCACCGGGCGGAGCGCAAGCACAATGTGGACAAGGTAGCGGCGGCGGTGATTTTGCAGCAGTATCTGGACACCTGCCGCAACCAGCAGCAACAGGAGGCAGCGAAAATGGAAGAACAGGACAACATCATTGAACTGATTGACGACGAGACGGGCGCGCCGATTCGCTTCCAGCATCTGGCAACGATTGAACATGAAGGCGAACTGTACATTGCGCTCTCCGAGGCGGATGCGCCGGAGGACGGGCAGTGCGAGGTGTTCATCATGCAGGTTGCGCAGGAAGAAGACGGCACGGAAAGCTATATTCAGGTGGAAGATGAGGCCGTTCAGCAGGCGGTGTTCGACAAATTTCTCCAGCTGGTGAACGAGGGCAACAGCGATGGCGAATAATGACGAACGCAGCGAACTGGAAGCAATGGGCGAACCGCTGATTGAGCTGACTGCCCCTGATGGCACGGTGATGCGCTTCCGCTTCGGCGCGGTGATTCCGCTGGACGACATCGAATATGCCGTGCTGCTGGAGATGGAGGACAACCCCGACGGCGAGGAGCAGGTGCTGGTGACGCGCATCGAGCCGACGGACGACGGCGGCATGACGTTCGTGGTCGAGGAGAATCCGCAGAAGGTGGAGCAGGTGTTTAACAGCTACGTCAACCTGCGCACGCAGGAGGGCTTGACGGGGCTGACGGACGCGGAGGGATAATACGATTTCCAGATTCACCTGCGCCATCTGCTTGCGCCTTTTCCATTCTGGCGTCCGCTCATTCCACTTAGCGTAGCGCTGCTACGCTGCGTTTCATTCACGTTAGCCAGAATGAAAAATTCGCGGCGCATCTTGGCGCATTCTTATCTGGAAATAGTATAACACTGCGCGAAAGGAGGGCATCCGCCCATGAAAAAAGGAAAAAAGCGACTGCTTCTGGGATGGATTTGCCTGCTTCTTTCGTTGTGTATGGTGACGGTCGCATCCGCCGAAACGGACGGCACGCCGATTCAGCCCTGCCATCGGGTGACGATGGCCGAGCGGAAATCCACCGCGCAAAGCGGCGCGTCCATCAGCGTGTGGCACATCACAACCGCGCTGGCCACGGTGGATGCCGAGCTGAACGCGCTGGCGGATGACTACGCGGCGGAACTGTCGCCCCTGCTCCAAAAGCCGGGCAGGGAACGCACGCTGAACAGCAGCCTGACCGTGCGCATCCTCCACAGCCGGACGGGAATGAGCTGGATGAGCTTCATGGTGCAGGCGCGGCAGGAGTACCATCGGCAGATTCAGCAGGTGCGGTTCACCACGCGCACCTACGATATGCTGACCGGGCAGCGAATCACGCTTGCCGACATTTTCCCGGCGGATTCGCCCGCGTGGGAGCTGCTGGAACAAGCGGTGCGCGACGCGGCAAATGCCTATTATCCGGACGAAACGCCCGAAGCGGCGGCGGTCGAGGCGCTCTGCGAAAATCTCGCTCAGGCGGATTTCATGCTCTATGGCATGTCGCTGGTCATTCCGCTGCCGTCGGTCTACGAAAATCATCCGCAGCTGATGCAGGCGACGCTGTACTATCCGCAGATTCGCGCGTACATGACCGAAGAAGCGCAGCGGCAAACGGACAACGCGAGCCTGTACCGCTTCTGCGCGCTGACGTATGACGACGGCCCGAACCAATGGATTACGCCGCATGTGCTGGATGCGCTGATGAAAACCGGCGCGCGCGCGACGTTCTTTCTTGTCGGCAGCCGCGTCAGCGACTTCGCCTATCTGGCGCGGCAGGAGCACGACGAGGGGCACGCGATTGGGACGCACTTCTACGAGCACCTGTACGCGAATCAGGAGCAGGGCGGCAAGTTCCGCGCCATGTACGACAAGGTCAACCGCGCGCATATCGCCGCCATCGGCATTGCCCCGGCGTACGCCCGCGCACCCGGTGGACAGTGGCAGCGCATGGGCAGCTACGGCGTCGGCTGGCCGCTGATTCAGTGGACGGCGGAGGCGCAGGACTGGAGCGGCGGCGATCAGGGCCCCGATGCCTACCGCACCGCCAATACCATTGCTGCCAGCACCAAGGACGGCGGCATCATCCTCATGCACGACATGAAAATCAACTCCGCCAAGGCGACGGAGATGTTCATCCCGAAGCTGGAGGAGCGTGGCTTCATGCTGCTGACGGTGGACGAGCTGTTCGCCAAGGACGGCGTGACGCTGGAAGCGAATCAGGCGTACTGGCGCTGCCTGGACGGGGTCACAACGCAGTATTGATGCGCGTTTGCCCCTTTTTTCGCACGAAAATGCGCGAAATTTGCAGTTTCTACGGGAAAAATCCCCCGCATCCCATTGGAAAGGAGCATTCCGATGATGAAGAAGTACATTGCCTGCCTGCTTGTAGCTATCCTTCTGCTGACGATGCTGCCCGCATCCGCATCGGCGGAGGGCGGAATGCAGGCGTGCCACCGCGTGACGGCGAAGTATACCGATTCCAAGCAGAGCAACAAGAGCGGCATCCGGCTGTGGTCGGTCAAAACCGCATTGACGAGCGTCGATGACGAAATCAATGGGCTGGCGCAGGCGTACGCGGACAAAATCGCCCCGACGCTCCAAGCAGGGAAAGCAAACGGCGATAAAAACAGCCGGCTGGACGTCGAAATCCGCCATAGCAAAACGGGGCTGACGTGGATGAGCTTCCTCGTGCAGGCGCGCACGACCTACCACCGCGACCTGATTGCGCAGGAGTTCACCAGCCGCACGTTCGACATGACGACCGGCGAAAGAATCCTGCTGACGGACATTTTCCCCGAAGGCAGCGAGGGCTGGACGATTCTGCGCGAGAAGCTCAAAGCCCAAATCAACTACTATTTCCCGGATGAAACGCCTGACCCGGATGCCGTTGCGCAGGTGCTGTCGGACGAGGGGCTGCGAAATCTCGACTTCACGCTGCACGGCATGTCGCTGGTCATTCACCTCTCGGCGGACGCGTTCTATCCGGAGCATCACACGCTGATTGAGACGACGCTGTTCTACCCCGATATTCGCCCGTACATGACCGAAAAGGCGCAAATCGAGACGGACAATCTTTCCTATTATAAGACCGTCGCGCTGACGTTTGACGACGGCCCGACGCGCACCAACTCCACCAAAGTCCTCAACAGCCTGATGGAGGTCGGCGCGCCCGCCACTTTCTTCATGATTGGCAAAAACATGAAGCCCTACGCCGATTTGGTGCAGCGCGCGCACGACGAGGGTCACGCCGTCGCCAGCCACAACTGGACGCACGGCGACGCGCGGAAAATCAGCGCCGCTACCCTCCGCGCGATGCCGGGGAAGGTCAACAATGCGCTGATTTCCATCATCGGCATCCCGACGCGCTATGACCGCGTGCCCTACGGCGTGTATCCGGCGATGATCAAGGCGAAAGTCGGCTGGGCGTACATCCAGTGGTCTGTGGATACCTACGACTGGCGCGGGCGCAGTACGTCGCTGATTATGAGCAAGACGAAGAAGCAGTTCACCGACGGCGATATTGTGCTGATGCACGACATCAAGGACAACACGCCAAAGACCGCGAAAGTGATGGCGGAATGGCTCTACGAGCAGGGGTACATTCTGCTGACGGTGGATGAGCTGTTCGCCAAGGATGGCGTGACGCTGGAGCCGAACACGGTGTATTTCCGCTGCGACGACGGCGTGACGACGATTAAGAAGTAACGGGGGTGCAAGGGATGAAGCGAATCGCTGCGTTGTTGACGGCGCTGTGCCTTCTGCTGGCGCAGGCGCTGGCAGAAACGACCATTGACCCGAAGGAAGCGCGAAACATCCCCCTGACGGAAGCGGGGGAGAATGAAACGCCCGACGGCATCAGCCCGACGACCGGGCGGACGCTGAGCAAGCTCTATGTGCCGGAGGGGTACGCGGGGCTGGCGGCGACGGGGCGCTATCTGCCCATGCTGGTGCAAATCGGCAATGATGGCGGCGGCGTGGGCAACCGCGCGCCGTGGGGCGTGGCGTGTGCGGATATCCTCTACGAAACGCCGCTGACAAGGAGCCACGAAACGCGCATCACCGCCGTTTTTTCCGATATGATCCCGGATTCGGTCGGCTTTGTGCGCTCGGCGCGCATCGGGCATGTGTGGCTGAGCGAGGAGTGGGGCGGCGGCTTCCTGTTCTACGGTCAGCAGGAGGTGGAAGGGAGCGACGTGAAGGCGGAAATCAAGCGGCTCGGCGCGGACCTGAGGAGCGTTATCTTCAGCGGCATTACGGGCGGCACGAACTTCAAGCGCTACTTTACCAGCCGCGCGGGCGCAAAATCCCCTTATGATGTGGATGCAAACGTCGCCGCGATGAGCCGCCTCGTACCGGAAGACCACGTCGCGCCGAACCACGCCTTCCGCTTCACCGACGATGCGCCCGACGGCGACAGTGCCACCCGCGTCTACATCAACTGGGGGAACAGCGCGAAGCTCTACAACTCGCGCCTTGTCTACCGCAAGGAGTGGAACGGCTACCTGCGCTACATGGGTACGAGCAAGACGAACTGGTACGCCGACCGTGATTCGGACGACAGCGCCATTGCCTTCCAGAACGTGATTGTGCAGTTCACGCGCGTGGACTACAACCACAACAACAAGAATGAGCCGATTATGTACGTCATCGGCGAAAACGGCGAAGCGGCGGAGGGCAATGCGGATTTCTTCCTGGGCGGCAAGCATATTTCCGGCTATTGGAAGCGCGACGGCATGACCTCCCGCACGGTCTACTACGATGCAAGCGGCGAGGAAATCGCCCTCCTGCGCGGACGCACGCTGATTGTCATTTTCCCCGATGACGCGGCGTCGAAACGCTCGGTGTCTTACGAGTAAGCAAATGCATATCCCGCAGGGCGGGAGAATTTGTGCCGCTTTGACGCGGGGATGGCGTGGAAAATAATAGGTTCTCACGGAAAGTTGGGGGAGCAAACAAGGGCTTAGGCGAAGCCACAAAAGCTGCACGCGGAAGGAGCATGAAAGTGTGACCAACCCAATCGCGAAAAGGGGTCAAGGGGCAATTGCCCCTTGCAGGGTCAAGGGACAGCGTCCCTTGTGGGGTTTGGGGCAACGCCCCAACTGTTCCGCGGGCGACCATCATCTTAAATGCACTCAACAAAGCCGCAGGCAGCGAAGCGTCCCTGCCCCTAACTTTGCGCGTCCGCAGACGCGCCCCCAAGCTGCTTCCCTCCCAAACTTCCGTGAAGAACCAAATAATACGATTATCAGAACAAATTGGAAACGGCATGAAAAGCTGTCATTTCTTTCTCCGGGCATTGCGTCCCGGAGTTTTTTGTTGCCGAAAAAAATAGGAAAATGATAGCCAAATATGGAAAAAACACTTGACAATCCTTGCCGAAAATCGCTATAATTAAACAGGTAAATTCATACGATTCCCGAAACAACATGAGCCATCAGCCTGCACGTTTTTCCCTTTGACGTCCGCGCATTTCACTTCGCGGCAGCCAGATGAAAAAAATCCGCAGCGTATTTTGGCTTGTTTTCATTCGGAAATTGTATCAGGTTGAGGGAGTGGAATTGGAAAATGGAAAGCGGTGCAAACACAAAGGAAGTACTGACCCCGAAAAACGTCTATCGCTTTTTGACGGATAATCTGCCGGGGCTGTATCCGCATGGGGTGATTCCCGCGGCGGAACGCAAGGGCTTGACGCTGGTGAAATTCTGGGCGCAAGTGCTCGACGGAATCATTCCGCCGGAATGGCACGCGTCGCTCTTTGGAGGCACGCAGCGCTCGCGGCGGCTGAGCGACATGATGAACCGCACGGGCGTGCAGCCGCTTCCGCCCAAATTGCAGCAGGAGATGAACGCGCTGCTGTCCGGGGAGACGCTGATTCGCCTGAGCCAGCAGGTGCAGGACTTCCTGCGCAGCGCGCACTACGATGCCGATGCCCTCACGCGCGCCCTGCCCGACTTCGTGCGCATGATGATGGAAAACGAGGAATGCATGAAGCCGGAGCACGAGCAGGTGTTTGAGAACCTGCAGAAATCGCGGGAGACGCTGCCGCGCACGTTTGTGGACATGCTGACGCTCTCGTGGCTGGTGCTGCTGGCGTTCTACGGGCCGGAAATGGGCAGCCGCGAGCTGCTGGACTTCTGCCATGCGCAGGAGCACTCGGCGCAGGCGTTGTATCTGCTTTCGTCGCACGTCACGTTCGGGCGGCGCGTGCCGCTGTCGATGACGGGGCGCAACTGCGAATTGTGCCGTCAGGGGCTATCAAAGGATGAATACGTCATGGATGCGGCTTCGTGCCTGCCGCAATTGACGGACGCGATTCGGCAGGGCGGCAAAATCGCCGTGACGGGCATGGGCGGCATCGGCAAAACGGAAATGACCCGGCAGGCGCTGGCGCTGCTGGCGAAGGAAGAGCTGTTCAGCCGCATGGCGTGGGTGCAGTACGAAAAAAGTCTGACGGCGAGCCTGCGCATGGCGTTTGACGGCTTGGACGGCGTGGCGGAGGAGAACGTGCTCTCAACAGTGCGCGAGAAGCTGGAAGCGCCCTATCAGGGGCGGACGCTGCTGTTGATTGACAGCGTCGATATGCCGCCGGAAGCGGACGAGGGGCTGCGCGAGATAGAGCACTGGGGCTGCGATGTGCTGGTGACGACGCGCTTCCCGCTGGGCGAGGGCTTCCGGAATATCGCCGTGCCGCTGCTGTCGGAGGAAGCGAGCCGGACGCTGTTTGTCCAGCACGACCCGTACTTGAAAAGCATGGGCAGCGCGGAAACGGAAGCGCTGCATCAGGTGCTTTCGCGCGTGGCGGGGCATCCGCTGGCGATTATCCTGCTGGCGCATCTGGCGAAGATGAAGCGCTGGACGATGCATCAGCTGCTGGAAGAGCTTGACCGCATCAGCCCGGAGGGACTGCGGCTGGCGGGCGGCAAATTCAGCGCGATTGCGCAGAGAATCGCCCAGATGGTGTCCTCCGACGCGCTGACCGACCGCGAAAGGCAGGTGCTGGCGGTTTTCGCCACGTTTCCGGCGTGGACAATCCCGGTGCGGGACGCGCTGACCCTCCTGCGCGACTTCGGCACGGAGGATGAGCTGCTCTCCGCGCTCGAAACGGCGGCGGATTACGGCCTGCTGACATCGAACTGGCGCGGATACGCCATGCACCCCGTGCTGGCGGAGAGCTTCCGGCCGCTGCTGCCGCCGATGGAGAAGGTGCCGAGGCTGGCGGAGGTGTTCGAGGAGTGCAAAGAGCATTACCGCGAGACAGATTATCGGACGGCGCCGCTGATGTCGCTGGCGCTGTACGCAATTTCAGACTTCGATGATGCGCCTGTGGAAACCATGGGCGGCATGACAGTGGCGATTTTTTACCTTTTGAATCTTCATGGGGGAGAAATTCCTGCCGCACGACTGGAACTGTGGCGACAAAAGAAGCAAGGTGAAATTCAAAAGACAGAACATGGACGCTTCTTGGACGGATGTTTCAGTTTGGCACTTGATTCCATTCTGGGCGGCGATTTGGTGAAAGATGGCGAAAAAGTGATTGCGAATCTTTCCAGCGCTTGTGAAGATGATATAGAGTTTATGCTGCTGACCTGCGGCAATCAGGCGCAGCAGATGGAGCGTGAAAATACCAGCAAATTCCTTGCCCGAATTGGCGAACTGATTCCGCTGAAGCATCCGAATGCAGCGGCAATGAGAGCGGAGAAAACTGCTATTGCACTGCTGAACAAGGAAAGTGTGCCGCAAGAAGATTTGGATGCAGCCATTTCCTGCTTTATGGAAGCGTTGGATGAACCAAAGCGCGTGGTTGATGCGGCTGGGCAGCTTGCGCAGGTGCTTTGTGCAATGGGACTGGCAGGTATGCCCAGAGAGCGAATCAAAGCACTGGCGGAGCTACTGGAAGAAAAAACGAAGGATGTTGACAATTTGCCGTTTGCCTTCTATGAAGGGTGCGAATTGGTTTTTCATATTCTGGAGGAATATGAAAAGGCACTTTCTTACGCGAAGGCTGCTGTTGAGCATACGCCGAAAAACACAAAAACGTATTTTACGGCACTGTACAATTATGTGACGATTATGCAGGAAATGGGGAGAAGGTTGGAAACACAGGAGACTGTAGTTGATGCGCTTAAAAAAGTGCAGAAACTATTTGGCGAAAACAACTCACTGTACTGCTGTTTCAAAATGGCGTATATCTCTAATTTGCTCGAATTAAAACAAGGAAAGGAAGCAAATGAAGCCCTAAATCAGGTGCTGCCGATTGTGCGCCAGCAGATGGGGGAAATTGATGCAAAGGTGGTCGAGTCGGCGCGTGTTCGTGCACTTGCACTGCTGGGACGTGAGGAAGAAGCAATCGAATTGGGCAAACAGGTGCGTGCATTCTTTGTTCAAATCGGCGGTGAAGAATGGACACAGGTGAAAGCACTCGACAGAATCATCAGCAAAGTAAAAAAAGGGGGCTATCGGCAGGAAACGTAATATTGCAGCACAATTTCTGCAAGTTCGGCTGCAATGAATGTAACCTGCTTGACAATCCCCATTGTCGCCGTATAATGGAAAGTGGAATCCTGCATTCGGATGAACATTTTCCATTATACGGCATTTTTTGCTGCCGGACGCAAAAGAAAGGAAAAATCCATGACGCTCAAGGAGTTTTATGCCGCAGTCGGCGGCGATTATGACGCAACCCTGAACAGAATCCCCAAGGAGTCGATGGTGCTGCGCTTTGTGAAGAAGTATGCCGACGACAAAACCTACGCCCAGCTGACCGAAGCGGTGAAAGCGCAGGACTGGGAAACGGCGTTCCGCGCGTCGCACACGCTCAAGGGCGTGGCGCAGAACCTCGGCTTTGACGGGCTGTACCGCGCCGCGTTCGCGCTGACGGAAGAAATGCGCGGGGGCAAACCATTGACGGACACTGCCCTCTATGATGCCGTGGCGCAGCAGCAGCAGATTGTGCTGGACGCCGTGCGGCAGCTGGCATAAGGACAAAGAACATGCGTGAACAGAAGTGGAATCTTGGTCGGTTTATCGGGAGGAGCAGTGCGCTGCTTCTCCTGTTTGCGCTGCTCTTCCTGCCGTCGGCGCGGGCGGAGGAAGGGGAGAATCTGCCGAAAATAATCATCGGCAGCGACGAATATCAGCCGTACAGCTACCACAACGTGGATGGCTCGCCGCAGGGCGTGGATGTTGAAATGGCGCGCGAAGCCTTCCGGCGCATGGGGTATGCGCCTGTCTTCCGCCATGTGGCGTGGGAGGATAAGGACGAAGCGCTGGCAGACGGCACGGTGGACTGCCTGTGGAGCGGGTTCATGATGAACAATTGCGAGGACAAGTATACATGGGCGCGACTCAACCTGTTCAGCCGTCTGGCGGCGGTGGTGCGCGCGGACAGCGCCTATGCGGATTTGGCTGATTTGGCGGGCTGCCGCGCGGCGGTTCAGGCGACGAGCTGGGCGGAATATCTGCTGATTCGGCAGGATCAGCCGGGCATCCCGAAGGTCAAAACGGTGTACAGCTTCTCGTCGATGGAGGAGGTGTTCGCCGTCATGCGCAAGGGCTATGCGGACACGATTGTCGGGCATGAGTGCGTGCTGAACATCTTCCTTGCGGAGAATGAAGGGCGCTACCGGAAGCTGGAAACCCTGCTGGGCACGGCGGAACTCGGCGTCGCGTTCCAGAAGGGGACGCACGAGGAACTGGCGCGGCAGCTGGAGCAGACGCTGGCTGAAATGGCGGCGGACGGCACGATGGCGGAGATTTTGACGGCATACGGCATCAACGGCATCGTCCGCATGGGAGGAATCGAAAGCAAATGAAACAGGAAACCTCTCATAAGCGGCGAGGCTTCATCAGCATGCTCTGGATGCCGCTGACACTGTATCTGGTAATGCTTGTCACATCCTTTGTTGTGCTGACGTGGCATGATACACGCAATGTCTGGCAGGCAATGGATGCAACGCTTGACTTTGCGGTGGCGCGGCTCGAACAGTATTTCAACGCCATGTCGAACGAACGCGCCAAGAGCGAAATCCGCCTGCTGGACAAAACGGCGGAGCTCAACTCCCGCATCGCGGAAGCAGGGGGGATAACGAACGAACAGCTTGACCGGTACGCCTATGCGCAGCGGCTGACGGGCATCGTCATCCTTGATGCGGACATGAATGCCGTCATCCAAACGACGATTGACGGCGACGCAGCGGCGGCGCTGCATTCAATGCTGCAAAAGCCGACGGTGCGGGAGATTGTGGATTACCCCGTGAAGGCATACATGACGCGGATGCAGGTGGGCGACCGCACGGTGGATTTCGCCGCCGTCGCGCGCGAGGACGCGCCGGGCCTTGTGGTGGCATACGCCGAGCGCGAGGAAGAGGACGCGAGCGACATGAAGCTGGAGACACTCTTCAGCGGCTTCACGTTTGCAATGAACGGCACGGTCACCGTGTCGGACGGCAAAACCATCATTGCTTCCAGCAGCGCTGAAATCGTCGGGCGCAACGTAAAAAAAATCGAGGAAGACAGCATCCCCCATGCGCAGTGGGACGAATCGGGGCGGCTGCACATTGTTGACGGTATGACGGCGTGGTCGGGCAAGCGCACGGCGTTTGAGAACTACTCGGTGTACGCCATGTTCCCGGATCTTGCCGTCTACAATTCCCGCAACACCATTCTCCTTTACGGCACGCTGCTTTACATGGCAATCTGGCTTTGCTTCGCGTGGCTGCGCGCCCAGCAGTCCCGCCGCGCACTGGAGAGGAACAGCGAGCAGGCGCGGATTATCAGCGCCATCAGCGAAATCTACTGCTTCACGTTCCTTGTTAACGTCCAGCGCGGCACGGTGCGCATCATCAAGCACCCGATGGAGCAGCTGATGAAGATGGACCGCACGTGGAGCATGAACGAAGTGGTGCAGATGCAAGCGGCTCAAAACGTTGCGCCGGATTTCCGCGAGGCGTTCATCAGCTACTGCGACCTGACGACCTTGGCGCAGCGCTTGAAGGAAAACCCGAACCTGACGCTGGAGTTCCGCGACCCGAAGGAAAAGGTGTACCTGATGACGACGCTGCCGCAGAACTACGACCGCCGCGGCAGGCTCGAATCGGTGCTGATGGTGACGCAGGACGTGACGGCGGAGAAGGAACGCGAACGCGACTATCAGCTGCAATTGAAAAAGACGGCGGAGGACGCCGAACGCGCCAACATCGTCAAAACGGACTTCCTGCGCCGCATGAGCCACGATATCCGCACGCCGATTAACGGCATCCGCGGCATGGTGGAAATCAGCCGCCGATATGTGGGCGACGAAGCAAAGCAGGAAGAGTGCCGCGAGAAAATTATGACCGCATCGGGCTTCCTGCTGGATTTGGTCAACGATGTGCTGAACATGAACAAGCTCGAATCCGGCGCGGTGACGCTGGAAGAGAAGCCGTTCAACCTGCGCCAGATGGTCAGCGAAATTGTGACGATGGTGGAGGGGCAGGCGTGGCACGAAAACGTGCAGGTGTCCTGCAAGACGCTGGCGTGGAATCACGAAAACCTGATTGGCTCGCCGATGCACCTGCATCAGGTGCTGCAAAACGTTGTCGGCAATGCGGTCAAGTACAACTGCCCCGGCGGCAGCGTGACCATCTCCTGCGAGGAGAAAGGCTTTGACGGCACGACGGCGACGTTCCTTTTCACCTGTGCCGACACGGGACGCGGCATGAGTGCGGCGTTCCAGCAGCACGCGTTTGAGGCGTTCGCGCAGGAGGAATCCGGCGCGCGCACGGCCTACAAGGGCACGGGGCTGGGGCTGCCGATTGCCAAGGAACTTGTCGAGCAGATGGGCGGCAAAATCCACTTTGAGAGCGAACTGGGCGTCGGCACAACGTTCTACATCACCCTGCCGTTCCGCGTAGATCCGAATCCGCCGGAAGCGGAATCCGCCAAGCCGGAGCAGGCGGCGTCCATCAAGGGCGCGCACATACTGCTGGTGGAGGATAACGAGCTGAACATGGAAATCAGCCAGTACATACTGGAGGGTGCGGGCGCGATTGTCGCTCAGGCGTGGAACGGGAAGGAGGCGGTTCGCCGCTTTTCCGAAAGCGAACCGGGTACGTTTGACTGCATCCTGATGGACGTGATGATGCCGCTGATGGACGGACTGGAAGCAACGCGGACGATTCGCGCGATGCAGCGCCCGGATGCGGCGACCATCCCGATTGTAGCAATGACCGCGAATACCTTCTCCGAGGACGAACAGCGCAGCCGCGAGGCGGGCATGAACCTGTTCCTGAACAAGCCGGTGGATTCGGAAAAGATGCTGCAAACGGTGCTGGAATGCCTAAAAATGGGCGGGGAAAATGCTTTGTGAAAACCTTGACAAGAACGCAGGTAGGGTGTAAAATAGAACTATCACAGGCGCGATTCCGGGGAAAAATCTGGACGCGCGAAAGGAAGGTTCTATTTATGAAGAAGCTGCTTGCGCTGGTGTGCGCGCTTGTCCTGTCGCTGTCGATGACGGCGGTGCTGGCGGAAGAAACCGATGCGTTCACCTCCGCGTCCGTCGCGAGCTACTACGCGGATTCCGCCCTGACCGGGGATGACCTGATGAACGCCATCAACTCCTTCTCCGGCACGTACCTCGTGTGCACCACCAACCCCGACGGCACGGCGAACGCGGGCGTGTTCATCTTCGCGTGCGTGAAGAACGAGGACAAGTACTACATCCAGATGGGTCTGGCGGAGAACCAGACGAAGCAGAACCTGCTCCGCACGGGCGAAGCGCTGGCGGTCTACGCCGCGAACCCCTCCACCGAGGAAGGCGCAAAGCCCTACATCACCGCCGGTGCGCGCATGGTGCTCCAGCAGGTGACGGACGAAGAACTGCTGAAGGTGCTCAACGTCAAGGGCAGCGAAACCGCGCTGTTCTTTGAAATCACCGAAATCAAGCCGCTGGGCTGATTGACAAACGGGGCGCATCCTCTTCCAAACGCGAAGGGGATGCGCTTTTTTTCGGGGAATCTGCGGCAGCGCGGCGGAGAGGACATTTGCGCGCATTCCAAAACACCCAAAATCCATAGGAATTTGCATATTCCTCTTGACAAGCATGGGAATCGGGAGTAAAATCCTATTGCGGAAGTAGGTTATACTAATTCTCATCTAAAGCATGTCATTCGCACAGCATCTTTTCCGCCCCGGCTTTGCTTCGTTCCGCTCGCGCGTACCTCCAGTACGCCTCGCTTCACTCAGCTTTGCCGGAACGAAAAATCTGCTATGCTCGATGCCATGTTTTAGAATCGAATTAGTATAAGCCGCCGCAAAAGAATGATTTATCAATCAGCCAGAGAAAGGGCTTTTGCAATATGAAACACGCTGAATTGCTGTCCGTCCGCGACCTGCACGTGCAGGTGGGCGAAAAGGAAATCCTCCACGGGGTCAACCTTTCCGTCGGCACGGACGAAACCCATGTCCTCCTTGGCCCGAACGGCACGGGCAAATCCACCCTCGGCTATGCCATCACCGGCAACCCTGCCTATCAGGTGACGCGGGGGAGCATCACGTTTGACGGCGAGGATATTACTTCTATGCCCGTCAATGAGCGCGCGAAGAAGGGCGTTTTCCTGTCCTTCCAGAATCCGCTGGAAGTGCCGGGCGTGACGCTGAGCGCCTTTATCCGCACGGCGCTGGAGCAGAAGAGCGGCAGCCGCATCCGCCTGTGGGACTTCAAGAAGAAGCTGAAGGAAACGATGGCGCTTTTGTCGATGGATGAAAGCTACGCCGAGCGCGATTTGAATGTCGGCTTCTCCGGCGGCGAAAAGAAGAAGGCGGAAATCCTGCAAATGCTGATGCTCGAACCCAAGCTCGCCATTCTGGATGAAACCGACTCCGGTCTGGACGTGGACGCGGTGCGCACGGTGTCCGAGGGCGTCCGCCTGTTCCGCGAAAAGACGCACGGTTCGCTGCTGATTATCACCCACAGCACGCGCATTCTGGAGGCGCTGCGTGTTGACCGCACGCATGTGATGGAAAACGGCGTCATTGTGCGCGAAGGCGACGCGGCGCTGGTAGAAGAAATCAACGAAAAGGGCTTCAAGGGCTGATGGGGGAGCGGCATGACAGAGAAGAGCCAAGTTGCGGACATTGACCGCAGCATTTATGATATTCGCGACGCGGAGCATGACGCGTACCGCATGGAAGCCGGCTTGACCCCCGCCATCGTCGAGAAGCTGTCCAAGGAGAAGAATGACCCGGCGTGGATGGAGCAGTTCCGGCTGGAATCGCTGCAAATCTACAATAATATGCGTGTGCCGGACTGGGGGCCGTCGCTGGACGGGCTGGATATTGACCACATCGCGACGTATGTCCGCCCGAACACGAAGATGCAGAACAACTGGGAGAACGTGCCGCAGGACATCAAGGACACGTTTGAGCGGCTGGGCATTCCGCAGGCGGAGCGCAAGTCGCTGGCGGGCGTGGGCGCGCAGTACGACTCGGAGCTGGTGTACCACAACGTGCGCGCGGAAGTGGCGGCGCAGGGCGTGGTGTACACCGACATGGAGAGCGCGCTGCACGGCGAATATGCCGAGATGGTGCGCAAGTACTTCATGAAGCTCGTCACCCCGCGTGACCACAAGTTTGCGGCGCTGCACGGCGCGGTTTGGTCGGGCGGCTCGTTTGTGTACGTTCCCAAGGGCGTGCAGGTGTCCATTCCGCTGCAATCGTATTTCCGCCTGAACGCCAAGGGCGCGGGGCAGTTTGAGCATACGCTGATTATTGTGGACGAGGGCGCAAGCCTGCACTTCATCGAGGGCTGCTCTGCCCCGAAGTACAACGTGGCGAACCTCCATGCCGGCTGCGTGGAGCTGTACGTCAAAAAGGGCGCGAAGCTGCGCTATTCGACGATCGAAAACTGGTCGAAGAACATGTATAACCTCAACACCAAGCGCGCGCTGGTGGAGGAGGATGGCACGATTGAGTGGATTTCCGGCTCGTTCGGGTCGCATGTGGGCTGCCTGTATCCGATGAGCATCTTGAAGGGCGACCGCGCCCGCATGGAGTTCACGGGCGTGACGTTCGCAGGCGCAGGGCAGAATCTCGACACGGGCGCGAAAGTCGTGCACGTTGGCAAAAATACCAGTTCGTACATGAACACGCGCTCCATCAGCAAGAGCGGCGGCATCAGCACGTTCCGCTCCAGCGTGGTGGTGGAGAAGAGCGCCAAGCACGCCAAGAGCGCGGTATCCTGTCAGTCGCTGATGCTCGACAGCGAGAGCCGCTCGGACACGATTCCCGCGATGGACATCCGCACGCGCGACGCCGCCATCGGGCATGAGGCGAAAATCGGCAGCATCAGCAACGACGCGGTGTTCTACCTGATGAGCCGCGGCATGAGCGAAGAGGACGCGCGCGCGCTGATTGTCAGCGGCTTTGCGGACAACGTGTCCAAGGAATTGCCGGTGGAATACGCGGTGGAGATGAACAACCTCATCCGCCTTGAAATGAAGGGCAGCATCGGCTGAGCGGAAAGGAGCATCCATCAATGGAAAAAATGACCATCAATCAGCTGCCCAGCCGGACGTGGAATCGTCTGGGCGTGAATGAAGCAACGATTGACTGGGACGAAAGCGCGACGGTCGTGCTGCCGGAAGAATCCGCGGAAAAGGCGGATATGCTGATTGCATCGGACGCGGCGTATGCCCGCAAGCGCGTGACCGTTCAGGCGGAAAAGGGCACGAAAAAGTCGCTTTTCCAGACCCTTCGCACGGCGGGCAGGCTGCATGTGCAGACGGAGCTGACCGCCGAGGACGGCGCGGAAATTGAGCTGATTCAGCTGGTTGCGCCGGGCGAAAACGCGCTGGTGTATGATGAAGTCATCGGGCACTGCCACGGCAGCGGGCGGATTGTGCTGCGGCAAGTGACGCTGGGTCACGGCGATGTGTACGCACAGACGGGCATCGGGCTGGACGGCGAGAACGCCTCGTTTGCGGCGAATATCGGCTATCTGGCGCGGAAAAATCAGACGCTGGACATGAACCTTGTCGTCAACCACTGGGGGAAAAAGACAAAGTGCGAAATCAACGCGTCCGGCGCGCTGAATGACGCGGCGAAGAAGATTTTCCGCGGCACGATTGACTTCAAGCGCGGGTCGTCCGGGTCGGTCGGCAGCGAACAGGAAACGGTGCTGATGCTGGGCGAGGACGCGGTGAACAAGACCGTGCCGGTCATCCTCTGCGCGGAGGAGAATGTCGAGGGCACGCACGGCGCGACCATCGGCGAGATGGACGACGACACGCGCTTCTACTTCGCCAGCCGCGGCATCGACCGCGAAACGGCGGAAAAGCTGCTTTCGCGCGCGGCGATTGCCCGCGTAGCGCAGCAGGTGAAAAGCGAAACGGCGCGCGCGGCGATACTGAACGAACTGGATGGGGAAATGGATGAAAACGACGGATTACAGGCGTGATTTTCCGCTGCTGATGCAGGAAACAGCGGCGTATCTGGACAACGCAGCGACGGCGCAGCGCCCGCAGTGCGTGCTGGATGCGGAAAAAACGTTCTATGAGACGCAGAACGCGAATCCCCTGCGCGGGCTGTATCCGCTGAGCATTGCGGCGACGGAGGCGGTGGAGGAGGCACGCTTGGCGGTTCGCGATTTCCTGCACGCCAAGAGCAGTCAGGAGATTATCTTCACGCGCAACACGACCGAGGCGCTGAACCTCGTGGCGTACAGCTATGGGCTGTCTCACGTCCACACGGGCGACGAGGTGGTGGTGTCCATTCTGGAGCATCACAGCAACCTGCTGCCATGGCAGATGGTGTGCCGGCAAACGGGTGCGACGCTCAAATTCATCGACTGCGAAATGGATGGACGGCTTGACCTGAACAAGGTATCGGGAATCATCACGGAGAAAACGAAAATCGTTGCCGTGACGCACGTTTCCAACGTCATCGGGCGCGTCAACCCGATTCGCGAAATCGCGGATATGGCGCACCGTGTCGGCGCGGTCATCGTGGTGGACGGCGCGCAGTCTACGCCGCATATCCCCGTGGATGTGCAGGCGCTGGACGCGGATTTCCTCGCGTTTTCGGGGCATAAGGTGTTCGGCCCGATGGGCATTGGCGCGCTGTACGGCAAACGCAGGCTGCTGGAAAAGATGCCGCCCTTCCTCTCCGGCGGGGAGATGATCGAGTCCGTCACGCGCACCGGGGCGACGTATGCCGAGCTGCCCTACAAGTTTGAGGCGGGCACAGGCAATGCCGCCGGCGCGGTCGGGCTGCACGCGGCGATTCGCTATATGCAGTCCGTCGGCTTTGACACCATGCACGAGCGCGAAACGGCGCTGGTTGCCCGCATGATGGCGGGGATGGCGGATATGCCGTTCATCCATGTGCTGGGGTCGGCAATTCCTGAGGAACACAGCGGCATTGTCACGTTCACGGTGGACGGCGTGCATCCGCATGACGTGAGCGAAATCCTCGCGGCGGACGGCGTGTGCATCCGCGCGGGGCATCACTGCGCACAGCCGCTGCTCAAGCACCTCGGCTATTCCTCGACGGTTCGGGCAAGTTGCGCGTTCTACAACACGCCGGACGAGGTGGATCGGCTGCTGGACAGCCTGAAAACAATCAGGGAGCGAATGGGCTATGGAAAACAGGAGCTTTTATAACGAAATTCTGACAGAACACAACATCCACCCGGAGTTCAAGCACGACCTGCCGGACGCGAACATCGAGCTGGAAGGCGTGAACCCCAGCTGCGGCGACGACATCACGCTGAAGCTGAAGGTGGATGGCGACGTGATTAGCGACGGCGCGTTCGTCGGCGACGGCTGCGCGATTTCGCAGGCTTCGGCGGACATTATGCTGGGCATGATTGTCGGGCGGAAGAAGGAAGAAGCGCTGCGCTTGGGCGAAATCTTCCGCAAGATGATTCAGGGCGAAGCGACGGCGGAGGAAATCGACGAGCTGGAAGAAGCCGGGGCGCTGAAGGATATTTCGCACATGCCCGCGCGCGTGAAGTGCGCCGTGCTGGGCTGGCGGACGCTGAAGGAAGCCATCGGGGGAGAAGAGGAATAAGAAAACCGGACGGGGCGCAAAACCTCGTCCGATTTTTTGGATTAGAATCCCATTAGAAATGCGGCAAACGGCAGGAAAAGCGGGCGCGCACGCCGAAATCCTCCATAAGAAAGGGGGATGCGCATGAAAGAAATCATGCTGGACTTCGGCGCGATTCTGTCTGACCTGTTTCATGCGCTGCGGTCGGGCGCGAAGAAAGTACTGATTGCGCTGGCGGTGCTGACGGCGCTGCTGACCGCGCTTGTCCTGTACCTCATGACGCCACGCACGGAGATTCGGTCTTTGACGGGCTTTCGGTGCTACTTTGTGCCGCGCTGCGAGGTGAATTACCAGTCCTACCACCGGGACAACGACCTGTACAATATGGGCATTTACAAGCTGAACGGGCAGGACGCGGCGCGGTTTGTGTACTGGGCGCAGGAAAACGGCTGGTCGCCGATGCCGCTGTCGGACGAGGCGCTGACGAGCGGGATGCTCGACGAGGAAACCTGCCCGGAGGCAGCGAAAATCAAGCAGGTGACGCAGGGGTTCTGGAAGGGATTTCACGGCTCGTACCTGTATGTTTTTGATTCGCAGACGGCGACGCTGTATATTCGGAAGATGCCGAGATAAGGCAATTGCAAACAGAAACCGACCGGGCAGGGGAGAAATCCTCCGTCCGGTCGGCTTTTTGCTGTGGGATGTTTGAAAGCAAAAGAAAAGGTCAAGGTTTTTCAACCTTGACCATCCGTGGAGCATTCCTCCCCGCAGTCGAACATTTTTACATCATTGCCGGTCATCTATTTGGAATGGTTGCCACGATAGACCAAGCGAAAAAAGCAAATTTCTGCTCGCAATTGCAAAAGCAATGAGGAGAACAAATCAAATCATAACCAAAAGCATTTTTTACTATATACCAGAATTGCTATGGCGCAAAAGCATGTTGCAGTGTATAATATCAGCTGTCGCCCCTACACTTTGAAGAAAGAAGGAATCACCATGATTTACCCGAAGTGCAAAAGCGCCAACGTGTCCGTACAGGTCATTAACCAGACGAAGCTGAAAACGAAGCACCACAACATCTTCTGGTGGCTTTTCATTGGCTGGTGGTGGGTGCCGGTGAAGTGGGTGTTCTTGTTTTTGCCCGCGCTGATTGTCAAGATTTTTGCACCGAAGCGCTACAAGACGAAGAACGTCGCCGTCACGATGTGTACCTGCCAGCAATGCGCGTACACTTGGAAGGCGTAAGAAAGAGCCGGGACGGCAAGGGGAACTTTCTCCTTCACAATCCCGGCTTTTTTCCTATGTCTGCCTGATTCTTTTGCCTATTGGCAGTGTTCAATTTTTGCTGCGGCGGGATGGGCGGTTAGCAATCTCGAAAAGTCCGTATCAAGCCGCAGCGCTTCGATTTTGCTGTTCAGAATGTCAAGAAATGTGACATCTTGCGTAATTAACTCGAATTCGCGAATGGAAAAATCCACGAGGACAAACCGTTTTTCTACATCTTCCCTGCTCAGATAGAACTTGCGAATCAACCCTTGTGCATCATTCCATCCTTTCCCTGTAACGCCATGATAAGAGAACAGGATGCCCAGACGATATGCAGTTGTCTGCATTAAGCAGGCAAACTTTCCGACGTAAGTAACGCCGACCTTCTTGCCATAGTTTTTGCATTCACCCAAAAACGAGGGATAATTGAGAATCAAGTTTCGGCTTTGTAGATATTTCCCCATAGATGTCGCTTCGCACACAATGTCAATTTCATTTGTGCCTGTCCGAACGTTTTGTTTGACTTCAAACAAGTTTCCGGAGTATTTAAGAAGCATCCGAACCAACATTTCCAATGCTTCACCTTTTTCCTTTGCAGTTGCGTTGCCGCCATTAAGCCCTTTTACGCAATCAAGCTGCTTGGAATACTCCGCTATTTGTTCTTCTGTCATTCGGCAAACGTTCTCGTTGCGCAGTTTGGAATCATCAACACTATCCAGTACACGAACAGCAGTATACAAATCCATGTTATCTGACATCGTGAATCACCTGAAAAATAATTCGGCTATTTTCTATCGCAGAAAATTCCGTTTCACAGCGTTCGCAGATAATGTAGTCAGGAATTTGATTAAAGACTTCCACTTTCAGCGCTGAATAGCCGCAGCAAGGGCACACCATTTCATAATAAGACTTCAAGAAGCCCTCTTTCTCCATGTCGTGCATAATCCGATAACTGGTGCCAAGCGGACATCTAAATTTCTGGACTAACACAGCCGGATAGAGCCATTGTCCCTTCTTATAATGCAGAAAAAAATCTTCTATGGAAGTACGCAAGGTCTTGTCGTCTACATAATTAGCAATCACGCGGTCTATTGGCGCTAATGTGTTCAATGACACGATCCATCCTCTCCCTTCCGATTAGAACAGCATTATAGTAATGCTGGATTAGACCAAACCCGTTGTTACCATAGTTGAAAGTGAATTTGGCCCGCACGGATCTTGTCTTGATTTCGTTCGACCATAACAGCTCAATCCATGGAAATTCGGACATTTCACTTTTTTCATAGACGAACTGATTCAAAGCATCCTCCAACGCAGGCACTTTTTCGAGGTCTGCATGATACTCCTGAATCAGCGATTTCAATTCCCCGATAAACGGCAGAACCCACTCTTCATTATCGCCGACTTCTAAGACGGCGCGGCCGCCCGAAGCCATATTCATGTATTCTGCTATCAGTTTTACCTCATCGTTGGCAGTCTCTTTCATGAAGTTCATTTCAAGAGGCACCAATTCTACTGCCAATTTTTCTTTGAGATACGCCCGTATCTTCTGAACAAGTTTTGAATAAAATCCTTGCTGTGTCTGGAAATACTGCTTTAACACATCAAAGCGCATTTCAATCAGCTGATGTTTCTGATGAAGCACGACAAGCACCGGGTATTTCAAAAGCATCTCTTCTCCGCTCTGCGGGTGAACAGCTGAAAAAACGAAGCAGAACTTCAGCATAACCTGTTCTTCCAGCTCACGGCGCACCGGAAGCGGTTCAGGTGCGTCATAGCCGACAGTTCGTTCGCTTTCGTTTTGCTCGGCTTCCAGCGTTGGAATACCTTCCACCGCATGTTTAACCGTTTCAAAGTCATCCGCTGTGAAAACGGCTGAATAGCGATAATCTTTTTCGTATTCCCAATCTTCAAAGAGGCAGATTGCTTTTTCACTTTCAGTTAAACATCTTGCAATCTGCTCTTCTAACTTCAAGTCAGTCACATTAACGGCCGGACGCGCGTCGAACATGTCAACTTGCTGCACACCGTCGCAAGAAATCTTGTTCTTGGCAAACATTTCCCCAATGTGCTCTTTCAGCTTTGAATTATACAGCTGAACCGTTCCAACAAGACATTGCTTATAGTTGCTTAACTGCATAGACAACTCGCCTCCTTCTTTATCATCCCACCTGCATTATAGCATTATCCAGAGTGACTGTCCAGCATAAACGGAAATTACAACGCAATTTTAATATTACGCTGTAATTCCTAAACAAATGTGAAACACCCGTGCTAAAACCACATCAGAAAAAGAGCCGGGACAGCCGCAGAGGATTTCTCCCTCCGCCGCCATCCCGGCTTTTCTTATGTCTCCTGATGCTCGTGCAGCGTTTCCCGGATCTCGTCAATCCGGCTGAACGCGGTCTGCACGTTGTTCTCCAGCTGGAACGTCCGCTCGACGACGGAGTTGTGCTTCTCCACCTTGCGCTCCAGCTGCTCCAAGCGGTAGGACAGCAGGGCGATTGTCTTGCTATTCGCGAAGTAGCTGCCTGCCAGTGTGCCAATCAGAGAAATTGCCGCAACAATGATAGTATCCATCATCCTTTGTTCCTTCTTTCGCGTATTTATCCGAGAATGAACGAAATATCAATTGGCAGCCATGTATTAGCCACTGCGTCTGACCATGTATTGCCGAGCCTGTACCGAGCAAAGTGGACAAGTCCGGCAGCCGTGACGGTGCAGAGGCACACCGTCCGCGCCCTCAATGTCAATCTTTTTGCTTTTCACGGTGGGTACGCCGATTTCTTTTGTGGTGAGAATCAATTGCAAATCGTCATATGTGTGAAGATTCCCGAAGGTGATGCCCTTCATGATGATTCCTCCCACATGGTAGAGGGGAGGGAACAGCCCCTCTCCGGTTGGTCATTAGATTTCCTTGAAATGCTGGACAATCTCGTCCTGCGTCATGATGCCAGACCACAGCTCAAACACAGGCATGTCCACCTGCCCAGTGCGGAATACGCCACCGATGCCATCCCACTGTGCGCCAAGAAGTAGCGTTTCAGTGATTGCAGACGGCACGTCGATTTCGCCTGTACCGACACGCAAACCATTGATATAGACGTAGTATGTGTCGATTTTCTTCACAATGCCTACTTCAATGTATCCGTTTTCGTTCGTGATCTCCGAAACCTTATAGCCGACGGCACCCGTGCTGCTGGTATCCTTAGCGGGCGTCATCGAAGTTGTATCGCCAGAAATCTGAATTTGGAGAATATCTTCAACCTGCCGGCACAGCAAGCCCTTATATCCCGGATCGGGATAACGCTCGGAAAAATCGGAAAAGAACACTGTGCCATCCACGCTCGGCTTGAATCGCGCAAGCAGCGTTGCCGTCCGCCACTTTCCGGCGAAAAGCGCCTGCTCGGTGTCCTTGTAGTTATTGCCATTGGACACGAAATCTGCGACGCTCAGGGCCAGAGACGGCGCGCCAGTAGCAGCGTCGTATTTTTCCTTGAATACTTCGTCGCAATATGCGGCACGTTCAGTCACCCAATTCTTGGACTGCTCCAAAGTCCGGCGCATTCGGCGGATGCCAAGCCAGCGTCTTGCGTCGTATTTGTAGAGCGATTCCGGAATTTGAGCAACAAATTCATCCCAGCGCCGTGTAATGTTTCCAAGCGAAAGTGCGCCATTTCGCAATGCAAAATAGCGTTCGCAGAGTTCAGCCGGGAAGTGTTCCTCAATCTTCGCCCACAGCAAGGAAGTTCTGCACTGATACGCGCCGGGACATGGGCTGTCGGATGCGAAAAGCTGGATGCCGTCCCACTGCACACCGAACAGCGAATCCAAATCGTACAGCGACGGCGCCCAGACAGCACCGTCGCGCGTAGTCATGAGCATGTTCTTGCCGAGGTTGTCTGTCGCGCCTGTCAGGTAGGCGAAGCAGTAATAATTCAGGCAGGCGTCCAAATCGAGATGCTGCGAGAAGTTGCTGCGGAACTCCGCCTCCGATTCGGTGTCCTTCACGAAACTGACCATCTGATTGAATTTCGTGAAGATAGTCGCCTGCTCGTCGCTGCCAACCTCAATGCTCCATCCGGTTTCGGTCGCCGTCGCACGGAACGCGCCTTCCGTCAACTGGTCTTCTGCACACATGACAATGTTGTTGACGTCGCTTTCATCCATCCCGAACATCCACGCCTCTTTCGGGATGTTCATTGTATACAGTCCGGTGCAATCATCGTCGAACCATGCCAGCGTAGGATAACCGTCAATCAAGCCGTGGCAAGGCGCAGCCGCATTTGCCGGATAGCCCTCCATCATGTCGCAAGCAATACGCGCAGAGACGACGTTGCAGGCTTGCGTGGGGTCAATCCAGTTTGCCTTCATGCAATACTTGCTTTGTGCCTTCCAGTCTTTGACGAAAAGTGCTTCGGCGGAGACGCTCTTTTCCGCGTCCTCATAAAGGGATAGGCTGAAATTCTTCTTCGGATAAGCAAGAGAAGAAGTTCCTTGCGGTTTCAACTGCGCGTATCCGACCCAGTGGCGCTTTTCCTTGTTATTGAAAAAGTCAACCTTCGCGACGCGCTTGTCGGTTTTGTCTCCCCAGTTCTGCAAATTCCCGCCGTTAATGGAAGAGAAGCGCACTTCGCACATACCTGCCAAAGCCGCCTGTGCGCCAAGGCTCAAAGTTTCTTTCTTGATTCCCTGTGTCGCAACAATCTTGATGATGCCAGTCTCCGAGCGGACTTCGCGCCCCTGCTTAAACAGCACCGTGACGAAGATTCCCATAGACCCGCTTTTGCATGTGTCCGCCGCGCTCGGCTCATAGTAGATCACGCCGCTTTCATCCGGGATGACACCGACAACCCCGCCGTTTCTATCGCTGCCAGAAATCGTAGTCACCGAAGCAAAAAGCACATCCTGCTGGTAGTTCTCAACGAACGCAGAGATATTGATTGCAAATCTCGTGACACGATGCTCGTACTGCATCAGAGCAATGCCCTGAATGCCTTCAATCTTGCCAGAATTGGAGATAGTCAAAACGTATTCTTTCATGTGAATATTCACTCCATTTCTTTCGCTTGTGGTTTTCCTGCTGCGAATTTACAGTGCCAGCATTTCGGCGTTGATTTGTGCCACCTTGCTGTCATCCATGGCGGAATTGTATACCCTCGCATCTTTCAGCGTGAAACTTGTCCGATGGTCGATTGTCGAGATGGTGCTGGTATGCCTTGCCGCGATAATCAAGGATACATCCGTCGGAATGTATGTCGACGTATCCAGTGCATATCCAAGCGCGGAATTGTAAGCCTTGTATCCGTTCAAGTAGAAGGAATAATTCGTTCCTTCCTTGGAAAGGATAAAGACGTTCGTTCCGTCCACATTGATGATTTCCGACCATGCTTTGCCTGTATTCTCCATTGCCAAGTCCATGCGAAACGCGCCGCTGCCGCCGAAAACCGTCCAGCCTTCATTTGCTCCGTTCTGCATCACACGGAAGCTCTGCGTTTCGCCGTCCTTGCCACAGTCCGCCAGAATATACGGCAAGCCCTCCGTCGAACTCGGCGTCCCGCTGTATGCGATGCACACGCACCAATCATCCGCGTCACCGTTTTCGTACAGCTTTACGCCCGTGTCAAGGTAATTTCCGCCGTTGAATGTCATCGACTTTTGGAGTTTGAAAAGGAATGTGCCGTATTTGTCCTTCTGCGGTTTCGCCCCGCTGATTTCATAGAGCCATTCCAGCGCGTCATGAATCGCCCCTCTGATGTCCTTGCCATACACGCCCGACGCAATGGTGTCCAGCAGCGTCTGGAAGTCCTTCGTGCTTTCGCTCATGCCTGTTTCACCCCCTCCTGCGGCTGATTCACCGCCTTTTGCAGCACCTGAATGCACGCCAGCAGCGCGTTCAGGTTGCCCGCGCCGCGCGTTTCCACCGTGGACAGCGCGTCAATGACGGCTTGCACGGTTTTTTTGCTGATGGTGATGGTTTCGACCATGTGGGTCACTCCTTCCTTATTCCGACGCGCCCGCGCCAAGATAGCTGATTTCCTTCGTGCTGTAATGCCCGCCCGCGAAGACCTGCACGTTCGTCAGCACATTGATGGTGTTTTCACCGCCCTCCGGCGTTGCATAGGTGATGGTCTGCGACGTCTTGGAGACGCGCAGGGCGTCGCTGATGCCCGTCACGACCGTTTGCTTCTGCCAGCTTGCCGCCGCTTTGGCGACGGTCAGGCTGCCGATGGTTGCCGTTCCTGTCAGCGTCAAGTCTGAGATGTGCGCATCTCCGATAGACAAAGCACCAAATTCGCCGTCATCTGAATTGACCTTAAACGCACTGAGTGTGACGCAGTTGATGGTGTCGCCCTCAAAATTGTCTGCCCAGCCGCTCACGGTTTCAAATTCGCTCGTCGTCACATACCCTTCAAGGTTAATACAGCTCGCGCTGATTTTGACCTCTCCCGCCGTCTGGTTGATGGTCGAAATCAGGTCGCCCTTGCTGACCTTCGACGTCAATTCCCCGTTGATGCCGTCCAGCGTCACCTGCACGCGGGTAATCTCGCTCTCCGCGTCGCCCAGACGCTCCGCATAGGCGGTCAGCGTGCCGTTCATGCCGTCGAGGTCAGCGCGGATGGTCGTGATGTCCTGCGTGTGCTTGTCTACCGTCTCGACGTAGGCGGACAATGTGCCGTTCATGCCGTCCAGCGTCGTCTGCACGGTGTTGAGTGTGTCGGTGTTCTCGTTTGTTTTCTGCGTGTAGGCGGTAATCAGCCCGTCGGTGATGAGCAAGTGCGTGTTCTGGTCGCTGACAATCTGCCGCAGGTACTCCACCGACGTGTCCACCACTTCGACTGCTTTGCTCGTCGCGGCGGTGGTGCTTGCCATGCCCGTTTCCGGTGTGCCGAATGTGTATTCGGACTGGTCGGGGCTGACGAGGTCAAGGGAAATCGCCGTGCAGGTGTATTCCGCATCGATGCCGTGGGGCGGGGAGACGACGCGCACCTTGTCGCCGACGCGGAACGATTCCGCATTCACATCCAGCAGGTGCAAATCCACCGCGCTGATGGTGATGGTGATTGTCTCTTTCAGGCGCTTTTGCAGGTTCTCCTTCGCCATTTCCAGCAGGGTACTTGCGTCTTTCGTGTCGAACTCCGTCACGCCCCAGATGCGCCCGTAGAGGGCGATTCCGGCGGCGTCCTCGATGTAGTCCTTGCCGCCGTTTACGCTGCTGATGGTGATCTGGCTGCCGCTCTGCCCGGCGTAGGGAATCAGGCACGTCACGACCTCCGACGCGGAGACGTACTCGGACAAGTCCAGCAGATTCTCCCCAAAGCGGATGACTTGCCCGCACGATGTGCCGCTCTCCTTCGTCCAGTCCAGATAGCGCACGTCGCCGTCGTAGCGGATGCGCAGGAAGCCACCGTGTACGTCAATCAGATTGCCGCTGATTTCGTCCCAGGTGTTGCCGTAGCCCGTGTTTTCCACGCTGGACAGCGTTTCGATGTCGATGCTGCCGATTTGGAACTGCTGCGCCTCGCTGACCGCCTCGTTGTGGCGCGTCATGTAGAGTCGGAACAGCCCCGCCGCCGTGCCGTCGTAATTCGCCAATTTGTACGGATGCAGGACGCTGTCCACCAAGTAGGTGAGTTCCCCCTCGCAGGTGACAGTCTTCTGGCGGTAGAAGTCGGTTTCCGTTTCCAGCACGCGCCCGCGCCAGATGATTTCGTTATCCTGCCGGACGTCAATCCGCGTCCGCATTTTGTGCAGCGCGCTGTACATCGGGTGCTCCGGCAGCAGCACGAACGTGAGCGTTCCGGCGGCGTTGCACTGCGTTTCCAGCACGGGGGACAGGACGGAAAGTTCCTCGTCCCCCGGAGAATACAGCAATGCGTCGTCCGCATAGATGGTGTACATTACAGCCTCCCTCCTCGGTAGTCGATGGATACCGTGCCATTCCCGGTGAAGGTCAGCACGTTGTCGCCATCGGTGATGCAAATGCCGCTGATGCGGTTGTCGCCCGCCGTCAGCGCGTACTCCTTGCCGCCGAATGTCGCCGTCATCGCGCTGCTTGCCGTGATGGTCGGGATGCACGGCCGCCTTGTGCCGGGAATCGTCAGCGTCAGCGTTCCGTCCACCGGCAGCACCTTGTAGTCGCGGATGATGCCCGTCTCGAAGTCGAAGGTGTCCCACAGCCAGTCATCCAGCGAACCCGTGATTTCCAGCTTGTACGGGTCGCAGACGGCTTTCAGGCTGATGGTGGCGGTCTTGCGGTCGCTCTCCATCGCGTTCACGGTCACGCGCCCGGTGTAGAAATAACCGGGGTCTTGGTCAAGGATGATGTTCACCCGCTGCCCGTGCAGGGTGTCCAGTATTTCGGAATACAGCGCATCCCAGCGGTTCCGCGCGTCAATGACGATGAACTCCGCCGAGAAATCCCGTGTCTGATAGCCCACGCGCCCGGTCAGCGCTTCGGACAGGTCAAGCGCGCCGTCCAGCCCCGGCACATCCACATAGTTTGTGCGCACCTTCGGCGGCGCGATGGTCGGGCGCGTTTTCGGCAGCAAGCCCCAATCGCGGTAGGTGTGCTTGCCGCCCAGCGTTACCCCGTAAATCATGCGTTCCGCCCCTTTCGCAGCGCCATCCGCCCCAGACGCTTGTCCATCTTGCCCGCCGTTGCGCCGACAAGCACGCCCGTATCCAGCACAATCTGCTGCTGATTCATGCCGCTGAAGCCGCTTTGCAGGGTGGCAAGCATCTGGTCGAGCTTGCGCTCCATGCTCGCGCCCACGACCTCACCCACCGCGCTTTTGACGTACCCTTGCAGCACGCCGATGGGCGCGACGGCTTCCGCGCCGGCTTCCCCGACGAGGTGATAGCCGCTGTGCGTATCAAAGAGGGTGGGTTTGGAGAAGACTGCGCCGTCGGCATGGGTAAAAAAGCTCTTGATTACTTCCCAACCCGCGTTACGCATTGCGCCGCGTCCTTCGGGCGTACTGATGACTTGCTGGTAGTGGCTGTCCGGGTTAAGTGGATTCGTTTCCGGGTTCGTCAGGACTTCAACGGTCTGCTGAACCGTTTTCCATCCGACTGTCAAGCTCAGCCCCTTTGTCGCCCTGTCCCATGCGTTCTTCACTTGCTTTGCGATGTTGAACGGGTTCAGCAAGTGCCACATAATCGAAAGCGCACCCCCGATTTTTGTCTTGATCTCTCCCCACCATTTGGTGACGGCTTCTTTCGCTGCCTCTTGGTCATCGCCAGTGCCCAGCCCGAACACGATGGTCAGCAAGTTGCCGAACAGTGCCTTGACGTCTCCCCACCACTTCTCCACGGCTTCTTTCGCCGAGGTGAGCGCGTCGCCAATTGCCTTGAACGTGATTTCCAGCGCGCCGCCGACGGCGGTCTTAACATCCTCCCACCAGTCGCTGATGCTCTCCGCAACCTTGTCCCAGTCCGGCAAATCAATTCCGAAGATGCCCTTGAAAATGCCCTGAATCAGCGGATAGGCGATATTCTCCCACGCCCACTTGATGGCGTTCCCAATGTCCGAGAGAATCTGCGGTAGATTCATCACGATGGATTTCAGCCCGCTGCCGATGGCTTGTCCAAGCCCCTTGAAATCAATCTTGCCGATGAGATTCTTGAACGTCTTGACGAGCGAAGGGAAGAGTTTCTGGATTGCCCCGCCGATTTGGTTGAAAATGGTCGGAAGCTGGTCGATGATGATGCCCATCACATCCGGCAGCACGTCCGCAAGCCCGGTGATGAGCGTTGTCGCCGCTTCAATCATGGCAGGCAGCACCGAGTTGATGATGCCCGGCAATTGTGGCGCAAGCGTCGAAACGAGCGTCTGCACCGCCTGCACCATGCGTGGCGCCATCGTCTGCAAGCGCGGGACGATGTTGTCCACCGCGGTCATTACGCTGTCGGACAGATTGCCGACAAGCTGGTCAATGTCCTGATTGCCGTCCGCTAAGCCGGAGAGCAGGTTCGCCCACGCCGCCTTGACCGAGCCGATAGAGCCGGAGATGGTCGTCGAGGCTTCCTTCGCCGTCGTCCCAGCAATATTCTGGCTTTCCTGGATGACGTGGATGGCTGCGATGATGTCCGAGAAGTTGCTGATGTCGTACTTCACGCCGGAGAGCTTCGACGCATCCGTCAGCAGCCGCTCCATTTCCTTTTGTGTGCCGCCGTAGCCCAGCTTCAAGTTGTCCAGCATGGTGTAGTTCTGCTTGCTGAACCCCTTATAAGCGTTCTGAATATCCTCCATGGACGTTCCGAAGGTGTTAGCGTTGTCCGCCATGTCAGCGATGGCGATGTCTGCATACTTTGCCGCCGCCACGGTGTCATTGCCCAACGAAGAAATCAGGCTGGCAGAGAAGGAAGTCACCGTGTCCATGTACTCGTTCGCGCTCAATCCTGCCGTCTTGTAGGCGTTCTTAGCGTATTCCATGACGAGCTTCTGCGCGTCCTTGCTGAATAGCTTTTTGACACCGCCTTCCAGCTGCTCATAGTCCGCATAGCCGTCCAGCGCGGACTTCACCAGCTTTCCCATCGCCGCCGTGCCAGCCGCGACACCCGCTACAATGACCTTTCCCGCCTTTACCGCCGCTTTTCCAGCCGTCGCAAAGGCGGATTTCATTGTCGATGCCAGTCTCTTTGCGCCCTTGGTTGTTTTGTCAATCTGTTCGTTCGCTTTGCTATTATCAATAGCAATTTCTCCGAAAAGCTGAAATATATTCAATGTGTTTCACCTGCCTTTGTGTATGAGCCGTGCAGCTTTACCTTGTATTTCCGCGCAGCGCGTGCCTGTTTATCAATGCTGATTTTCCCCAGCAGCCGGAATAGCCCCATCGCCGTTCATCTCGTCAAAAGGGTTGAAGGCTGCCAGCATTTCCGCCGACTGCCTCACGGTGTCCTCCAATTCCTTTTTCGTCGGTGCTTCGGTGTGCGTGTCTTTTGCGATTCCGAGGCTTTGTCTGAACTCCGGGAAGGATTTGTCCCAGCACTTATGCAGCCACACTTCCCAGATGAGCTTTTCTTCTTCGTCCGTGTTGTGCATCTCGATGCACTCGCGCACGAAATCGGCAAGTCTGCCGCGCCGCAGCATCCCGTCCATGAGTGGCGTCGGGTTCGCATAGCGACGGAAAAGCATGTCCCAGAACTTTACTTCTCCCGCTTGAAGCGCTTCATAACAGCCGTAAAAAAATCACGGAAATCCTCCGCCGTCACGAGGTCAAGAACCGCGTTGGTGAACGTTCCCATGTCCAGCGCGGCGATTTCTTCCGCCTTCGTGCCGGAGAGATCAGCCAGCAGCGCATAGATTTCGCCCTTGCAATCCGGCAGCTTTTCCAGCAGCAGCCCCGCCAGTTCCAGCGCGACGTTCATGCCCACGCCTTCCACGTCCTCGCCGCCCTTCAGCGCGTTTGCCACATTCGCAGCCACAAAGCAGCGTTTGATGTCCTGCACACCAATCTTGGAGAGCAGGCGCATCATGAAAAACATGTCATCCGCACACAGCTTGCGCAGAGTAAGCGTCTTTTCGTCCATTTGTCAACCCTCCTATAAAAGAATGGGGGAGGGCTGTCAAGCCGCTCCCCGGTATGTTATCAGGATGCCTTGGGGTAGTAGATATGCCACGGCAGCGTGTCGCCGTCGCTGCCCAGTTCGGCGTTGCACTCGAACGTGTACGTTCCGACCGTTCCCGTCTTGTCCTTGTTGTCGGCTTCCATGCCGGACGTGCAGAGCGCATTGTCCATGATGGCAATGATGTCATCGCCGTCAAGCGTCTTTCCGACAAAGGCGATATTTTCCCAGTAGTCGCCTGCCGCAATGTCCGCCTTGTCCTCAATCAGGTCATAGGTCGTATCCGTTGCCGTGCCATCCGTGCCAAGCGTAGACGCCTTGATGATGTCCTTGGTCAGCTCAATGAAGTTGATCTCCATCGTAGCTTCGCCGCCCGTCTTCTTGTTCAGCCCCTTGGTGGCGACATGAACGCCGTCCACTTCCACCTTGGTAATCTCCGGTTTGATACTGAACTTCGAGCCGCCGGACGTAGCGCCGACAAGCGAATCGGCGAAATTCCACGCCGCGCCCTCGTACTTCAGCCCCCGGTGAATCGTACCAGCGCCGAACAGAATGTTTTTCGGCGTGTTTGCGCTCACGCCGGACTTGCCTTCCTTAGCCATTATTCCACTCTCCATTCTTTGACTTGCAAATTCACTTGGATGCGCTTGAACTCTGCGTCACCCGTCGGAATTACAAGCGTATTCGCGTACATGATAGCCACCCCCGAACCGCTGGGGGTGATGGTTGTCAGCCCGTAGCGGCTGAAATGCCGCTCGATTTCTTCTCTTGCATCGAAAAGCTCAATGCACGACCCGCGAGAATACCCGGTCAGCATGACCGTTGCTTCCTGCAAGCCGTCCTCGGTGAACCCTTGAATTTCGGAATACTCTCCGACAAAATACATGGTCGGGAGGGGCTTTTTGTTGTACACGCCGAAGGCGTAGGGGATGCCGAGCGTTTTCATGGCGTCCCCGATGATTTTTAGCACTTCTTTCGACACGTCAGCCCATCCCCTTCAAAATGTTTTCTGCCATCCGGATAATGGCGTTTTTCTTTGCGGCGAATGCGTTTTCCAGCGTTCGCTGTGGCGGTTCGCCGTTGGACACAACCGCAGGCAAGCCCTTCACCTTCCGCAGGAATTCGGCGGCTTCCTCTGCCTCCTGCTGGCTGTTATATACCTTGGAATTTTTCGCCCCTCGGCTTTGTCCCTCGATATACACCCACCAGCCTTTGCGCCCGTCGCCGTGGATGGCATACGAACCCGTTCCGAACTCATTCCAGAAGGATTCTTCCAAAGGACTACCAATTTGTGCGACCTTCGCGTCTGTGTTTACGTCAGAAGCCCACGAACCTTTGAGCTGCGTTTTCTTTGTCGGCGTGGTGCGTTTGGTTTGTGCCTCCACCTCGAAGGCGGCTTCCCGCAGGAAACGCTCTGCCGCCCCGTCAAGCGCATCCGTGACCCTGATGCTGTAATCCTCAAAGCGCACAGACATGTCATTGTCCCCCCGTGAACTTCAGATAGATTTCGAGTTGCGACCCATTCTGCATTTCCATCGGGTTGTCAATCAGCAGCACGTCATAGCGCTTGCCGTTGCAGATCAGTCGGCTGTTTTCCGTCGTGATGTCCGCCGGAAGCGCCTGATAGTCTGCCACAAAGACATGGGTGCTTTCCTGCACCTTGGCATTGTAGACGGTATATTTGGAATCGCCGCCGGATAGGTCGAGCCATCCGTTCAGCGTCGCCGCGTCCATCCATGCCTGCACCTGTTCGCCGATTTCGTTTGTCGTTGTCGCGCTGGTCTGGATGATGGCTGTCACGTTGCCGCCGATGCCCTTCATACCTTGTCCACTCCTTGCCCGAACCTCGCCTTCATGTAAGGCGTGAGGAAGCCCATGAGCGCCTTGGGGAAGCCCATGACGGCGTTCTCGCCCGTCAGGTCGAAGTAGGTGACGGCGTGGCGGGAAATCGTCTCCGATGCCACGCCGACCTTGTTTCGATTGTCCAGTTCCCACTTCAGCAGGTTCACGACGCCCATCTTCACATCGTCCGGATAGCGCACGAGCGTCGCCGTCACGTCGATTTCGTCCTTCAATCCACGCTCTGAGACCGTGAAGGCGAGTTCATCCGCGCTTTCGACGGTATACAGCCCGTCATTATACAGGGAGAATGTCACCTGCACCGTATCGCCGACGGAGAAGGGGACAAGCGCTTCCCCCATAAAGGTGCGTCCCACGACGTCACCCGTCCAGCGTTCGCTCCTGCGCTGGAAGTTGTTGTTCGTGTAGGCGCGAATCAGCAGCTCAAAGCCGCGCAGTTTCGCCGCCAGCAGCGCGTCATCTGCATCTGTGGTGATTTGCTTCCGCAGCTCCTCCACCGTCATCAGCATGACACTTGCCCCCTCCTTTCATCACTTCTTGAACTTCGCCAGCACGACCTTCGCGCTGTTGGTCAGCGCCACGCCGTAATATTTCGCTGCCGTCACGTCGGTCTGCTGCTTCTTCGGCAGCCATTCCGCGTCCACCTGAATGTCCTTTTTGAGGAAGATGGTCACGGCGGGCAGCTCGTCCTCGGTGTACTCGGTTTCGGGGGAATCGGGTTCGAGCTTGATAATCGGGCAGAGGTAGTACTGCGAAGCCGCCGCCAGCGCCTTCACCTTGTCGCCCGCCGCCAGCGTCACCGACGGGTCAACCTTCGCCTGATATTCGGCAAGGTTCGCCGCGTCGATGGTCACATCGCCGGAATCGTTCTTCTCGTGGGTCACAAGGCGCACCTTCTTGGACTTCTTGACCCACGCGCCCGCAATCTTGCCAATCGCGCCGTTGACCGCCACGCCCGCCGTGAACTTGTCAGCAGAGAGGAAGTCGCTATCCTTCAGCAGCGTCGCTTCCTGCGCCGGGTGGATGAAAATCACTTTGTCGATGCCGTCCTCTTCGTCCTCGAACTTGGCAATCGCGTCCACCAGTCCGCCGTAGGCAATCGCCGCGAGCGTGGATGCGGCATAGACGTTCTTGCCCGTGTACACCGCGTCCAGCACGTCATTGTCCACCTTGCCCGCAATCGCCTTGGCAAGCTGGGTTTCCGCCTGCGCAATCGGGTTGCCCAGGCCGCTGTTGACGGCTTCCTGCGTGATGCCGACCGCCTTCATCGCCTTCTTAATCGTGAAGGTAGTCGAGGAAGCCGTCAGGGTGCTGAGACCCACCTCTGCGCCTTCTGCCACGTTCTCCGCGTCGCCGATGTAGTTCCAGCTCGGCACGGTCTTGGTGTCGCCTGGAACGCCCACCAGCGTCGTGTCCACCTTCGCATAGGGGGTCAGCTTCAGCTGCGCGTCAATCTTCGCGCCAATCATCGCGCCCATTACTTCGGGGTTAATCAGGTTGTTCAGCTTGGTAACTGCCATTTATTTTTTCCTCCTCATTATCATTTTCGTGACCTCACGAAAATGGTCTGTGCCATTTTGTTAATGTCAACAAAATGGTGTCATTTCTCCGCCGCCATCGCCGCGCGGAAGGCTTCGGGGTTCTCCTCGAAAATCTTCTGCCGCTCTGCGTATGGTTTCTTGAGAATCTCGCTCCGGCTGAGCGGCGCGTGTCCCTCCTGATCCGGCAGACGGTTCTCGATGATGTTCTTCTTGCCGCTGGCTTCAAACTGGTTCGGGTACTTTTTCTTCAAACTGGCAAGGGTGTTCTCCCATCCGTCGATGTTCCCCTTGTCGTCCAGTGTCAGGGCGTCCCCTTTTTGCTGGAGTACCCACGTCATGTAGTCGATGTCGCTTGCGCCACCGCGCATGAGGGCAATGTGGATAGCAGCATCCATGCGGCTCTTTTGCAGGGCCGCCTGCGCCGCTTCAAGCTGCCTGTGCATCTCGTCCATCTTCTCTTGGCTGCCGCTGTGTTCTGCCTTGTCGGTTTCGAGGGCGGCAATCTTCTGCTGCGCCGCTTCAAGCTGCTGGCGAACGCTTTCGTGTTCTCCTTTGAGCTTTCCGAGGCGAATATCTGCGTTCTCCTCGCCGGTGGTGAAGAGCTTGGCGGTCTTCATGTCGTTCTGGATGGTGCGAATGGTGTCCTCCGCAACGCCGTTCTGTTTGAGAATCTCTGCAAGCGTCATGTGTTTCTCCTTCCACCGCCCTACGCTTATCTACGGGGTCGCATCCCGTGGGCGGTCGGTGTTTTACGTCGCCTCCGACGAGAGAATTGCAAAGGCGCACCCGCTCTTGCGTCAGGTGCGCCTGATTGCCGTTATTGGAGCAGCTTCGCCCACGTCTTCGCGCCGACGATGCCATCCGCGGTCAAACTGTGCGCGGTCTGGAATGCCTTGACGGCGGCGATGGTGTTCCTGCCGACGATGCCGTCCACCTTGCCGCAGTCGAATCCTGCGTCAATCAGCAGGTATTGCAGAACTTTGACCTGCGTCCCTCTGCTGCCGTTCCTGAGGACGAGAAGGGGGCTTGCGCCGTCTCCGGCATCCGCCGGGTTCTCGGTCGTGCTGGGCGCGGCAGGCGTGTCAGCGGGCGAATCAGGCGCATCAGCGGCGTAAGACGTGCCGGTCAGCTCCGCCCACTCGTTCCAGCGGGTGATTTTGCTCTCGACCACGCCGTAAGCCGTGCCTTTCGCCTCGATGACCTTGCCATCGCCGACGTACAGCCCGACGTGGTGGCGGTCGCTGCCCTTGGTGAGGAACACCGCCGTGCCGGGCTTGAGCGGCTGACCATCGGTGCGCTTGCCGCCCTGCAATGCGCCCTTGGCGGCGGCGTACTTGCGCCACATGGTGTTGCTGCCGTGGTACATATACCCGCCCAGCTGCTTATATGCCCAGTAGAACAGCCCGGAGCAGTCCGCAACGCGCCGCCCGACCCACTGCTGCCCGTAGCGTATCGTCTGCGCGCGGGTGGCGCTGTCCTGCGCACGCTGCGTGTGAATCTGCCCCGTGCCGCCCCAGATGTACCCCCATTTTTCCGCCAGCGCGCGGCGGAAGAGGGCGACAACCTCCGCCGCGCTGACCGTTTTTGATGCCATCGTCAATCACCACCGGGGTCAATTTCCGCTTTGCCGAGCTGTTTATACACCTGATTCACGCCCGTCGAGGCGAGCCCCGACACGATGCCGACCGCGAGCGCATTCAGCACGTCCTTCGCCGGGAAATCCGGGATGACGTACATGCCCACGATGCCCAGCACGCCGCCGACTGCGCCCACAATGACGGGAATCAGTTCGTCCTTGATGGCGCTGATGGTCTTGCAGAGCAGTCCGATCAGGTAGGTGATGACGACAATCGCCAGCACCGTGCCCATGGTAGAGATGTCCATGATACCACTCCTTTTTGGATGTATTAAAAAACAGCCTGCACGGGTGTGCGGCTGCTTTTCGCGAATTAAGTTGATTGCAAGTTGCAATTTCTCTTTGCAACTTGCAATTTTTAGTTTCAAACAAGGTTCAAAGATGGTTCAAAGCCGGTTACTGGATATGCCCACCATTGCGTTCCAGCATGATGTCGCTGAAAAACTCCCGATTCACGGTGATGTTCGGCAGCTCATTCGCCTTCATAGTAATGACCACCTGCAAGTTCGTCGGGCAGGCATAATCCCCGTAGATGCTTTCTGCCTTCTCGGTGATGGTCTGCCCGCAGTCCCTGATTTGCTGGATTCGTTCCTCTCTGGTCATGGTCACGTTTACGCACTCCTTTCAACGTATCAAAAAAGCACCTTGCGGGGGGGCAGGGTGCTTTGCAAACTTTACAGCGGAATGATCTCGTTAGACAGTCCCCCAGACTTCGTTCAGCAAGTTACCGTTCTTGTCACATTCTCTGATGACACACCGGGTTGCTTCTTCTTCATCAGCCGGGTTCCCGTCGTCGTCAAAATAATAAATCTCGGAATATGCGCCACCGCTTGGCGTTTCCTCGTCATTGCGTTTGTAGGTTGCCAATGAAAAAACCTCCTCATTTCAAAATAGTATCCAGAAGTCTTGTGCGATTAGGAAACAGTTTCGCGAACTTGTCATGCTCCAATGTGTAGTAGGCGACGCTGTCGGCAAAATCTTCAAGAGGACTGTTTTCACCGTAAGCTCGCCATGACTTCATGCCGGATGCTTTTAGGTCATCTGCCATGGCATTTTGCCAATCCAATTGTATACTATATCGATTCGCACGATTTGTTCCGGGCAATGTGTAATCAATATAGTGACCACCTTCATGGCAATAGGTTGCCGCCAAATAATCAAGGTCATGATAATTTGACCTGAAAAACGTGATAGTGTCTCCGCCAACAGCGTAAGAATGTGTAAAGTTCTTATAGCGTTTCCGCCATATCGCATCTTGCGGGTTGTAGTAATCTACGACTTCCACAACTTTCTGTATTTTTCGTCTGAGGTTATCTGGAACGCGATTCCATGTTGAAATTGCGATATCAGGAGAAAGCGTCTGTTTTTTCTTGTCATAGGACTTGGGAAAGACGAATCGCGTCCCATCTTGCAAAGTGTAGACGGTAGCTTTGGAGTTTTTCTTCACGCCATTTGTCGTGCCATCCGAAAACCCATAGTCCTGTTCCGATATAGCGCAATCAGCGCCCCCGACTTTTAGCACTTTGCTGCCGGAATTGACAGCATCAACGTAAATCTGGCTGATTTGCGCCGTTGGGGCGGCACTGCTCCTAACCCCAATTATACCACTTTCCCCTTGCTTTTTCAAGGTGTCCGCCGCATTCAGGTACTTTTCTTCAAACTCCTTGAAGTTCTCCGTCTTGTCCAGTCCAAAGAACTTTGCCCTGTCCTTCATCGTCTGCAATTCGGCTTCATCCAGCCCCCACCGCGCCCGCGTCAGCGCGACGCACCGGCAGTTGCAGTCCTCTTCGGGGCGCCCGAATGCGCCGGGGTACTCCGCTTTCTTGCCGTCTATCTCGAACGGCTCGCCGACTTCGCGAATCTGCCCGTCAAGGATGCGGTGATCCGTGCGCGTGTTGCCGTCCAGCACTGCATCCCATTGCTTGACGACTTGGCAGCCTTGCCCCTTGGCGGCGTTGCGCGCGTCGTCAGCGGATTGCTGCTGAATGCGGTGTCCCTCGGTGCGGACAATCGTCTTCGCGC
>ERZ857965.363-NODE-363-length-67899-cov-11.850584_pt1 | contig 67899 bp, 113 predicted proteins | sample MGYA00519758_ERZ857965 | MGnify/ENA primary metagenome ERZ857965 (study PRJEB31778, sample SAMEA3449381) | human gut metagenome | biome: human gut; feature: human-associated habitat; material: faeces | place: United Kingdom | collected 2010/2012 ... | reverse complement strand
ACTAGATGTGGTAAAAGAAAAGCAGATTATGGATTTAAAACTTGCGGTATATGCAGAGAAAAAATACGAAACCAGAAAAAAAGACTAACGTTTAGCAATAAACGTGATAACCGTGTAAAAAATGGACTGTGTTTCTTTTGCGATAGCCCTGTAAAAGAAGGGTATAAAGTCTGTGAAAAGCATTACGAAATGAATGTACAGAAGGCAAGGTCTAAAAAAGCGAAAGAAGCCAGAAATAAACTGGAAAAATCAGGAATATTATATTGAGAGGTGTGGCTTATGAGGTCGAATTTTAACAGACTAAGTAAGCCGGAAGTTGATCTTATAATTAAAAAAACAAATTTTACAGAAGAGGAAGAAATGATTTTCCATATGCTCTGTCGCGGAAAGAGCCTGGATCAAATATGTTTAGAAACATTTCTTCCAAAATCTACACTATGCCGTAGGATTCATTCAATCAAAGAAAAGGTAGGAGATGATAAGGTGAAAAAGCAGGTTCCAATTTGGGAAAAAGTGACACTTACATTAGAAGAGGCTGCGGAATACAGCAACATAGGAATTAACAAAATAAGAGAGCTTTCAAATAATCCTCGATGCAATTTTGTGATTTTTGTCGGAAAAAAGCGGTTAATTAAAAGAAAAGAATTTGAGAAATACATTTCTGAGAATGTGGAATTGTAGACTTTTGAAGCCTTATGTGATAATATTTAATATTGCATAAGGCTTTTCTCATAAAGAAAGGAGAGGCGAAACGTGGGAAAAGACTTGAAAGGAAAAGAACTTGGATCTGGAATCAGTCAGAGGAAAGATGGATACTATATTGGGCGGTATACGACAAGAGACGGGAAACGAGTTCAAAAAATTTTTAGAAAGTTGCAAGAGTGCAGGAAATGGGTTGCGGATTCTCAGTATTTAGAATCACATTCCAATATAGATTTTCCGGTAAATATGCTTGTTTCCGAGTGGTACAAATACTGGATAGCTGTCAAAGAAAAAACAATAAGACTGAACACGTTAGACAATTACAAAGACCGATACAGAATGAATATAGAACCTGTATTGGGACAAAAATTGTTGCGTGATGTAAGCACGATAGATTGTCAAAGAGTATTGAATAGGATGGCAGATGAAGGATATAAAAACACTTCCATTATGCAGGCGAAAGCAACTTTACATAATATGCTAGATTATGCATATCAGAATAATGTTTTGAGCAAAAATCCTTGCACAAAAGTTGTTCAATATAATATTGGCGAAAAATCTTCAAATAGAGAGGCGCTTTCAATTGATGAGCAAAGAAAAATACTTAAAGCTATTTCTGGGAACAAGTACGAAAAACAATATCGTTTTGCATTGCAGACGGGTTTACGCGCCGGAGAACTAATTGGTCTTGAATGGAAAGATGTAGATTTTGGGAACAAAACAATTTCAGTCAAAAGGACATGCAGATACAAATACAAATTAAAGGAATGGCGAATAGGAGATCCCAAAAGCAGAAATGGAAAACGAACAATACCACTTACAGAAGAAGCATTTGAAATTTTGAAGGAGCAAAAGAAAATAGACAATGGCTTAAAAGTGTTAGAGTTCAAATGGAAAGATACAGTTTTTTTAAGACTTGATGGAAAGCCAGCCAATAACACAGAGTTGGATATTGAGTTGTATACTGTATGCAAAAAGAATGGACTTCCTAAAATATCAATGCATATTTTAAGACACACTTTTGCTACCAGATGCGCAGAAGCAGGAATGATTCCGAAAACATTGCAAATGATATTGGGTCATTCTAATATAACAACAACAATGAACATATATGTTCATGCCACGGAAGATCAGAAAAAGAAGGAAATGAATATGGTTGAGGAAGCTCTTAGAGTGGTGTAATTGGTACATAATTGGTACAAAATGAATTTTTAATTTTCAAAAAACGTTGATAAATCAACAAAAAATGAGCAAAAAAGAAAAAATTAAAATTATTGAGAAAAATATACTTAGGAAGGAGCTGATTCTCATTATAACTTGTTAAAGTCCTACGAATGCTTATATTTAAAGGATTTTTGATAATTTCATGTTCACGTAGTTCATTATAATTATTTATATTTTTCAATAAATTGGTACATAAATGGTACATAGAAAAGCCTTATGCGAATGAGAATATTATGAGAAGAAAACGAAAATTTTCTTCTCTTTTTTTATGCCAGAATATAAACAGAAGGAGGGAGAAAAGAGTGTTTTCAGATGAAATTTTAGAAAAGATTTTTGCCCGGAAAGAATTGCAGAGACTTGATCTACAGACACAATCCGAAGTCATTCATGCAATCGAGGAAGTTTTAGAGGAGGTAAAGGAAGATGCCGGTTCCGTATCAGAATAATATGTATCCACAGATGCCGTATGGCCAGCAACAGTACGGTGTAAATTCATATCTTCCGTATATGCAGCCAAGATTTCAGCAACCGGAAGTTCCAGTGCAGCAGGTTCAGCAACAGACTCAACCGGTGCAACAGATGCCAAGGGGACTTAACGGAATGGTCGTGCAGGCAATTGAAAACGTGACAGCTGATTGTGTGCCTATGGACGGATCAGCAGCTTTCTTTCCAAAACAGGACTTGTCAGAAATCTATGTTAAAAGTTGGTGCGCTGATGGAACAATACGCACATTGACCTATAAACCGGTTCAACCAAATACACTCAAAGAAGTACAAGCTAACGAAGATAAAATGGCTTCTGGACTCGTACAGAACGTCACAGAGGTATTTGAGAGACGCTTCAACGAGCTTTCCGAAAAGATTGACCGGTTGGAACTGTCAATAGCCAGACCAGGAACAAAAGGAAGAACTGCCACAGTGAAAAAGGATGGTGAATCTGAATGAATCCGATGAATTTAATGCAGATGTTTCAAAATCCACAGCAGTTTATGCAAAACATTATGGGAAACAACCAGATAATGAGCAATCCAATGGTAAGAAATATAATGAATATGGCTCAAAGAGGAGATATACAAGGCATAGAGAAATTTGGAAGGAACATTGCAAAAGAAAAGGGAATTGATTTTGATAAAGCATTTGCTGAATTTAAAACCCAATTCCCCATAAAATAGCTATTTGGACTTTGGAGCAAAAACTTTTTCTAGTGGCCATTTTTTTTGCAGGCGTTTGGATAAAGATTGATCGCTTATTCCGATTTCTGTTGCCCATTCATGAAGAGTCTTTGAAACTCCGTTATATTCAATGATTCTGTTTGTTGACTTGTTTGTAGATTGAATTTTGGAATCAGCCCATCTGCAATTTTCTGGACAGTAATTTTTATCATTGTTTATTCGGTCTAAGGAAAAGCCATTTGGTCTTCCTCCGACAGAAATAGACCACGAAACAAAACTCCAAAAATTATGCCATTCATTGCACACTTTGATTCCTCTAGCGCCATACCGGTAAAATTTTGGGTGATTTGGATTTTCGCATCTTCCAAGCATGTTTTTCCAAAGTCCATAAAGTTCGTTGGCGCTTCTCCCGTCCAAGTAGTTTGGACTGTTTTTGAGCAAGCAACCGCAACTTTTTATAGATCCTTTTTTGAATTGATATGGTAAAACTTCTGTAGTTTTACCACAATCGCATAGACAAATTAGCTTTGTTCTTCCCTTTGGCTCTTTGTGTGTGGAAACAACAGTTAAAAGATTATTTCTTTTTCCGATGTAATCTTCCGGCTTTATTCTTGCGGGAGACTCGTTAGAAAACAAACATTTTCCGCAGGATTTCTGATGTCCTTTTATAACTAGGTCAGGAGCGAGAGAGATTTCTCTTCCGCAGTCACATAGAAACAAAAAACAATTAGGAACATTTGACTCAATAGCTTTTCCTAAAACTTTTAGGTGACCATATTTTTTGCCAATATAGTCTTCAATTTTGTATTTGAGCATAAAAATAACACCTGTCCTTTCAGTGTAAATGTCCTATACAAGTTTGATGTACGGAAACTGTTAGGACAAACAGCTTTCGGGAGCTACCCTATCCGTACACAAATATTATACAACAAGTTTTATAAAAAAGATACTAATTTCTTGCAAGAATTAAGTATATATCAATTTCAGGAGGTAAAATCATGTTTAATTCAAACACACCTTTTACAATGCCGGTAACTCCTGCTTATGGCAACGGAGGAGATGGCTTTGGAGATGGCAATGGATGGTGGATCATCCTGTTTGTTCTGTTTTTCGTATTCGGAGGATGGGGAAATGGAGGCTGGGGAGGAAACGGTTCCAACTCTAGCTATTATACGGATTCTGCGATCCAGCGTGGATTTGATAATCAGGCGGTTATCAGCAAACTTGACGGAATTTCTAATGGATTGTGTGATGGCTTTTACGCCGTGAATAACGGTATGCTTACCGGATTCAATGGAATCAACACAAACATCATGCAGACCGGATTCGGAATCCAGCAGGCAATCAATGCAGATACCATTGCCAATATGCAGAACACCAATGCATTGCAGGCACAGATTGCAAATTGCTGCTGCGAAAACCGTGAAGCTATTCAGGGTGTAAACTACAACATGGCACAGAATACCTGCGCTTTGCAGAACACAATGAACAGCAACACCAGAGACATCATCGACAGCCAGAATGCAGGAACCCGTGCAATCCTTGACTATCTGTGTCAGGAAAAAATCTCTACTCTTCAGGCAGAGAATAATGATCTTCGTCAAGCAGCTTCTCAGGATCGCCAGAGCGCACTGCTCACCACTGCAATGTCTGCTCAGACACAGCAGATCATTGATGCGGTACGTCCGACACCGGTTCCATCATATCCGGCATCTAACCTTTATGGTTATGCAGGTTGCGGATGCAACGCAGGCTGCGGATGCTGACAACAGAATAATTGTAACTTAACCAAACAGGTTATGTCTGCATAGCAGAATTACACAGGGCAGGCTTAACGGTCTGCCCTTATCATTTATGGAGGTAAATATTATGGCTGAATTTGTAACTGTAGCTGCGCAGGAAGTAGCACAGAACGGAAATGTGGTTTTTTCAAACACAGCGGTAAAAGCAGGAAACTGCATCAAACACCGGGAAGGTTCCGGAATCATCACTTTAAGAGGACTTACTAACCAGTGTCGTGCAAGATATTTTGTGGATTTTTCCGCAAATATCGCAGTACCAGCAGGCGGAACAGCAGGTGAAATTTCTCTGGCAATCGCAATCAGTGGAGAACCGGTTCTTTCATCTCAAATGCGTTCCACTCCGGCAGCAGTATCGCAGTATAACAACGTGTCCGCTGGAATCTATGTAGATGTCCCGGCAGGATGTTGCGTGAACATTGCGGTTGAAAATACCAGTACGCAGGCTATTGACGTAGCAAATGCCAATATCGTTGTAACGAGGGAGGCGTAAAAGCTATGGATGTTAAGAGAATGTATTGCATGATTGAAAAGCTAGCTGAATGTGCCGAAAAACAGTTTGATGCCGGAATCGAAAACATTGATACTGCTGAGATGGGACAGGTCGTAGACATGATGAAAGATCTGGCAGAAGCTATGTACTATCGGGAGCTGACAAAAGCCATGCAGGAATTTGATACAGAAGATGTAATGGAAATGCTTGACCGTTATGGAGATGGACGGAAGTTTTACGATCATTACCGGTATGCAGATGGAAGATTTGCACCGAAAGGACGCGGAACATACCGTCGTGGCTATGAGGAGCCGCCTTACTACCACATGACACCGGAAATGTACCGGAACATGGAGCAGTACCGGGATATGGACAGAGGATCTGGCAGAATGTATTATACCGAGCCGTCTATGAGTTCTGACTCTGGCAGCCACATGGAAAGCCGGTATGATATGGCAAAGCGTAATTATACCGAGAGCAAAGAACTTCACCGTGGCAATACGGCAGAAGACAAGGAACACAAAATGAAAGAGTTGGAAAAATACATGCGTGAGATCGGTTCTGACATTGCGGAAGTGATTTCTGATGCATCATCAGAGGAAAAAGCTCTTCTTAAGCAAAAAATGCAGGTTATCATGCAGAAAATCCAGTAAAAGTGCAGGGTGGTGCGGTTTTGCATCACCCTTTTGAGGTGCAATTATGTTTGAAATTAATGGAATAAAATGGAATATAGAATTTGTTCCGGTTACAAGTCCATTTCTGACGCGCTCTGACGGCTCGCAAAGCGTTGGAGTGACAGATGCCAACACTTCTACGGTTTACCTGTCAAACAGGCTTAAAGGGGCATTTCTGCGACGTGTGACGGCACACGAACTCTGCCATTGCTTCTGCTTCTCATATGACATTCATATGCCGATAGAACAGGAAGAGTACATGGCAGACTGGATAAGTCTGTATGGGTCAGATTTGGTATATTTGTTGGATGATATATTATCTGCAACTAATAATGAAAAGCAATGCGCTAGGTAGATGCTTAATGAAGTTTTATATTTCTGATTCGGATTGTTTGAGTTCTTTTAACTTTTGATTCCGTTTCTTTTCTCGTTCCCTTTTTCGCCGTAATCGTTCTTCTTCTGGCATTTTTACACGAGGAATTGCTTTCTTTGTTGGAGGAAAATCTTTCCTTGCTTTGTTCTCTTCAAAAAAGTTTAAAAGTTTCCAACCTTGATATGAAGTTGCTTTTCCTTTTTTACCGAGAAGAGCACGTTTTACATCAACTATTCCTCTTGCAAATTTTGAGGGTTCGCACGGAAGTTTGTCTGCATTTTTTCTTGCCCAATGAGACAAGTTGTTTATTTCGTATATATTTCCTGCTGGGTCTTTTAAAATCCAGCTTTTGGCTTTGCTGTTTGTTTCAAAATCTCCACTATTCGGATTTGTCTTAAATTTTTCCCATGCAAGTTCCAACTTCTTTTTATTAGATTCGCTTTTTCCTTCGCAAGAACGGTTGATTTTTTCGCACTCCGGACTGCAAGTTTTAACTTCTGAAGAAGGTGCCGCCCAGAATTCTTTTCCACAAATTATGCATTTTCTTTTATTTCTCACACCTATAGTTCTGCATTTTACGGAACAGTATAATTTGTTTCTTCCTTTATCCTTGCCGCAAATAATACACTTGTTAAAATCATTCATATAATCCACAGCCTTTTATTATCATGATTTACTTCCCAGTTATTTTTTCTCCAAAAATTTCTAGGAGATTTTAATACCCCCCTATATCACGTTTTCTCATCCAAAAATCGGTTACAGGGTCGGTGAAAAAGTGGTGAAATTTTCCGAAAATTTTTTTGAAATTTCCTTGTTACGGAAGGTGAAATGGTCGATCTGAACAGGCCACCGGCGTTTCACTTGGTGACGTTGGTACGCCATCCAGCGCCGGTTGTTTCCCGGTTGTTTCCCGGTTGCTTCCCGGTTGCTTCCCGGAATCCTGCTTTGTGGGCAGAGAATCCAGAAACCGGTACAGGGATAAAATAATATTATAATCGTACACCAAGAGCACCGAAAACGTCAATGGCTTTTTTTCGTCCTGGTATAGTATCCCCGTTGATCTGCTGCGATCTGGGCAGACTTCGCCAACTGTATTAAGTTGTCAATGTACAATTCTGATACTGTATTGAATCCGGGTAGCAGAAAAAGGGCGGACAGAATCCACCCTATACCATGCAAAAATCACCGGGAAAGCCGGTTGTAACTATCATTTTACCATCTGGACGACGGTACACGACCCCGCATCCGTCCGCAAAGGTTGACCATACAAGCCAGCCTGGCGGCGTGAGGTTTTTGCCGGTCTTATAATCCCGGAACGCATAACGCGGAGAAATTCCGCTTTTTTCCTGCTCCAGTGCGTTGTTGATTGCCTGCGATTCTGTCACAAGCTGCACACCGTTGTGAGTGTGCAAAACATAGTTATTTTCTTTCATGGTTTCTTTCTCCTTTTCAATTTCATAAAACCGCCGCCGGTAGTGATCCGGCGGGCATCCTCTGCGGCGGCTAGTTCAAACAGTTCTCAATATCTTTCGCAAGGTGCGGAAATGCTTTTTCTATGCCTTGCACGCTGTCGGCGTAATAATCACCAACAATTTTTCCAAAAATGCGAAGATTGCCGGCATAAAATCCGCCTAACTCATTAAAATATATGTCTAATCCTGTCACCTGTTCCGGCTTGTCTCCATACCACATATCAATATTTGTTTTTCCCATTTTCATTTCCTCCATATTTTCAAATTTTCCCGGTATCCGGGGAAAAGCAAGTCCCGGAATCGAACCGGGATAAAGCCGCCCTTGCTAAATTTCAATTTTTCCGGTTACTAGTTCCCAGGTGTACCGGAGACCGTATCCGATCAGAAGCCAGAAAAGAAAATCCGCCATGTTTTTATCCTCCTTTATTCCGTGAATTTTTCCGGCAGTTCGTACCGGATAACGACAACCTCTTCACCGGTACTTTTCAGGGTTCTTGTGCCGTTGTACATGGGGCCGTTGAGTCCGAGCAGTTTTGGCTGTCCCTGCAACTCGTCGCGCTGACTCTCGTTATAATTGTAATCGTAGATAAGGCTGTTCATCTGCTCCACGTTTTTAATATTTTCCGGCAAATCATAAACAAATTTAAAGCCGTTTCCTGATCCCATAATCATACTTTTCCCTTTCTAGCCTGCCATCATCAGAGCCGGGAGGCTGTCCCGCGGCTGACGCTCCGATCTGGAGCGTTTCGGCTTGTTAGTCGCAGATATAAGACCATGCATTTACTTTACTAGTCCCGTATCTTTTCAAATATGAATCGACACGCTTTGCAAATGCTTTCCGGACTTCATAAAGTCCGGCAATGATTATTTCAATTTCTTCTTTTCCGCATTTTTTCAAATCCCGGCAGTTGCTCCAATATCCCGGTTCATATTCCGGATTCTGTGAAATCCTGCACACGCTATAATGTTTTAACCGTGATCCGTTTTCCTGCCCGTAATAATGGAGCGATGTATAGACTTCATACTCTCCATTAAGAGCCTTTTTAAGTTTTTCAATCTGGTTGTTGATCTCTTCCAGATTTTTTGTTTTGAAGTAGCTTTCGGAAGTTCTTGCATGTTTAACCATGCTTTCAGCGGCTGCCATTTCCTCATCCGTTGCGCTGGCATACATTCCGGCACCATAGCAAAAATCTTTTTTTATTGATGGCTTTTCAAAATCAATGATCGAGCCATCCGGCAGCTCCACAACATATGCAAGCGTCTTTCTTGCATAGTCTTGCATGTGTGTATCATCTGCCCATACTTCCTTTTTGATAATGTCCATATAGATTTCTTTCAATTCCTTTTGATTTTTCATTTTTTCTTTTCCTCCTCCGGTGTTTCCGGTTCTTTGTTTGATGGTTTTATTATATCAAATTAAGCACTAATTGCAATTGACAAAATAAACAAAATTAAGCACTAACTATAAAAAGATTTTTGTGCATAATTATTAAGCACTAAAAAAGTGTTGACAATTAAGAGAAATAGCATCTATAATAAGGAAAACAGAAACAGGAGGATTGAACAAATGCCAGAAATGACAGCAGAAGAAAAAGCAATAAAGAACCGTGAAGCGGTGAAAAAATGCATGAAAAACAAGGATAGAATCAACGTAATTCTTCCACAAGGAACGATTAACCGCATAAATTCATACGGATTAAAAACAAGTTCTTTTGCTAGGGAATTGATTTTATCAGAGCTTGACAAAATGGACAGAATGAAAAAATAAAATTAAGCACTAAAAAGTGTTGACAATTAAGCACTAAAATGATATTATAATATTGTCGAAAGGCAATAGGCAAAAGCCGGAAAGGAAGGTAAAAGATGCAAGACATGAACGAAAACGAGATGAAACAAGTAGCACTTGAGAAGTTCGCAGCAATCCAGAGAATTAAAAAGTACGGACAAGAAGAACTTGAGTATCAAGAAAAACTTGTCCGGGCAGAGCTTCAAAATCTGGGAATCAGTACAGAAGATCTTGAGCTGAGCAAGTAACACCACCGGGGCGGGCAACCGCCCCACATGAAAGGAGAAGGAAGTATGGCAAACTGGAAATTGAATTTTGAAAAACTGGAAAAAGCTTTTGAAGAAGCAAAAGAAAACGGATACGAGCCGGTTTATAGAATCTGCGAGGGAAGGACACAGTATTCTATTCACGTAGAATCAGAAGCGACCGGGAAAAGCGTATACAGCCAGAATACAGGCGACTGGTCGGAAATCGTGGACTTCTGCGCTACGCATTGCAACCCGGGTTATGATCTGATTGCTGGACTCGGATGCACTGATGACGAGCTGACAGAAGTAACTATGAATTATATTCATAGTCTTGGCAAAAAATGTAAATACGAATAATAAAAAAGCAGCGGTTTCTAGCTGCTTTTTTAGTGAAACAATGGATTTTCAACTCAACGTTTCTAGCAGGGCAGAAACGACACGCAGCAACCCCATGCGCTGCTGATGAATCCTACATGATCTGGCAACCATGCAGGAAAGAAAGCATCCTAAATTATAAATAACTCGGAATAACTCAGCAATTAGAAGATATCATATTTTTTTGTTTTTGTCAACTTTTAAACCGTCCAGAAAAGGGCGGTTTTTCTATGCACGGATGATAGAATTCTGTATAAAAATGCTATATAGCAATTTATATGAATATTTATATAAAAATTTATATATACATTTATATAAAAAAGATATATAATAATTTATATAAGTTGCTTATATAAGAAAGCTATATAAATATTTATATACTATGGAGGTGAAAGATGGCAAATACAGCAGATTACACGAGAAGAGCAATAGAAAAGTACCGGGCAAAATTCGACATTATCCAGATCAAGGCACCGAAGGGAACAAAGGAACGCATAACAACGTTGAGCGGTCAGAGCATGGCGGCTTTCTGTTTACAATGCGTTCTTGATCGTCTGGACGAGCTGGAAAGATCAGAAACGGCACCGGAACATGAACAACCAGCAAATACACCAACGGACAGCAAAAACGCAAATACAACCGTTACAGAAGCACAGGCGGAAAAGAAACCGTTGACAGATGATGACATTATGGAGATATGGCGGCAACGTGTAGCAGAGAACGAAGCCAAGAAGAAAGCAGCAGCTAACGAAATGCCACCAGAGCCGGAACCGGTACAGGAAGAAGAACCGGAAGACGCGAAAGCTGTTTTCTTGCGAGAGTTAGAGCGCATAAGAGCCGGGCAGATGCCGGAAGAGGACGAAGAAAAGGAAGCTGCTAGAGCTGCCAACATTAACAGGGTGGAAACGGAAAATTAAATATTACAAGTGTAACATGAGATTTCTATTGACTCCGGCATCTAGTATGGCTAATCTGGAATTAACGACGGAGCCACCCCAAATAAACTCAGGTGTAAATGAGCGCACTTTGATAATCAAATAGCAACAAATAGCAAAGCAGACCAGCGGTAAAAATTCCGGTTTAGGTCTGCTTTTTGTGTGTAAAAACATCATTTTTTCGCGCGAATAACTATAGATATTAGATACACTAATATATTATATATATAATACTACACCTAGATTTATTGGGTCTCCTGAGTTATAAGTATATATGTATATATATTATATATAAGCATACTAGATATTGTGGAAAACACTATTGACAGATAAAAAAATGTGGTATATGATTAAGTCAATTCAACCGGGTTCCGCAGGTTCTCCCAGATTGCCGAGGAGGGAACAAAGAGCCGCAACGGGACAGGCAGTTATAGAGCAAGGACGGCAGAAAGCAAAACAGAGGCGTCACGCTCACGAGATTAGATATAATTCTTTTCTCGTGGGCGTTTTTTATTTCCCGGAAATCACAGAAGGAGGTGCAGAGCATGGAAAAAGTGGAGGATTGCAAAGCGGATTCGGAAATATTTGAAAATGATATAGACATGTATTTGCAGATCTTCTGTGAAAACCAGAAACCGCCTATTGAGGATTTGACAAAAGCAAGTCAAAGTGTCTGGAATGCCGCGCTAATGTATGTACATAGACATATATTTAAGAATCGGGAATATTTCAGAAATACCGAAAATATACAGGCTAACAATAAAGCCCCTATCAGTAACTATTATATATATAATTACAATCTGGTAAATGATGTATGTGATTATTATATATATCTATGCATGAAATATGAAAAAGAAATAAGTATATTGGGATTCAGTAATTTAACAGGCATCCCAGATAGCACGTTATATGATTGGGGATATAATCCGCAGAGACAACTAAGCCGCGTTGGGTCGGAGATTTGCAAAAAGCTGCAAAAATACAACGAAGAAAGTCTCGAAAATAAACTTGCATCGGGCAAGGCTAACCCCGTTGGAGTTATTGCAATACTTAACAGGCGGCACGGCTGGGCGAGTCCATACACGGCAGATAGCAACCGCCAGAGGACACAAGCATTGACGGCGGATCAGCTGCCGAAGTTGGGACAGACGACACGAGAACTACCAGATAAAATACAAGATATAGTAGACAGTAATTGCAAAACCACAACATAAACGTAAAGAAAAGGCACGATATTTTTTTACATTGTCAAAGCATGTGAAAAATTGTGGAAAATGACGAACAGGACAGAGGAAGCCGGAGAGAATAACCGGGGGAGGGGGTCTGAAAGATCAGCAAAAACCGCCCTACTAAGTCCCCCAAATTTCCGAAAAAAGAAAAAGGCCTCCTGCGTAAGCAAGAAGCCAATTCCGAAGAGTTATTTGTTTGATACTGATACAGAATCCAGATAAGCTGTAATTGCTCTATCAAAGATTTTTGTTATTGGAACATCAGAAGAACTAGAATATTCCTTTAATCTCTGGTAGATAGAGTTTTCCAGTGTAGTTGAAATCCTGGTACGGTTTTTCAGATCGCGATAATTTGGCATAACGTTCTCCTTTCATAAGTTTATATAAGTTTAATTCAAAAAACAGTTGAAGTCAACTATTGAATATGGTATACTTAATTAAACTTAAATAAACAAAGGAGATAAAACAATGAAAGTAGGATATGTCAGAGTTAGCACAGTAGAGCAGAATGAGGCAAGACAGATAGAAGGGTTACAAAAGTACGGGATTGATAAATGGTACATTGAGAAAGTCTCCGGAAAAAATACGAACCGTGCGAAACTACAGGAAATGATTTCTGCACTTCAGTCTGGAGATACAGTTTATATACATGATTTTTCTAGGCTTGCCAGATCGACCAGTGATCTTCTGAAAATGGTTGAAGAATTGAATAGTCGTGGTATCCACCTCGTTAGCAACAAAGAAAACATTGACACATCAACACCTACTGGAAAACTGATGCTTACTATGATTGGCGCGATAAATGAATTTGAGAGAACGAACATGCTGGAGCGTCAGAGGGAAGGAATTGCGATTGCTAAGCGTGAGAATAAGTACAAAAACTGCGGCAGGAAGAAAAAAGAGCTTGATGGTGAGTATGAATCCTTGATTCAGAGTTATGTGGACGGAGAAATAAGCAAAGTGCAGTTGGCAGTGATGATGAATGTATCAAGGCCAACATTGAATAGAATTTTGAAAGAATATGGGGGGAAGGAAGAATGATTGATTTAACAAACAAATGTTTAGTCACAGAAACTGCGAATGAGAGTGAGCGGCTTCTTCGATTTGCAGTCGCGCAAGGATACGCATTGCCAAAAGGGTTAAAGGTTCTCACTTCGTGGAGAATTTTTAAATTTACAAGCTATCCTTATAAAGCTGTCTCCTGCCCAGATGCCGTACCTGATAGTGCTATTTACTATTCGGAGCTTTTTGGAGATGAAAATGCTGATTTGAAAGATATTATTTTAAGGGCAACTCGTTTTTGCAGATCATATGGATACAACACGTTGAGATTGTATGCTGATGAGACGGATGAAAATTATACCGGAAGTGCTTTTTCAAGAACCGTCGATGGAGGCTATTTGAAATCTTCTTGCACCATACCAAAACCAAGAAAAGTAACACTGGAAGAAATCGAAAAGCGGTTTGGCTGTCCGATTGAAATTGTTTCATAGCAGAGGAGTAAAGCAATGACCGGAAGTGAATATCAGAGATTAGCAATGAGAACAGCGAATCCAGAATGCAGAGTCTTAACGAACGTTGGATTAGGACTTGCAGGAGAAGCCGGTGAGTGTGCAGATATCATAAAAAAGCATATTCACCACGGGCATGACTTAGACAAAGAACATCTAAAAAAAGAGTTGGGAGACGTATGTTGGTATATTGCTCTTGGCTGTGAGCTTATTGGATGTTCAATGGATGAGATCATGCAGATGAATATAGAAAAATTGAAAGCGCGGTACCAGGATGGATTTGACTGTGAAAAATCAATTCATCGGGTTGCAGGAGATGTGTAATGAGTGAATTTAATACAGAACAGATTTTGAAAACAGATTACTCACATTCATTTGATGAAAAGCGAAAGGGGCTTGTGATTCAGAGCTATTTCAAATATGGCAAAGCAAGTAGAAATTTCGCAACCGGAAATGTGGATGCAATTGGAAGTCTTAAAAAGTGTCTTGCAAAATTTGAGGAAACACAGAATCTCGAATACCTGTGTGATGTTGCAAATTATGCAATGTTCCGGTATATGTTCCCGCAGGAGGGTGATTATTTCCGACATACCGATTCTGACGAGTCAGCAGGCATCGTTGGGATGAGCGTTAAAGAAATGGAAGAGTTTAAAAAAAATGAAGATTGGTAATAAAGAAATCAACGATGAATGCCAGAACTGCTCGGAAGTACTACAATGCGAACTGTTCCGGCAGGGTCATGGAATTGGCAGACAGCGTGAAAACGTAGCAGAAATGATTATCTGCCAGTTAGAACATCAGGAAAGATGCAAAAAGTGATGGGCTATTGCCAAGTGGTTAAGGCACAGGACTTTGACTCCTGTATCCCGGGTTCGAATCCCGGTAGCCTAGTTGGGGACTTTGGTATGTCCCCAGAATGGATTTTTTTCCATTGTTTGGCTTCTCCTTTCCCCACTAGCGGAAAGCTGATTAAAGAGCCGTCGCAAGGCTCGGTGGGGTTTTAGGTTTTGCTGTGGTAGTTTCCTTGGTGTGAAGGAGTTCACCAAAAAGAATCACAGCAGGCGGTTTAGTAGATGCGCGGCGCGTTGAAAGATTGTCTTAGTTGGCAGCTACGTAAAAGGCTGTAAAATGCATATGTCCGTTGCGCAGGCATATGCAATCTTGGAACATAGCTCAGTGGTAGAGCTTCCGGCTTATATCCGGAGAGTCCCGGGTTCGATTCCTGGTGTTCCAATTCTGGGGAAGCGGCAACGATTGGTGGTGTGGAAAGGATTGTTTATGGGAAGACTTCAAAAAATATCGGATGAGGATTTTACAAAAGCAGTAAAAGAAAGCAAATGCGTTCAAGAAGTTCTAGATAAGCTTGGTTATGGTCGTTCTAGTGGTTCTATTGGAAAGTTTATTTCCAAAAGAATTGAAGCATTAAACATAGACACTAGTCATTTTGATGTGGCACATAAACGATCATCTCATCCAGTATATTCACTTCAAGAAATTTTGGTTGAAAATTCATGTTATGGGAATATTGACCGCCTAAAGAAAAGAATTTTAAAGGCAAATTTACTGGAATACAAATGTGAAAAATGCGGAAACATCGGAGAATGGCAAGGGGAAAAACTTTCATTGCAATTGGAACATAAGAATGGAATACATAATGATCATAGGTTGAATAATTTGTGCTTTCTTTGCCCTAATTGTCATTCTCAAACGGACACGTATGCGGGAAAGAATAGGGAAAGGCATATCGCTAGTATGCAATTACGGTGAGGTGCACCAACAATCCGTGAGGTAGGTTCGAGTCCTACACTCTGCACTGGTCCAAAGTTAAGATGCAAACTTTCTGGAGGACATTAAATAACACAGAAAGATTAGTCTGCCGTATGCCCGAGCGGTAAAGGGAGCGGTCTTGAAAATCGTCTGTCAGAAATGACTTGTGGGTTCAAATCCTACCGTTGGCGTTTCTGGTGTCCAGATCATAATTTGCTGAATAGTAAGCCAGGAAAATTCGGCGGCTGAATAGGTAAACGCAGAATCTTACACAGTTATCCTTAAGATGTTGCAGGACACTCATTAAACGGCGGAGTACATGACTGGGGTGACAGTGAGCAGTAGGGAACACAACAAACTATCCTTGTGTAAGATAAACTGTATGACGGGTGCAAATCCCATCCCGAATTTTGAAATGGAGGTATAGCCATGATAAGTGAATTTGTTGAATATGTAAAACAGGCATGGAAGAATAAGCCAAATGTCAGCAGTCCATTGAATGCAGACCGTATGAATCATATGGAGGCCGGTATTGAAAATAATTCTAAAAAGATCAAAGAAACCGTAACGGCAGTAAATGAACTAACTGAGAACAAAGCAAATAAAGATCACAGTCACGCATGGTCCGCAATTACTGGTAAACCCAGTTCGTTCACGCCTGCCAGCCATACGCATGATGATCGGTATTTTACTGAGTCAGAAATCAATAATAAACTTAAAGATCTTGTGATTACGAAAGATTTTACAAGTTCAAAGGTTACTGTTGCAGCTCAATCAGCAAAACAGGTTGCAATTTCATTTAACGTTCCGTCTGGATATAAGATGTTAAATAATGTAATAGTAAAAACAAATGGTGCAGTATTACTTGCCTATTTCGCGCAAAGGGATGGTAGTGTTTTAACATGCTATATGTATAACTTTACTAATGCATCTGCAACATGTACTCTAACTGCTACAGTACCATTTATAAAATCTTAAAGATTTACGATTTTATAAATTGAACTTCTGCTGTTACAGATAATGTTTTGCGACATTCTATGATTTTATGAATAATACATCTGCTGTAAATGTTGCTGTTTGTGACGCATTGCTATATACATTTGAAACATATAGATGTAATGTATTTCCATTTCTCCATCCAAGATATCCAGGACATACGCTACCGTTAGACGAAACATTGCAAACATCGAGAAATTTGTAACCACTAGGGACAGATATAGTCACAGTTACTTCAGCAGTACTACATGCTTCAATCGTTTTACTGCTAGATGTAAACTGTTTCATAATTACGATGTCTTTGAGCCTATTATTAATCTCAGTTTCAGTATAGTATCTATCATCGTGCGTATGACTTGATGGCGGAAACGTGCTCGGCTTTCCTGTGATAGTAGACCACGCATGGCTGTGATTTATATCTGCCTTTTTCTCAGTTAGTTCATTTACTACTGGGAAGGTATTTAAGAAAGGAATTTAAAATGTTAAAAAATTTTATTGAATACGTAAAACAAAATTGGCAGAACAGACCTGCCACGGCTACTCCTATTCGCTTCGCTATGACAATAGCGCTAATGAATACGGAGAAGGGGCATTTGAGATTAACTACTGCCCTATATGCGGCAGAAAGTTGGTGGATTAATGAAAGTCAATGTTGGAGACAGCCTGTATGAAATGGGCGACGAGCAGTTTAAGGGAGTTTTGAAGATTGCGAGCAAAGCAATTCCGTTTGGAATTTATGCGATCAGCAAAAAAGGCATTGCTATTCTTTTGAAAGAGACCTATTCCACCCATGAGGAGTTGAAAAAGGCTGTTTCTGGTTATGCGATGAAAGGATTTAAGGTTTATTATAATGAGCATGGCAGAAGTAATTGAGAGCATAGAAAAAGATATGCGGCGAGATTTGGAGAGCCGAGGCATACCGGAAAGCCAGCAGGAAATGATTGATTGTACGACTTTAGGAGAAGAGCCAAATTCAAAGCATATTTGCGGAAGAATATCTGGTGGCTATTCATCAAAAGTGCCGTGCATAAGTAAAGATGATTCAATGCCGGAAGAACTCAGAAGAGGTGTCGAAGAGGCATTGAAAAAAAGGTATTGCTCAACATGCAGGCATTACTTAGAGCGTGACGGAGAATGTTGCAATGCGGTTTCTGACTACTGCGGTGGATTCAGAGGTTTAGATGATTCATGCGAACATTGGGAGGGATGGGAAAATGGCAAAGTATAGAAAGAAACCGGTAGTTGTAGAAGCGTTTCAGTATGACGGCGATCTGATTTACTCAAATGGTGAATGGTATTGCCCAGACTGGGCTAGAGATGCATTCCAGAATGGAACCATGTATTTTGATTCTCTGGACTGTGAGGAACCGCCGGTAGAGCTGTTCATTGACACGCTGGAAGGTAAACACCATGTTTCTGTTGGTGATTTTATCATCCGTGGCGTTCATGGTGAACTGTATCCGTGCAAACCGGATATTTTCGCAAAGACATATGAGCTTGTGGAGGAATGATTTGCTTACTAAATTTAACCGATTTGCTATTTTCCCAAGAATGTGTAGTTCATGTCATAGATATATATTTCTGGAAAAATATCGTAGAGCAGATGTTTTTCATCATTTTGAAGATGTTCCTAATGGGCATCCGTTTTGGAAAGAAAACATTTGCCAGGAATGCATAAAAAAGTATAGTTGAAACAATTACCGACTGAATATTGGTTCAGCCGCTAACCTAAAAAAATTATAGGCAGAGGTCTTACAAGCACCTTTGCTTTTTGAAAGTGGAGGTGCTTTTCTATTGGCATCTGAAAATCTGAAACAAACAATCCAAGGATACGAAAATTATATACAGTCGCATGGAATAGACGAAACAGTCATTGAGGCATACGTAGAAGCCTGTTCCGTGGCTATAAATAATGAAAAGGATACAGAATATGGCTTGCAACTTACAAGGCGGTCTAAAGAGCTTATAGAACGTTACTGCATGAAGCAGACCGGTGGGACGATCTGGGATCTGGAAAAATATGCGTTTGCAAATAAAACAAGCTATGATCTGATTGACAAATTCCATTCAGTATTGCTTTTGGAAGCACAAAACAAGGTGGTTGACAGCTTTTTCCGGTATATTGAGCATAAGCGAGAACCTAAAGAACGGTTCTACATGCCACGAAGGAAACAATTTTTGAAAATTGGTCTGGTGGATGCTCTACAGGGAATGATTGATGACAAGTACGACATTTTGTGCATTAGCCTTATTCCCGGTGCCGGGAAAGCTGGAAAGATGTCGTCTAAAGTCCTAACACCAAGTGGATTCATTGAAATGCGTGATGTAAAGGTTGGAACAAAAGTTGTGGCCGGAGACGGAGAAAAAGCGTCTGTTATTGGAGTATATCCACAAGGGAAACGCCGAATATACAGAATTACAATGAATGACGGAGGCTTTACAGAAGTTTCAGATAATCACTTATGGGAAGTACAAAATCGGTGTGATAGACAATTTGAAACAAGGACGGGAAATCATAGAACAAGAATAATAAAAACGGAAGATATGCTTAAAGATTTTATTATTGAAAAAGACGGAAGGAAAAACTATTCTATAGACTATGTTCCCGAAATTAAATCCTTTGAAGAAAAAAAGTTTTATATACACCCGTATCTTCTTGGATGCTTATTGGGAGATGGTGGATTAAGTACAAAAACAATTTGCTTTACAAAAAAAGATAAAGAAATAGTTGAAAAAATCAATTCACTCATTGGCGGATATGAGTTTGTCCTAAAACATGGAAGTGATAAAGATTATTATTTGCGCTCTAAATATGCTGCAAAAAAGCCCAACCTATTAAAAGAGGAACTAAATAGATTAGGCCTTCTTGGTACAAAATCTGCTACAAAATTTATACCAGAAGAATATCTATATTCAAGTCATGAACAAAGATTGTGGCTATTACGTGGATTGTTAGATACAGACGGATACGCAGAATACAAGGGAATAGAATATTCAACAGCTTCTCAAAAACTTGCGGAAAATGTAACAGAATTAGTACGTTCTTTGGGAGGATATGCGAGCTTAACAAAACGGAAATCTGGGTACAGAGACAAGGACGGCAATAGTGTTTCGTGCCTTGATAACTATAGGATTACAATTTTGTTTAGTGCAAATCATGATAATCCATTTTGGTTAGAGAGAAAAGCTAAAATATATAATCCAAAACGCAAGGTTTGGAAACGTTATATAAAAAATATTGAGTATGTAGGAGAAGAAGAGTGCCAGTGTATTATGATTGATAATCCTTGCCATTTGTACATTACAGATGATTACATTATTACTCACAATACTACCATTGAAAAATTCTTTAATGCTGCGGTAATTGGCTGGTATCCGAAAGACTTCAATCTGTTTTATTCCCATAGTGGCGATATTACCAGAATGTACTATGACGGTATATATGATATAGTTACTAATTCAGATGAATATGCGTGGAATGAGATTTTCCCTGATTTGTATGTGACAAGCACAAATGCAAAGACAGAACAGTTCAACGTAGGAAAATATAAGCCGTTTCCATCTGTACAGTGCACATCTGTAGGAAGCAAAAATGCGGGTAAAGTCCGTGCTTCTAAGTTTCTGCTGGTTGATGATATGATTGGCGGTATCGAGGAAGCATTGAATCCGGCTATACTTGAAAAGTTGTGGAGTAAGTATTCCGTAGATGCACGCCAAAGAAAAATCAAAGATACTGATGGTAAGAATTGTAAGGAAATACACATTGCAACCAGATGGAGTGTCCAGGATGTCATAGGGCGTATCCAAAAAATGTATGAAGGTAATCCGAGGGTAAAGGTAATTGCTGTTCCTGATGTTGATCCGGTAACTGGACAGAGCAATTTTGATTATGAATTTTCCGGGTTCGATGTGGAGTTCTTTGAAGATCAGCAACTTTTGATGGATGAAATATCCTACAAGTGTCTGTACAAACAGGAACCGATCGAGCGTGAAGGACTGCTATTCCCGGATGATAAGATCAGGAGATATTTGAATCTTCCGCATGGCACACCAGAGCTTATCACAGCACAGTGCGATACAAAGGGTAAGGGAACGGACTATTTTGTTCTTCCAGTCCTGCAAAAGTACGGTGATGATTATTACTGCGTGGATGCCGTGTGCGATAATACTGCCGATTATGAGATGCAGTATGAGAATGCTGCTAACATTTTGGTAAATAACGAGGTGCAGGAATGCGAGTTTGAGCGGAATGCTGGCGGTGATCGGGTGGCAATGGAAGTCAATAAACGTGTTGAGTCTAAAGGCTGGATTTGCAACATCACCGATACACCTACAGAGACAAACAAGGAAGCAAGAATCTTCCAGTGCTCTAGCTGGATTTTACAGCATGTGATTTTCAAAGACCCATCAAAGTACAAGCCGAATGAACCGTATGGAATAATGATGTCGTTGCTGAAACAGTATTCGGTATCCGGCAAAAAGCAACTTGATGATGTGCCAGATGTGTTTTCTAACTTTGCATTAAGGATAAACAAAGGAGTTGCAAAACGGCACACAACAATTATGTCAAGCCCGATTTAAGCATGGAGGAAAGTTAATGGAAACAAAGAAATACCTTGGTCAGATCAAAAGATATGACTGTATGATCGCAAATAAAATCGAGGAAATCAAGAATCTCCGGGCAACCATATACGGGATGCCGTCATTCTCCGGTGGGGAACGTGTGCAGACTTCCGGCACAAAAGATATTGTTGGCAGCGGAGCGCCTAAAATAGCGGATATGGAGTCAGAAGTTAGGACTCTTTCTCGGAAAAGAGAGGAGATTGTCCGGCAGATTGAGAAGATCCCGGATGCGGATATGTACGATGTGCTTGCAAAGCGTTTTGTGCTGGACAAAGATTTTAAGGTAATTAGCGTCGAAATCAAGAAATCAAAGCGTCAAACGTTTTTCATTTACGATAATGCCATTGATACGTTTGAGAAAATGTTTGGGTACCTGTACATGGGGGATTAACTGCACCAAAACGCATAAAATAGCATAAAAATGTGTATTTTCTTTAAAAAATAAGTGGTATACAATATGATTGTAAAGTTTTAAGAAACTTTTCTCCCGTCGGTAAGAGAGAGCATTGCTGGAAACGGCAGTGCTCTTTTCTTTTGCAGAAATGAGGAAAAATATGGAATACAAACCTAAAACAATATATTGTCCTAGGTGCGGCAGGAAAGTTGCTACATGGGACGGACGTTCTTCTATGCCGGTGATCGGAAGGTGTAAGAAGTGTAATAAACGTGTTGTCTATTACGTTGACAACGATGAAACAGAAATCAAGGACATACCGGAAAGAAATTGTTCTTCCGGAGTCACGTATTTGTAGAGGTGCAAGATGGCGAATCCGGGAAGAAAAATAATATGGACTGATGAACCAGAAATTACATATGAAAATGTTATTGATGTTCTCCGGGATGCAATTCTTGTTCACACAGCGAACGCACAAAGAATCCAGTTTCTTTTAGATTATGATGGTGGAGATCAGCCGATCATACGAAAAAACCCAAAAACATACAGACCGGACATAGACTGCAGGTGCAATGATAATGTTGCACATCAGGTTTCCAACTTTTGGACTGGATTTGGTTGGGGAAATGCTATAACGCTTGTCCAGAACGGAGACGGGAAAGACCAATACGTATCGGATGGAATTTCTGAGCTTAACAAGCAATATGATCTGGTGAAAATCCGTGCGAAAACGCAGGAGCTTGGACGCTTTGTCGAAATTGGTGCATTGTGTTATGTATATGTTGATACAAACATGAATTGGAGGGAAGGGAAAAGCTATTTTACGCTTGACATCCTAGACCCAAGAACATCTTTTGTAATCAGATCAAATTACTATCCTGACAAACGTGTAATGCTTGGTGTTACTTATCGTTGTGATAAAAGAGGAATTAAGCATTATACATGCTTCACACCGGATGCCCGTTATGAAATCTCAGAATGGAAACATGCAGAACGAAGCGGAGAGCTAAATCCGCTTGGCATGATACCAATTGTTGAATACATCAGATCGTATGATCGTATGGGTGTGTGGGAGCATCAGATTTCGGAGATGGACAATCTTAATTTGCTCATTTCGGATTTTTCAAATGATGTTGAGCAAAACACGCAGGCTGTATGGCACGCAAACGATGTTGATTTTCCCGTTAAGCATGAAGTCATTGAAGAAAAAGACGGAACAAAGAAGTCCGTAGAGGAAGTTGTAAAACCTAAGTCCGGAGAATGGCTTAGTACATTCACTTCACCGGACGGAAAGACTCCGTTTGTTAAAGCTCTGTCTATTGATTATGACTACGACGGAATGCTGAATGCGATACAATATCGCAGGAATAAAATTCTGGAAAAATGCAACGTTCCTCTCACAAGTGATAATGCATCAAACATCACAGGAGTGGCAGCGAGCAATGCTTCTGGATGGGATCATGCGGAAGCGGCAGCATCAAAACAGCAGATGATCACAGAAAGCTGCAAACTGGAAGAGGTAGAAGTTGTTCTTGCGGCAATAGTAAACAATCCAAATCTTCCGGCTGACAGCCCGTTAAAGAAAATCACTCCGGCAGACATTGAAGTTAATGTGAAACGTCAAAAACTGTATGAGCTGTCAACGAAAGTAAACAGTGCTGTAACACTTATAAAAGCTGGATTTGACGGAGGAAAGATATTAAATACCATTCCGATTTTTGACGACCCAAATGAAGTGTGGGATGCCAGCAAAGAAATGGTGAGAAAAATCCAAAACAGCGGAATTTCTCAAGCCGCAAACACCGGGGACGATATAGAGCCGGAAAAACCAAATTCTGACAGGATAATGCAGGATTTATCAGATCAAGTTACAAACAGTCCGCTGATTGATAAAAGCAGAGCCGAGAAATAATGGAACATGAATTTGACGAACTGAATAATCCAAAGAGCAGAGCAATTCCATATGAGCAATATTTTGGGGAGATGGAACTGACGGAAGAACAGAAAGAAGAGCGGATAAAAGCGTCTAAACGTATTGAAGATATGATGCTTTTTCTTTTTTCTTTACTTTCAGTCATGAAAGAATATTCCTATGAAAATTTAGAATTTGTTGTTTCGCAAGTAAAAAATCAGTATTCCGATATTTTATCTGTAAGCATGGAAATGGATGAATACTTAAATGGATACGTGAATGATTTTTCTGTGCAGATTGTAGAAACAACACAAAATCATATGGATGATGAATGGTATCTTTCTGATGACCGGGCAATGTTTGTTGCGGAGAATGAAGCAAATACGACATTTAATTATCTGGAATATAAAAAAGCTGTTGAGTCCGGGAAGACAAAAAAGAGGTGGATCACCATGCGTGACCGCCATGTGAGGCATACACACCAGCTTGCCGACGGAAAATCCATTGGAATCAATTATGTTTTTCTTGTTGGTGACAGTGAGATGTTTTATCCAAAAGATACAACATTCGGTGCAAGCGCACGTGAAATCGTGAATTGCAGATGCTCAATTAAATATTTTTGACACGAAACCGCTGATTCTTATTGGCGGTTTTTTATATGCCCCAGAGAAGGGGCAGAAAAAATATCGCAAGAAGTTAGAGAAAACTTAAATCGCAGAAAGAAAGAGGTATGAATCATGGCAGACACTAACACTACCACTACAACAACTAAGGCAGCTGAAACGCAGGTAAACACAGGGCAAGAGCCAACCACTACTCAGGAGAATGAAACAAAGACTCCAACTGTAGAAGAACTTATGGCGCAGCTGGCCAGCGAGAGGGCAGAGAAAGAGAAATATAAAAATGCTTCTGACAAAGCAAGTTCCGAAGCTGCTCAGTACAAAAAACAGTTACGTTCCAAGCAGACGGCAGAGGAACAGGAAGCAGAAGCAAAAGCAGAAGCTGAACGCTTGCAGAACGAAAGGTATGAGAACGCAATTAAAGAGCTGAATCATATGAAAGCTGTATCTGCTTACAAGAATGTTTCTGAAAAATCTATCGAAACCCTGATTGAAGCTGTTGCAGAGGGAGATCACAGTGCAATTGCCACAATTATTGACAACGAAGTAAAAGCGGCGGTCACTGCTGCAAAAGCGGAATGGATGAAAACAAGACCGGCTGTAAATGCAGGAAAATATTCATCCATGACACGTGAGCAGATCATGGCAATTTCAGACAGAGATGAAAGATTAAAGGCTATCGCTTTGAACCCAACTTTATTTTAGGAGGAATATTAAATGGCAGCTGAAACAAATTTAATCAAAAGTGCAGACCTCGTAAAAGCCAGAGAGGTCGAGTTCACCTTTATGTTTGGTGAGAGTATTAAGAAGTTAATGGAGGCTCTGGGAGTAACCAGAATGATCCAGAAACAGGCTGGTATGGTGCTGAAAGCATACAAGGCCAGAGGAACACTGGAAGATGGAAATGTCGGTGAGGGTGAAACCATTCCGCTTTCCAAATACGAGACTTACCCGATTGTATTCGATGAGATCACTCTGAAAAAGTGGAGAAAAGCCACTTCCGCAGAGGCAATCATCGAAAAGGGATACAATCAGGCAGTTATCGAGACTACAGACGAGATGCTGAAAGACATCCAGAAGGGCATCAGAAGAGACTTCTTCACATTCCTTGAAAAAGGAACCGGAAGAGCAAACGGAACTGGCTTTCAGTCCACTCTTGCAAAGGCATGGGGACAGCTTGAGGTTCTGTTTGAGGATGATGAGATCGAAGCAGTGTATTTCATGAATCCGCTGGATGTTGCTGATTATCTGGCAACCGCAAATATCACCCTGCAGAGCGCATTCGGCATGACTTATGTAGAGAACTTCCTTGGTCTTGGAACTGTGATTTTCAATAAATCTGTACCGACCGGAAAGATTTATGCAACTGCAAAGAAAAATATCGTGATGTATTACATCCCAGTAAACGGTGCTGATCTGAATGAAGCATTTACGTTTACTTCCGATCAGACTGGTCTTATTGGAATCCATGAAAGCCCGGATTACAACAATATGACCGCTTCCGATACTGTTGTGTCTGGAATCGTACTGTTTGCCGAGAGAATTGACGGTATTGTTGTTGGCTCCATTGGAGGTTCTGGAAGCACCACGCTTTCCCTCAACAAAGAAACGGCAACTGTTCCGATCAATGGAAAAATTACTCTTAAAGCAACTGTAGCACCGGTTGGAACGGCAGTAACATGGGAGAGTGACCAGCCAACTTATGCAACCGTTGAAAATGGTGTAGTAACTGGTAAGGCAGCAGGAACAGCAAACATCACGGCAAAAGCAGGTGGTCAGACCGCAACTTGCGCAGTAACCGTGAGCGCAGGAGCGTGATCGAATGTATAAGGTAATCAGATTTTTCACTGATTTGCAAGACAATGATTATCCGTATAACGAGGGAGACATCTTCCCTCGTGACGGATTATCCGTATCTAAAGAGAGATTGGTTGAGCTTTCCAGTACCAATAATAAGCAGAGAGAACGTCTTATCGAGCTTGTCGTGGATGAAGGAAAGCTTACCAAAACAGATATTAACCGGATGCCGGTATCCGATCTTCGGAAGATGGCATCTGACAGTGGAGTGGAGAATGCGGAAGCAATGACCGGCTCTGAATTAAAGACGTATCTCATTCACTTCATGGGTCTGTAGGGAGGTTCTATATGGCATACACGATGGTTGAGCAGGTAAAAATCCGGTTGAAACAATTTCATATTGATGACAAGGAATCCGTTGTGTTTGACCATAAAGAAGACAATCCTTTAATTGAGCAATTGATTGAGCAGGCACAGCAGGAATTAATAAGCAGACGGATGTATCCGAGCAGTTATACTCAGGAACAGATTGCCAGTGATATGAAGAATTACGAGGGAGTCATAGTTAATCTGGCTGTGTATGATCGCTCACAGGCAGGTGAGGCTTACATGGAATCTTATTCAGAGAATGGAGTAAGCAGGAGCTGGAAAGACCGTGACAGTCTCTTTTCCGGGGTATATCCGATTGCCAAACTGCTATAACCTATCTGCCATGAGCAGAAAAGGTATCCGGTTCTTGCATGGCAGTTACCGGTTTTTGAAGATTGAGCGTTGCCGGAAGGCAGCAGGGGCGTGCTATAGGTGGTGGAGGGCAGCACGCAAAATTAAAGTAGGAAGGCGGTATATGATGTGACGATACAGGTATCGGCAGCAATCATTATAAGCGTGTTATCACTGAGTTTTTCCGTCTTTATGGGTCTGAAAAGTGATAAGCGGACAGACACAAAGGATATTGAGGAACGTGTAAAAGAAAATACACGCATTAACATGAAACTGGATGCAATATCGAATAACACAACTGAAATTAAAAACGAGGTTTCCGAGATGAGGAAAGAGATCAATTCCCATGATGGAAGAATTGTTAAGGTTGAGGAAAGTGTAAAGTCGGCGCATCACAGGTTGGACGGCTTGGAAGAGCGTCTTAATGAGCATAAGGAGGCTTAAATTATGGATATTATGCAGACATTGATTGCCAACATGACTATTATATTGGCAATTATCGGTGCCCTGGCGTTTATGGTATCTGTGGTTACACAGGTGGTCAAAGGAGTGGGATTTCTGTCAAAAATTCCTACGGATGCCTTGGTGTTTTTCCTGTCTATCGGAATTACTGTAGCTGCTTTTGCGGCCTATATGCAGTATGTCCGAATGGAAATATTGTGGTATATGATTTTTGCAGCTATCATGGCAGGATTTATTGTTGCATTTGTTTCTATGTATGGATGGGAAAAATTAACAAAACTGTGGAAGAGATTCGGCAAGGATGTGAAGTGAGATGCTTGACATTAACAAACAGCTGATGAAGTACTCACAACACGGTCAAAAAGTTACCATCTATGAAAAAGATGATGATGGAAATATCAAATACTACGTGGATGGTGACGGAAACAAAATCCCTCTGATTGCAGATGAGAAAGTTGGTTTTTCAGAACCGAAAGAGTTTTATACCAATATCAGTAATAAGTTGAGCGAAGTTCTGGTAAAAGAGTTTGGAGTTGACGACAGTAGCACTTATGTACAGATCGTTACCGATAAAGGATACCTCCCTTTGAAAGCCGGTGATGTGGTCTGGAAGAAGTCGGAAGTCGGTTATGATGATTCTGGACTCGTGGACAGCACAACAGCTGATTATGAGGTTAAGGGAGTTGCTGATGAGGGTCTGACTGTTGACCTGTTTTTGCTCCAAAAGATTGTAAAGTAGGTAATTTATGAAGAAAACAGTATTGATTCTTGGAACAGAATATGCAATTATTCACGAACATTTTGGAGAAAAAGGCGAAGACGGTTTTTGCGATTACACAAGCAAAGAAATCCATATCAGAAATGATAATGAAAATGAAGTTGGTAATTTTGAATGGTTGCAAAAGAAACAGCTCCGCCACGAATTGATACATGCCTTTTTGTGCGAAAGTGGATTAGAATCCAACTATGAGCATTTCAAACAGTATGGGCATGAAGAAACAATGGTTGATTGGATTGCGATTCAGTTTCCAAAGATTCTTAAAGTTTTTAATGATCTTGATATTTTGTAGGTGCGATATGTCAAAAACCATTTCAGTATCATTGTCAGAAAAATCATTCCGGGATGCATCAAAAGAGATTTTGAAGTACAAAAAAGAAATCATTGCGAAGTGCCGGACGTTTGCGGAGCGTCTGGCAGAACGTGGTGTAGAGATTGCTCAAATGAAAATTCAAAGTCACAACGCAGTTTATACTGGTGAACTGTGGGCGAGCATACAAAAGACTCCTGGAATGGTTTTACAGTATGGCAGCACTTATATCGTCTACACGGATTGCCCGTGGGCGAAATATGTTGAATTTGGTACTGGTATTACCGGTTCGCATAATCCTCACCCGAATACATCTGTATCCGGTTGGAAATATGATGTTAATGAGCATGGGGAATCCGGCTGGTTTTACTACAGAGACGGAGAGTGGCACTGGACAAAAGGAATGCCGTCCAGACCGTTCATGTACGAGACCGATCTGGAACTGATACTGGAAATTTCAAAGATTGCAAAGGAGGTGTTCGGCAATGGCTAGTGGTAACCAATGGGCATTTGACATTGACACAAATGTGTTTTCAAAAATCTATGCTCAGCTTCATGAGAAATATCCAAAAGCTCTTATCACTCGTGATGAGCAGTCGAGCACCACACCTACATTCCCAACGATTCTTATACAGGCATTAGAGCCGGTAGAACGGAATCCAGATCTGGAAACTCAGATCAATAGCGTGCTGTTTAGCACACAGATCAAGGTAACTACAAACAAAGACAGAAGTACAGCCATGAGCATAGCAAGCGAAGTGGCAAAGCGTTATAAGGATTTATCGTTTCAGTTGATTGGAATGCCTTATTGTCGGAAAGAAGATAAGCTGTGGGCAGCTACATTCCGTGCAAGACGAACATTCGATTGGAACGACAGATTATAAAGAGCAGCAATGCTCTTATTTTTTTACTTATTTTTAGGAGGTAAGAATTATGGCAACAGGCTTAAAAAGTAGAATTGCTTATAAGGAGCCGAGTTCCAGTGCAGTAGCAGGTGCTTACTGGGCAGGAACCTACAAGCTGCTTATCAGAGCAAAATCAATTCCTTCCCCGTTCGGCTCCCAGAACATGGTAGATACTTCCACTCTGGAAGACCTTGTTGAGACTCAAGAGATGGGAAGACGTTCTGCAGGTTCCATGGAAGTTGAAGGTGCTTTTGAGAAGAAGTACAAAGATGAGATGGTTCAGAATGAGGGCAAGAAGCTCGACTTCATTATCCTGTACGGTACTGACGGAAAAGGTTCTGAAGGTATTTGCGGATTCATTGGGCAGGAGGCTTTTGCTCCCGGTGAGGCATCCGACGACCATCTGACTGGCACTGCTACGGTTTCCGTACAGACCGTCCCGAAGTGGATTGAGGATGACTATGATGTTGCGGTAACAGAGGATGAGAACGGTTATCCGACTGCTATTACACTGACAAAAAAATCATAAGCCAGTCTGCTAAAAGCAGAAAAGCCGTGGTGACTGGCTACGATGACGAAACGGCTGAGCCGGAAGTTGATATGTGGTAAAGGTGAAATGTGGGGCGGTCTACGGACTGCCCCCTTTCCTATAACAGATTCATGGAAAGGGAAAAGAAATGAAAGAGATTACAGTTAATGGAAACGACTACAAATTAGAGTTTAGCTTTGAAGCAGCAGAGAGAAAAGACTTTGTGTCTATGATGTTCCGCATTGTCTCCGGCGCGGCGCTTCTGGAAGATGCGGCTGACATGGAGAATCCGACACCTAAAGATATGATTAACGGAACAATCAACATGGTATCTGATATTCCGCACATCTGCCGTACCGGATTTTTTGTCGGTCTGATGGAGAATAACCCGGTACCAGAGACAGAAGCAAAAGCTCTGATGAAATCATATATGAAAGAGAATAAAATCGGCTATGCAGACCTGTATGAAGACCTGCGTAAATGCATGGAGGAGGACGGTTTTTTCGAGCTGTCCGGAATCACCAAAATGCTGAGCCAGATGGCAGAGAATCAGAAGCAGAGAAAAGTGCCGCAGGATCACAAGCAGAAATCAACTGGCACAAAATAATCTGGGAAGAATACTTCCCGGTGGCTTTTTCCATCGGAATTTCAATAGATGAATTTAAGCACCTTAATCCCACGAAACTTGGATATTGTCTGAAAGGCTATGCAATCCAGGAACGTAGGAAGGATGCACAGATGTGGGCATGGTTAGGAAATTACGGCTTGTCTGCCGTGGCTACAGCCATTGAGCATAACTTTGCAAAGCATCCTAAATCCAAATATATTGAAAAACCGATGCTTCAAGATGAAAAAGAAAATACTTCTGGCAACACTGAGTCGAGAGAGGAATGTGCTGTGTATGAAATGAAGCAGCGAATCAACCTTCTCCGGCAGCAAGGTTTACCAGAAAGTCCTGATTAGGAGGAAATTATTATGAGAATTAACGTACATGCCGGACATAACCCGGCAGGAAAAGTTGCGTGTGGCGCAGTAGGTCTTATTCAGGAGTCTGTAGAGGACAGGAGAGTAAAGGATGAGGTTATCAATCAGCTCCGGCAGCTTGGACATACGGTCTATGACTGTACCGTGGATAATGGCACGGGACAGAAAGACGTATTACGGAAAATTGTGCAGAAATGCAGACTGCATGAAGTTGATCTGGATGTATCCATCCACTTCAACTCCGGTGCGAATGATAAATCAGGTAACGCCAAGACAACCGGAGTCGAGGTACTGGTTTACTCTGCGTCCAGCAAAGCAAAAGTCTATGCTGAAAAAGTCTGTGCTGCTATTGCAAGATTAGGTTTCCGGAATCGTGGTGTAAAGGTAAATTCCAGTCTGTATGTGCTGAAAAATACCAAGGCACCTGCAATGCTGGTTGAGTGCTGCTTCGTGGACGATAAGGACGATGTGAAACTCTATAATCACTATGAGATGGCATCAGCTATCGTTTACGGAATCACCGGCGAGAAGGTCTCTGCGACCTCTGAAACCGAAAAAGCAGATGCAGGTGAGGAAACTACCACCGGCAATCCAAAAGCTCTTTATCGGGTGCAGGTGGGCGCATACGGTGTAAAGGGAAATGCGCAGACAATGGCAGATAAACTGAAAAAGGCCGGTTTTGATGCGGCAATCGTGCAGGCATAATTTTAGTCTGATTTTATGGGGCAGTAGGTGTCAAAGCTTACTGCCCTTTTTTGCTTATAACGAGCAACCGGACACAGTTTTAGGTGTTCGCTAACCATCTAAAAACTAATGGTGGAGGTGAAATAAATGGCAGCAACCACGATTGATGATCTTCAGATCAAGATTGAAGCGGATGCGAAAACTGCTTCTGATAAGCTGGATGCACTTGCTCAAAGCATGGTGAAACTGGCATCAAGCCTGAGCATCAACGTTGGCAAGATGTCTGGTGTCGCTATTGGACTTAATAGCATTACCAGAGCTTCACAGAATCTCAATTCCAGAAATATAACAACACTGGCAACTGCTATGGGAAAAGTAGCAGGTGTGGATTCTGCTCAGATTTCCAGAGTGGCTGGTTCTATGACGCAGCTCAAAAACAGCGTTTCTGGCGGTTTTAACACCGATATGACCGGAATAGTTAATGTTGCTAATTCGTTGTCAAAACTGGGAGGTATAAAAACTACACAGGGCGCGCAAAACCTTGTGCTCATAAAAGACCAGCTTGCTCAATTTGTGCAGGGCATGAACAGCGTAGGAACATTTACGTTTGACCCAACCGGTCTGACAAACACAATTAAAGCTATTGCAAAGCTGGGCGGAAAGACTGCAACGCAGGCAACGGCAAATCTTCCGAGCATTTCTGCTCAATTACAGAATTTTGTCCGGCAGATGAACCAGATCGGCTCTATGTCGTTTGACAACAAAAACCTGACCGACCTTGTAACGTCCATAGGAAGGCTAGGAAGCGTTGCAAGTGGGCGAGCGGTAAATAATATACCTTTGCTTGCAAACAACCTTAAATACCTGTTTGAGACGCTTTCGAAAGCACCATACATCAGCCAGAACATTATCCAGATGACTACGGCACTGGCTAATCTGGCACGTACAGGAGCATCTAGCGGTACTGCAGCAAGATCACTTGGGACAAGTCTTTTTTCCTTCTCAAAATCTGCCGGTAACGCAAGTAAGAGTGCATTTTCTTTGGCAGGTGCTATCGGTAAGTTTTATGCAACTTACTGGATGGTCATTAGAGGACTTGGACTTTTCCGGGATGCTATTGATATCTCATCCGATTTAACTGAGGTTGAGAACGTTGTCCGTACCACGTTCGGAAATATGGAGTACAAGGTTAATGACTTTGTGCAGAACTCCATTCAGCAGTTCGGTATGTCAGAGCTGTCCGTTAAACAGTATGCCAGTACATTCCAGGCTATGGGAACTGCTATGGATGTCGGCGGCAAACAGATCGAGAACGCAAACAGGTTCTTAAATGGTGCCACAGACGGATATATTGGATTGTCAGATTCTATGTCCGATGTGTCTTTGAATCTTACTAAACTGACTGCGGATATGGCATCTTTCTACGACAAAGATCAGGCAGATGTTGCCAAAGATCTGCAATCTGTATTCACCGGAATGATAGTTCCGCTACGTAAATATGGACTTGATCTGACGCAGGCTACTCTGAAAGAGTGGGCAATGAAGAACGGCATGGATGCTGATATTAAGTCCATGACGCAGGCAGAAAAGGCAATGCTGCGGTATCAGTACGTCCTAGCAAATACCACGGCAGCACATGGGGACTTCGCCAGAACAGCCGATAAACGAAACGTAAGTTTCATGTGTCGCGCGGCATAGTAATATGCCGATGAAAATCGAGCAAAATCGGTGAAAGCTAAGTTGACTTAGTAAGTACATTTTGATATAATATGTTTGAGGTGATTTAATGCGAACATATTATATTTACAAAGCCACAAATAAAATAAACGGAAAATCATATATAGGGCAAACGGTAAGTTTTCGTCAAAGAGTTTGGCAACATTTAAGATGCAGACCGGAAGAAGATTGTTTGTTTCATAGAGCCATTGAACAATTCGGCAGAGATAATTTTACATGGGATATTATTGATTCATGTGAAAACCAAAAAGAAGCAACGCTGCTTGAAAAACATTATATAAAATTGTATGACACATACAGAAACGGATATAATGAAAATAAGGGCGGTGTTGGAGGGCATAATGCTAGAGCAGTTGTATGCTTAACGAAAAATGGTGATTTTTACAAACGATATGATAGTGCTGCTGATACTAAAAAAGATGGATTTTGGGATTCAAATGTTCTTGAGTGTTGCAAAGGATTGTTATATACTTGCAATGGATTTCAATTTATGTTTGAAGACGACTATAAAAGAAATGGAGCCAAAACTTATGAAAAACCGGGATCTGCTAATATGAGAAGTGTTATTCAATGCGATGAAAACGGAAATTTCATTCAGAAATTCAAAAGTTTGAATGACGCTTCAAAATCAACCGGAGCAAACAGAACAACAATTTCCGGTGTCCTTTCTCATAAATATAAATATGCAAACGGATTTATATTTGTTTATGAAGAAGATTTTCCAATAAAAGATTTGAGCATATACGAAAAAAGGAAAAAAGGAAAAAGAGTTGCTCAAATTGATATAAAGACTGGCAAAGTAATCAAAGTGTATGACAGAATGGCTGATGCAGGAAGAGAATTAGGTGTTAATTACAAAGGAATACACAAAGTAGTTGATATGCCTGATAGAACTGCATATGGTTATAAATGGATAAGCCAATAAGCTAATACCGAGGTAATCAATCAGATTGCGAAAGGCTGATTGACACCGTAACGCGTAGGAAGTGAATAAATATAATCTTCCCAAGAGTGCTCGACAACCATAAGACGTAGAAATACGTCTTATTTTTATGGTTAAAAATGTACGCTGACCTTATGGGAAACCATAAGAAGTAGAGGATAAAAAGCCTCTACGATAACAAAGTGACATGGGCGAACCAAGTACGAATTTTGAAGCAGAACTTCCAACAGTTAGGCGGCATCATTGGTGGTGCGCTAATTAACGCATTCAAACCGTTTTTACGGACTCTGAATTTTGTTATGCAGAAGGTAATCAGTTTTGCAACAATGGTAACAAATGCCCTTGGTGCAATCTTCGGCTGGAAATTTGAAGTGTCCGGCGGTGGTGTAGCTGATGACTGGTCAGATGCGGCAAGTTCAGCTGATGATCTGGCAGACAGTACCGGTAAAGCAGCTGATAATACAAAGAAGATGAAGAACAATCTTCATGCACTGGATGAGTTGAATATTAACAATGGTGATGATAACGGAACAGGTTCCGGCGGTTCTGGTTCCGGTGCAGGTGGCGCAGGTGGCGGTGCTGGCTCTGGTAGTCTGGTTAAGACAGATACTATCTGGAAAGATTTTGAAAGTAACATTAAGAGCCTGTATCAGTTAGGCTCTGTTATTGGCGATACACTTTCAAGAGCAATGGAAAGCATTGACTGGGATAGCATCTATGAGAAAGCACGAAATTTTGGCACAGGTTTAGCACAGTTCCTTAATGGTCTCATTAGTCCGAGACTATTTGGAAACGTCGGAAGAACGATTGCAAATTCTTTGAACACAGTTATGTATGCAGCATTATCTTTTGGAGAAGAATTTGACTGGCGAAATTTAGGGCTTTCAATTGCATCTGGAATAAATAAATTCTTTTCCAGCTTTGATTTTACGTCACTTGCTAAGACAATAAATACATGGGTGCAAGGAATTTTTGAGACTCTGACAGTTGCTATCTCTCACGTTGACTGGGGAAAAATTTATGATGACATAATAACTTTCCTTGAAAACCTTGACATTAAAACGGTTGCGATTGTTATAGGCGCAATGACTATTAAAAAAATTGCATCATTAAAGATTGCGGATGCTGTTTTGAGTGCTATAGGAACGTCTGTCTCAAGACAGCTTGCTTCTGCCATAGCATCAAAATTAGGATTACAGCTTGCGGCAAATGCGGGGATTAGTTCAGCACTATTAGCGGCAGGAGGCAGTGTTGCAGCTACTTTTGTTGCAGGATTCAAAGCATTGCTTGGAAGCGAAGCGGCAGCGGCAGCACTCACTTTCATGAATCCGATAATTGTATCTTTTACTGGAATCGTCGGAATTGTTGCAGGAGCTGGACTTGCAGTTGCAAACTTTGTTTCCATGTGGCAAAACGGATTTAGCTGGATAAAAGAAGCAATAATGGACGTGGGAATTGCCTTGGTTGCCGTTTCAGCTGTTATCCTTGGAGCACCGGCATTAGTGGCAGGTGTTGTTGCTGGAATTGTGGCTGCTGTAGCTACTATTGCTATTGTGGTTCACGATAATTGGGACAGCATAGTTGTATGGACACAAAATACGGTAAGCTCCATAATTTCATGGTTTAATACTGCCGGAGAAACTATAACGTTAGCATTTCAAAATGCTTGGATTTGGGCGCAGGAAACTTGGTCTCTTGCTGTAGAATGGTTCAGTGAAAATATCATTATTCCGCTAGGAGAAGCATTCACATTAGCTCTTGCTACAATATCGGAATTATTCAGTAATGCTTGGATAGCAATACAAGGAATTTGGTCTATAGTATCAGCATGGTTCAATACGACAGTAATTGTACCGACTGTAAATCTCTTTACTACCATGAAAAACACTGTAACTAATCTTTTCCGATTACTGTGGACAGCTGTTAAAAATATCTGGATTGTTGTATCATCATGGTTTAATAATAATGTCATTGTTCCGACGGTAACATTTTTCACAAAGTTCTACGAAAAAGTGAAAAAATTGTTCTCTGATTTGTGGTCAAATGTGCAGGAAATCTGGAAAGTGGTTTCCGGCTGGTTTAGCAATAATGTTATCACTCCGGTATCAAATTCATTTTCAGAAGCATGTAAAAATATTGCATCATACTTTGAAAATTTGTGGACAAATGTAAAAAATGGAGTTGTTGGTGCTATGAACGGTGTTATTTCAACGGTAGAAAAGGCTGTAAACAAAATTATTGATTTGATAAATTCATTGAAATGGAAAGTACCAGATTGGGTTCCGCTGATTGGAGGTACTAGCTGGGGATTCAATATAAAGCCAATTCATTTACCGTCTATACCTATGTATGAAGTCGGAGGTTTCCCGGAGGATGGTCTGTTTTTTGCAAACCATAATGAAATGGTTGGTCAGTTCTCGAATGGTAGAACTGCCGTAGCAAACAATGAACAGATTGTTGCCGGAATCCGTGAAGGTGTTAAGGCTGCGGTTACAGAAGCACTGGCTCCGTATCTGTCAGACATTGCAGATACAAACCGGGAGATTGCAGAGAAGGATGCATCCATAAATGTAGACGGCCGTGAACTGGTTAATGCGATCAATAATCGTATCAGCCGGAATGGTTTCAGTTTCACGTAAAATTAAGGCGGTAGGGTAAAACCTGCCGCCTCTTTTCTTTTACCTTTTTCCGTGGTATAATCTGCATATATTTTCAAGGGAGGAAAGTTATATGGAAAAAAAAGAAACGAAATTATGTAAATATTGTCAAACGGAAATACCTAGAAGAGCAAAAGTTTGCCCAAATTGCAAACGTAAGCAAGGAGGTATAGGTTGCTTAGGTGTCGTTTTGCTAGTTTTAGGTGTTTTCATTTTCATTGGCTCGTTTGGCGCTTCTATGAGCAAGGATAAAAATCCGGAAAAGGTAGGAGAAGTTGGAACGGAACTTTCAGAAACCGGAACGCAGACAATTGACAATACTTTCAATGTTGGTGACGTAGTAGAAACCGATAATTTTAGAATCACCTATGAGTCTGCCGGAGAGTACACAAACAGCAATGAGCTTTTACAGCCGAAAGACGGATATGTATACTGGGAGTTCAAATTTAAATTTGAGAACATTTCCAATACAGATCAAACAGTTTCCACTATGATGGACTGGGAATGCTATGCGGATAATTCAAAAGCAGATCAGACATGGATTGTTGATGACAATGGACTTGACGGAAAATTATCTGCCGGAAGAGAAGCAGAAGGAGCTGTGTATTTTGAAGTTCCCGAAGATGCTGAAAACATTGAACTTGAATATGATATTAATTTCTGGCAGAGTGACAAAATTATTTTTGTAGGAAAATAATTATTTAAGGGCGGAGAAATCTGCCCTTATTTTTTTTGCAAAATGGTATTGACTTTTGTGTCACCGTATATTATTATATTTGTGTCACCAAAAATAGAAAGGAGATGATATATTGTCACCAAGAACAGGCAGACCTACTGAAGATCCCAAACGTCACGAAACAAGAATAAGAATGTCTGATGAAGATATTAAAATTCTTGAATATTGCTGTGAAGTTACTGGACGAACAAAAGCTGATATTATTCGTGAAGGAATCAGAGAAGTTTATGCCAAATTAAAAAAATAAAAGTAATCGGTCACTTTGGCGAGGAACGATTACCTTTATCAAACCACATCCACAAGGGATATGCACTACTACTGTAGCATACCTCTTGTGGAAAATCAATATTTCACAGGAGGTTTTTATGGTAGAACAGTACAAATCATTATTATTTCAACTTACAGATGAATGCAATAACGCATTATTTCTTCGTAGCGCAGTTATTTTTATGGCAACACTGAATGGAAAGGAACTGACGGAATCCGATGGCGTTATCAAAATTACGAAGAAAGGAGGTGTGCAGTAATGGACTATAAGAAAGCGTTGATTTCTATGATCGAGGAAATGGAAAACTGTGATTTTCTGTTTAAGATTTACCATTATGCCATCGTAAAATATCGCAAGGAAAGAGGTGCCAGATAATGACTGATATTCAGATTTTTAATAACCCGGATTTTGGAGACATCAGAACCGTTGAGATCGACGGAGAAGCGTGGTTTGTTGGGAAAGACGTTGCCGGTGCACTTGGGTATGCGAAACCTTTAGGAGCGGTATCTACGCATGTCGAAAAGGATGACTCTCTGAAACGGGGACTCATGGATTCTTTGGGAAGAGAGCAGGAAACTATATTCATTAACGAATCCGGTCTTTATGCTCTGATCTTTGGCAGTAAACTTGACTCTGCAAAGAAGTTCAAGAAATGGGTGACATCAGAAGTCCTCCCGGCAATTAGGAAGAATGGCTCTTACACCATGCCGATCAGCACAAACGACAAGATTATGCTTCTGGCACAGGGGCATATGGAGTTGCAGCAGGAGGTTGACAGCATCAAGAAGGACATGGAAAGTCTGAAAATGGATTTGCCGATTCTCCCGGTAGAGGAAGACCGGATAACATCCGCTGTGAAACGCAAGGGACTGGCTGTGATGGGCGGTAAGACCTCTAATGTGTATCGGGATAAATCCATTCGCCGCAAGGTGTATCAGGGCATCTATGCGAATTTGAAGTACAACTTCCAGATCAAGACGTACCGGGCATTGAAACGGAGTCAGGTGGACAAGGCTATTGATATCATCAATAACTATCAGCCGCCGTATGTTCTGGCAGAACAGATAGATTCCGCAAATGCACAGCAGACCTTGATATTCTAGGGAAAAACTGCTATAATAAAATCAAATTCAGCCGAATCCATCAGCTCCGCCCGGCTTGTCGTTGAGGGGAGAACGGGGCGAAAAGGATAGGACGAACCGAGCAAGGACGGCAAACATTTTGAGAATCACGCTCACTGGACATGGTAGAGATACTGTGTCTGGTGGGCGTTTTTTGTTTGTCTGAAACGAACAATAAATATCACAGGAGGATGGTATATGTTAGTTGAGATCACAAAAATCCAGAAAGAAGAAGTTGCGACCGTAACTAGCCTTGATGTAGCGGAAACGTTCGGAAAGGAACACCGTAGGGTTTTACAGGATATACGTGAGCTGAAATGCAGTGAAGATTTTCGATTGCACAATTTCGTGCAGTCGAAATATGTGAATGAACAGGGTCATAATCAATCAATGTTTATTATGACCAGAGACGGCTTTACGTTATTGGCAATGGGGTATACCGGTGAAAAGGCTATGCAGTTCAAAGAAGCATATATTCGCCAGTTTAACGCAATGGAAAAAGCTCTTATCGGAAAAATCAGAGAAAGAGAAAAAGGCATTGCAGTCCGGCAGGCTCTTACCAATACTTTGAAACAATCAGAAGAAAATGATCGGATGCATGGTCATGCCTACTCCACATATACAAATGTAATTTACAAAGCTGTATTTGGTAAAAATGCAAAACAGCTCCGGGAAGAGTATGGAGTAGACGATAAAGCAAATTTGAGAGACTTTTTTAGCGAAGAGGATTTAAGAATAGTCCAGTCAAAAGAAATGCTTGTCAGCGGACTCATCGGGTGTGGTTGGGGATATGACCAAATTAAGAAATTCTTAAATGAAAACAATGCCTTGTTACAGGCCGTATAAAACACATGCAAGCAGTCAGTGGTTTATGGAGGTTCGATTCCTCCGGCTGCTTTTTCAGTGGGATAGGGTAGCTACCGAAAGGCGAGACGACAGTCGCTTTCCCACTGATTCAACTATTATTGTCGCAAGTGCATGTGGGAGCACACATATCTGATGTCGGAGGTATAAGAATGAATGAACAGCAGAAAAAATTAACTGAAGATGAAATAAATACACAGATTGAATTTTTGTCAAGTGCAAAGTGCAATCATACATATCACAAATACATTGATATTACAGGGGATTTGATAGAGGGAACACTTCTTTCCAGAATCCTTTACTGGTTCACACCAGACAAAAAGAATAATACAAAAGTTCGCATATTTAAAGATGGGGAATATTGGATTGCAAAGCAGAGAAAAGACTGGTGGGAAGAAATCAGAATCAGTGAGAGACAGTATGATAAAGCAATTAAAAGACTCTCCGAAAAAGGATTTATTACTTTGGCGAAGTATAAATTTAATTCTATGCCTACTGTCCATATTAGACCTGAATGGGAAAAAATCAATGAAGCAGTTGCGATCTGGAAAGAGAATTTAAGAAAAGAAATTACCGGAGAAAACAATCAGGAATTGCCAAAACAGGAAAACGGGAATGACACAAAATGTAATTCCAAAGGGAATAACACAAAGTGTAATTCGGGAGTTGCACAAACAGGCATTCCTATAACATGTATTACTAACAATGATTACAATAACAATGATTACGATAGTATGAGAGTATGCTCTTTTTCTGCGGAAAAAGAGGTCTCTCCCACATCTGAAGGTGGTACGTTATCTCCTACGGTCACAAAGGCCATTGACGAGGCAATGACGGAAGAAGGAGAATCACCTGCTAGCGGCTATAGAGCCGAGTTGAAGGACATAGCTGAATACTTTGTAAGCGAATATGCCAGAACGCAAGGAAAGCCGCATAAGCCACTCACAAGACCGGCTATTAGCAATATCGTATACAATTACTTGCATCAAGACGAGGACGAATACGGAATCATGGATGATGTGTGGACGCTAGACCAGTATATTCCGTTAATTGATATGTATATGCAGACGAACTACCGGGAGGGCATAGAAAAGAGCCTGTCCCACTTTATGTCCGGTTCTATCCGCCGGAATTTAAAAGCAAAATTGATAGAGTAAGAATCATACCGGGTGCCGACGACGTAGGCATCCGCTAACCAGAAAAAGATACTGGCAGACTGCCGGAGGGTACTTCTGCCGAGAACGGAGGTGCCTGAATGGCAGAAAAAAAAATAAAAATTGGTTCTGGCATGTCCTCTTTCCTAAACGTGAACGGGGTAGACTTCCCGTGCCCTAGGGTGGGATTTTCGTATATTATCAGCACAACGGTAAATGCCGGGCGAAATGCGAACAATGCAGTCATTGGCCAGAGAGTAGGAAGAGACATTTTTAAGCTGAACAATATGGAATGGGCAATGCTGGATGCAGCTAAGTGGCAGAGCATGTTGGATGCAATTAAACCATATTTTGTACCTGTAACATTTGAGGACTACAGAACAGGGAGACCAATCACCATTACAATGTACCCGGGGGACAGAACGGGGGTTCCACTCTATTCAGACCCGGATTCTCATATTGTTACAAAGTATGAAAACTGCAAATTCAATCTGATTGATGCCGGTTGGGAGTGATAGATCATGCAAAATGTAAGTGCAGCATATAAAAAGGCCATGAGGCAGCCGATGCGGAACCGTGGCTACATAACTGCCAGAATCGGAATTATCAGTTCAACGGCACAGGATAACGTAGTTGCAAAAGAATCTGATAATGATTTTGCGTACTTCGTAAACAACACAGAGGTATTCAAGGATAACACAGTAAGCCGGGTGTACGCCACCATGGAGCAGAATTTCGCAAAGGTTGACGGAACCATGTACTTTCTGCCGGAGGAATATGAAGGGTACGACTATTACAACAATGGTTTGGTGACGAGTGAGTTGCTAAGTCCCATGTACATTTCCTTTGACGGAAACATTGCGGATATCAAGGGACTTACAATTGATTTTGGGGAATGCTACCCTACTTCATTTACGGTTCAGTCTGATAATGGTACGAAAACCTATGAAAATGCCGGGAAAATATTTGTTACTGAGGATACATTTGATGCGGTAACATTCCTGCGGATAACACCGGTAACCATGGTTAATGGACAGGGAAGGATGCGAATTTTTCAATTTACCTGCGGAATTTCCAACACTTTTTCAAATAAGCAGGTGAAATCATTCACCTATAAAGACTATGTATCGTCCGTATGTGAATCTCTTCCGAGTCAGGATATGACCCTGACAGTGGACAATCAGGATTTGTATTACAACCCGGATAACCCGGAATCAGCCGTTGCCTACATGGAGCAGGGGCAGGAGATGAAGGTGTCATTCGGATATGATCTGGATGGTGAAGGAACAATTGAATGGGTGCCGGAAATCACCACATTCCTTAAATCGTGGTCAGCGACCGATACAGAAGCCAAATTTACCATGGTTGATGTATTTGACTGGAAACTGAATGGAACGTATTACAAGGGTCTGTACCGCACGGAGGGCATATCTTTGTATGATCTGGCACTGGATGTTTTGACAGATGCCGGCATGAAGCCAGAAGAATATGTGATCGACCCGTATTTGCATGATGTCAAGGTATGCAATCCTATGCCTGCGGTAAAACATTCGGAAGCCCTGCAGATCATATCGAATGCCGGACGCTGTGTTTTAAGCGTCGATAGAAAAGGAAGGGTACTAATCAGATCATCTTTTATCCCGGATATGACTTCCAGTGCCGGAATAGATTTGCTGTATCCAAGTAATTTCCTGTATCCGGGAGAAGATGTACTACCGATAGGGGACAACGGAACGGCAGCGCAAACAGGATTCAGCCATGCAGAAAATGTTCTGAAATCCGGAGAGCGGACAGCATATGCAATGTTCAGTAACGATTTTTCCGTGGTAGATGGAACGGTGATGTTTCTTCCGGAGTCAGAAGCGGATTATGTTGATACGACTGGATATGTCAGTGACAGCATAGCAGATGAAAACGGGGAGTTTGAGGACATACCAAAAATTATCATCGAATTGGAGTCTGGATATATTTGTTACGGTTTTGCTATTCAATTCCGGAATGTGGCACCTAAAGAATACCACGTAGTAACCTACTATCAGAAAGAACAGGTGCAGGATGTAACGGTCGAAAATCCTGGATTATACAGCCAGTACACAGAACAGCTTGACCGGTTCGACGTCATGGAGATTGTGTTCAAGAAAGGTTACCCAAATGCCAGAGTGGCGGTTGACTCGGTATTGTTCGGAAATGCAACAGATTACACGCTGTCAAGAGATTACAATTTGAAGGGTTCACCGACTGCAACAAGACAAGAAAGAGTCAAAACGATTGCAGTTAAGCGAAGCCTTTACAGAAATTCTACATTGGCAATTAAAGAATTATCGTCAGAAGAACTCACACTGGCCGGAACAGAGATCACGAAAACGATTCATTTTAGCAAAGCGTCATACGGTCTTACAGTGTCAGTAGAAGAAGGGAACGCAACGGCAGCGATTACTGTCAGCAGCAACTACTTTGCAGATATTAAGATCACAGGAACAGCCGGTGAAAAAATCAGATATTCTGTCAAGGGATATGAATATGTTGTGGATGAACTGTATTACAGAATCAACCACAATGACACGGGTATTGAAAAAGCATGGAGCAATCCACTTATCAGCACAGAAGAGTTGGCAAAAGATCAGGAGGAATGGCTTGCATCCTACTATCTGGGTGATGTAGATTATCAAATTTCGTGGAACGGAGATCCGAGAACAGATGCGAATGATCTTTTCTATCTGGAATTAAAAGAAAGAGACAACACGATGATACGAGCCTACCAGAATGAGCTGAAATATAGCTCCGGATGGTCAGGCACTTTAAAAGCAAGAAAGGTGGTGCTGTAATATGGCGTGGATTCAGCCTAAAACAAACTGGGCGGTTGGAGACCGGTTTAATATATCGGATTACAACAGGATTAAAGGAAATCTTAATTTTTTACACGAACGAGCGGAAGAGCTTTACCCGGATTTCAATATTATCAATATGGGAGCGGATAAAGTGTATGCCGACTATCCATATGCCCGTGAAATCAATAATTTTGAGAAGAACCTGGAAACAATCAACGATAATGTTTATACGCAAGACCTGGGCGTTACAGCAACTTTCTACAGCAATGGAGCTTTTATCCAGTGGGACGAACTGAACCGGATAGAATCAGCTATGCTGAGCATCTATGAAATGTTGAACAGGCAAGAAGCAGGATTGCCAGTGCTATCGTTCAGGCTGGGTGGAATGAAAGGAGTGAGAGTATAAATGGCATTAAAGACGGATTACAAAGATGATATCATTGCAACGGGTACGCAGAGAAAGTATACACAGACAACTAATTCTGATGGTACAGTGTCGTTCACAGATTCTACAGAGTATCAGCAGACCGGTGACACCTTTGGAGCAAAGGATATTAACGCAACCAACGTTGAAGTGAATAAACTGGAAGGAGTTAAGTCGGTGACTCTGAAAGCAAACGAATGGACAGGCTCGGCAGCTCCATATCAGCAGATTGTGACGGTTGATGGAATTAGATCGACGGATTCTCCGGTGCTTGTCAGCTTGCTGGCAGACGGGGCATCTGAGGCAACACAGAAAGCATACAGTAAGGCATTCGGAATTGTATCTTCTGGAACTGGTTCAACTTCTGATGGCAGTGTTACATTCAAAGTATACAAAAAGCCAGCCACAGACATTACGGTTGGTTTGAAAGGAGTCTAGGTTATGGGAACTATTTTAATGCCGGGCGGCGGTGGCGGAATTGATCTGGATGTTGTTACTGCTGCGGCTGGAGATGTTTTAAATGGAAAAGTAATTGTTGGTGCAGATGGAGAGCCATTGACAGGAACGCTTGCTTTAACAGGAAATGCAGGTACGGGAGATGTACTGTCCGGGAAGACGTTCTACAATGCCGATGCAAAAACAAAGCGCACCGGAACAATGACAAATCAGGGTGCAAAAACAGCGTCTCTTAACTGCGGGGGAAGTTATACGATTCCTGCTGGTTATCACAATGGATCTGGAAAAGTATCAGCAAAAAGTTTGTCTTCTCAGACCAGAGGAACTGCGTCTGCCGGAAATATTTTAACAGGTAAGACCGCTTGGGTTAATGGAAACATGATAACTGGCGCAATGAGGGATTATTCAAATGTTGAGCAAACAGCCACTATAGAAACGTCAGATCAAACAAAATCATGCTACGGAAATGATGGAACTAATATAAAAGTTGTTCCTGCAATTGGTTATTGGGGTTCATGGACATTCAATAAGTGCATAAGTATTCCATTAAACAGCATTATAAAAATTGCTAGCGGTGATTGGACTGCTGGAACAGCAGGTTGGTGCGGATTCAAACCAGATATTGTATTTTTCCGAGGAAATGTGTCCGGTTCACAATTTCCAATAGGAATATATTGTAACGTAAATGGAATGTATATTAATGTGGTAGAAGGACAGTCGCAATCACACTATGGAGACAATATTTATGTAACTGATACTGGATGGGCATATCATAACAGCATGGCATATATTGATGGAAAAGCTATTAAGTATGTTTGCTTAAAAATTACACCATAAATCAGCGTTACAACACATACGCCACATAACCAATCACATCATCAACATCACCTTCTGAGCATCGGGATCTGTTATCTCTGATGCTCACATATTCAAATTTTCCATTTCCGCAAGGATTTCTGCGGGCAATGAACACATTGTCCCCGTAAATGATGATGCTATCCTCGGTAGGGCGTGGATTGCGGTCATTGGCGATTAGAAGAATGTCATATGGCGTGTAGTGCGGCATATAGTATTCTACGGATGTTTTTATACCCATAAAAATTTGCGGCTTGATATTTTGCGGAATATCAGTGATATCAAGGGATTCAAAATCACCGGAAATATGTAACGTGCCGTCTGGATGTTCCTCCAGATTCATCACAGGGACAGTTTTTCTCCCTTGCCGGAAACCGCCCAAAGAAAGATCATATTGCCTGCGGACGAACCAGCGCACAAAATATTGGTAGTGTTCAGGCATTTCACGGAACATAGAAATGCAGTCCATGTCCTCTTCAGAAATAGTGTCAAGTCCGATTAGCTCATCCACTGTAACACCTATAGCCTTGGCTAAGAGGGCGGCAGTGGACAGCTTGCAATCTTTTGAGTTCTGGTATAACAGATTTTTAAGCGTGTCAAAAGAAATACCGGCTGATTCAGCCAGTTCATGAATGGTAATGTCTGAATACTTTAAGCAAATATCCAAGTTGTGACGCAAATTATCTGTAAAGACAGTGCTTTCTCTGGTAAAATGTCCCGATAATTTATACAAATTTTCTTTTTTCATAGTGTTCCGTCCTCCCTCTTTAAAGTGTTAAAATATGCTTGTCTCAAAAAAGAGACATCAACTTCCGGCTGGGGGAACACTAATCCGCATGGTGTTTCCCCATACGAATAGCTTACTTTTTTCGGGAAAATCTGTCAATCTTTTCGCATACATAATCTTTCTGCAAAATCCGACACGGTTCGACAAGATTTGATTGATATTGACAAAATAAGAACATATGTTCTATAATTCTGTTAAGCTACTTTACGGCACATGCGGATTTTTGATTGGAGGGTTTTTAGTGAATGAGAAGGAAGTTTACCGACAACGAATTATTGAAATGGTTAATAGGATTGAGAATCCGTGTTGGCTACGTTCGATTTACATATTTATAAAAACACTTCTGGAATAACGGAAAAGACCATGTACTCACGTGTTGTACATGGTCTTTCTTTTAATTTTTTCCTGCAATCATATCAATCAATTCTTCAAGATGCGTCCATCCATCATCATCGAGCATTGCAAGAGCATTGATAAGACGTCTTCTGAAATTAGAATCATCCATCTTAGAAACATTTCCCAAAAGCCTTGCAATTTCATCATTCTTGGTGGTCGGCTGAAACATTTCCCCGGTTCCGGTTCGGAGCCACTCTTCATTTACATTAAATTCCCTGCAAATAGAACGAATAACTGCGTCTGTAGGAGTTCTGAGACCTGTTTCATAATTTGTAACGGTGTTCCCTTTTACACCAAGTTTTTCACCAAACTCTACTTGGGTCATTCTGGCAGATTTTCTAACTTCCTTTATACGTTCTTTCATTTCCACACCTCCTTTCGATATAAATATATCAAAAAAAACTCACGAAGTCAATATTTTCTATTGCATTTTAGCTCTCGATGTGATATATTAAACTCACGAAGTCAATAAAGGAGGTGATGGAATGGCAAAAATCGAAATTAGACAGGTTGATGGGGAAAAAGGAATATTCACCGAAATTCTTATTGGTGGTCGCAAAATTGATGGTGTCAGAAGCTACGAATTAAAGCAAAAAGCTGGGGAGCTTCCTGTGCTGACAATTGACTTGAACGCTTTTGAAATTGCGACAGACTTGAGGGTGCTACTTGTTAATCAGGACACTGCTGGAGAGATTAAAAGCATCAGATTCAAAGATGGGTATGAGGTTGAAATTGGCTCTCCTGTTACAGAGAGCCAGTAAATCATTTGTTGAGATTTTGAAGTATGGAACATTGTTTAGGACTGCGGCAACAGCCAGATAACATTGCATATTGGCAGATTAAGCGACCGGTTTCAAAATGCTGTTTTTCCAAATCGGAAGAATCTGCCATTTTAATCTCAACAGAATAATTCTTGCTCTGTTTATCACAGAAGCCAGTAAAAACCATAATAAGCCACCTCCTTAGTTGTTTTAAGGAGATTATACCACAGGAAGGAAGTGAATTGAATGAGTGAAAGAGAAAAGCAGGTAGTTGAGAAGCTGAAAGATGCAATTCCGAAGATGTCAGATTTTGACAAGGGTTATATTCTTGGGAAAGTTGAGAGCATGGCAGAAAAGAAGGAAAAACAAGAGAAGAAAGATGGTGATTAAATGCTTGAAGTTCAAAGAATTTAACTTCTGAAAGGAGAGATAAGGAAGAATGCAGCATGACATCGCTGGGTTAAAAGAAGCCCTCTACCAGCAAATTGAGAAACTGGCAGAGGAAAGCAACAGTAATTCTGCTGATGCGGAAACCAAAATTCGCATTGCGGGCGAAATTTGCCGTATCACAGATACGATTATCAGGATTGATGCCGATTAAGTGCGGATTCAATACTGGATATATTTCTTTCTATGGACTTAAGCGCTACGAGATTTGATACGCTATGTAGACTGCTTAATTTATGCATAGCACAACATTTATACTTGGAAATATACCACGCACAGTCATATACACAATCCTTGAAATCGTTAAGAGGACATTTACTTATCTTTATCACCTCCTTTATAGGAGAGTATACCACGAAAGAAGGTGAATTGAAATGAATGAACTGGTACAAAGCAATATGCGTACTCCGATTGAGATTGCGCTTGATATTGACAGCGAAGGACACACAACAGCAAGACAGCTGTATGAGTTTCTGGAACTTGCACAAGGACAGTTTTCAAGATGGGCAAAAACAAACATAGAAAATAATGAGTTCTATGAAGAAAATGTGGACTGGTGGGGGTTCGACATCGTGTCGAACGGTAATATTTGCAGAGATTATAGGCTTACTACCGATTTTGCGAAGCATTTATCAATGGAATCACATTCAGCTAAAGGGAAAATTGCAAGACAGTATTTTATCACCGTTGAGGAAAAAGTTAAGCAGACTGTCATTGACCGTTCGCAACTGTCACCGCAGTTACAGCTTATGAATATGCTTGTCGAAAATATGAACAGGGCAGAGATTGAGCAGAAACGGCAGGCACAGCAGATCGCAAAGGTTGAGCAGACAGTTGACACCATAAAAGAGATATTCACAGAGCCTATTGGGGACTGGAAAGCGGAAATAAATGCGAGGGTGCGTGAAATCTCAATAAAGAGCGGTACTGACTATCAGTCTTTATACAGCCAACTTTACGGGGAACTGGAAACAACGGCACATTGCAGTCTGAAGAGATTGCAGGATAACAAACGTTCTAGAATGGAGAAAGCCGGGAACACAAATACGGCTATCAAGGATGGAACGACAAAAATTGCAATCATTTATGAAAAACCGCAGCTGAAAGCCATTTTTGAGGGAATCGTAAAGAGATATGCAATGAAATATTGCTCATAGGAAAGGGAAACAGAATGGGTAACATAAAGAATACGGCAATAGAGGCATATCGTATAAGAACTCTTGATCGTAGTCTAATTACTAAAAAAAGCATGAAATGTGCAATTAGAAAAATTGCGGATGACGACGAAGATTTTGAAAATATTGTTTTTGAATTGGGATGCTCTGTTTTAGCAAAAAGCATATACAAAAGGAAGCTGAAAGGGAACTATTTGTAAAACAGGAGGCACTTATGCGGACAGCACCATGCTTAAAGTGTGAACGTCGTGGATGCGGAAGTTACCATGATGAATGTGAGCAGTACAAAGCATTCAGAGCGGAGCAGGATGCATTGAGCGAGAAGAAAAAGAAGTTTCGAGGTGAAAATGTTCCAGCACGACATTATAGATGGCGAGAGCATTCACCTATCAAATGTCACAAAAAGTAGGAGGGAGCAATGAAGAAAATGGCAATAGCGGTAGTAATTGCATTCCTGTTGTTCGCCGGTTTTGCCATGATTGCAAATGCCGGGAGCGATCATCAGGGAGACTGGCAGGAGTACATTGAAAGGCTCTGCGAAAGCAAGAACATTTCACCGGAGCTTGTGGAAGCCATGATAGAAAGGGAGTCTGGCTGGAACCCGGATGCGGTAAACGGTAACTGTGTAGGACTCATGCAGGTGGATAAGGAAATTCACAAAGAGTTGATAGGTGACCGTGATATGACAGATCCATACGACAACATTTATGTTGGAGTAACGATTCTGGAAGAACTGCTTCACAAATATGGCGAAGCGGCACCGGCATTGATGTTCTATAACGCAGGATATTCCGATAATTACGGAATCGGAGCATATGAGGACGGAACACTTAGCAACTATGCTGAAGAAATTTTAAAGCGTGCAACGGAATTGGAAAGATTGCACGGGAAATAGGAGGAAAATCATGACAATTTATATCCCGGAATTTTGGGTAGGCTTTATGGCTTGCATTATTGCAGAAGTTGGTGCTTGCATCGCATACAGCTGGTATCTTTCACGGAGAAAGAAAAGATGAAGCAGCCGAAACGCCTAACAAGAGAGCAAAAAGAAGCTGTGGCAGCAGCTAGATTTAATCCGGCTAACTGGATGCTGGTGGATGAAACAGAGTTCTATTTAAAGATAATCCACAAGGAAACAGGAATTATTCGGTCGGTGGATAAGTTTAGAAGATTAAATTACAGGAGATAGAAATGAACATGGAAACTATTACATTGCAGGACTGAATTGACAATTATGAGAAAAAAGATCAGGCAGCAGTCATTAACGACGGTCAGGTGCTTGGATTTGAACAGGTGGAGGAAAAATGAAAGTGGATTTACTGGAGGATGCGTACATATGCATCAGCAAAGACGAGTATATCAATTTGGTAGATCAGGAAACTAGAGTGAATGTTCTGGTTGGTTTGATAGCTGCCGGATGCAAGCCGAGCGGAGAGGAAATACTTCGTATCCTTGGAACGGAACTGGCAATCGTAACCGCAAACGAATTAAGGGAGAAAAGAAATGGAACTGAAACTTTTACGAATGAAGCTGAAAAACTTCACAAAATATACCGAAAAAGAGATTGATTTCTCTAATATCACTAAAATTTCCGGTATGAACGGAGCTGGAAAGTCCAGCATTGCGACCGCATATACTTGGGTACTGTTTGATTGCGACTACAATTTGAAAAGCAGTCCGGCAGTCCGTAGGGAAGTTGACGGGGAACCGGTAATGGATTCTGATGTAGAAGTAACACTGATATTCGATCTGGATGGAAAAGAAATTTCCATGCGAAAGGTACAGCACCGGACGATCAGCAAGGACGGAGCATCCTACAAAGATGATAATAAATATTTTATCAATGATGTTCCAAAGAAAAAAGCAGAATTTGAATCGTATCTTGGAATTGATATGGGACTTTTGAAAAGTTGTTCTAATCCAGAGGCTTTTCTTACTAAAAAAGCAGATGAAATGAGAGCATATTTGTTTTCACTGTCAGAATCTTTTTCAGATATGCATGTTTGCTGGGAGAACGAAAGCCTTCATGGATTGGCAGAAAAGCTGACAGATTATTCAGTTGAGGAGTTATCTGCCATGAATAAGAAAAAGAAAACGGATATTGAGAAAGAGCTTCCGGTTCTGGACGGACATATTAAGGAGAAAGAACGAGACATCAAGTTAAAATCCGACATGGATGTGTCTGATCTGGAATTGCAGAGAAATACATTGAAAGAACAGATTGCAGAGAATCTGAAAAAACAGGCTGATAGTCAGAACATTTTGAAAGATTATGAATCTGCTACTGCCGGAATTATGGAGCTGAAATTCAAACTGCCAGATATGCAGAATCAGGCGAATAATGTTCTATCAGAAAAAGTCCGGAAGATCAGAAGTGAAATAGCGGATAAAACAGCCGAAAAGCGGAGATTAGAAATTGAGTCTGACAATTACAGCCGGAAAGTAGAAATATTGACAGATTCAATTAAGAGATTGACCGAAGATAAGCAGAAAATGGCTGAACTTTGGAAGCAGGAGAAAGCAAGAGTTTTTGACGAAAACAGTACCGTATGCGTGTACTGCGGGCAGGAATATCCAGAGGACAAGAAAGAACAGCTCCGGTCAGAGTTCGCAGTGCGTAAAGAAGCGGAATTGAAGCGCATCACCGACAAAGGAATGTCTCTGAAATCTTCTATCGAGGAAAATGAAAAACATATTAAGACTTTGAATACTTTTTTTGAGCATAACGCAGAATGTATTCGGAATATTGAAGAAGAAATTCGACTTCTCAGAGAAAAAGAAGCGGAAATTCCGATTGCTGCGGATATTTCTGGTAATGAAGAATATAAGAAAATTCAGAACCAGATTACTGAAAAGGGAAAGTACCTGGAACAGTTTGGAAACGCTTCTGATTTGAAAGAACAGCTTAAACAGGAAGAATCGGAGTTGAACGAACAACTGAGAGCCTGCGAACAGAAAATTGCACAGTCGGATACCTCCGCAGAAGAAGAAAGACTGGAAGAACTGAAAGCAAGAAAGCTTGACCTGGGGCAGAAAAAGACGGACGCAGAGCATATACTTGACCTTCTGGCAGAACTGGAAAAGAAGAAAAATGAGCTGCTTTCCGATGAAATCAACAGCCATTTTGGACTGGTTAAGTGGAAGTTGTTCGAGAATGCAAAGAATGGAAATTACAAGTCCGTATGCATTCCACAGGTTGACGAAAAGTCCATTCTGACCACCATCAGCAATAAGGGGAACCGGATTCTCGGAAAACTGGATATTTGCCGGAGTATCCAGAAAATCGAGGGAATTTCAGTGCCGATCTGGTTGGATGATTGTGAGTCGTTGGACTCTGAAAACCAGAAGAAGGTTATTGATATGGTGGACGGTCAGCTGATTATGCTGATCGTAAATGATGGCAAAGAATTAAAAGTGGAGGGGTAAAAATGAGTAAAGCATTGGATATGGCAAGAGAACTGGTTAAGAAGCTGGAAGAAGAGGAAAAACAGCCAAAAGTGCAGCTTTTAACTTTGAATCCGGGAAATGTATTCAAAATTGGAGAGCATGATTTTATTGTACTGATGCAGTGCAGAGAGGAAACAGCAGTAATTTCCAAAGGATTCATGGCTGAAAATGTGAAATTTGATGAGGATTCGAGAAACTATAAAGAGTCAAATCTGAAAAAGGTTATCGAGAATCTGATCCAGCCGGTTATTGAGAAGGAAGTCGGATCAAAAAACCTTATTGAGCATGAGGTTGATCTGACAAGTGTAGATATGCAGGATGAGTTCGGAGGATTCAAGTGCAAAGTCAGACCAATCACATTCGAAGAAGCCAGACTGTACAACAATTTACTGGTTAATAAAAACCTTAATGATTGGTGGTGGACATGCACACCTTGGAGCACAGAAGACAGAGGATGGAAATATTCAATTGCCGTTGTTGCTCCGTCCGGCCTTATCAACGACAACTATTTCAGCAACTGCTACGGTGTTCGCCCGTTTTGTATCTTAAAATCTAATATCTTTGTATCGAAGGGAGAATGAAAATGGGATTAACAATGAAAGCATTGCAGGAACAGATTGATGTGTTAAAAAAAGAAATGGAAGAGCTGAGAAGCGGCCAGAAAGTAGAATGCAACAAGAAATTTTCCAAATTTCTTACTATTGGTGAAACATTTGAACTGGCAGGAGTTAATTGGAAGATTATTGATATCACGAGTGATGGTTATGTTTGTCTGTCTGATTCTATAGGTGAAATGAAATTCAGCTCTGAAAACAATGACTGGAGAACCAGCAATCTTCGAAAATATTTGAATGAAGAATTTTTGAAAAAGATGGAATCAGAAATCGGGACAGGTAATCTGATCAAATTTGAGAGAAGCCTTCTTTCTTTGGACGGTCAGACGGAGTACGGAACATGTGATGATAAAGTTTCACTTTTGACAGTGGATGAGTACCGGAAATACAGAAAGCTCATTCCAAATACAGACGATTGGTTCTGGTTGATTTCTCCGTGGAGTACACCTTGCAATGGCTTCAACAACAGTGTTACCGTTGTTGCTCCGTCCGGCAATTTCGGCAACCGCAATTGCGACGGCAGCGACGGTGTTCGCCCGTTCTGTATCTTTTCTTCTGCAATCTTTGAATCAGAGGAAAAATAAATGCCAGAAACAGAACTGAAAGTAATTCTGAAAGCAAAAGATCTGGCAGCGCATACTTTGAGAGTGACATCGAATTGCAACCGGTATCCTAAAAAGTATAGATTTTCATTGGTGGACAAGATGCAGAATAAAGCACTTGAAATTTATGAATATTTGTACGAAGCCAACCGGACAGATTTGAAAAATTTTAAAAAGGAGCGATCAGAGTTACAGACAAAAGCAATCACAAATTGCGATGAATTGTTGTTTTATATCGAATTATCAATGAAACTTAATATTATCAGCATGGAAAGCACGGAGTATTGGTCGAAAATGGTGTCCGATATAAAACATATGGCGATTGCATGGAGAACCAAAGATAAAGGACGATAAAATTATAGGTTATGCGCTGTTTAAACCGTTGTTGCTCCATCCGGCAATATCAACAACAACAATTACAACAACAGCAACGGTGTTCGCCCATTCTGTATCAAACAGGCAGTTAGAGTAGGCAATAAGCCGAAATCAGAGAAAGATACAAAAAAGTGCATGACCTTCTCGAATAGGGTAAATACAAAGGAATTTTTACAATGGATAAAGATGTTATATGCAGCTATGAAAATCTGTATAAGGCATACCGGAAGGCTAAAACTGGAAAAGGTTTTAATGGAAGCTGTGCAAAATTTCAGACTATGAATCTGGAAGGACTTCACTTATTGAAAGAACAACTGGAAAATCAGACATACCGGTTGAATCCGTACAACGAATTTAAGGTTTACGAACCGAAAGAAAGAGTGATTAAATCGTGTTCTTTCAAAGACAAAATCGTCCAACATTGCTTATGCGACGAGATTTTGCATCCTGCATTAAGGGATCGCTTTATTAGTACGAATTATGCAGGGCAGCAGGGGAAAGGTACTCATTTTGGAATGGATTGCTTGAAAGAGCAAATGATTGATTTTTATGAAGAACATAGACTTGATGGCTGGATTCTTAAATGTGACATTAAAAAGTTTTTCTACCAGATAGACCATGAGATCCTGAAAAGAATTGTTGACTATCACTTTCCAGATGAGTACACCAAATGGTTGAATCACCTGTTTATTGAAAGCACAGAAGGTCTGGGGCTTCCACTCGGGAATCAGGTAGCTCAGGTATATGCACTTCTGATGCTAGATGGTATGGATCACTTCATTACCGAAACACTTGGAATATCCAGATATGGAAGATACATGGATGATTTCTATTTGATCTATCCAGATAAAGAGTATTTGATGTTTTGTCTAAAACAGATCCGAGAATTTCTTGGAAGGCTGGAACTTGAATTGAATGGAAAGACACAGATTGTCCCATTCAAATGCGGAATAGCATTTACAGGTTTTCATCACTACGTAACATTGGAAGGAAAATACATAAGAAAATTGAGTGGAACAAACAAACGAAAGATGCGTAAGAAAATCAGGAAATGGTCAGAACTGGTTAGATCCGGGAAAATGACGGAAGAAAAATTTTTTGAGAAGTACAACGCTTGGAAAAACCATGCATTACATGGGAATTGCATTAAGTTGTGCCACTCGATGGATTTATATGTAAAAGAATTATTGGAGGAATAAGTGATTATGGCAGATACACAGGTAGCAGTAACAGAGGAAAAGAGAGAAGTATCAAGAAATAAAGTGACGGATTACAGTCTTGGAATTTTTGGAACGTCAGATAACTTCATTATGGCTATGCAGATGGCAAAAGCATTGTCAAGTTCAACGATAGTGCCACAAACGTTCCAGAGAAATGAAGCGAATTGTCTGATTGCCATTGAGCAGGCACAGAGATTGCACGTAAGTCCGCTTATGGTAATGCAGAACCTTAATGTAATCCAGGGAAGACCGTCATGGAGTTCCAAGTTTTTGATTGCTGCGATCAATAACAGCGGAAATTTTGATACGGAATTACAGTTCGAGGAGAAGAAGGACAAGGACGGAAAGCCATTTTCTTGCACAGCATGGGTAATGAAGAATGGTAGAAAAGTTGAAGGTATGACGGTTGACATGGATATGGCGAGAGCAGAGGGATGGCTTGGAAAAAACGGAAGTAAATGGAAAACCATGCCACAGCTGATGCTTCGTTACAGAGCAGCATCTTTCTTTTCCAGTCTTAATTGCCCGGAACTGACTATGGGTCTGTACACAAAAGAAGAGATTATTGACGGTGATTTCAAAGAATACAAGATCGAAGATGTACAGGAGCAGGCTCATGAAGAGATCGTTAAGAATGCAAATTCTATGGATTTTGAACCGGAAGAAACTGCTGGAACAGTGACTGAACCGGACGGGCAGCAGGCAATGCCGGAGTTCATGCAGGAGGGATAAGATGAGAGTAATTTCGCAGGATGGAACGATTGATGTTCCGTATGAAAATTTTGTATTTGGAATAACTTTAGATAATTATATATCGGCGGTTATGGATACAGCAGTAAGACCAACTGAAGTCGTGAATGGAATTATGGCTAAATATTCATCCAGAGAAAAAGCACTGAAAGTAATGGAATTGTTGAGAGAGACATATGTCGGAATACCTATCGTAATGCAGAATGTTGATGTTTCAGAAGATGTGGCAAAGGAATTTGAAAGATTAAATAAATGCGGTGTTATGGTGCGAGCAGAAAATCAGCCGTCAAAAGTAGATTTTATTAACAATGCTGTTTTCCGGTTTCCGGCGGACGATGAGGTGAAAGTATGACTCTTAAAGAACGAGTGATCGTAGAAGCCTACACAGGTTACTGTATGACAATAGGCGAGGAAAGAGAAGAACTCTATAAATACATAGCGAATGCTATGGGAAGACCGATTTTTTCCCATGAACTTGCAGATGAAGAAATTCTAAGCGAGTTGCACGATAAAGTTAAAACGGATTTTATCAGGCTTTGCAGAGGAGAGGATGTAGAAGCATGATTTTAAAAACCGTAGAGAGTGGAAGCTCTGGTAATTGCTATTTGCTCATTGCAAACAGCGGAGAAAAACTAATTCTGGATTGTGGAGCACTAGCAAAGGAAATTAAGAAAGGGCTGAACTGGGAAATCAGAAATGTTTCCGGGTGCGTTGTAACACATCAGCATGGGGATCATGCGTGCTCAGCCAAGTATCTTTCTAATATCGGAATACCAGTATTTGCTCCTTGCTTAGGAGATGCTTCTGCAAACTTCAAGGGAGAATGGATTATCAAAGTCTTTGAATTGACAACGGTGGATGGCAAATGGACTCATACAAACGGTGATGGTTCTGAATGCCCGTGTTACGGTTTTTGGATTCATCACCCAGAGATGGGGACAATGATTTATGCAACTGACACAGAACTGATTAAGTGGAGGTTCAAAAATGTCAATCATATTCTTCTGGGAGTCAATTATGACCCGGAATTATTATCCGGTGACGATGCAAAGAAAAACCATGTTGTCCGGGGACACATGAGCATTGATACGGCTTGCGAATTTGTGAAAGCCAATGTGTCAGATCAGTTGCAGAACGTTATTATGTGCCATTTATCAAAAGAAAATGCAGATGCCGGTAAATTCATCGAAAAGATGAAAAAATCCGTTCCAAACGTCAATGTGTGCGTTGTGGAGCCTGGCATGGAATTAGAATTAAGGAATCCGGGTGAATGCCCGTTTTAGAAAGGTGGAATGACTTATCAATAAAGTAATTTTAACAGGTAGATTCGCGAAAGACCCTGACGTTAGATACTCAAACGGAGAAAAGACAACTGCGGTTGCGAGATTTACTCTGGCAGTAGAACGAAGATTCAAAGGTGATGGAAATCCGACGGCTGATTTTATCAACTGTGTAGCATTCGGAAAATCCGGGGAGTTTATCGAAAAATACTTCCGCAAAGGTATGAAAGCTAATATTTGTGGACGGATTCAGACCGGCTCTTATACGAATAAGGACGGAAACAAGATCTACACCACAGATGTTCTGGTGGAAGAAATTGAGTTTGGTGAAAGCAAAAGCAGCAATCAGCAGAGCGCAGCTCCGGCTAATCCAAGTAATGCAGTTAATCCAATGACTGATGAAAATGGTTTCATGAACATCCCAGATGGAATTGATGAAGAGTTACCGTTTGCGTGATAAAGAGGGTGAGAAAATGAAAAAATTTGAACTTACAGCAGAATGCGTAACAAATATTTTTGGAAAAAAATTATTCAGAATCAAAGCACTGGTAGCATTTGAAAATGTGAAAGAAGGAGATCTGGGCGGATTCGTGGAGAAAGAATCTAACCTCGCTAATAGCGGTAAAGCATGGGTTTGCGGTGATGCACAGGTCTACGGTGAAGCACAGGTCTCTGGTAATGCACAGGTTTGCGGTGATGCACAGGTCTACGGTGAAGCACAGGTCTACGGTAATGCACAGGTTTGCGGTAATGCACGGGTCTGCGGTAATGCACGGGTCTACGGTGAAGCATGGGTCTACGATAATGCACGAGTCTACGATAATGCACGGGTCTACGGTGAAGCACAGGTCTACGGTGAAGCACAGGTCTACGGTGATGCACAGGTCTACGGTGAAGCACAGGTCTACGGTAATGCATGGGTTTGCGGTAATGCACGGGTCTCCGGTGATCTGGATTATGCAATTGTTGGAGGTTTTGGAAGTGAGCAGCGGACAACTACATTTTTCCGGCAGAAGGACGGAACAGTAGGAGTGAGGTGCGGATGCTTTTACGGAACACTGGAAGAATTCAGGGGAAAAGTTAAGAAAACGCACAAAGACAGCAAATACGGACAGGAATACCTGATGATTGCAGATCTGATGGAATTACATTTTGCAGGAGGAAAAGAGAATGAATGAGAATATGGCAGTTAGACCGGACGATAAAGCAAAATTATCAGATGTGATTACACATACAGCGGAAATCTTGGATGGAGTTGAATGCCTTGTAAGTGATCTTGGGAGCAAACTCTATGGATATGACATGGTTTCATCACCTGCAGAAATGGGAAACTGTATGGAACAGGTACTTGTTACCAATCATGATAGATTAGCCGAAATCCGTAACAAGTTGGAGGTTATCTGCAGGAGGCTGTAATGGAAATGATCGAAACAAGCTTAAAGCTGTGCAAAAGCTGTAAATACGGCTTATACAATGGCACGAACGGCGGAGCAATATGCGATTACATAAGCATAACAAAGCATAGTCGCAAATGTCCGGTAGGGAAGTGCGATAAGTACCAGCCGAGAAAGAGGAAGAAGAAATGAGAGTTGCGCTGGTTGATGTAGACGGACATAATTTCCCGAGCTTACCGCTTATGAAACTGTCCGCATGGCACAAACAGGACGGCGATACAGTGGAATGGTATGATCCGCTAACTGCTTGGAAGGACCAGCCGGATCTTGTGTATATGAGCAAGGTATTTACATTTACACCAGATTATCCGCATCCGGTATCTGGCAGAACAATAGTCAAAGGCGGAACGGGTTATCATTACCCGGACGGGGGCTTACCGTTACCATTTGGTGTAGAGCATATATATCCAGATTATAGTCTGTATCCAGATCTGTGCAGAGATACAGCATATGGATTCTTAACCAGAGGATGCCCGCGAGGGTGTGACTTCTGCATCGTCGAGAAGAAAGAAGGAAAATGCTCTACAAAAGTAGCTGATCTATCGGAATTCTGGAACGGTCAGAAAAATATTGTGCTACTTGACCCGAATATGTTTGCCTGCCGTGAATGGAAAGATTTAAGTCAGCAGCTTATTGATAGCGGCGCATGGGTGGATTTTTCACAAGGATGTGATATCCGCCTTATGACTGAAGAAAAAGCGGAATACATCCGGCGGATGAAAATTAAGCAGATACATTTTGCTTGGGACAGGTACGAAGACCGGGAGAAAATAATTACGAAGTTCAAAATGTTCCAGGAGCTTACAGGATGGGGACGCTGGAAAATGACTGTGTATGTTCTGTGCGGATTCAACACAACGATGGAACAGGACTTGGAAAGGATCTATACTCTGCGGGATCTTGGATACAGTCCATACGTCATGATCTATGAAAAATACAAATTAAGACGCGGAGACGACTTACTGCGACTGCAAAGATGGGTAAATTCCAGAGTTACTTTTGCGGCAGTAAAGAGATTTGAAGATTACAAATAACAGAAAGGAGCCGAACCTCCGGCCGGGGTAACGATATATCGGGTTCCTTTTGAAAAATGATTCAGATTTTAGAATTGTTCGGCGGTATTGGATCTCCGCGATGCGCCTTGCGCAACCTCGGGATCCCTGTAAAAGCCATCGACTATGTGGAAATAGATGAAAAGGCAGTCAGAAGCTATAACGCAATGTTTGCCACTGACTTGCCATACAAAACGCAAAGTGTAGTCGGTTGGAATTTGAAGCCAGATATCCTGATACATGGCAGTCCGTGCCAAGATTTTAGTATTGCCGGTAAACAGAAGGGCGCAGACGAAGGATCAGAAACACGGTCAAGCCTTATGTGGGAGACAATACACATTTTATTGCAGATGGGTGCATGGAAACCAAGGTATGTCATCTGGGAGAACGTGAAGAACGTGCGGAGCAAGTACATGGTACACAATCACAACAGATATATGTCTGAAATGGAAAAAATGGGATACACCAGTAGCTATGAGCTTCTGGACGCAAGAGATTTCGGACTCCCTCAAGCAAGACAAAGATATTTCACGGTGTCTGCACTCGGGACGGAATATTTTGATTTTTCTGATCTGATACACACACCAATGCGTAATATAAAAAATTTCCTAGAAACAGATGTGCCAGACTACTACGTGGTAACACAGCCAAGCATGTTGCGGAGAATAGATGGGTTATCTGACTATGACGGGAGCTTCAAAGGGAGAGTGCCTGTAATCAGAGATTATGCAATGACAATAACCTGCAAACAGATGCGCAGTCCGAACAGTGGGGTTGTGGATATTGGGAATGGGAAATACAGGTATCTTACAGAACGGGAGTGTTGGAGAATCCAAGGCTATACCGATGAAGATTTTGAAAATGCAAAAAGAGTGCATCCAGGGAAAGAAAATTGTCTGAACGGTGCACTGTATAAGCAGGCTGGAAACAGCATACCTGTCCCGATCTTTGAAAGCCTGTTCCGTAAGATAATTCTCGGAGAAACAGAGAAAATTGAAGATCAGACCGGTCAACTCCGGTTCGCGTAACTGCCGGAGCTGTGGAAAGGAGAAGGAGTATGTACTGTAATGGAAACTGCGAATTTCTGGATAAAAAACGCAAGAAATGCAAAGCGGACGGAAAGATTATTGCAGTTATGAAAGTGAAAGGAAAGCCCCTTTCCTATGACTGCTATGAGCATAGAGTAGGCTGCGTGAAAGACATGGAGGGAGAAGATAATGGAGAAACTTAAACCGTGCCATTTCTGCGGAAAAACACCAAGAATCGAACATTGGTCAAGTGGAGGAATGATGTATATGGTAAAGTGTAACAATCCTGATTGTCCTGTGCCGGTAGTGTCTTATCCGGCAGGACATAACCTGAGTGAGGTAATTTCCGAATGGAACAGGAGGCAGTGATGAGCGGTAAATATGTAAGAGCAGATGATGTAATGGAACTCATAAATACTTCTAATCGTGGAACCTGTGATTATTTTATCGTAGATCAGATTGAAGAATTATGCAGATCAGAAAAAATATACGATCTGGACAAGGTTGTGGAGCAGTTAAAAGAGGAAAGAGAAAATGTTGGCTTTGTGAAAGCCACAACGGAAGCGAGTGCTTATATTCGGGGGATCAATGATGCAATCAAGATTGTGAAAGGCGGTGGAGTAGATGGAAATTAAACCGATTTTATTCAATACCGAGATGGTGAGAGCAATTCTGGATGGACGCAAGACCTGTACCAGAAGGATTGTTAAAGATGGCATTCCGGATGATGCGATGTGGGGATATAAAGCATTTACTCCTAAAGGATATATATCTTGTAGAGGGGTGTATGCCGATGGATACGGCGAAGGATTTTACAAATTGCCATATCAACCGGGCGATATCCTCTATGTCAGAGAAACATGGCAGTATCTATATGAATTGGATGGAAATGAACAGGTCATTGAGGATACGGGAAAATATTATTATGCAGCAACAGATACAATCCCGTTCGATACATATGTTGATGAAAATGGAGTGAAACACGATCATGCGCCGTGGCGACCATCCATCCACATGCCGAAAGAAGCGGCGAGGATATGGCTGAAGGTTACGAATGTACGGGTGGAGCGGTTGCAGGATATCACTGCTGATGACATCCGCAGTGAGGGACTTTCTTCTATTGCAGTTCATGCTGGAAATATGGAGATTGCATTGAAAGAATGGAAAAAACTTTGGAACAGCACCATCAAGAAATCTGATCTTGACCGCTACGGCTGGGATGCGAACCCGTGGGTCTGGGTGATTGAGTTTGAGCGGTGTGAGAAACCGCAGGAGGCAGAAGAATGAAATACACAATTGAGACAACAGAAGACGGATGGGTTGAAACGTTGGAGATAAGCGGTCAGACCTATGCGAAAAACTGGAAGAGACGTAGCAATGGTTACTATCGGTGCGAAGAGGGAGATTTTACTGATCGAATGATTACCGATGGCTATGCCCCGGATTATCTGGAAGAGGAGCTGTATAGCGTTTTAGACGACAATCCAAACGGATTGGATATGCATAATTTAGTGCGTGATTATTTGGAGGAATGACTATGAGAGAGATTCTTTTCCGTGGGAAGCGGATTGATAACGGCGAGTGGGTAGAAGGTTATTATGTAAAAGCACTGGATATGTATGATAAGGAAATACATACAATTTTTGATACAGCGACAACTTTTTACTCATGTGGAGAAACATCCGGGTTTGAATTAGTAGATCCAGAAACTATCGGTCAATATACAGGATTTACCGATAAGAACGGTAAGAAAATATGGGAGAATGATATTATTTCATACCAAAGAGACAATGATGATTGCCCGTTTCCGAATAAGGATACGAAGAAAAGACTTGGGAAAGTATTCTATCAAGGTTTTAGATCGACTTTTGCTATTTGCATGGGAAGAAATGGAAGTAGATCTATAAATGATGATTTGTGGAAATACGTTCGGAATGGAAATCGAGTTGAGGTTATCGGAAACGTATTTGATAACCCGGAATTGTTGGAGGTGTAGGATGAAAAGATTAACACAAACAAGCGACAAAGGAGGAGTTGCTTTTACTTTTGATTTGACCATATCCTGTGAGCCGAATGAAGCTAAGAAGATTTTGAAAGTAGCTGAGAAATTAAAACAATACGAAGATCTGGAAGAGCAGGGAAGGCTGCTGCGGTTGCCGTGCAAGGTGGGAGATACAGTTTATGTAATACATTATATAGATAGACGCTATGTAATTTGCTCACACGTTATAAGCAAGTTTGTTATAATGCCATATCGTTTTCCAAGAGTACAGATTTATTTTGAAAAAGAGAACGGGTTTATAACAAGTGATTTCGAAGGACAAGTAAATGAGAATTTATTTTTAACCAGAGAGGAAGCCGAAGCCAAGCTGGCAGAAATGGAGGAAAGCCATGACTGAGAGTGAAGCAATTAAAGCATGTAATACAATTGTTTACGCAGCATTATCAGGCATCCAAAGAGCGCCGCTTAACATGACCAAAAACGAACTTACAGAAGCAATAAAGATGGCGATCAAAGCGTTGGAAGGGGTAAGAGTACTTCAGGATCGCATTGTAGATGTATCCCTTCTGTTGGGCGAATATATGGCAATCGGTACGCCGGAAGAATGCTTGCGGAATAAAGATTTCTTGGATTTCCTTTCGGACAAGATGGATCCTGACGATTTTGAGATGTATTTACACATTTATAATTCACTGGATGAGAAAGGAGACAGCCGTGACTGAGAATGAAGCACTCGAAAGCGCATTGAAAAAAATAATCGCACAGGAAAAGTCTAATTGGGGATATATAGAAAACTTTGACGTTGATGAGAATTGGGCGGTAAGAACAGCTATTGAACATGTGAAGCAGTACAGGAAGATCGGAACAGTAGAAGAACTGAAAGCAACATCCAAATATCTGCAACTGGCCAAGAAACATGGAACTGTAGGAAAAGCTATTGAGGCATGTGCAGAATATGAAGGAATCGGAACGGTGGAAGAATGCCGGGAAGCTATGGAGAAACAGAGAAGGAAGCTTGTGAAAAATCAATATGGAACAAACTATGTTTTGAAAGCTGGTTATTGCCCTATATGTGGCTGCGGAGTTACAGCAAGGTGGGATTATTGCCAGTGCTGCGGGCAGAAGTTGAACTGGCAGGTATAACTATGGACGATGATTATGACTATTGCTATGAATGCACCGGATACGGTGATAACTACTACGAAAATGAGGACGGAGAGATGATTTGCAGGTGTTTTGAATGCCCCTTTTTTAATAGCGGAGGTGATTTTTATGAATGATGAGACAAAGGAAGAAATCAAAGTGGTTCTTGAACTGTTAAGACATACGATTATAGAGAATGGTGTGAGCATGGGAAACAGTGGGAAAAAACTGTTATTTTTTAGCACAGATCACTATGTGGCTACTGGAAAATTTGATGGATTCAGTGTGGAAATGGAGAGTTTGGTGAAGTGGTGAAGATAATCTTTTTAGTTATGATTGCAATATTCTGGTTAAGTATTTCGATTGCCGCCTCCATTATGATAGGGAAAGAGCAAATGCTTTGGTATAGAAAAACAAAGGAAATATCAGAATTGGTTCTCATGACATGCATGCTGTTGGGGTATAATATATGCTTTTTTCTTATTTTTTTAGTATGTATTTCATCTGGACTTGCCATATTTGAATGATGGAGAAAACAAAAAATGTCACGAAATAAAGAGGAACGAGCAAGAATGGAGGGTATGGCACAGGCCCTTAGAATTGCCAAGGCAAAAGGTGTTGAAGGACTTGAGGAAGAATTGCGAATGCGGAATATTGTTGATCTTCCGTGTGCCGTCAGCAAGGCTACCATGAATGAATGCATTATGCGGATAAAGAACAACACAGTTGATACAGTCACTATTTTATCGGCATATATTCTTCACGAAAAATTTGGTTTTGGGAGAACAAGACTAGACAGATTTATTCATGAATTTAATTTTCAAGCAGAATGCCTTATGGATGATTACTGTACATGGGACGACCAAATCGAAGTTCTCCGGAAAGAATGCGGACTTAATCTTGAAATTAGAAAAAATGATAAGGATGTGAGAATTTAAGATGGACTACAATAAATTCAAGCAGGCAAAAGCTATTGAAGCAAAGAATAAGAAGCGATTGCTGGAAGTGAATCCGTATTTGGACGAAGGAAGCGGAATCTACTTTCTTACAAGAATGGATGAAAACGGATTCAAATATGCGTATGTTGGACAGGCGGTACATCTTTTGACCAGACTGGCTCAACATATGGTAGGTTACCAGCATATAGATCTTTCAATCAAAAAGCATGGTTTGTACTCTAAGCAAAACCAAAATGGATGGAAAATTGATTTTAATTCATATCCAGAAGTTGTGCTTAATGAAATGGAACAGCTTTTTATAAAAGAATATGCAGATCGAGGTTATCAGCTACGCAACAAGACTTCCGGTTCACAGGGAGAGGGCAAGACGCAGATAGATGATTACAGACCGCAGAAAGGCTACAGAGACGGGATTCAGCAGGGCAGAAAGAATATGGCTAGGGAATTATCATCTATCGCAGAAAAGCACCTTAAAATCGAAATTAGAGAGGATAAAAAGCATAATAAGGTATCGCAGAAGCAGTATGAGAAATTTATGGATTTATTGAAAGCGGGTGAAGTAGATGGCTAAAGCAGTATTGGTTATGGATATGCCGGAAACTTGTTGTGATTGCAGATTTTGCAGAGAACTACATGAGGGAGTAGAGGCGTGTTGCGAGCTTGAAGATGAGCCGAACGATAACACACAGTGTCGGATGATTGATGATTATTGTTACTATAAACCGGACTGGTGTCCCCTTCGGGAGTTGCCGGAGCGAAAAGAGGAGCTTCCAGTTGAAAAATACGAGTTTGGCGGAATAGGAAAGGCATTTGTATCCGGCTGGAATGCATGCCTGGATGAGATTTTGAAAGAGGGTAGGAGTGAATGAGCAAAATTAAAGGCTATACAGCGGAAGAAATCGCACGAGATGCAAAGGAAAAACTTATTAGCGATTATGAATATTGCAAGTGTGATTTAGCTGAAATCAGACGGCATGAAAAAGAAATTGCAGATATAAGACTTGATTACAATTCAAAGATAGTAAAGTACAGGATGGAAAGTGTAAACAGAGTTCTTGACTTCATAACAAGCGAATATAGGGCAGGTAGAATTTGCAACCTTGGAACGCTATTGTGTCACTGTCAAAACAAGTTGAACGGAAATATTGACGGAATAGAATTAGACCTTGATGAGCATTTAAGAGGAGTTTACTTTAAGAAAGCTGGTGATTCAGAGTGATAACTGAACGAGATGAATGCTGCGGTTGTGCAACGGAATCGTATCCTTGCCTTGGAGATAGTTGTCATAGAAGACATACGGCGGTGCTGATCTGCGACGAGTGTGGGGATGAAGTAGAAAAATTATACAAAGTGGACGGAATGCAGTTATGTAGCAGATGCGCTTTGAATGAACTGGAGGAAGTTGATTATGAAAGAGAAAGAGGCTATTGAATATCTGAAAACAAAATATTTGCACCCAGATAGTCCGGCTAATCCGTCAAAAGAGCTATGCATTATGCATAATGAGGCTCTTGATTTGGCAATTGCCGCCTTGAAAGAAGAGGACAAGCGGAAGAAAAAGAGTGTTACGTTAGAGCAGATCAAGGAAATTGTTGACTATTTGAATCAAGTATGCGGAACGAGATACAAATACAATAACAAGCAGACACAATCTTACATAAATGCCAGATTTTCCGAAGGATATACGATGGAAGATTTCAAGAACGTGATCGACAAAAAGGCAAAGGAATGGAAAGGTACGCAGTTTGAGCAGTTTTTGAAGCCCGGAACGCTGTTTTGTACCAAATTTGAGGGATACGTCAATCAGAAAGAGAAAGTCTTCAGACCAAAAGGACAGCAGGACATTCTAGGAGAGTGGAGGGATAGCTGATGACAAGAGAAGAGACACAAAATCTTCTGGCAATGATGCAGGCAGCATATCAAAATTATAATCCACCTAGCAAAACAGCTGCGGTAAATGTCTGGCATATGATGTTGCAGGACTTTGACTGGAAGCTTGTGCAGGCGGCATTTGTGGCATTTGTCAGAGAGAATGCCAGCGGATTTCCTCCATCTCCCGGCCAGATCATCGAAAAAATCCAACTGCTCACTAAACCGGAAGATTTAAACGAAATGGAAGCATGGGCGTTAGTGAGTAAGGCTATCAGGAGGAGTGCTTATAATAGTCGGGAAGAGTATGAGAAGCTGCCAGAATCTGTGCAGAAAGCCGTCGGTTCGTCAAATCAGTTATACGCTTGGGCAATGGACACAGAATACAATGAAAGTGTAGTGAGCAGCCATTTTGTCAGATGCTATCGAACAATTATTGAACGGGAAAATACGATTGCGAAGATGCCGGAGAATATCAGAAAACTTATAGGACGGGTAAACCAGAAATTGGATGGAATAGAAAGCAATGCATATAGTATAGAAGAAAAATAAATATCGGAAGGAGTGAAGAGATTTGTCCGGACAATAAAGCTAGCTTTACTCTGAATGATTATGCAAGAAAATTTGATTTATGTTAAAAGATTACGGGAAAAAAGACGCATGAATGGTTTGTGCCAGAGATGCGGAAAACCATTAGACAGGGAAGGTGCATTGTGCAAAATATGTTTAAAAGATCAGAACCAATATAAAAAAGAGACAAGAGATTGGTTACTTGATCACAAAATTTGTCCTAGATGTGGAAAAAATGATATTTTCGGAGATGAAAAATCTTGTCCTGAATGCAGGGCAAAAGAAAATAGATATGTAATGAAAAGCCGGGAGGGTGATGGAAGATTAGAATACAACAAAAAGCACAAGGAATGGGTGAAAAAGGAACATCACAGACGTATAGAAGTTGGAATTTGCACTAGATGTGGTAAAAGAAAAGCAGATTATGGATTTAAAACTTGCGGTATATGCA
>ERZ857965.358-NODE-358-length-68431-cov-8.049564_pt1 | contig 68431 bp, 68 predicted proteins | sample MGYA00519758_ERZ857965 | MGnify/ENA primary metagenome ERZ857965 (study PRJEB31778, sample SAMEA3449381) | human gut metagenome | biome: human gut; feature: human-associated habitat; material: faeces | place: United Kingdom | collected 2010/2012 ... | reverse complement strand
ATTTTTTACCCTCAATTCATTAACACTTTCTTAACAAATTTTTATACTTTTTTTATACTTGTCCTATTCTATCACAGTCTGTCAGAAATTACAATTTAAGAAATATCCTTTTAATTATGACATCTAAAAATATCCTGTAAGACCAAACATAATTTATCTGATCTTACAGGATATTTTCTTCCCACACATCATCTTTCAACGCATGGATATCATTATTCTAAATCTGCATGTCGCATAAACATCTGCTCCGATGTCTGATTCCAGTTTTCCATAAGTTTTAATACGATCGCATCGAAGATTAAAAATGACATCTGTTCAAACTGACTTCCCATTGGCTGTATCGAATGTTTCTCTTCATTATTTCCTTTGGAGTCACCTGGAAGTATGATCATCCCATCTGCCATTTTCCCCAGTGTGGATTGCGGATTCATTGTAACAAGTCCAAGATATAGTCCAGATTCTTTGGCTTTTTTTGCAATACTGACCAAGGCATCTGTTTCTCCTGACCCAGATGTTATGATCAATAGATCTCCAGCTTTCGTATGTGGTGTTGAAATTTCTCCAATGACATACGCCTGAAATCCAAGATGCATCAATCTGTTTGCAAAACCCTTCGCCGCCAACCCTGATCTTCCTTTTCCAGTTAAAAATATCTTTTTGTCTGGTGCTATCAGTTTTAAAACATTTTCAATCTGTTCTTCTTCTATTTTAAAAGTTGCGTCTTGAAGTTCCTTTAAAATATGTTCTAAATTTTCTTTTACTTTCACATCTCTTCTCCTGCATCCATAATCTTGTGAATTCGTTCTTCGATATTTCCTCCAAATATATAGCTTCCTGAAACAAAAATATCTGCGCCTGCCTTTTTACACACAATGGCTGTTTGATCATTAATGCTTCCATCTACCTGAATCTGATAAGAATATCCTTTTTGTTCTCTCAATTCACAAAGATTCTTTACTTTGTCTGCAACTGATGGAATAAAACTTTCTCCAAACACACCGGGATTAGTGGTCATGCAAAGGACAAGATCAGCCATTGGCAAAATCTCCTTGATCATAGATACCGGAGTTCCGGGATTGATCGCAATTCCGGCTTTTTTTCCACACTTTTTGATTGTCTGAATAGATCGGTAGATATGCTTCGTTGCCTCTGTATGCACGGTGATGATATCTGCCCCCGCACCCGCAATCACTGGTATCAGATTTTCTGGATTTTCAACCATCAGATGACAATCCAGTACAAAATCAGTATGTTTTCTCAGATCTTTTACTGTATTTGCGCCAAATGAGATCATTGGTACAAAATGTCCATCTGTAATATCAATATGAATGTAGTTTATTCCACATTTTTCTAATGCTTCAAACTGTTCCTTAATCTGATATGTATCTGAATTTAATAATGAAGGACTGATAATTTTCATTTTTATTCTCCCATCACCATAATCTGTACTTTTCTTGTTCGTTCTCTTAACTGATCCCAGTCTACAAAATAGACTTTTCCCAAAGCTCCAAGTTGGATTTCTCCGTCTTTTACGATAAATGTTAATGACGGGCTGCCAAAAATGGAAGATTTCAGATGTGCATCTGTATTAAGCATTGTCCATTTTTCTGCTGGATAATCCTTAGATCCAAGACTTAATCCAAATTCAATATGTTTTGGTCCTGGACTATGATACTGATTTTCCGTTTTCATGGATGGCGCAATTTTTTCCATCACATCATTAATATCTGCCTGCAGATATTCATCTCCCCAGTAATTTGTGTCATGCATACATTCGTCAAAATACAGAGAACATGTGGTATGCGCACTTGATATGACAACACATCCATTTTTTAACTCAGATTTTTTGATATTTTCTCTGATTTCATCAGAAATGTCATGATAAGATGCTCTTCCTTTAACTGTTTCTAATGTCACTTCTCCAAAAAAAACTCCCATGATCTGCTCCTATAATCCAAGTCTTGTTTTTAACTGATCGTATACCTGATCTACTCCCATTCCGTTTAATAATGGTAATCCCTGAATGACTTTATCTTTGATAGAATCTGGCACGATCGTTGTTGATATCACCGCATCATAATCATCAATTTTATTTAATTCGTCGGCAATCTTAGACTGATAAATCTTTACTTTATCGCTGTATCCTTCTTTTTCTAACCATGCGCTGACTTTTGCTACCGCAATTGTGGATGTTGCATGTCCTGCTCCACATACAATTAATAATTTTTTCATGATACTACCTCCTATGAAATATCTTATTTTATAAAGATTCTAATTTTCTTTCTGTGCTCTGATTTTATTTACATATACTAGTAATGCGATCACGACAACTCCAATCACTGCTAATCCAATATTTCCTAATGATTTTGTTGCAACTGCGAATAATCCCGCTGGCCAGATACCGCAAAGTACGGATGTTACCTGTCCACTTGTTCCAACATTATAATGTGCGATCTTAAATACATTTGTAATGATTGGTGCAAGCCATGTAGAAAGATACAGCATAGATACCATATAAATACTACATCCTACAATAGATCTCACAACATTTCCTCTAAAAATTGGGATCATTAGACAGATTCCAAATGCATAGAATGCAAGATCTCCGAATGGTAAGGTCTGGTTTCCTGGTAAGATGATCGCTAATGCTAAAGAAATTGGTACCATTAATAAGTTTGTACTCATAACTGTAGAATGTCCAACAGTTAGAGCAGCATCCATACCAATATTTACACTTCTTCCACCTAATCTCTTATTGGCGAATTCTTTGGCAGCTTCTGCAATTGGCATTAACCCTTCCATAAACATTGCTACCATCTTTGGCATGATTTTCATAACCGCACCTGTTGCCATTCCTAACTGTGCAGCTTTTGCGAAATCATATTTTGCCAAGAATCCTACGATCATTCCAATGATGATTCCGATAACAACTGTATCTCCAAAAAATCCAAAACGTTTTGCAATCGTTTCTGAGTCAGCTTCAATTTTATTAAATCCCGGAATTCTGTCAAAAATCCAGTTTAATGGTACTGCGATCAATGCTCCTGATAACGCCATCATATGAGAAATTGCAATTCCTGGATATCCAAAAAATTCACTAACTTTCTTCTGGAAAATGTCTGCTAATAACCACTGAAGCATAACTGCAACTAGTGCTCCTAAAATTCCTGTAACAAAATTTCCTGTAACTGCCTGTGCAACTAATCCAAGGAAACATGGAAACCAGAAGTTCCAGATATCTACATTTAAAGTTTTTGTCCACCCAAGCATGACAAATAATAAATTAACGATCAATGACATTGGGATCAATATAATTCCAAGTGTTGTTGAGAATGCCAACGGTCCACCGACACCACAACCAATATCCATAATATTTAGTGAAAATCCGTAATGTTCTCCCATTACCTGTATTGCCGTTCCAAGGTTATCTGATAATAATCCAATGACCAGATTCAGACCAATACTACCAATTCCAACTGTAAAACCTGAAATCGCTGCTTTTGCTGGTTTTACTCCAAAAATAATACCTAATATGAAAATAATGATCGGTAAAAATACCGTTGACCCTAATCCGATAAACCATTGTAATACACTTAACATTTCTTCTTCTCTCTTTCTCTATCGCTTATTCAATTCCTGATGCATTTAAAATCTGCATAAGTTCTTTCTCTGTGTTACATTCTTTCAACTTTGCTACTTTTTCATCATCCTGAAACAGTGCGATCAAATTCTGTAATGTATTTACCTGCTCATGTGGCTGTGCCATTGCTAACATAAATACCAATTCCACTGAAATCTTATGACTTTTATCCACCATATCTTCAAATTCAATTGGCTCATCTAATGATAAAAAGCAAATCTGCGATTTATTCACTCGCTCAGAGTCTGTATGCGGAATCGCAAAGCCTGTCTGATTTACTAATAATCCTGTAGGATATTCTTTTTCTCTGTTACTGATTCCTTCATAGTAATTTTCTTTTACACATCCTGCTTCTAACATTTTATCTGTCATCATCTGAAACAACTGATCCTGACTTTCCACTTTTTGATGAAAGAAACACAATCTCTGGTCAAAATACATTCAAGTTCTCCTTTCATATCATGATTCATGAAATACTTTTAAAACTTCTTGTATTGTTTCGAATCTTATAAACATATTTACATCTTCTTTTTCTCCAATAAGCTGATAGAGTTCATTGATCACATCCCGAATCTGGTTCATTTCTTCTTCTGGAAATGCAGTTACAACGATCAGTGATACTAAAGTTCCACCCCAGTCAACGGGATGTTTTAAAGTTAATAGGATTATTCTGGATTTTTTAATCGTCTGCGGATCTGCATGTGGCAGTGCCACACCTGTATCCAAACATGTCACACCAAGTTTTTCTCTTTTGTAAATAGCTTCCCTAAATTCATCATACACTGCATTATCTTTTTCTAATACATCAATAATAAAATCTAGACACTTTTCTTTACTATCAAGATCTTGTTTAAGGAAAATAAATTTCCCTTCCAAATATTTTTTCAATGTCGGTGCTTTAATTCCATTTTTCTGGTTATCACACACATTATTTTTGATCAGTAATACCTGTTTTGTATATGCATCTAGGATATTGGCATAATCATCTTTTGTAAGCAGCGGATTTACCTTCACATAAGAAATCTCTGGATCTTCAATATCAACAGATGATATGATCAGATCTACTTTACTAAGATCGATCTCTTTTAATTTCTTTGTGGTTGTCACCGTAATATTATCTTTTGCCGGAAGTATTTGTTTTACCCTGCTTAAAATGAGCTGGGAAGAACTAACTCCATAGGTACATACAACAACAATATTTCCAACTTGTTCAAATTGGTCTAATGCCACTTGAAAATGTAATAAGATTAGTGAAACTTCATCTTCTGTTAATGTTACCTGATACCTTAATTCTATTTGTGTAAGTGCATACCACATCGTTGTAAAAAGTTCCGGATACTCCTGTTTGATATTATCAAGCATCGGATTTACGATCTGAATATTATTTTGCAATCTTAAGATCATCGGTGGCAGATGATATAACAATGACTCATATAATTTCTTGTCCCTTGTCAGATCAAGCTTTTGAATCTCACTCATTCTCTTGATGACATCTCTTACCGTTTCTTCATAGTCTGTCCGCATATGTTTTACATGATGTGTCACTCTGTGGGCATATAACTGTCTGCATAAATATTCCATATCATTATTACTGTATGTAATATGAAGCTGATATTTCAGCTGTTCCGCAATACTATTTGCCACGATGTATGTCTCCATATGCCGGATATTGTTGTAAGAAATTTCTGTTTCCTCATTCATATGTTTCTTTTTGAGCAATCTTGAACTTTGCATGATCAATGTTACCAATAAAGATTTCAGATAATATTCTGAAAGCACTTCGGTCAGTTCTTCAAAATCATTTAAAATAAGATCTGAAACTGCTTTTATCACATCAAGTTCAAAAAAGTTTCCAAGTTTGTGCGTAAAATCAGAAAACATTTCTTCCTTTGATTCTGATAACAAATAATTGTTCACTGCATTTTGTATCTCGATTTCTTCTCCTAAAATACAGATTCCACATTCTCCAACTTCCAGTTTTACATCTGACTGACTTTCGATTGATTTATTGATCACTGCAATGTCCTGATACAGTGATGTTTTACTTACTAAAAATTCCTTTGATACTGATTCCAATGTGATTGTTTCACAATCGATCAATACCTTCTTTAAAATCCACAATCTGCGATACTCCGGTGTATATTTTTCATCTTCAGACAGATTATCCTTTTGAAGGTCTCTTAACATATGCTGAATGTTTTCCTTTTCACCTTCCAGACGAATTCCTATTCTTGGAGCTCTGACCAGATCAACTTTATACTTTTCAACTTCACTTTGAAGATAAGTAATATCTGTGTAAATCGTTTTTGTCGAAACATCTAATGATTTACTAAAGAAAGATGCGGGTTTATATTCCCTTTGTTTTGACAAAAGTTTTAATAATTCGATTTGTCGACGAATCAAATCAATCACCCCTAATCTGTTAATTAACGTTTTTCTTTCTGTAACTAGAATACCATTGATATCTTATTTATTGCAATTACATTAGCTTCCATATTAATGTGGAAACGAATAAAAAAAGGAGATATCTATGATCATTTCCTGATATATGATATCTCCTATATGTACGTTTGTCACACTTATGTTTTATAACCAGTCTTTGCTGTTCTTATCTTCTAACAATATCGTTTCCTGTTCTTGTTTCTTTGTAATACGATCCCTGATTCCCTGCATTCTCTCATCAAGTGCTGCACTTTGTCTTGCACAATCATAAAGTTCTTCCTGAAGGATTTCCACTTCTTCATCAGACAACTCTTTCTTATAACGCATCTTATGGTCAAGACTTGCCCAGAAATCCATAGCGATCGTTCGAAATTGCACTTCAACATTCACCATCTTCTTTTCATTTTGTAAAAAGATCGGTACTTGTACGATCAGATGAAGACTTCGATATCCACTTGGCTTTGGATTCTTAATATAATCTTTTCGCTCGATCAGTGTGATATCATCTTGCTTTAAGAAACTTTCTGCTAATTTATAAATGTCATCTGGAAATGAACAGATAACTCTGACCCCGGCAATATCTTTTAAATTATCTTCAATCGCCCTTAGATTTAATGGAATATTTTTTCTTCGGATCTTCTTCAAAATGCTATCGTATGATTTGACTCTTGTCTTAATACTCTCAATCGGATTATTATCATATTCCAAAGATAATTCATGATTTAATACTCTGAATTTTGTTTCCACTTCCATGATCGCGCATTCATAATATGACATTAAAAGATCAAACGGCTTCTTATTTTGTTGCATAAAATTCAAAAATTCATCTGACAAAAGACTTTGTCTGACAAAGTTATCTCTTCTCGCATCTAATAATGCTTTTCCCTGTTTTTTTAATTCCTCGATCACAACCAGATTTTTCTTCATTAAAAATTCCTTCCTTCGTAAGTATTCTTTATGAAAGCATAGAAAATCCTAATACTACAATCCCTAAGATCACAAGGATCACACCTGTCGCACGATTTAATGTCTCTGGTGTTGCTTTATTGGCAAATCGTGCTGCGATCCTTGCCCAGATCAGCGTAAATACAACACATAAGATAAATACTGTCCAATCCGGTGCTCCAACAATCATAAAATGAGAAACAGCTCCTGTAAATGCAGTAAATGCCATAATAAATACACTCGTTCCAACAGCTGTTTTTAATTCATATCCTAATACACTCGTTAAAATGAGCAACATCATCATTCCACCACCTGCACCAACAAATCCACAGATCAATCCGATCATGATCCCACAGACCACTGACTGAATTGCACGTTTCTTTGCTGAAACTCCTTGCATGGCTTCTTTGGTTATCATAACTGGTCTCACGATAAATTTAATTCCTAATAAAAATGTCATAAATACAGAAAAGCTTCCCATCGTTGCATCTGGAAGTAAGCTTGCAATATAGCTTCCTACTACTGTAAATGTTAGCACACTTATCATCATGATGATACCATTTTTTATATCAAGATTCTTATTTTTTCCATAAATATAAGCTGATACTGCACTTGCTAATACATCAGAGGACAATGCGATTCCTATTGCCATATACGGGTCCATCTTAAGGAATGTGATCAACATCGGACTAATTACAGCTGCTGCACTCATCCCTGCAAATCCTGTTCCAAGCCCGGCTCCCATTCCTGCAAAAAATGTTACTGCGATTGTTAATAATATATTCATCTTAGTTTCCACCTTTCAAAATATCATCTAAATTCTTATCCATATTTTTCATTACATGGATAAAAATTTTTTTATCTTCTTGTGTTGTATTATCAAACAACTGATCTACAAATCCTTGTTGTAACTGCTGTCCTTCTTTGATCACTGGATGTGCTTTTTCCGTAATAATCAGTTTTGTTTTTCTTCGATCACCTTTAATCTCTTCTCTTCTTAAATAACCTTCTTTCACAAGTTTCTCTACGTTGATTGATATAAGATTTGCTTTGATATTTCTGATCTTTACGATATCTCTGGCTGTCTGGTATTGTGGATTGTTTCCTAAAAACATTAAAATATCAAAAGCTGTCTGTGGTAATTTTAATTTCTTGCATAACGGCTTACATGCATCGTTATATACCTCTAACAACTTTCTCGGAAATTCTATATTGATCTTCATGAATTTATCCCTCCTTATTAATTAATTCATATTTGAACTATTCATTTTTGATTTATTATAACAGATTGTCATATATTTTCAACTTTTTGTTACTTCAAAAAATAAAAAACAGCTGACATAATTTTTACTTTTTATGCCAACTGTTTTTATATATTTATTTATTACAATTACCACTATGATCAAATGCTGGATTGATCGCATAAAAATTCTTAGAATCCAAATGATCCTGTACAGTCCTCAGTGCTTCACCAAATCTCTGGAAATGCACGATTTCTCTTTCTCGTAAGAATTTCAGTGGCTCTCTAACATCTGGATCATCAATAAGCCTTAACAAATTATCATACGTTGTTCTTGCTTTTTGTTCTGCAGCAAGGTCTTCACTTAAATCTGTAATCGGATCTCCCACAGACTGAAACGTCGCTGCGCTAAACGGTACACCACTTGCTGCTTGTGGCCATACACCTGCTGTATGATCTACATAGTAAGCTCCAAACCCTGATTTTTTCACCTGTTCTGGAGTTAGATCTCTAGTTAACTGATGCACGATCGTACAGACCATTTCCAAGTGAGCTAATTCTTCTGTACCTATATTGTTTTCGACATGACTCCTTTACTTTTTTCAATCAATTCTGTTTCAAGAATTTTTGTTTTATATGTTGTTGATCTCCCTTCAGTTTCTATTTTTAATCTAATACCAAATGGAACACTTTTTAACCAAATATCTAAAACTTTATTCTTATGTACATCTATATGATCAAGTATTTCTTTATAAACCATTTCACTTGGATTATCAATATCCATTATTTCATCTAATGCATTTCTATAGCTTTGTATAATGTACTCTTTTTTATCTTCCCTATCTTTTTTACTTTCCTCTATTAGTTTATCTTTTAAATTTTTAATTTTCTCATCATACCAGTTTTTTTGATTTATAAAATCTTCTTCTGAAATCAGTCCATCCAACATAAGATCAATAGATTTTCTTTTTTTTCTTTCATAATGTTCTATACTTTCCCTTATGCTTTCTTCACCAAACAGTTTATTTTCTTTTTCCTTCTTGATTTTTCCTATCTCCTGTAAAATTTCTTTTTTCAATAATTCTTTTCCATCCTGCATAAAGGATATACAATAATTCATACATACAACTAAGCTTTTTTCATTTATTGCATTATTACAACATCCAACAATTTCACCATTTAATTTTTTCTTTTTTGAACCATGTGTTACATTTTCAAAACATTTCCATGTCTTGTATTTTTGTCCATTCTTCAAAATTCTAGATCTTCCAACAAATCTATTTCCACATTCTGCACACTTTATTTTTCCACTACACCAGTATCTACTACTATGTTTTAACTTCTGTTTTTTGCTCACTGATCTTCGTTTTAATTCTTCTTGCGTCGCTTTCCATAATTCACGGGAAATTATTGGTTCGTGATGATCTTTTATATAGACCATCTCTTCTTCTCCCCTATTGTACTTTTTCTTATGTGTTAAATAATCAGGTGTTATTGTTTTTTTCTGGCATAAATCTCCAACATATTTTTCATTTCTCAATACTCTTAAGATCACTGTATTAGACCATTTTTTTACCCGTTTTGGCTCTATACCTTCTTCTAATAGCTCACGAGCAATGACATGCGTTCCTTTACCTTCTATTGTATACTTATGAAAAATCTTTTTTACAATAGGAACTTCCTCTTGATTTATTGATATTTTTCCATTATCAACAATATATCCTAATAAACTTCTTCCAAAAACAACTCCTTTCTCCATCTGTCGTTTTTGTCCCCATTTAACACGCTCTGATGTCTTTCTTGATTCTTCTTGAGCATTGCTTGCCATAATCGTTAAACGAAATTCAGCATCCACATCTCTTGAATCTATATTATCTAATATGAATATAACTCCTACATCAAATTGTTTGAGTTTTCGTGTATATGAAAGTGTATCAACTGTATTTCTTGCAAATCTTGAAACTTCCTTTGTAATTATAAGGTCTATTTTGCCGTTTATTGCATCGGCTATCATATTATTAAATCCTACCCTATTCTTAGTTTGTGTCCCACTAATTCCCTCATCCCAATATACGTCAACAAATTCCCAATCAGGATGTCCTTTAATGTAATTTTGAAAATATATCCTTTGGTTATCTAAAGAATTTAATTGATCATCCTTATCTGTTGATACTCTTGCATAAGCTGCCACTTTTATTTTTTTACGAATCATCGTGCTACCTCCAAATAAAAATAGCACATCACTATTTGATGGTAACAACAAATACTGTGATGTGCAACTTTTTTTAATAATTTTTACTTAGAAGGTTTTCTAATTGTATGTCAGTTAAAATTTTTCTTCTGTGTAATTCCTTATATATTCCATTCTGATATAACTTTTTAAATTCATTTTTTACTGTGGCTGGAACTTTAATTTCTTTTTCTACATTATTATATGCATTCATTTTGGTTCCTCCATTTAATTTCCTATTATTTTTATTTTATGTCTCAAATATCTTATCATTCATGTATTTTAGTTTGATAATAAGTATTTCAGTTAATTCTTATTTTTAAATTAACTAGATAGCTTTTTATCAAAGGAAAACAAATAAATTTTATTCACTTTCCTTTGATAAAAATTTTTTCTGTTACATAAACCCTAAGTATCAATTTTTTCTGTTCAACTCTGTCATATATCCTACATATTTCTCTTTATGCGGTTATATCTGCCGATGCTTATCGGAAGGGACACCTGTACGCAACAGCCATGCCCAAGTTTCATTATTATGTAATTTATGCAACTATTTAATTATCAACGTTCATGTTTGTCTAAAAAAGTGTACTTTTAGAACTTTTGAAAAAAACTATTTTTTTTGTAAAAATGCATTGATTTTTTTCACTATATAGTGTATTATATTAACAGATAAATTTGTCCAGAAAAGTACAGTTTTCTGGACATTTTTTTTCATACTTTTTCAAAAGGACCAAAACAAACTGTTTTGGTCCTTCTTCGTAACTTTGATTCCCTGGGAACATAAGTAGACTAACATGCTTCCATTATTTTTCTTGCCTTCGCATAAAAAGTGGATCTTGGCATGTTGCATAATTCTGCTGCCTCTCTAATTGTTACTTTTTTCTTTGTCCATAGTTTAACCAATGGATAAAAATTCTCTGGCACTTCTCTTTCTGGTCTTCCAAATGCTACTCCTCGCTCCATTGCTGCATCAATTCCCTGTCGTTGTCTTTCTTTAATTTTTATTCGCTCTGTTTCTGCAACATAACTTAAAATTTGTAATACTAAATCTGCTATAAATGTTCCCATCAGATCTTTATCTTTATTTCTTGTATCTAGCAATGGCATATCTAATACAACAATTGCCGCCCTTATTTCTTTTGTTATAACTCTCCATTGTTCTAATATTTCTTCATAGTTTCGCCCCAAGCGATCAATCTCAGGTATATATATAACAGCATTTGAATCTAATTTTGCTAATAATTTTTTGTATTCTTTTCTTTCGAAATTTCTTCCCGACATTTTATCTATGTAAATTCTTTTATCCGGTATCCCTCTCTCTTTCATCATTTTTATCTGTCGAGCTACATTTTGTGTTTTGCTAGATACTCTTATGTATCCATATTCTTTTGTAATGTTATTCATTTCTACCTCCAAAATTGAATAAATAATAAAATTAGTTACCTTTTCAATTTTAGATGTTTTAAATGATTAAATTATTCTACTTTGATTCCCGGGGAACAAATGTTATTTTTATCAACTTTGATTCCCAAGGAATCAAAGTGAAATTTACTTTTTAGCAGCTTATTATACTCAGAGGGTTTGGGATACATCCCATATTTTCAAGGGGGTTTGGGGATTCACACCAACAAGCTCTATTTGTCGTTTGTCGGACAAATAGGTTGCTTGCTTTAAATTCAAAGAATTTAAATTTTCACTTTGATTCTCAAAGTGGATCAATCATTGAAAAGGAAACACTGCTATCGCAGCTATTGAATTTTATAAAATTCACTTTGATTCCTCAGGAACATAAGTTGTTTTCTTATTTTCCCAAAATATCCATTGACAAACCTATTATCTAATTCTATAATGAATGTAATTTTAATTTATAAATTTTTATAATTTTTTATAAAATTCATTTGGCATCTATTTTAGAATAGATGCCTTTTCTCCATTTTAAGCACTTTTTACTTCTGTTCCCCTGGAATCAAAGTATTATTCTACAATAACAAAATAAAACCTGTATAATTATATCAAATGATATTTATACAGGTTTTTTATTACCAATCTAATTTTTAAAATCCAAAAAATTCATACCAACGATTAACAATCTGTGCCCTATTAGCACAAATATATTTTTGAATTTTCTTCAAATCACTTTTAGGAATATTTCCTTTATTATGTTCTAAAACAATTTCATTTCTTTTTATCCAAAACTTTGTTGAATTATTTGATGGTTTTCCCTTAGAAACATGAATATGAATAGGTTCTCCATTTTCATTTGAATAGAAATAAAATGTATATCCCAAAAAATCAAGCAATACTTTAGGCACTATAACCAACGCTCCTCTCTTTAGCTATCTCCCAAATCAAAAAACTATTATTTCTTATATATTCTTGCATCCACAATAGTTCATCCTCATTAAATCCACTAGTTTTATATATTCGATTCTCTGGTAAACTTCCTTCAGCAAACTCAAATCCATTTTGATTTTCTCTTTCAAAATAAAATGTTATAATATCAAATCCATCTCTGTCCTCTTCAATATCAGAAAATGTTAATCTTATTCCATCCACTGTACTGTAATAATTTTTCATTTCTAGCACTCCTTTCTAATATATAATATCCTTACACTTTAATATTATCATACATAAATCATAATATTCAACTTTGATTCCCAAGGAATCAAAGTTGATATGTACTAATATTTCATCATCCAGTGAAAGCAATATTCACTGGATGATTTTCTTATTAACCTTTATTCCCTAGGAACATAAGTTAAATTAAAATGCTATCAAATATGCTCTATTTGTTAATCTCTCTGTCGGGTCAACTTTTTCTTCATTCACAAGTTCAACTATCTCTGAACATCTTTTTAATTCTTCTTCAACATCCTCATTTTCATAACAAGGTATCAATATCATTTCATGTATTGAACTTGGAATAACGATTATCCTCTTTACATTTTCAATTTCAGAAAAAACTTTTACTGCTTCCCGATTCAATACTGCTGATGCTCCCCGAAACATTACCTTATTTGAAATTATAAACATCTTTTTTTCTTCCTGCACAAATGGTGATGTCATTCTTGCAATTTGTATTTCCTTGGCAAGATTTTCTTCGGCAATTTCCCATGCTTCTGATTCAGCCATATCTATATTTTGTAACATTCCTCTTTTGATTTTTGTCGTCCAAAATGTCTCAATTGCATTTATCCTTAAAAACAAATATTTTTCTATTCCTTCAAATTCTGTCTTTCTTTTGATTATATCTTCTTTACTTTCTTTTTGTACTGCTACATACAAATTTTTCTTAAAATTCTCCTTACTAAATAAAAGTGGTTTGTCTAATTCTTCGCTTTCTCTTATTGCATCATTATGAATATCTAACATTTCTTCTGCAACAGCTCTAGCTGTTGCACCTATAGATTCGGCTTTTTTTATGATATCATCAATATGAAATACTGGTATCATAAATCTATCAGAATCAATAATACTGACTCCTAAAACATTAACTCCATTTTTCACTAATGTTTCTTCTTTGACTTCATATCCCATTTTATGTAGTTCATCTATAATTTCTTTTTTATTCATTGTATTTTCTCCTTATTAACAATTCTTTAATTTTATTTCGTTACAAATCTGTCAGAATCCCAAAAATTTATTTTCAAGATCTGATCTTTTTCTGCACGGGGAGCGTATTGAGTTTTTCGGAAACAATCGTTTCATGGTTTATTCACCTCACTTTGTATGGTATGATGTTCTTTCTTTATTTTCTTAGTCTTCACTTATCTTTCGGGTTTGCGTACATCTTTCGTAACAGGTTTCAATAAGCTTGCAAGGGTTTAAGTGGTAAGCGGAGCTTTGCGAGCATTAAGGAACGCCCCTTGTAAGCTTATTGAAATCTGTTATGATGTACATCAGCAAACCGATAAGTGAATACTAGGGAAATAAAGAAAGAACATCATACCATACAAAGTGAAGTGAATATTAATACGTTATAGGTTGGAGAAAAAAGGGGGTTCCCTGGAGAACCGTTCGAGAAGGGGACTTATATTTTCAACTTATGTTCCCAGGGAACATAAGTTACCTTTTTACTTTGATTCCCCAGGAAGCAAAGTATCTCACATAAGTTTTGACAACGCAAAAGACAGTCACTAAATTTAGTAACTGCCTTTTCTTTTGTTTCATTATATTTCTAAATCATCATCTAATTCCATCGGTTTTTCGCTGTTCTCATATTTCAAGTCCATGTTTAATACTTTCATCGTTTCTCTTGTAACTGTTATTATACGAATTCTTTCCTGTAGTTCGTCTAATACACAATTTTTAACAATATTCAAAAACATTTTTGGATTTCCTCGAACCTGCCACCCTTCTAAAGATTTCTTATAATCCTGCTTGCTTTAAATTCATAGAATTTAAATTTCCACTTTGCTACTCAAAGTGGCATGATCATTGAAAAGAAAACTCTGCTATCACAGCCGTGAATTAAAAATTCACTTTGATTCCTCGGGAACAAAAGTTATTCAAAAAATCCCCTTGATATATTTCTTTACCATGGATTTTCTTTCATTTCTAAACTACTTATGTTCCCAGGGAATCAAAGTTCCTATTGTAATTATCTATTGACAAAATATCCTAACATTATTATAATTAAGATAATCTTATTTAATTTATTTAATTTATTTTAATAATATTAAATATCATTTATGGCATCCATTATATGGGTGCCTTTTCTCCATTTTAAGAATCTTTACAATTTATCATATATTAAATTTTACTTATCTTCCTCAGGAATCAAAGTTATTCAAAAAAGGCTTCATAAATATATTTCTATATTACGAAGCCTTTTCTTTTTAATAATTCTCTACCAATATTTAATTACATCAAGCCACTTGTGGATAATCAATAACAGCTATTTCTTGCATTAATTTTTTTGCCATATTAACAATTATCTCAAGACGTTCAGCAACCTCATCTGTATAATACTTTTCCCCACACTGTTCACATTCAAGACATGGAACATTTTTAATCACAATAATACAATTTTTATAATTTACAACATGTGTAGTCGTACTATTTATAGTTGTGCTATTTTTACAATACATACACATATTCCTCACCTCTTTCTTCGAGTCTTTAAATCATTTTCAAATTTTTTTGTATCTGGATAATATGCGGTAATAATATATATATTTATATTATCACACCCAGCAACAATATGCAAAATATGCCCATTCACATTATATCCAAAAATCAAACAACTTGGGTTGGGATAATCGTCTGGATAATCCTCTATAATTTCACCTGTTGCAATCCCATTCTTTACATCTAACCGACTAATATCTCTTTCTTGCATTCTTTGTAAACAATGTTGTGTCCAAAGAATTTTTGATTCAGCACATAATTTTTGATATATCTTTATGTTCATTTCTTTTTCCTTCTCTCCTTTAGTATTATTATACTACATTTTTTTGTTTTTATCATTTTCAACAACTCCTAAATATAATCTTTTCTTTATCCAATGAAATCATAAAATTGATTTCATTGGATAAAGTTAATTCCTCATTTCCACTTATGTTCCCTGGGAACATAAGTTAAATTATACTTCAATAATATATGCTCTGTCAGTCAATTGCTCTGTCAGTTCTACCTCATTTTCATTTACAAGTTTAACAATTTCTGAACAACTTTCTATATCATATTCACAATCGTGACACGGAATCAAAATCATTTCATGGATAGAAGATGGAAGTATCATAATTTTCTTTGTATTTACCAGATTTGCAAATGCTTTCATAACTTTTTTATTTAACACTGCTGATGCTCCTCTGAATCTAGACTTATTAGAAATTACAAACATTTCGCATTCTTCTGCACTCATTGGAAATCCTGATAATTGTATAATTTCTGTTTCTTTTCTAACATTATTTTCTGCTGTTTCCCATGCTTCGGATTCGTCAACATCCACGTTTTTCAATATATTTTTTGAAATTTTTGCTGAGTAAATTGCATCGTTTAATGCTTCCATTCTCAAAAATAAATATTTTTCGATTCCTTCAAATTCTGTTTTGCATTTTACAATATCTTCTTTGCTTTCCTTTTGAACTCCTACATAAAGTCGTTTTAAAAAATCTTCTCTATTAAAGTGTATTGGTTTGTTTAATTCTTCACTCTCACGTAATGCATCGTTATGAATCTTAAGCATATCTCTTACAATTTCTTTTACTGTTGCACCGCTTTGCTCCGCTTTCGTTATTATATCTTCTACATAAAATACTGGAATCATATATCTGTCAGAATCAATGATACTGATTCCCAAAAATTCTACGCCATTTTTTACAACATTTTCTTCTCTTACTTCATATCCCATTTTATTTAATTCGTTAACAATATCATTTTTTGTCATTTTCTTTTCTCCTTATAATTACTTGAATTTGTTTGCTTCTTAACTTTCAGAACCGAAAAATTTATTTTCAAGATCTGATCTTTTTCTGCATGGGGAGCGTATTTTGTTTTTCGGAAACAATCGTTTCATATTTTTCACCTCACTTTATAGCAAATGGATTTCTTAATTTATTTTCTGAGTCTTCACTTATCTTTCGGGTTTGCGTGCATCTGTCAATAGCAGGATTTATACCTGTTACAAGGGTTTAAGTGGTAAGCGGAGCAAGCATCGCTTGTGAGCATTAAGGAACGTCCCTTGTAACAGGTATAAATCCTGCTATGATGCACATCAGCAAACCGATAAGTGAAGACTCTGGAAGTAAATTAAGAAATCCATTTGCTATAAGGTGAGATGGAAAATATGAAACGATTGGTTGGAGAAAAAAGGGGTTCCCTTGGGGAACCGTTCGAGAAGGGAATTCGGATATTTTCACTTATGTTCCCTGGGAACATAAGTTGCCTTTTTTACTTTGATTCCCCGGGAAGCAAAGTATCTATTATAAATTTTGACAACGCAAAAAGACAGTCACTAATTCTAGCAACTGTCTTTTCTTTTATTCCATTATATTTCTAAATCATCATCTAATTCCATCTGCTCTTTGCTGTTCTCATAATTCAAGTCCATATTTAATGCTTTCATTGTTTCTCTTGTAACTGTTATTATATGAATTCTTTCCTGCAGTTCATCTAAAACACAATTTTTAACAACATCCAGAAACATTTTTGGATTTCCTCGAACCTGCCACTCTTCTAAAGATTTCTTATAATCCTGCTTGGCATCATGCTTTAATGCAATTGTTGGATATCCTTCTTTTTCCAGCATATAATTTAAAATCAGTCTTCCTGTTCTCCCATTTCCATCCTGAAATGGATGTATATTTTCAAACATTGCATGGAATGCTGCAGCCTTTGCAATAGGATGTGCATCTGAATTTTCATATGCATATAACAGGGTCGGCATTAACTCTCTAATTTGTATTGGATCAACTGGTTCTGTTAAAGATCCCTGAATATATACTGGTGCAATTCGATAAGTTCCTCTAATTCTTGGCTGACAATCTAAAGTAGTTCTTTCATGTATATCTTTTATAAAATTTTCTGTAAACTTTCTGTCATTTTCCAATTCTTTTTCGATATATGCACATCCATCTGCACATCCTCTAGCTGAAAATATTTCTCTTAATCGTTGATTATTATTTGGAGTAAATTCTCCTTCCAATACAAGCTCCGTATCTCCTAATGACAACGTACTCCCTTCTATTGCATTTGACTCATAGGTAAATCTAACTAAAAATGCGTCATCATAGCTTTTTAAACCATCTTTTTCATATTCATTAAATGGTTTCATACCTTCAAACTTTTTCTTTAATTCATCTAATTCTTTATAATCATCTATCGAAATATCCTGATGAAAAGCTTTATAAATTTTTTCGTGCATTTTTTACCCTCCATTCATATTTCATTTTTCCATAGTATTATGTTTGTGTCAAGTTGAATCAGTTTGACTTTGATTTCCGAGGAATCAAAGTTTATAGCAACTATCTCTTGATCAAATTACCTTTTTTTCTGCCTTATTATATAACATTCATAAATTAAAATCACTCCGATCACCATCATCTTCAGACTATAAGTAATATTTAATGTATCATTCTCCATTCCACCAACAGCTCCCATGATCAAAACCACTCCTGCAATAATTCCAATTACGTATCTCATAAAATTTTCTCCTTCCAAACTTTTTAATTTTAATGTTTTAAACTACAACCGATCATAAAATTTGCTTTCAAGATCTGAAGCTTTTTTTGAGGGGTGCGTTTAAATTTTTTCGGAAACATTTATTTTTGTGTTTTTCCTCCTTTCGTAAATTTGCTTTCTGAGTCTTTGCTTATCTCGGGTTTGCGTGCATTTTCAATATCAATTTTCTTTATAGCTGCAAGGGTTCAAGTGGTAAGCGGAGCTTTGCGAGCATTAAGGAACGTCCCTTGCAACTATAAAGAAAATTGGTATAATGCACATCTGCAAATACGAATAAGCAAAGATTCTGAAAACAAATTTCGAAGGTGGATACCAAAAACTTTCGGTTGGAGAAAAAAGGGGTTCCCTTGGGGAACCGCTCGAAAAAGGGATTTTATTTTACTTATGTTCCCCGGGAATATAAGTTACATTTTTACATAAAAAAAGCAGCTATCCGCTAAGGATAGCTACCTACTCTTTATAGTCATCTATATCTCCAATTCTTCATCTATCTCTTTTGATTCTGGAGATAAGTCATCATATTGTTCTGGTTGATATCTGACATTTTCATATTCATTAGATGGAACATACAATCGTTTACACTCAAGAATTCCATCGATTTGCTGATCAACTAATTTATTTAATTTCTGCAGACGTTCTTCTGGAAGATCAAATTCGTCATTTCTCTGGAATTCAAACCCTCTCAAATTTTTTAGGTCATTTCGTATTTCAGGAGTTAATAATGCATGAGCGATCTCATTGAAATCTTCTCCAATCTGTGTTGGTCTTGATGCTAAATATACATCCAGATTTTCAAAATCTTCCTGTTCTGCATATGGTAACAAAGCTTGATTATGATCAAACATTGGAGCCATTCTTTTTATCTGCATTGTATCATTATCTACCATAAATCCATAATTGCCCATATGACGATCCGTATTCAAAATCAAAGCATCTAATACAATCATTCGTCGAAAATCATCTTCACATCCATGCTGTTCAAATTTTTCTAATATTTCTTTTACTGAAACAATTTTTCCAAAAAATTTTGTAATTGGAACATACCCTTCCTGCTCCGATGTAAACAACCTACATTTCGATGCTATTTTATTATGATATTTCTCAACACTATATTCTACTGCATCTCTGCATATTATCCTGGCAATCTGAGATGAATACATTTCTGAATAAGGCTCTAATCCAGCATTTCTTGCTCCCTCGCTTCCTCTCTTTAACAGATAGATTCCATCATCTTCTTTTACCCAACATTTTGCAAAACTACCTGACGTACCAAATTCCGGTGAAGTGGTCGTAAACTCTTTTCCATAAAGCCCACCTTCAAATGCTATCTTCGCAATCGTTTCATCAAATTGATTTTCATACAGAGAAACATTTTTCCACTGTAATTTACTATCTACAGTTTTAATCCAAAATGTATCATTTAATGAAAGGGCATGTGTCACTCTGATAAATCCATCCAGATTATAACAACCACACATTCTTAACAAGTCTGCAATATACTGGCGATGTTTTGGAGCCTGTCTCTGACTGATCCACTGTCCTATTCCATCATATCCATATGGTCGTATTTCTTCATAGGATTCTTCTTCTTTAAAACTCACACCAAGAGGGGAATTATCGCAAGTAAATCTTAATATCCGATCATCTTTATTCATTAGATAAAATTCATTTTCTAAAAACATGTCTATTTTCCTCTCTAATTCCTGTCTTTATTACTTATCTATGTGCTTTTATTATATCATCGTAATTCCCACATATAAACCACTTCTTACTTTTAAGGATATACTTAAAAGTCTTCTTATAACTGTTTATGTGGAATCGATCTAAAATTTCTACAACTCCCTTATAATAAACACAATAATTTTCTCTATTACACTGGTCAATTTCTGTTCTTGCTCCAGCAATTGTCATTTCTCTTAATCTAAATTCTTTTATCTTACCATTATTATCTAAAATCTGTAATCTTCCATTTGGAATTTCACCTGTTATATTTACACGTTTTGTTTTTTTCAATTCTTTTTCATCTAACATGTCATCACCTCATATTAAGATTATACAAGAACGTATGTTCTATGTAAAGAGGGTAATATTGCTGTTTTTATTCCTACAGTTATTCTTTTTCTCATCCTACATATTTAAGTTGATATTAATATAGGAAGGAGGTTTTGGAGATGTTTAAAGCAATAAAAAAATGGTTAATCCGACTACTTATTAAGCAATTAATAAAAAACTTTTTGAAATTTTTTGTCATTTGCTTATTGATTAACATAATCTCATTATTTTTCTAGTATATCATTGCCTGTAAAAACATAATTATGCTACAATTATGTTATATAGAAAGGAGTTGAATCATATGCCACTAATTATGCCTATCAGAGATTTAAGAAATACTAGTGAAATATCAGAACTTGCTCATAAACAACAAGAACCCATTTTTATCACAAAAAATGGCTACAGTGATTTAGTAGTTATGAGCAGCGAATTATACGATCAATTTATAAAAACAAATCGTATTGATCAGATAATTTATGAATCAGAAAAGGAAATGAACGAAGGTGCAAAGTCTATAGACCTCGATGATGCATTTAAAAAGTTAAGCAAAAAATATTATGAAGAAATATAAAATACAATTAAACGCACGTGCATATCGAGATTTAGAAGAAATATTTGAATATATCGCAAATGATCTCCAATCTCCAGAATATGCCAAAGGGCAAACGGATCGGCTATGGAAATCACTTAAAACACTAGAAATATTTCCATCCTCTCATCAAGAAAGGCTTGTTGGAAATTATGCAGGAAAAGGATACCGTCAATTACTAATTGATAAATACTTGGCCATTTTTAAAATTGATGAGCAGAGAAAAATCGTAAAAATTATTACTATCCAATATCAAGGAAGAAATTTATAAAATTTCATCTTTCTAACCCAAACCACAATAATAAGATGTAACTGTCAAGTAAAACTCAAAAGGAGAACCTTCTGTATTTGTTATACAGAAGGTTCTCCTTTTTGGATAAATCTGTTTTTATCATTATATTAAATTCTTCAAATATGGTTTAACAGCCTTTGTTATTTGAGTTGTTAGTCCTTCTTCTGGATCATATGTAACCATTTCAAATATTGAAACAATTTTAAATCCTGTTTTTTTATGTTCCTTTTCAATTATTTCAATCTGACTTCTTATAATGTCATCTATAATTTTTTTCATCATCTCATCTAAATCATCTTCCTCCACTTGTAAAATAGCTAGCAGCTTCTTCTTTTCTAAAAGAATAGATTCTGCATTCTCTGAAATCACATGATTTATCAATTCCGAAAATACCTTTAATCCATCTGCATTTTCCAAAATATGACCTAGCAGCGTAATTTCCTCCGTTGTTTCTTCTGTTAACCCCTTTGTTATCTGTATTTCGACTTTTTCCATAAAATTGACTCCTTCCTGTTTATTTTATTATATTTTATCATGAGTACTCTGAAAAAACTAAAAAATATAAGAACTTTTTTATCATTGAAAAAAATAACTCATTCAATATTGCAGTTACTTGTAATCACAAGCAAAATAAATATAATATAATGCATTTAGGCAAAATGAAATGAATAGTCTGTAAGGACCAAAAACGAAAAACCAGAGATTATACACTCTGGTTTTTCGTTTATAAAAAATTATTTTTTTATAATTACATTGCTAACAAATTTTTTCTTACCAACACTGATTGTAATCTTTACTTTTCCTGGCTTGATCGCTGTGATCTTTCCGGTTGAAGATACTTTGGCAATCTTTTTGTTGGAAGATTTGTATTTTATCTTATTGGTGCATGTGATCGGATTAATCACTGGTTTTAGCTGATAAGACTTCTTTTTATTCAATGTTAGTTTCTTTGATACGTTTTTAATTGCTGTACAAGTTACTGCTTTTTTCTGGATTGTGACGTTGATCGTCTTTTTTAGTCCGCTTGCTAAAGTGATTGTAATCTTGGCTTTGCCTGTTTTGTTTCCTGCTTTAATCTTGCATGTGCCGTTTTGATTTCCTATCACGGTTACGATTTTTTTATTACTGCTTGTCCAGGATGTTATGTAGTCGCTTTTGGCTAATCCTGTGACGGTAAACTTTTTTGTGGTCTGTTTCTTTTTTAGTTTTAGTGATGTAGCGTTCATGCTGATCGTTGGTCTTAGCTTTTCTCCATAAGTCGTGATCTCTTCTTTACCACACGTGCTGCAGGTACGCTGCTGTTCTGCTTTGGAAGATATCGTTGCTTCTTTTGTTGTGGTCCATGCCCCGTAGCTGTGTCCGATCGCCTTGATCGGTTCGCTCTTTGTTGTATGGCAGACATCACATATATAGGTTCTCACACCGTCTTTTTCACAAGTCGCTGGTGTTTCTGTAATCGTCCAGTCATGATCTGTCTTAGGGATCGCTTTCCCTTCTGCAAGCTTCTTTCCACATGTGACGCAGTAAGTATCTCCTGTATAGCCTTCTTCCTTGCATGTTGCCGCCTTTTTATTTCGGATTTCTGTCTTTGTATGTCCCGTTGATGCTATCGTCTCTTCTTTAGTCTTTTTGCATGTATTACATGTGTATTCTCTGATACCCTCTGACTCGCACGTAGCTGCCTTTTTCACGGTTCCTTTATCCCAGTCATGTCCAGTTGGATTGATCGCTTTTCCTGTCTTTATGATCTGCTTACAGTCCTCACAATAAGTATCTCCGCTGTAGCCTTTCTCTTCACAAGTCGCATCTTTTTTATTGATCAGTTTTGTATGCTGATGACCAGTTGCTTTGATCGTTTCTGTGTAGGATTCATTGCAGTCTTCATCGGTACAGTGATGGGTCATCTCACCTGGTTCGGTACATGTTGGTTCTTTTGTTACTGTGCCATTATCCCAGTGATGTCCTTTTAGCATTGGGATCGTCTCTGTTCTGGTCTTATGGCATTTTTTACATGTATAGGTTCTGATTCCTGTCTCCGTCTGTGTTGGCTCTTTTGTGATCGTTACATCGTCCCATGTATGTCCTGTTGCAGCAATTTCCTGTCCTAACTGGATAATCACACGGCAATCCTCACAGTACAAATCACCAGAATAACCTTTTTCCTCGCAGGTTGCAGCTTTCTGATCGATGATCTTTGTGTGCTGATGTCCTGTTGGATCGATGACATCGATCTCATATTCATTACAGCGTTTACAGTAGCGTTTGTTTAATCCATATTTCGTGCAAGTTGGCTTTTTGATCATTACCCATTCTCCGTAGTCGTGTCCGAGCGGATCGCTGATCTGTGTTTCTTTTGTTTCTCCACAGACACTGCATTTTTCTACTTCCATTTCGCCTTTTTCACACGTTGCCGGAATATTGTCTTGTTTTACCCAGGTATGCCCTTTCTTGGCGATCGTTTCTCCTAAGCTTAGCTTTTTGTTACATACACTGCAGTATGTGTCTCCAGTATAACCTGTGCTACTGCATGTGGCTTCTTTCTTGTTTCTGATCTCTGGTTTGTGACCAGTGGCGTAAATTGTATGATTCTCTTCGTATCCGCATGTCTTACAGATGTATCTTGCGATCCCGTTGGAGGTGCAGGTCGCTGCACTTAATATCTTATTAATCTGCCAGTCATGTCCTGTTGCTTTGACTGGTTCAGTTTTGGTCTGATTACAGATAGTGCATGTGTATTGTTGTTCTCCGTTAGTTATACATGTTGGTTCTTTGATGATATCGCCTGGTTGCCATTTGTGGCCGCCTAGGGATGGTTTGGTTTCTACATCCTTCGGATCTTTACAACGTGTACAACGATATCTGGTTATTTCTGGATGTGTGCAGTCTTGAGACTGAATGATCTCGCTGTTGGTGTAGTCGTAATTGTGTCCTTTTGGTGGATCTGTATATATTCTTTCGATATAGTTACATCCTGTATTTGTACAATGATACTCTGTAGTTCCCATAGCTTCACATGTCGGATATCTACCACCATTTTCTACTAAATTATGTTTTCCTTTACAAACAGAGTGATCCTTTAACCAATCATCTTTAGATATATTGGAATATGTATTTTCGATATCATTATTTTTTGGTGTGACATCAAGATTAAACATATAATCCTGACCATATAAAAATTCTGCTGTTGGCTCACCATTTTTGTCTAAGGATATTCCTCCTGTACAATCGGTATAATAAAATGTTCCATCAATCTGTACCAAGTTCCAAGCATGATTTCCACTTCCCTTTAACACTCCATGCTCAACTAATGTTAGTAAACCTGCAGCATTTGCCATGTAGTGAAAAAGATATGCATAACCATCACATACAGCATAACCATCTAATACAGCTCCTGTCATATCATGAGCATTTTTTCTTGGACAACTTTCCGCATTTTTAAAAAATTCATCATCATATTTTACGTTTTTTGCAATCCATTTACGAATTGCTATACATTTTTCATAATCTGATTTTCCATCCAGATTTAAACTGTCTATTACTTCTTTTAACTTTGTGATTGTTTTAGAATATCTTTCTGCATATTGATGACTTAACATATGATAGTAAAACACACCTTTGTAAGATTTCGTAGTTTCATCATATGTGATTTTGTCAAGCTTATCATTCAAAAGATTTCCTCTGGCATCAAGAAACTGTGCTAATCCCTGTCCTTCGTTTGGATTTCCTGTTTCTTTATAGGTTTCTTTATGTACCGCATCATTAAATGGATTTGATCCATTCTCAATATCGGCAACCTTTTTATCCGCTTTGATCTCTACAGGTATCTTAACCGTAAATGGTTCAGCTTTTCGCTCTGTCAGAATCTTTCTAGATATATCAGCAAGACCTTTGATTGCATCCTGATAGTTATCATAGACTTGCGTAGTATCTGACGTGCAAATATATTCTTTAATTCCTGATTCATAAACTTTTAACCGATATTCAAAGCCATCTGCCGATGACTTGATCAAGCTTTCTTCTGCATGAACACTGACCGAACTATTCCAAGGAAAGAAACCTGTTATGACCATAATCCCTGCCAGTAAGCATGCAATCTTTTGTTTCCATTGCTTCATAAAAATAAACCTCCTCGTTTTGTTTATCTTTGTATGATCCCCTATATTTATATTTTACCACAGGTACTTGAAAAAACCTAAGAAATACAAGGATTTTTTGAACTTTTTTCTTCATGGATTCATTGTATTTTCTTAACTTATCTGTTATAATATTTATTAATCCAAAGTACAATCAATAAGTACTGAAATTCCAGATGATCTTTGATTTTCTGGAATTTTTACATCATTGAAAAAAACACCAAATTTTTATCACAATTCGGGAATTCTTGAAATATCAATATACCTATGATACGATGTTTACAGGCAAAAGTGATATTAGTATCGTGTTGATACAAAAACCTCAGTAGCTGAGTCTTTTACTACTGAGGTTTTCATTTTATTTTCCAAATTTCTTGAATTTCCAAAAGATTTATGATATCTTTTATTTAAAGAAAGCACCCATTCCAAAGTGGATGCCACCATTGGGTTTTGCCCTTATGGGCATCGCCTATCCTGTTGGCCGACAGGATAGGCTTTTTTTATTTCTTATCTATTCCCCATAGCTAATCTCTTTGCTATGGGGAAACTTTTTATATCTCATCGATCAGATTTTAAAATTCTTGAATATCATAAACTGATTCAATAAATTTTTGACATTTTTTCTTTTGCATGATACTATAATTATAGAAAAGGATACTGTCGATAGACGGTTAGTCCGATATGTATTTTAGCAAAAATAGCTGCTTAGTTTATCAGACATAGGGCGGCTATTTTTGTGTTTTATCACTATCTCGGCCAATAGTATATCCTATACTAAAGCAGGTTAAGCCAAAGCTCACTACTGCAATAAAATCAATAATACTCATGGCTTAGCCCTCCTTTCCAGTGGATTCCCTTACGGGTTTCTATGTAATCAGAGGGTCGCAGTCCCTCTGTTGAAGGACTAACCGCCTACCGTTATGACAATACCCTTGTTCTAATTATAACAACTCATAATCGAACATGCAATATAAATGGAAAAGCATCCAGATACGCAGCTTCATGCATCAGGATGCTTTTTGTTATTTATATTTCAGTTTATAATTCTTCCTTTAAAACTCCTTTCTTCTTTCTTTTATATTCCCGTATACTTAATTATTGCCATTCTGAATTATACGAATAAAAAATAGTCGTCCTGTCCCCTTGAAAGAATAGAACGACTATTTAAGTAATATGTTCGCCGGGGCGGATGGGTTTGCTCCATCGTGCCGACTTCCTTGTTAAGTATATTATAATCAAAATCATTTGATTTTTCAATACTTTTTCTACTACTCAAATAAGTTTTGACAATATTTAAAATAATAAAAAGAGTCCAGACACATCACTAAATCGTGTATCTGGACTCTTTTCGTTATTCTTTCATAGAATTAATCAGGTCATTAATCAGTTTCGTGTTTTCTTCCACTTTCTTTGGATCGATCCCTGCCATCTCAAACACATTAACATGTGTTGAGTTAGGGCTTGTGTCTAACTTTATTATTTCTCCACCAAGCTCAAAGAACTTTTCAACTGGGATTCCTCGACTGATTACTGATTTTACAATTTCTTTATTAATCTCTTCATCTTGGTTTTTCTTCACATCTTTCTCCTTTTCTTTCTGTAATATACAAACAATCCGCCAAGGATCAGGATCATTCCGCCTGCAAGTGGAAGATAATCGATCCATCCTCCTGTCTTTGGAAGATCCAGTCTTGCATCATTGCTGACTTCATAAGTCAGATGGTAGAAATAATAGTTACTTCCCTGCTTGATCGCTTTACTCGTATCGACATTCTGCTTATCGACCTCTGCCTGTGACATGGTCAGTGGCAGAGTGACCGTAATAGGTTCTTTTAATAAGGTCTTTCCACCAGTAGTCTTGGTCTCTGTGATCGTATACGTATCAGGGATTAGTCCGTCAAAGGTTACTTCTCCAGCAGCATCTGTTTTCGCTTTCGCTACTTCTGCTCCATCGGAGGACTGGATCACAAATTCGACATCTTTTAAGACTCTTCCGTTAGAATCCTTCTTGATCAGTTTGATGGATCCCTGGATCATCTGGTTCGTAAATGTCGCTGCACCTGTTAACTGCGCTTTGGCAGTCGATCCATTTGGTCCGATATCAAACGTAACCGTCCCTTTGTCCTGATCGATCGTTGCATTGCTGCTGTCACTTTCGATATTTTTCAGTTTGAAATACTTGATCATACCACCCTCATTACAAGTGTATGTACCATATTCAAGATCATCAAAGCTTACAGACAGTTCGATTGGATCCCCTGGATGATCTTTCATCTGCTGTTCCACTTCGGCTTTCGTAAACTTGATCTTTTTCTCGTAGCTGTGTTTCTTTCCATAGACATCCGTTCCACTCAGCGTGAACGTAAAGGATGGATCTCCGACATCCATGTTCAGATTTCCGGGATCAAGAGCCTTTGTGATCGTTACTTTTCCTTTTGGCTGTGTACGATCATGGGTGTTCGTGATCAGTGTCAGATCTGCATCATTCGCATCCGTATCATATGTCGGCTTGTAACCGATCTCAGATTCTCCCGTGATCAGATCTTCCTTGACCTCCTCCCATGTATAGTTGACTTTCTTTCCATTGACTTTCACTGGAAGAAGCTTGCTCTTTGCCTGCCAGTTGTTTTCAGAGCTTAAGGTAAATGACTCTTCCACTTTTCCATCGGCAAGCAGATTCACAGACACAGATTTCGGTCGGATTCCATCCTTGTTTCCATTGTCATTCCAGATCTTTTTCACTTTCTTCTGTGTCGTTTCTGGCGTATGGGTGTTTGTGATAATGATGTTCTTAGTTGTTGTGCCATCAGCATCCGTTGTTTCATTGGTTTCATAGGAATCCATATATCCTGTCTTGGCATCGCCCGTTAAGCCATCAAAAACTTCTTCCTTAATCTCATAATTGATTTCTTCTCCTGCTTTATCATATTTATCTAAATTATGAAATGTTGTATTATCACTCCAGTTATTAGAGACATTCAACTCTATTGGCTTACCATATGCTTCTCCATTCTGATAAAGCGTTGCTTTAATAGCCTTAACTCTCATACCATCTGCATCACTTCCATCTTCCCACACTTTCTGTACATTAATATCAACTCGACCTGGATTATCATGAACGTTCGTAAACGTAACCACATAGTTTACACCATCCCATACCGGATCCTTACTTTGATATCCCTGTGGCACATCCTCCATAAACTTCCAATTATCCTTGTCATCCTTCTTGATATCCGTAAACGTCGTCCAGTTGTTATCCTTGCTCAACGTATACGTCTTGACTTCACCACTTGTGTTATGTGTCGCCTTGATCGTGATCGACGTTGGCCGGATCTTGGCTGCATCGTTATGATCATCCCATATCTTCTTTAATGCGATATATTCTGATTTCTGGTTCACAAAGGTATCGGAATCATGAATGTAGGTACTTGTATCATTATCTGTATTGTTCTCGGCTTTCACGTCATGGATCAGGTTTTCTTTCGTATTGTTGATCACTTCTCCTTTCAGTGTCAGCTTCTTGTCGCTTCCTTCGTATCCCGCTGGTGCGGATGTTTCCACGACTTCATACATATCGCAGCCTGTTCCGTCTTTTGCGTAGATATCCGTTGGCAGTCCGATAAATTCCAGATATTCAAACTGGTCATCTTGTGAAATGGCTGTTGCGATCGTATCACCTTTCTTGAAGATCGTGTTGCCTTTACCATTTACGATATCTGTTTTCGCCTTTAAGGCAAACTGGGCTCCGGCCAGCTTGTTTCCGCCCTGATCGGTCTTGATCAGATGGACGCTGTATTTCTGCAGGATATCGTTCGCATCAATATGGACGCTTGCTTTCTTGTCCGTCTTTAAGGCGATATCTTCCTCTTCTGGATTGATGACCTCTACGGTTGTCTTGATTGTTTTTTCTGGCAGGTCTTTATATGCTCCCTGACTGTCAAAACTGATGTTGATCTCGTATTTTCCTGCTTTTTCTGCATAAGTCGGTGTAAATGCTATGTCTTTATCAGTCACTTCCACATCTTCTGCTCCATCATCATCGTAAAGAATCCGCCAACTGAAATCCTCTGCCTTAAACTTGTCTCCTTTTAAGAATGTATTCTTTGGCATAGCAACGATTTTCACTGGCTGTTCTTCGGTAAACTTGTCTTCTTCGATCTTTAAGATCTGATCCATGACATAGGTTGTCTTAAGGATTGGATCACCGTAGAACATCTGGCTGACATCTTCCACATTGGATGTGTTAAAAGATGAAAGATCAAGTGTCTTGATGGAGTCCATCGCATAGAACATTTGGCTCATATCCACAACTGCGGATGTATCGATATTCTTAAAGTTAATCTCGGTCAGATCACTGCAGTTCTTAAACATCTTTGATGATACTGCATTCATGTAGATGACCTGTCCGGCTCTCTGACTGGAGATATAGTAGTCTCCGCCGTCATTCCACATCACAACACTGCCGTCTTTATTCTGTGAGACATCCGTTGTCATGGTCCCTTCTGGAGCATCTTTCCATGTAAAAGTCACAGATTCTGCATCTTTGATCTTCTGATTGAGCTTTTCGCCTTTTTCCAATACATAAATGCCTTTACTTACATCGTTTCCTTCATTTCCAAATGGATCTTCCTTATCCGGCACTTTGGCTTCATCACGGATATCATTCATACTTCCTGCCGTCGTATCCCAGGTCAGTTCCAATTCATGTTTTTCCTGATCTTTGATGTAGCCGGCTGGAGCCTTGATCTCTTTGACATAATACTTTCCAAGATAAAAATTTCTGGTTTCTTTTTTATCCGCATCTCTTCTTGTAAAATAGATTTCTTTGTCTTTCGTTGTTGTCTTCTGATCGATCAGTTCATCTTTCTTCCAGACAACAGCTCCATCATCTTTCTTGATATCCTCGTCAGCATACAGTCCGTAGACCGCTCCTGTGATCTGGTCATTGTCATAGATGAAACTCTGGGAATCTTTATCATATCCTGTTAAGACTTCTCCTGTCTTACTGAACGTGATCTCTCCGTAAACGGGTGTATCTGTTTTTTGAAACTGATAGCTTCCCTGTCCTTCGTTATCGTATGTAATCTTGACACTTGTAGATTCCTCACTCAGTTCGAACTCTTTTGCTTCTGCATCATCCATGTTGTAGCCTGCCGGTGCTTCGGTTTCCCTGATCGTGTATTTCCCGTATGGAAGATAACACTCTGCAGTTCCATCACCGCTTGTTCCAGTTGTTAAGGTTGCAACAACATCTTTATCTTCATCGTAGATCTCATAGACTGCATCATTTAACAATTTCTTTGTCTCTGCTGAACGTTTGACCAGTTCAATCTTTATCTTTCTCTCAGCATCCTTATAAGGACCAAATGTGACGGTCTTGTGTACATCCGATTTGATCAGTACCACATCTTCATCTTCCATCATTTCATGCTTTGTATCGCCTTTGATCTGATGCAGTGTGTAGACACCGATCGCCAGTGAAATCGATGTTGCTTCTCCTTTTTCATCCGTTGTCAGGGTATCGACCACTTCCCCATGCGGATCAATGATCTGGAATTTCGCCCCGACTTCCGGCACGTATTTATCTTTGTTTATTGACATCTGCTTTTTGATCGAAATTTTTGCGGATTTTGTATAGTCGTCTTTTAATCTGAATTCATAAACCTTGACTTCATCCTCGATCGATGCTTTCATTTCTGTGGAATACTGAGGTGCTGCAAGATCATAACCTTCGACACCTCTAGTCTGTAGAACGATGAACCCGCTTTTCTTTGTGTAATCTTTTAAGAGCATCGCTGCTTTCCCTTCGGAATCCGTGACTAATGTTCCAAGGATTGCATCTTTGTTATTCTTTTTCAGCTTTTCGATGTAAGACAGTCGATCTTCGGATGTTGCCAGTGTCTGGTCCTTGAAGTCCTTGACCAGAGATTCATCCAGCACGACAAACTCCGCTCCTGGTTCTGGTCTGGACTTTCCGTTTTTGACCATCGTTTTCCGGATCCGGACCTTGTCTCCATTATAATAATTATCCAGTTCAAATTTTTTAAATTTCTTATCCCCGTCTTTGATCGTTACATCAAAATCATCAGCGATCTTATAATTATCACTTCCTTTTGTCTGATGAACCGTGTAGGTACCAGGATCGAGCTTTCCAGACTGAGCTGCCCCGTTCTCATCTGTGGTCAGTGTTTCCACAACCTTCTTCGTTGCTTTGTTGATGATCTGAAATTCTGCTTTATATTCTTCTTTTTTTATATAAATGCCAGTTTCCTTATCACTGATTCTTGTAACCTTTGTCAACATGATTCCTGCATACTGCTCCGGATCGTTTGATTCGACCTTGTAGGTAGCTTTTGAGCCGTCAATGGTCACCCATTTATCCGGTACCATGTCATATCCATCTGTCGTTTTTGTCTGATGGATACGGTAAGCTCCATAAGGCAATAAGTCTGTTTCTGCGATCCCTTTGTTATTCGTTGTGATCGTTTGTTTTAAATTGTTCTTGGAATCGTAGACTTCAAAGACTGCCTGTGCTTCTGGAACATTGTTTCCACCAAATGTCTTTAAGATCTGGATCGTTCCCTCATATTCCTCTTCTTTCAGATACTGTATCGTATTCTTGTCAATCGTAACAGAAATATCCTGGCTGGATGTCCTGTATCCTAAAGGAGCATACTTTTCATGTAAGCGGTAATGTCCTGGATACAGATCCGTTGCTTTTGCATAACCATTGGCATCCGTGACCAGCTGTGTCACAAGCGTACCTGCCGGATAGACCACACTTTTGTTGTCAGATCCTGTGATATCACGTTCTGCATACAGCTCATAGACTGCATTCTGTAAGTTCGCTTCGACTCCGTGATCTCCCCGTTTGTTCTGTACAACACCTTGTTTGTAGATCTCAAGGTCAGCTTTTTTAAATTCGTTTGTATAGTTGAACGTAAAGGATCGGACACCACCCTGTTCGACTTTGCTCTGATCTGTCTGATCAGGGATCAGATGACCAAATGGAGATTTAATCTCTCTTGTCATCCAGGTATGAACGGAAGAACTCTTTAATGCTGCGATCTTCTGCTGGGCAAGCTGCTGTGCTTCTCTCATTGCTACAGAATATGCGTTTGCCTTGGAATCATACCATCCGTTTCTGGTTGCATCTTTCTGCTGGCTCTTTGATAATTCATTCCAGTTCGTTACATATGTTTTTTTCGTTGATGTCACGCTGTAACTCACTGTTCTCTGTACGGTATAAGAAGCTTCTCCATTGTCATCGGTTGTTACACTTCCTTGATAATTCCCATCCATATAGATCTGAAATACTGCTCCAGAAAGCCCTGCTCTTGTTTCCGCATCTTTCTTTTTGATCTTGATCCTTACATTATCTGGGCTGGTTCCTGACTTTGTTGCACTCGTTTTCGCTTTTTCAATATCTGGCGGTGTGTGACGGAATCCAAACAATACTTGATGGGAATCCAGTTTTTTCTTTTTCACACATTTCTTCACTGTGTAATAGTAGATCGTTCCTTCCGGGTCCTGATCACTGATCGTTTCGCAAAATTTCTTCGCATCTTTCTGTGAATACCCTTTATCTACATTTTTTCCTGCCTGATAGACTGTATCCTGCTTGTTTGCTCCATGTCCACATGCCCAGATATATGCCTGGCATAACGCCATGGATTTTTTGTTTTTGTTACTAAATCTGAAATACCAGTTTAATGCCCTTGCAATCCCTTTTTTCTCATATGTTGCCGCATTGATTGTCTTGTATTTCAAGGTATCCCCGGAACACATAGTTTTTCCAGAGTTTAGACAGAACACTCTGTGTCCGTCTGCTGTCATGCTCCACAAACCTTCTGATGCCGGACGGCTGATCGCAGGGATCTTATTGCTCGATAATGCCTGACTCATCGCCAGTGATGCTTCTCCTGTGGAAGCCTTAACTTCTCTGCCCTTTAAAAACAGAGATCCCCCTGAATTGCTCAGATATGTTGTCATGATCATCAGAAGGGCAAGAATGCATACAGAAATCTTTTTACAGATTTTTTTCAGTTGTTTCATCCTTTTTTCCTCCTCCCTTATTTGTATCGATTTGTAAAGTATCCCGGCTGACCATCTTTATCGATTCTTCCATACTCAGAATCTACGTGGTCTCTCGAAAATCCAGTACCATTCTGTCCTTCTAGTTCGATCGATCCATTGAACATGCCATCATCATGGATGATGTTATGCGTGTCAAAGGAACCATCCGTTTTCTTCCAGACAGCATACAGTTCATAGGTCTTTCCCGCATCGCACAGGGTGTTGACCGTCTGTCCATCCGTGTATTTTGGTTTTACTGCATCTGGATTTTCACTCCATCCCATAAAGGTATAACCCGGACGTTCAAACGTGTTTGCCGGCAGCTTATCATCCTGACCATATTTAAGATCTGCAGTTTTTTTGCCACCGGATGCACCATTGCCATCAAAACTTACTTCATAGGAACTCTTGGACCAGATGGCATAAAGTGTCATTCCATCAATATCTGTCCATGTGATCGTCTGTCCAGGAGAATACTGTGCTGTTGTTGCATATTTATCTGTGCTCCACCCAACAAACGAATAACCTTTTTTCTTATATCCGTTTGTTGCAAAGGTGTAATTTAAATCATAAGTTGCTGTTCCATCAGAAACCCATCCTGAATCCTCACCGTTTCCATCATAATAGATGTTATAGCTGTTTGCAGTCCATTGGGCGATCTCTGTATAGTTATTACATACCAGCCACCCAGTGTTTGACATCCAGCCCGTTTCCTGATCCAGCCATCCATCCAATGTGTAACCTCTTCTGGATACCGTTGGAAATGAGAAATTATCTCCATCTGTAAAATTCCAGGTTACATCTGCACCGGTTCCTCCATTTCCATTGTAATAAATGCTTCGACTTGGTTTTTCCAGATTTAGATTGATCGAACACCAGTCATAAGTTTTCCATCCATCTCTGTCAGTGGAAGCCACTCCGACCAATCCAGTACTGACATGAATATTTACTGATTTCCAATGTTCTTGAGTATCATGATAGGAATTTTCCCAAAATCCATCATTTCCTCCGCAATAAAGCGTTATATCCTTGCTCGGATCTGAAAATACTGGTTTATCCACCGTTACCCATTCCCAGGATCGATGCTGTTCATGGGCCGGTAACAGATACCAGACTTTGATCGTTAAAAGTGTATAGTTGTTGTTACTGTTCTTCTCTGAATATATCGTCTGTTTATTCACTGTAAGCTTATAATCTCCACCTCCACCGGAATACGTCGTTACCGTATATGGATGTTTGGAATTATTAAATGTTCCACCGCTGACATTTTTATTTTTCTCATAGTCATCGCTATGAATATACATTGTCAGACTATCACTTTTCCCATTTGGTCCGCTCATATTTACCGTTAAATGTCCATCCACAAAATGTTTATTTCCACCAGTATCATACGTTCCATATGCATGTGCATTTTTCATCTGATGCCATGTCAAAACAGAAACAAAGGTCGTTACTACTAATGCAGCAACAATCTTCCATCTCATATTTTTCTTTTCTTTTTTCATCATCTTCCTCCTTTCTCTTCATTTTTGATTTATCTTCATCTTCCTTGTTCTCTTTTTCGTAACCATACCCCTCCTGTCAGTATCAGCAGGAATATTCCTGCATATCTTATCCATTTTTCTTCCTCTATCGTTTTTCTGGAAGAATCACTTTGCTGTGTCCTTTCCTGTTTCTTTATCTTTTGTCCATGATCCCTCTCGCAGTACACAAGATATCGATACTTTCCATGCCCCCGGTATGGATGACATGTTAAAAGTGTTATCATGTCTTTCCCTTTTTGGATTAGGATCTTATCCGTATCATATGGATCGATCACTTTGATCTTTGTCACTTTGTATCTTAATCTCTCCCATGGATTCCGGATGATCACCAGATCACCTATTTTCAATTCTTCGATATCCCGAAAATACGGAATCCCCTGATACCCACGATGGGCTGCGATCACACAGTTACTATCCCGCTTACCTAAAGGAAGCGAAGTCTGTCCCATGATCGTTGCTCCTTTTCTCATGTTTTCCATCGTGGCTCCAAGATATAAGGGAAGTTTTTGTTTCATCTTTGGGATCTTTATGTATCCAAAGGTGTTCTTTTCGTTTTTTAAGATGAGCGGTGCACTGCGGTAACTGAACACATCCTTTAATCCTGTCTGTTTTTCCTGGAAGATCTTCCTGTTATAACGGATTGCTTTCTGATACAACGGATCAGATGGTTTTGTCTGGCTGCTTTCCTGCGTCAGTTCTTTCACTGTCTGATCAGACTGTTTCTGTTTCAGGTACGACATGATCTCAGGATATAGCAGTGATCCGATCCCTGCCACCAGAAACAAGATCCCGATGATGTTTATGATCTTTTGTTTCATTCCTGTCTCCTTCCTCTGATCTTTTCATACCATTTTCTTGCTGCGGTCAGCATAAAAACGATCAGTAGTCCCGCAAGGATCGCCCGTCTGTAGACTTCCATCCACTGGGAATGATGTTTTCTTTCCCGTATACGTTCCTCTTTTTCATGATATACAGTGCGTACCCCGCGGACCAGCAAACGGTGGTCATTGACTCCATATGGTGTACAGGTAAGCAGAGTCACATGATCTTCTCCATCAATGATCCGAAGTTTTCTGGTATCTTCCGGTTTTACCACCGCGATCTGGTCAACTTTGTATGCCAGTTTCTGGCCCAGTACATGAACAAAGAACAGGTCTCCTTCCTTCATTTCTGTCAAGTCTGTAAACAGCTTTGCAGAATTAAGTCCGGTATGCCCGGTCAAGACTGCATGGGTACTTTTCCCTCCGACTGGAAAGGAAGATGCCGCAAGATGCCCGATCCCGTGTTCCAGAACTTCGGCGGATGTTCCATGATAAATCGGAAGATCCACGGAGATACATGGGATCTTTATATATCCCATGATACCGGAACCATCCAGATCAAGAATCCTGTTATAAAAAAGCGTTTCCCCGTTGGACTTTTTATCCTTAAATGGGTCAGTCAGCTGTACTTCGGATCTTGTCAGGTCTGTGTTATACTGTCTTGCCTCAGCGATCGCTTTTTGTTTTATTTCCTGGTCCATTTTGGCAGTCTTTTTCTGATAGCTTTCCACTCTCGATCCTGCACTGTGTTCGAAGATAAAGTTACTCACGAACGGATAGGATAATAACAGAAAGCCTGCCGCAATGATCAGGACTGGTATGATCCTCTGTCTCATCTCTCACCCTGAAAACAATCGCCCTGCCACATCGGACAGAGCGACCGCTTTTTCCTTATCTTTTATTTCTGTGGTTGTTTTTTATTTTTGCGAAGGATCATCATTCCGCATCCGGCAGCGACAACTCCCGCAATGATCAGAAGATAGCTTCCTGCCCCGCCTGTCATTGGCAGCATAAACTGTTTCTGGTTTGTGATCTCCATGTTGACGTAAGCATTATTGGATTCATCCTGCTTTGTCATAGTTGCTTTTGTGTTGTCAACGGTTGCACTGGCTGCAGTTGTCTGAACCGTCACATCATTCTTTAATACAGCACCATTAGGGACTCCATCATTTGCTGTGGAATCTGTGTCGGATTTGCTCTGGATTCCTGTGATGTTTGCTTCGGTTGGTGTGATATCTGCTTTTGTCTCTGTGATCTTAACAATCACTTCTTTCTTTAACAGAGAGTATCCGGCATCGGAGTGTGTCTCTGTGAATCCGTATTCATCGGCTTCGATCCCGTTGATCACAAGTTTTCCGTCAGATGCAGGTGAAAACTGTGTTGCGTCTGCTTCTGTTGCTGATTTTCCTGTCACCTGATAAACACCTGCCCTGTCCGCTCTTGCGACCAGATAGTAATTATCTGTCTTGTTCTGTACAACAAATTTAACTTTCGTTGGATCTCCCTTACTGTCAGAGAACTTCTTTGTCAGGTCATATCCGTAAGAGTACACGATACATTTATCTTTTAAAATGTCGTAGTAGTTTGTGCTCGTTCTCTTCCAGGTCAATGACACATCATTTGGATTTCCTTTATCACCAAGTACAACACTGTCATCTGTATTTACTTTGGCTGTGTAATATGCAACGATGTATTTATCGGAATATTTCTTGTTCAGCTCACTAAGACCTGCTTTTGTCATTTCGATCTTCATTGTGGAATCATCTCCGGATTTACCGTATGTGGCTGTAAATTTCGGATCTGTGTCGGAACTCTTCCATACGGCTAATGCTCCGCTCTTATTGACGTTGTTCACATTTGTGCTGTCCGCTGCATCCTTGTTTTCATAGATCGCGATCACGGCATCTTTCCCGTATGTCATCCCTTTTGCCATCGTATCGTTAAATGTGTAAGTTGACAGATATGTGGTGGATGATGTGATATGTGGCAGTTTTGAGATAAACTGATAATCCAGTGTTTCTGCTTTTGATGCAGTGACAGTGCTCTGGTATCTGTATTCATTTCTTGCAGAAGTGAAATCTGCCAGTCTGTCTGCATTTGCTGTTGTCACGTTATCCTGATCCGGATTATTTCTGACTCTCTTATCCAGTGTTGGATTCCCTGTTTCATTCTTTGGATAGCAGATCACATCGTAGAACCAATCATCCCCGTTAGAATCTGTGGATGGTAACTGTACAAACCACGGATTTGTTGTATAGGTTACATTTTCTGGAGCCTTTGTCTCAACGATCAGATAAAGACCAAGAGGCAGTTTGTCTTTGCTTGTTACACCATTGGCATTTGTTTCATCCATGGCTGTTCCGTTCTGTCCCATGTAAGCTTCTAATTTATCTTTGGTCGCTGTATTGTCTTCCAATGCCTGAGCAAGCTTGTCATTAATGATCTGGCTTGTGAAGTATGTCTTGCTTCCTTCTGTCTTTGCTGCATCAGAGGGTACCAGACCTAGGATCTGCTGTAAAGCAGTTGGAAGTTCGTAAATCATCTGGATTTTTCCATTCTCACTTTGCTGTTCAACATCCCCAACACGCAGGTAGCTGAATTCTACCCCTTTGATGGCATATTTTTCTAACGCTGCTTCTGCGGCAGTGTCCTGTTTTCCTGTGGATGTGAAGTTATCTAAATTTACCCCTCTCTGTTTTGCTGCTGTCATGTCGTATTTGTGGATCGTGATGGATCCTGTTTTACTTGTATCAATCACATCTGATGATGATGCCTTAACATTAACGATCGGTGCAAATATCATTACTGCAGTTAAAGCAGCAACGGTTGCTTTTTTGATCATATTTTTAATTCTCATATGTATTTCCTTTCCAGGGAATTTTTACCCCTTACTATTTTTTCTTTAACTTTTTCTCTACCTCATAATAATCTGGTGAATCTCTAATTTTCATGACATTTTCGGTCCTTTAACAGTTTTATAATTGAAAAAACATTAAACAGATACTTTATTCTACAGTTACCTGTTCAATGTTTTTCATAACAATAGTTTTTGTACCATCTGGTACTCCAAACCGTCTTCTGGATATTTTTTATTGATTGTCTTAATTGTCCTTGAAAGAATCTGATATTTTCTTTTCGCTTCCGTCTGTGCAATCGATCTTAAAAATCTTTCTGTAAGGTAATAAATTTTATCGCCATTCAACATTTCATATTTCTTTTAACATTACTTTCTGTAATGACAGATTAAATATAATACCTTCAGAAATTCTTTTCCCTAATGGTAAAATCTTTTTATGTCTTATGTTACTTATAATCTCTTCATTATCGTATTTCATAAGTTCATGCATAAAACTATTTTGATAATTCAGTTTGATCAATGCATAATAGATTTCCTGGTTCGTTTGAAAGCTCAAGCATAGTAAATCTGCGGATGGAATTTCAACGCTGTCGCACATAATATCAAACAAGCGATCTGCAAGATATGCACTTGTTTGGATAAAGGATTTATCATCTTTCTCATTCATTTGTTCGAGTTTCTGAAAAACTGGTTCTTTTGTGTTCCAGTCTGCAGCTTTCAATTCGTCACTATTGAATAAATAACATACTTGTTTTCTAACCAACTCTATGACATCTGGCTGCATCATAAATAAATCTTGTGCAGGAGCAAATTTACCAAGTTCAACATTGAGTAGATGAATAACTGCTTTTCGGAATATAATATCGTCTGATAAAATAATCATAGCTGGTCTCCTTTTTCATTAATTATCCATTGTAATTTCTATATCCTCTTCTACCATTATTTCATTATCACTTGCCATATAAGTTTCCTGTTCATAGGTAGCTTCATCTGACCAAAAATTTTCTTCTGACTCCCATGTATTTTCTTCTTTATATTCCGTTGATTCATCTAACCCATTTTCTTTCAACTGATTCTGAATTTCTTCATAAGAATACTTTTCAACATCAATTGATATTCTTTTATTTACAAAGCCATGGTCACCAATATCATATGAATTAATGGCTTCATCCCTTCCATACGCTTTGTAATCAAAATAACCTTCCATACCAGCAGCTTTAATCTCTGGAGCCAAACTGTTATTTTCAAACAATGCATATCCAAGTTTTTCTTCTGGGTCTTTTACATTTTCATCAATCCAGTCTGGAAATCGTTCATATGGCACTTCATCGGCCTGCAGGCATACATTGGAGATTTCTAACGGAGAAGTAATATCCCTTGCATCACAATAATCCATCACTTTCTCATAATCCTGTTCTGGCAACTGCTTTAATTGAGCTACAGCTTGATTTAATTCATATATATCTTCATATTCACTGATTTCAAAATCTGCCTGATAATCAAAAATCGCCATGTCTGGATGATTTTCTGTAAGATGCAACTGCTCTGTTAGGATTCTTTGTAATTCCTGTTCCTCAATCCCCAAAGTAAGCCAACGTCCTTGATCCAATCCCATGTTATAACTTCTAAGATTTTGAGCGTAAACTTTAACATCCTTCATCTATATACCTCCTAAATTTCTAAATCTAATTCCATCTCTGATTCATTGATTACAATATCTGGATGTTCATACTCTGCTTCTTTTGACAAACTTTCCTGATTTGCTTCCCAGAGATTTTCCTGCTTATAATTTCCATCCAACGCTTCAGATACTTGATGGATCAACTCTGATGTATCATAGTTTTTTGTTGGCATTCCATGTTTAATTTTATCTTGCAATTCTTCCACACTGCTAAAACCAAGCATTTCTGCTTCTGCTATTACTTCCTCTGGAAATACATTTTGTTTTTCTTTCTCCTGCATATCTGCTTCTTGTTGCTCGGGCAGAAATTCTTTGATGTTTTCTAAAAATTTTTCTTTTACCAATCGGTGACCTTCCGCATCATCCGGATGCCTTAATTCACTTTTTTCGAGATATTTAACTCCCGCTTCAATGCTACCTGCTTTTACAGCTCGTTTTATTGCAACCCTTAATTTTGCATTTCCTGAATTACTTAGTTCCTCACTCTGTATCTCTGAAATTTGCTTTTGCTGCATATCATGTTGCTGCTCTGCCTGAAATTCCTGATAATTTTCTATCAGATAATCCGAAATTTCTGATGCATTATGGACGGCTCGGAATAATTCGTTTGGATCATTTTCCAAAACTGAAATCCATGAATGAAGATATGCCGCATGATCATTGATTGCTTCATCTGACAGCTTAATTCCCAAATCCATCTGTAAAAAGGCACTGCCAAATTCTGCATTTAATTCTTCTTTCGCATATTCCGGTGTTCCAAATTTGTTGACTAACGGCCGGTTTAAACGATCCGGATGCCCTGTAGAATGTGACATTTCATGAAGTGTTACCGCTAAAAACGCTTCCTGACTCTTAAAATAATCTCTTGGTGGCAACGTGATCTTATCTTCTTTTGGTGAATAATATGCCCTGTTCTGCATTGATTCCACAATTTCACATTGACTAGAAGCAATGACTTCTTCGGCCAGTTTTAACATCTCATTTTTCTCCATCGGAATTACTTTAGGAATTGGCCCGATTCCATCAATCTGCTCTGCATTAAAAACTCTAAAAAAATTCACATATGGATTCCTGAGTTTTACTATCTTTTTTTCTAATTCACCATTTTCATTTTCCTCTTCAACAATCTTTGACCAGACCCATTTTTCCAACAGAACTGATTTTGCACCCTTTTTAATCCGATATCCCTGCTTATTAGCTTGCTTTAACGTCATCCAACGTGAATCTTCATATTTTCCAACTGCCGATGCGATTAGAAGTCTTAATAAATTAACTCCTTGGTATCTCGCTCCACTGATTGGATTGTTTGGCAGTCCATATGTACTCACAGAATCCCACATTTCTCGTACAGGTGATACACCATCTTTCATCTTTTGTATTAACTGATCCACAAGTTCTTGTCTTGATTCGCTTACAATCTGTGAAGCTGTTTTTCCCTTTGATTTTGCCATTTATTTTCCTCCTGACTAAGAAAAAAAGGCAAAGATCTGCATCTTGCCTTTATCATTTACATATTAGATTTTTTAAATTTTTTCAATGACTGATCTGTTACTCCGAACGCTTCCAGTTGTCTAATGTCTGTTATTTCCTCTGCTGTCAATTCATCTTCATCTACCCAGTCAAGACCATCTATATTTTCTGGCCCAGCAACCATCTTCTGAATCCATGCCAGATCATTTGTTTCGATATCACAATTTGTTATACTATTTCTCATTTTTACCACCTTCCTCTCTATACTTAAGATATCTAAAGTATAATAATATTGTTTTTTTCAATGATATATTTTATTTAAATTACTATTGTCTTCTTAGGGTGACATTCATTTAAACTAGAAAAGAACGTGTCGATCAAGATCCTGAATCATCTGTATTTTTTGTAAGATCCTGTGAAATCTATACTTCTTTTGGATTTCTTTATATTCAGTTTTTGTTCTAATACTTACAATATAAAGATATATTTTGATATCCTGAATGCTGTATGTATGTCGGATTAGTTTCACACATTTCCTTACAAAACTTTTTAATCCAAATTTCTCGATACAGATTCTTGCAAAAATAACTGTTTCTCCCTCTATGATCTGTTGTGATATACGAAGTAATTTCCGATAAATCAATGTCTTTATCACTCTTCGAAGCTTAAAAAAAGGAATCCTTAAGATTCCTGAAAGTCTTTCAACCGAAAAGTAAGTAAAAGCTTCCTGATCCGCACGCATAATAAAATATGCAAGTACTAACTTTTCTAATTTTGTTATTTTCATACTTCGATATACTAAATGTAAACAATGATGCTTATACTCTGTTGTTACAATTACTTCTTCCATTTTCAGAAAATCCTGAAAAACAGAATTTTTTCTGACAACTTCTTTAATATCATTATCATTGAAAAGAATATCTCTTTTGTCCTCTGGAGTTAAATAATATCGATTTGTAAATTGTTTTCCCATCGCTTTTTGTTCTGCTTTTACGATATAGCCTTTTTCCGCTAATTTGTTTGTCTGCCTTTGGATTGTACGTTCACAGTATCCTGTTTCATCTTCCATCGTATTTACTGCCGGATAGCAATAGCCTTTTTTATCCATACGGCTTAATAAATTTAAAAATACACTCTTGCCTGCCGTTGTAATCTCTGGATCAGCCATGACTTTTTTAAAACTTGTGAACATCTCCATACTATTTTTCTCCTAAAATCTTATTTAATCTTTTCTCCTGTATCCGGCTCAGTATTCTCTGCCGGCTGCATCTCCCAGTCTGATGTATCCTTGGGTGCTTCTGTCATCTGCTCTTCTTCTGTCGTTTCTTCTGTCTGTTTTTTTTCTGTACTAACTTCTGTTGTTGTAACTGCAGATCGTTTTGTTTGTTTCTTTTGCGGTCGATTTACGATCACTGCTATTATGATCAACACAACCATTACTATCACAGCAACAACAAGTGATACTATTTTCCCTTGTCTCTGATTCATTCTCTCACTTCTTTCTGATTTTCAACTGCATAAATATAAGTCCTGTAATCGTTTTTCTCATAACTACAAGTAACAAATGTATACAATCGTTTCCTGATACTCTGATCTGGTAAATAACTAATAGATTGAATTCTTGATAGATAATTTTCTCTATCCTTTTTATTTTTGAATTCAATCGGTAATTTTTCTGGTTTGTTTGCACGTGCAGCAATTACTTTTAATGTCCTGGTCTCTTTTGGAAGATACAAAATAATCTTTTGATGCTTCTTCCAGAACGATCGATTTTTATATTTTACAAATGTTGCAAACATCGATCCATCTCTCATATGATGCCCATAAATAACATTATTATCTGACATGAAATCTTTTTTACATTTATAATCTAAAAAAATACAACCCGATGGATTGTACTTCTTATGGAATGTCCTATGTAAATATGTACTATTATCTTTTCCCTGAACGATCGGATAACTAACTTTTGTTCCTGGTACTTTAATCCAGGCAACAATGTCTTTATTTATTCTTTTAAGTTTCTTCCAATTGATAGATTTTTCTGTTTGTACTGCTTTTTGCAACGTATCATATTCTTTCTGTGCTTTTTTATATTTCCATTGATTAATCAAAATCTTACCTGCAAAAAAAGCGATTGCTGTAAAACATAGAAACAATAATATATCGCATATCCATCGTTTTATTTTGATATTATCCAAAACGGACCTCCTGCACTTGCACTACTATTTGATTCATCGACAATCAGATCTAAACTCCATGTCTGCTTTGTTCTTTGCCTTGATCCACAATCTGCTACAGTGATTTTTCCATCTTTAATTCCTGTTAATACAATAAAATGACCACCGCTTGTAAAATGTCCTGCAGACATAATTGCTATTACTAGTTTTCCTGTCTTCAATGCTTGGATAATCTGGGGCTTATTTTTTCCAACACCTTTACATTTCACACCATATTTTTTCGCTAATCCTGGAATAACATCATGCTTACTTCCTGCTCCTTTCACATAATATCCCTGACTTCCTGCCCATTGGCAAGTCTGCCTTGGTGTTATTTTCTTTCCAGAAAGCGTAGAGATGCATATTGCCATACTTGTAGGTCCACATCCACTCTGTCCTATTGTTGACGTACTATATGGAATGGATTTCCATGCAGCATCTCCCTGATTATAATAAACAACCTTTAGACCAGAATTTCCTTCCAACAAGGAAATCTCTGCCGAAGAATCCCCTGTTGCAATCGAATAGTATTTCATTACCTTTTCAGCATGATTAGGAGTCCCTTTTGCACCAGCCGGCATCATTGTCGCACTATACTCTTTACTAAGTGCCAATGTATACTTTCCACCATGCTTTTTTATCCAGGAAATCCATCGATCCATCCCATAATTATAACCTTGAATTGCTACTTTTATATGATCGAGATCAGTTGGATCTTCAACATCCGCTTTTTTTAAAGCATCTCTTAATTCCTGCACTCCTGCATTGACGGAACATTCTCCATGTCCGGATGGGATCCCGTTCGGACTATGGCTATGTCCACCACTATTATTTTTTGTTTTTAAGCAATAAAGACCATAAGCCCCCTCTGCCGCCTGCATTGGATCTGGTTCATTACCACTTGATTCTACCTGCATTAGTGCTAATGCCAAATCTACATATCCTGGAATCTTATATTTTGTACAATACTGAGTAACCATTGGTCTCCATTTTTCCACCTGATCTGATAATGGAGAAGCTGCTGTTCCAGCTGTTGTTCCCATATCAGAAGTTACCAACATAGCTACAATAAAAAACAAAATAGGTATTAAAATAATGATCAATAATTTTTTTCTGTTTTCTTCATCCGCAAGCATACGCATTGCGAAATAAGCTTCATTCATTTATCGACCACCTGCTTTTCCAAAATATGCCCATTTATAATCCGGAATTTCAAAATTAACATGCAATCTCTTTGATCCAATCATAAACAATGCATGTCCTCTTCGTTTACTTTCCAGAAGCTCTCTTTCTGCTTCTGTCAAATTGTATAACTTATCAGTTTCTTCTAAGTTTTGTCCATCGGTTCCAAATAAAATCTTATAACATGGCGTATCAAGCAATGCCTGTCCATACATTTTAATTTTGGGATCCAAGAAATCTACAACACTATGGCTAATAATAAATAATCCAGCTTCATATTTTCTATCTCGCTTGGCCACATTTCGTAAGAACACTAAAGATTGGGGAACTTCTGGATCAATCATCAGGTAAGCTTCATCGCAGATTAATGCAACTTTCTCTGTTCGATCACTACTCATAATATTCCATGACCATGTCTCCAATAAGAAATATTGGGCTCTTTTCACATTGTTCGATGTAGACTGAAGAGAATATGTATCCAAAACTGTAATCTGTTTATCTGTTTGTAATGTTGTCGGTCCATTCCATAATGCACTGTCCGCACCATTTGCTGCATCTTCTAAAAACAATGCTAGATCTTCATATATATTTTCTGTTTCAATTTTTCCTTCTTCTTTTGATTCACTAGCCTTTTCCAACAATTTATTATACATATCTGATAAAATCGGAAAATCTTCAGGTTTTAACTTCTTCGCATCTGTGTTCCAATCAATATCAAAATCTTTGTATAATTCAATCAACGTCTTTTTTAAGACTGCTTTATGTTTATCCGTCAAAGATGGAATATATAAAGAAAAGAAAATCTCTAAATGTTTAATATAAAGAGCTAAGTCTCCAAGACCATTTCCCTCATCCTTATCATAGTAATCTGTAAGTCCTGGTTCTGTTTCATCTGATTCATCATTTTTTGGAATTGGCATTATGTGTAATGGATTTACACGTGCTTCTGGTGATCCCCCTGCATCTAACCAATTGCCATTTAGATTTTTACAAAAATCTTTATATTCACTTTCCGGATCAATAAATATCAGTTTTGTTCCTAGCATAAATTCTGACAAAGTAATATGCTTCACTGCCGCACTTTTACCACTTCCAGGGACCCCCATAATAACAAAGTTAGAATTTGTTCGATCATTTTCACGCAGCCAAAAGTCTAGCACAACTAGTCCTCCAGTTGCATCTTTTGCAACATAACAACCTGCATTATCATTCAGTCCTGAAGAACTAAACGGGAATCCACCGACAAAAGTTCGAAGTGGCATAACACGATTTGATACCTCATTTAATAATGGATTTTCAATATAAAATGGTGCAACATGCTGTAATGCATGTTTTTGCATCAATGTAAGTGGTCTAACTTTCAGATTGGTCATTGCACATGTTCCACGCATCTTCTGTTCTACTTTTTTTAAAGATTCTTTATCTATTGCCATTGGAATTAATGTTCCTGCCAATTCTCCAACAACTTCTCCATTTTCATCGATTTGCTGCAGCAATTTCATTCCATCTTTTGCACCTTTTTCTGCTCGTTGTTGCTTCAATCGATCTTTTGCTGTTCTTGCCTGTCCTGATAGCATTGTTATATTCTTGTTAATACTCTCCAGGATTTCTCCTTGGTTGGGCGTAAAAGTAAAGGAAACTGCTGTTGATGGAATATTCGTAATACGTGTTAACCATCCATAATTTGGAGCAGGTGGATATTTTATCATACCGTATCCTTTACAGTAGTTTTCTCCTAATGTAAAATTATTGGATTCAAATTTCAATGCGATCGGCGAAATAACATTTAATAAAGAAGCATTTTCTTCCATTTTCTGTTTCTTAGCCATCATATCACTCCTTTTAATATTGGTATCGATGCATCTGTCATCTCATCTTCAATTGATACAACTGCCGGATTATTCACAAGGTTACATAAACGAACAATATCTTGATCCTTTAGGATTTCTGTTTTAATTCCAACCGCCTCAAAATGCTCTGCAAATTCACTAATTCTTTTCTTTAGATCTCTTTCCACATCTTCTGCAGCTTTCATAGAAAAGTAAAAAAAGAACTGTCTTTCTACAATTTCATCTCCAAATGTGAAATCAGATAAATTTTCCATTTCTTTTCTAAGTAACTCTCTTCGATATGGATCACTTGTCTCATTGCGGAGATGAGCATACGATTCCAAAAGAGGCTGCATATCTACCGGACGTGATATCGCAAGAAAATGAAATGGTTCTTTTTCAACTGATAGTTCTGCCGTCAGCTGCTTCACTAACGTTTCTTTTTCTCTTTGGGATAGCAATCCTACGCTGACTGGTAGTATCTTAATATAACCAATTACATATCCATCTCTTGTATACAGAGAATTATTCTGGATATTCAATACATTCGTAAATTCCTGGGCAGTTATTTGTTCTGCTGTAAGTTTCTTCTTTTTTTCTTTTTTCTTCATGTACTGCTCCTTTATTTTCTCTTCTTTTTCATTGTTTCTTCCATTAATTTTGCTCTGTTAGCTTTCTTCGCAGCCAATTGATGATAGGCTTGTGAAAGTGGGCAAGTAGAATCCAAGAATAAAGGGGATTTATCGACATATTCTTTTCCGTTATAAATAACCCTTTCGAACCCCAGTGCAAATAATTCCTCGTTCGTAATTCGAACCTTTATTGTTTTGTTTGACATTTTTTCTGTTCTCCTTTATTTCTATTCTTTTTTCCTTAGTCATTTATTTATCCCCACATTTCATTCAACCTTATAATCAACATTGAATTCTTCCTTTGTATGATTTTTAGAATTCTCTGTTGTTGTTTTAGGCTGATGCGTTGTTACACGTTTTTTTTCTGTCGTTGTTCGTTTTTTTTGTGTCGTTTTTACTGTTTTTCGGACCTTTTTTACCGTTTTTTTCTTTTTTGCTGTTGTGTTCCGCTTTTTTGTCGTTCCAATTTTTTTTCTTGTAGATGTCGTAATATTTCTTCTATCTGTTGTTGCCTTCTGTGTTGAAGATTCTGTCATTTTTTCTGTTTTTCTTTCTGTCGTCACTTCTTCAGTTGCTGTCTGCGTTGTCCCCTGTGTTGTAACCTTTTCTTTCTGTATTTCTTTTGTTAAATGCTGCTTCTTTTTGCCTGCATTTATATTTTTCAATACAATAGAAAGTCCAAAAAAAACTAATACAATGCAAAAAAGCAGGATCATAATAAATCCTGCTTTTTTCATGTTAATTTTGAATTTTTTTGACTTCTTCTTTTTTTCTTGTTTTTTAATTTCTGAAACTATTTTACTATTTTGTTCAACTATACACTCTTCTTCAATATTAGTATTCTCTGTATCTAAAATTGTGTTTTGACTCCCAAGTAACTCTCTAAAATCCTCAGTATGATCATTTTCAAATGGATTATCAATACTAATGCGTATGTGCCTATTTTCATAATGCAGAATCAATTCTCCCTCATCTGATTCACACCATATTTGTATATCGCACTGTTCAAACATCTTTTCTATTGGATCTTCTTCACAAAAAGAACAGACTGTATACACCACACCTTCTTTTCCACTATTACATAGAAATGAAATATCATTCCACTTATATATGCCATTTTCTCCTATTAACCCATAGTTTGATGACAGTTTTGGAAGTATTGCTTTTTTTACATTTGTTGTTATTTCACAAAGACATAAATTTTTCTCTGCCTCTGAAAGTGTCTTCACAAAATTAATTGCTGCCAATACTGCTGTTTTTCTATCCTGCGATAAAAAACCTATCTGTATTTCCTGCTTTTGAACATCTATCTTTGGCTTTTCCGAGATTTTTAAGATCTTTCTTAATGATTCAAGAATATTTTCATTCTGATCAACAATTTCTATTCCTTGCAAATCTAGAAGTTCACTTTTATCTCGAACAATCAAAATTATCTTTATCTCCGGAAAGCTATTTTGAAATTCTATCAGATCTTTTGAATTTTCCAATGCTACCTGCTCAATTATAATTGCTTCTGGCTTCATTGTATCGATGCTGATATATTCTCTTTTGATAAAATCTGTCAGCCTGCAATTCCATACAATATAATTCCGATGAAGGACATTCAGTTCTGATCCAAGATATTCTAATTCCTGTGTGATTAAAAACAGAATCATTCTTCTACCTTCCATTCATCTTTATATTTATATAAATATACTTGTTGCTCTTTAAGGTATGCAATAAACAATAATACAAATGCTCTCATCGAAATATTGCCCTCCAGTCTTGTATTAAACCCTATACATGCTGTAATTCCAATCATGATCGTTAACACTACGATTGATAGATCCCGAGAAATTCCATACAAGATAATTGAAAAAACAATTACAAATGCTGACATAAGGATTGTGAGATATAATTCTTTTTTCCCAAACCCAGGAAAATATTCATGCTGAGCCGTCACATACGTTGGTATGTATAAATCCTCTTTTTCTCTTTCTTCCATTAATTTTTTCCTCACTTTCTACTGATAATATTTTAAAATACTATCTTTCAAACTATAAATCAATGTTGTTAAAATCATAAATAAGATAACGTTTCTACCTCTTCGAAAGTTAGTTTCTTTTGAATCAGGGTCATTAATCGTACTAAAAATCAAAGTTATAATTCGAAAAATTCCTCCTGCGTTAACTAAAATCATAAAAGCTTTAATTAAATCTGTAATTGTATTCATTTTTTCTCCTAATGTGCAAATATTCGTCTAATATTTGAAGCAACTTGTAATTTTCCTGCCAATCCACTACCTTGATTCGCAAACAGATAATCCTGAATTAACTTCGGTCCTTTTAATGCCAATGATCCAAATGCTACGGACCAGATTACATGCCCGGTTAATAATAAAGCCATAGCTAATCGAAGCAAAATAATCTGCAATGTACAAGTAAATCCCATCTGCAGAAACTTTTTCCCAGCAATCTTAAAAGATCCACCGTCACTATCCATAAGTCCTACACTTAAAAGTGGAATAGCAAATTTTAAAACCATTAATTCTGCACCATTCTTAATTATCTGTATATATATCAAAAAGATTATAATTAAAAATATGATAAGCAATAGAACTGTCGTTATTCCATTTCCAAATAGTGTCAACAAGAATTGATCTTTGATTGCTTCTATTTCTCCCTTACTTCCAATCGCCGTTAATATTGCTTTTGTAAAAGTTTCGAAAATATTGACAAGTGATGTATATAATCCTAAAAATGTAACTGAAATTGCAACCGCCTGACAAAAGCCTGTTAAAATATGAATTGGATCATGATCTGGATCTCCATCCGATTGCAATATATAAATTGAAAAACCCTTTTGGACAAATTTTAATATCAGTAATGCAATTGCATATTTTAATATCACTGCATTAACTTTGCTTAGGCTTAAACCCTTAATTAAATGCTTTGTACTGATGTAATTTTGGCAATTTAATGCTATATCCATTAGATCAACAAGGAATTTATTAATCAACTTAACAGCATCCTTCGCGAGATCTTCTAAAAAATCATTGAATAAGCTTTTTAACATTTAAGACCTCCTGATATTTTCTATTTATAGTAAGATAAAATTGTTGGTACTAGTGCAACAACTGAAACAACCAGAACCATACAGACAAGGATTATACCTATTCTTTTTTTATACATTTTGGTATCCACATCATCTGACATTTTCATGCGGATTAGATTATAGATAATCATTACAATTCCAATCACAGAAGACAATCCAATCAATGGTGTCTTCATATCATTAAACATGCTTTTAGTTCCAGTAAATAATTTAGAACTTCCAATACCACCTGCATATACATAATTTTGTGCCATCAAAAAACAGGTAATCATATTCATCATAATTACCGTAATTTTTCCTCTAAGTTTCATTAATTTGTTCTTCATTTTGTTTCTCCTTGTTATTTTTTTGCAGCCTTGGCCGCTTTTTCTTTTTGTTGCTTTAATATTTGTGCGTCGATGTGTCTTTTCCACACATTCCAAATTCCCCATAATTCCATTTTTGAATTATGGGGACGTTCATTTTTCTTATGCTCTTCTGCTTTTTTTTGTCTCAACCGATTATTATGCTCTTCATCACCCATACCTAAAAATTCATTCATCGCATATTGTGACAAATCTGGGGCATACATAATCGCTGGATCAGAATCTGACATAACTAAAGAATATGGCCTTTGCAGCTTGCCGACCTCATCCGGATACAGTAATGGCCGTCCCATTAAATTAGAACTTTCCCCATCACTTCCACCATTTCTAAATGTACCTGACGGAGTATTATTGCTTTTTGAATAAGAACGTGTTGTATAGTTTCCTAAATCTTCAGATATTTTCTTCTTTGTAGTCGGATTTGGACTTCGAAGATATATCTTTATATCAGCATTATCCTGAATAATCTGTGAAACTTTTTCTCCATACACATCGTCCAACTGAGCATATGACTGGATAAACATAAAATGTCTGATTCCTTTTCCTGTTCCAAATGATGTTTGTTGTCTCATATTCGTAATCTTGGTAAAGTTTCCAATTTCATCGTCTACAAATGTCCATCTTTTTGGAATACGTCCACCATACTTTGCATCTGCTAAGTAATCAATTTGATCTGATAATTGACGAAGTACCAGACTCGCCAATGGGAAATATGTTTTGTCTCTTGCTGGCAGACAAAGATAAACGATTACTTTCTTTCCTTCTTCTATCAGCTTTTCAATGTCAAAATCACTAGCATTCGTCATTTGGTTAATCGCAGGAATTGTCAACAATTTCAATGTCATAATTGCTGATACATAAAAAGAAGATCTTGTTCGCATAGCTGCAACCTTTGTCGCTGCTAACAAGATCTTTGCTGGATGATCCTCTGGAAGAGAATCGATATAAAATTGTAAAGGCAGGGCTCCTCGATATTCTGAACACATTTCAGTGATAAAATAAAACACGTTGGTCAAGTTTTGATATTCTGGATGATCCTGATTATCATAGCAAACAGCCATAATTGATGCCGCTAACGTCGCTGCTTCTCCATCATTCCAAAGCTTATCACCATGCTCTGGTGGTTCTCCTACTAGCTGACTTACCAGACTCCATGTTTCTTCAATTGCTCGAGATATATCTTTCCTTCGGAGTGTCTGAACTATTGGTTCAAGAAAATTTTTTCGGTCTGACTCATAAGGATTTATAAAATTAATACAAATCGTTTCATATCCGCACCTTTTGGCTGTATCTTCCGTATAATCTCTTATTTCTCCCTTCAAATCTGGTATAAAAACATTCTCTCCAGCAAGTATCAGCATAGTTATCGTTTCTATAACCACATTTCTTGTCTTACCACTTCGTGTTGCTCCAATAATAAGTGCATGTAAATCTTTTGTAATCAGATATATTTTTTCTTTTATTTTCCTTGAGAAAAAGGATTTTTTGATATCTTCTTTTCCAATTACTAATCCACCTGCAGGGATATGTTCTTTTCCTTCCATTAGTTTTTTTGAATCAATAATAACTGAATCAAATACCTGATCAAATTTCTCATTTGGCAACCATTTTGCTGTACCATGTTGTCCCTGTCCCACAGGCACTGGTGTATGAATTTCAGGTGTAATCTCTATCATATCAACCTTAAAAGATGATTTGCCACCAACAAATAATGTTATAATTCCCAATAATAAAATAACAAAAAAGAAGATCGTAAACATTCTTATCTGTTCATTATTTGAAATACATTGCTTCATAGCGACTGGATCAGTCACAAATTTTATCTGCTCTGGATTTTTTAATGTACTATCTAAAAAAATTGCTGTAAATGCACTTGCATAAAGCATTACAAAAGATAATCCTATAATTCCAACAATCCTGACTGCACGTCTTTTAAAGAACATCACAATCGGATTACTTTCTTTTTTTACCACTTAAACACCTTCTCTCTATCTTTCCCAATCCATTCCATGTCCTTTCGCCTGTTCTCTCTTCCACTCATCAATCGATCTTACAGAGTGTTCATGTAAGTTCGTCTGATGTGGATATGCATTATCCTCATCCCCTTCTATTATTGAAAATAATAAAAACAGCTTATCTAATTTCTGTAGTTCTACAACATTTTTAGCATCATATTTTCCTGAACGAATTCTATTAAGTCTTTCTTCATTCCTTTTAAATTTTTCTTCTAATCCCTCTTTCGTATATTCTTCATTTGGATAAAATGATCGATTACGCACTGGTTTATGTCCATCTTTCCAAAAAGTTATATATTTGTGATCATCATTCCATTGAACATGATAATCATTCTGTTCCATCAACTGAATAAATTCTTCTTTTGATGTGGCAGTATTAGCTACATCTCTTACAATAAAAAATGTTTCTGTTCGATAACTTAATGACTCAGATTTTTCATCTGGTTCTTTATTTTTATGTCTTTTATAGTTTTCTCTAAATCTTTCACGCATTGCCTCCTTTGTATAATTTCCTGGATTTTCAAAGATTCGGTTTCTCATTTTTTTGCCATCGGGATTTGTAAACAATACATATTTATATTCATTCTTCCATCGTACCTGATAACCTTGCTTATTCATTAGCCAAAAAAATTCCGTATGATTCTCAGCAACCTCTAATGCTGCATCTACTGCCATTTGTGTTTCTTTCTTCCAACTAGTTCCATTTCTCTCTGCATCCCTTTGGGCTGGAGATTTACTTTTGGCAACTTCTTTTTCTGGAAGGATTGATAAGCCATGTTTTTTGCATAATCGATCGGAAACTCTCCGTAAAATTTTCAAGTCTGCTAACTGCCATTTATGGCCATCTTCCACATTTACTGTATTCAGTATAAAGTGCGTATGAATATGATCCTTATCTGTATGAACAGCATAAGAAATCTGAAACCCTTGAAAATTTTTTTGCTTTACAAATTCATCTGCAATCTGCTTTGCCAGTTCTGGGGTAACTTCTCCAGGTTTAAACGATTGTATGTAGTGCATACACATTCGTTTTCCTTCCTGATCCTTCCCCCATAATTGTTTTGTCAGCATAAATTCATCATATGCATTTTCCGGATTCATCAGAAGGGTTCCACCCTGTAATTCTGATCTGGTTTTTTCAGGATCATGAACATAGTCAAGAATATATTTCATTTTACTCTTGGTATCATATTTCATATACTTTCCACTCTTATCCTGGGCCTGAATCACAGTCGCCATGATTTATCACCTCACTTATTTCACTTAGTTTTGAATAAGTCATTTGCAGCATTTCAAAACATTCGGTAAGATCAACACTGGTAATTCTTCCTTCATGGGCCAACATAACCAATTGGTTCAGATTATTTCCTACCCTTGCTACCTGTAGATGTAAATCTTGAATACCAGAAACGACAATAATAGGATGATCTGAAATCGCCTTTCTAACATAATCCGAAAAATTCATCCCTGTATCTTTCAAAGAATCCAGTAATTTCTGTTCCTCTTCTTTGCTTATCCGGATTGTTTTTCTTCTGTCCTTCATCCTTTTCTACCTGCCAACTGTTCATTAAAATCTTTATAGCCATCAAACGGCGATTCATCCCAAATATCGTATGACTTCCCATAGAAGTCTTTTAATTTTTCTGTCTGATTTCTTCCCCATTCATCGTTGTCTAAGTGTAAAAATATTCTCTGAATGTCATAATGTTTTACATATTCTTGCAGTGACGTATCCGCAAGACAACAAAGTGCTACATGATGATCTTTGATTGCATCTGGATATAATGTTAAATAACTCATCATGTCAATCGGACTTTCATACACATGTAACATCTTGTTTTCACCAGATCGATGAAATGCAAATCTTTTATCACTTCCTCGTGTTTCTCCTTTAAATGCTTTACTTGTCATGGTTCCCCTGATTGCCGCATGTCTTGGATTTCCATCATAATCGTATCCAACAAATACGCAACTATGGTATTTATTTTCATATAGCATTTTTTCTTTTATGAACTGATCAACTACCCATCGATCAATCTTTCTTGTTTTAATAAGATATGCATAAATATGTCGAAAGCTATCTGATCGCTCTGGTAAAGAAAATTCTATTTCTTTTTCTTCTACAGGTTCTCTTTTATATGTATCCAATCCTTTGATACCTAAAAGATATGACACTGATTCAATGAATGTACACTGATGAATAAACATCACTAACTGAATTGGCCCACCACCACAATTATTCTCTCTGCTCATATCTGCAGAAAAACAGTGAAATGCATTCTTCATAGGTGTAATATACAAACCACCATATCCAGGTACTTTATATGTATTTTTTCTTTTTTCTAATTTCAAATTTAATTCTCTGGCAACTCCAAGAATGTCTCTTTGATCAGCTTCTGCAATCTGTTCCCTAGAAAATCTTTGTCTTCTCATATATATGCTCTCCTTCCTTTAAATTTTAGAAATCAAAAAAGCACAGAATTATTTCTGCACTTTTCTAATTTCTAAAATACTCCTATATATAATTCTCCACAAACTCTTCATATGTCATAATGCGTTTACCGCAATCAATGCACTCCACGTATTTAGTGTGTTCGTAAGGACCTGTTATTTCTTTTCCATCAATCGACCCATCGAATTTATAGTAATCTATTCCAGATACTTTAAATTCATTGCATACTCCACCAGCACTTCCACAATATGGACATTTAATCAATTTTTTCTTCATAATTTCTTACCTCCAGTACCCAGCAATACTATTTACTTGATGCCAAACAGCTTTTCTATTATTCTTTTGTGCTGTTCCCCGTTTTCGTTGTCGTTTTTCATTTTCCAATTCTTCCATTGCTTCATAATAATATCTATCTTCCCAGTATCCGATAGCTGTTTCTGTTACTTTTGCCTTCTTAGCTGCTTCTTTTGTTGTTAATTTGCACCGGATCATGTTCTTTATCGTCTTCTTTTTAAATTCTTATGTAAACTGTCTTTTCGGCATGTTGCTCCTTTCTGCCCGACCGAAGCCGGGCATTCCTTGCATTAGTTTTCATACATTTCTTATGAGCTATATTGTAACTGGATCTTTATTTAATTGTTTCGTGTGGTATATAAATATCCAGTGCCAAGCCTAACGGCTTGGATCTCTGCCTGTGACACAAGATGTAAATGGATTGGTAGAACAATGTATCCTTTATTTCTTCAGTTTTCTTCTTTTTAGATAAATCACAACTCCTGCGACAGCCCCAAGTGCAATACCTGCAACATAAGGAATTGCATTAAAGTCATCTCCTGTTTTTACAGTTGTCGTCTGACTCCCACTTCCATTAGTACTTGTTGGTGTTTTTTCTGTCTTTGGTACTTTTACAGATACTTCTGCCTGTCCTGGATGAATTCCTGAACCATTAACAGTCGCTTTGTTCACCAATGTTTTGCCTAATGCACTCTTTAATACTTTTGCCTGATAATTCACCTCAACTTTCTCACCATATTTTAATTCCGGAATTTTAACTTCTAACTTGTTTCCATCTGTATTGATCGTGTAATCAGTTATCCCATTCACTTTTACACTTTCACTTTGAAGGGCAAGACCTTCCGGAATCGTATCATTAATTACGACATCCTTTGATACAGAATTTTCTTTCTTTAAAGATACAGACACGTTGTATTTTACCATGTCCCCTACTTTGTATTCTTTCTTATCTGCATCTTTCGTCATCGTAACGTCTTGATCTACCACTGTAACAGAATTATTATCATCTTTTGGATCTGCGTTATCTGCCTGTGTAGTTGCTGTATTTTTATATGTTCCTTCTTTCGTGTACGTTACATTATAGGATACCAACAGTTCATCCTTACTACTTAGATCTTTTCCTGTTTCAATTGTAAAGTTATTCTGATTTGTCACGATCTTGCAATCTTTTGTGATGTCTGTACCATTTAAAGATACTTTCATACTTTCTGCATCGATCGTAATTCCATCTTCTTGTACAAATTGATCCTTTACTGTTACGTTTTTGGCTGTTGCATCTGCTTTTGTCTGTTTCACAGTCAATGTATAAATCCCTGTATTCCCAACGGCATATTCTGTCTTATCTGATGTCTTATTGATTGACAATTCCGGAGTTGCATTCGTTACCTCAACGACATTATTGGAACGATCTTCATTGGTATTATCGGATGTACTGATCGCTGTATTTGTGTATTCTCCAGCTTTAGAAAAGGATACGTTATATGTTACCTCGATCTTGTCTTCATCCGTAATATTCTTACCCGTTTCAATCCTGAACTTGTTTCCATCCACCTTGATCTTACAGTCTTTTGTAATATCACCTTTATTCAGTTTTACAGCAATGCTGTCTGCATCATAAGCCATTCCTTCTGTCTGAACAAATTCATCTGTGATCACTACATTTTTGGCCGTTAAGTTTTCTTTTGTCTGTTTTACGACTAATGTATACTTACCTGTTTCGCCTACTTTGTAAGTCTGCTTGTCGGATTTCTTTGTGATCTCAAGAGCAGGGGCTTTTAATTTGACATCTTCATTGTCTTCTCCGCCACCGGATGGAATGAGTGGATCATCTTTGATCACATCTCCGTTTGTATTCGGTGTACTTGGTGCTGAGAATACGTTCTCAAGATCAGACTCTAGTGCTGCCTCTTCTGTAATCGTTGCATCATAAGTTACCACAATCTTATCTGTCCAGTGATTCATATCCTTGTAAGGTGAGATACCGATACATGGAATGTCACTGTTCTTTAAGTTAAATGGCGTTTTCACCGTGAATCCTGTTCCATCGTCTTCGTATGTTACGTCAAGATCAGATGTTACATTCTTGTTACCAACCAGAACTGCAACAGATCCTTCTTTGATCTCTAAGCCTTTCGTTTTGACAAGGTCTTTTAAGACGATATCCCGCATGAATGTTCCAGGGTTTCTGTTTGTGATCGTTACTTTATACCCAACGGTATCTCCAACCTTATATTTTGTCTGAGGAGCTTTCTTTACAACGTCTACTTTTGGAGAGTTGATATATACATGTGCATCATCCTTCATCTCTGGGATACCGGCAGCAACTGTTGTTGCTGTGTTATCAACGCATGTTCCATTTCCTGCAGTAAGAGCTTTTGCATCATATTCAACTGTGATTGTCTTTCCATATGGAAGTGCATAATCACCTTTAGACTTCAATATCCAGCCATTTCCAGACTGTTCAATCGTGTAATCTTTCTCATCAATTCCACTAACTTTCACACTTGAAAAATCAAATGCCATACTATCTGGTAAACTTGTATCTTTAATTATAAAATACGCTGTATCTGCCTTTTCATTTGTATTTGACACTTTTACCATGTAATGAACTACATCGTTTACCTGATGCTCATAACGATTGACACTTTTCTTAATTGCCAATCCTGGTTCATTTTTTTCATTTGTAGAAAGCTGAACTTCTGTTTCTGGCTTATTTGTTATAACATTCTGTCCATTTACCTCAACATATGCCGTATTATATTCTTTTACAATTTTTTGATCTTCAGTGTAATGTCCATGTTCTTTCCAACGATCTCTCAAACTTTTTAATTGCTCTTCTGTCGCATTCTCAGGAACATCCATCTTCACATTGATCTCCATTGTATAAGAATTGTTTTTGTAAAATTCATCATTTGATCCTGGATTTTTTAAAGTTGCTTTTACTTCGTTTCCTACCGTTGATACATCAAACCAACTTGTTACATCTTTTCCATTATCAGCTTTTACTTTTACTGAATTAATCTTCATACATTGCTCAATGCTATCTTTGAACGCAAAACTTGCATACTTTTCATCTGCATTTTTTACGATCTTCTGTGTAATTGAATATGTCCAGTCATCGGCTAATGAACGAACTGTATTTTTCTTTACATTCGTTTCATCAGAATCACTAACCGTTTTTTCTGGGCCTTCTACTTTCGTTGTTACCTGATTTGTATCCTTGACATCCCCATCAACATTTGTCTTTGCCTTGTTTGTCTCAGCTACAATATTGTCTGTTTCGTTATAATGCCCATGCTGTTTCCACTGTTCTCTCAATGCAGTCATTTGTTCTTCTGTTGCATTTTCTGGAATATTTAATGATACATTGATCTTTAATGTGTAGATCCCATATTTATAGAAACTGTCATTTCCTTTTGGATCTTTCAATGTTGCTGTTACTTTATTGCCATCTGTTTTAATATCGAACCAGCTGGTTGCATCTTTTGTGGATTCCATCTTGCTTGCAACTACCTTTACGGAGTTGATCTTCATGCAGGATTCGATCTGATCTTCAAATGCAAACTTGGAATAACGATGTGCCTCTGGGATTCCTGCTGGGATTACCTGTTCCACGTTATATGTCCAGTCCTGTCCGAAGTGCTCCACTGTATTACTTGTTACCTGTGTTTCATTATTGTCTGTCACAGTCTTTGTTGGAGGCACGGTTTTAAATCTGGTCATGTTCTGGCCAGAACCTACAAACTGATCTCGTCTTGTCGGTTCTGCAAGATTACGTCCAAAGGTATATTCAAACGAATCTCCCTGGAAGGTAAACGCAGCACATGTAAAGTCCTGACTATCATAATCATCGTCATAGTCTGCATAATAGATATATGTTCCATTATCTTCTTTATAGCTTAATTTCGTATTGGAAGATACGTACTGACCATCTACTTTGTTTGCTTTTACTCCGATATACTGTTTTGAGTCAATATCCTTTAATGTTACGTTGGATTTGAGTGAAACTTTTGTATTTGTACCTGCTTTATAGAATGTACTTGTTGTCTTAACTTCTTTCAGCCCTACGTAAACTGTATTTGTTAAGTTTTCACCTAAAGCAATATATCCATCCTGTCCTTTGTATTTTTCAATACCTGTCACAGTTCGTACCATATCGACTTTTACCCAGTGACCATTGCTTCCATCGTCATTACATTGATAGATCTGCATGTTTGAAACTTTAACTTTGATCTTATCTACTGAATTTTCAGATGTTTTGAACCAAAGATACTCTTTCTGGAAATCCTGAATATTCAGATCTAATCCATTATAGCTTGTTGGATATTTGCAGCTTTTTCCTTCTTCTACGGTAAACTTGGAATTCTTCGTCTTATACAGACGGAATCCGTAAGATGCCTCGACTATTATTGCTTTGCTGTCATCAAAAGAAGAGTATTTTTTGTCTTTGTCGTTTTTCCAACTACTTCCAACAATTGCTTTTGCTCCATCTACTGCTATTTGAGCAAAGACATCTGTATTTGGTATCATTAGAATTGCCATTGCAACTGCTGCAATCTGATGACAGATTTTCTTAAATCTTTTTTTCTTCATAAACTTGTCTCCTTTTTCATGAAAAATTTACAAATAAAAACACCATCAGCTTCATGGTGTTCTTGATGCTCCTTCAGGAGGTCCTCTATATTTACTTTTGTATTTCATTCTCTCCTCATTTTTCTAAATAAAAAAGAGCCATGAAAAAATCACCGCTCTTAATGTAATGATATTAAACGAATCATATAATGGAAATCATATGATACTGCTATAAGTTTACCATTTTTATACGCTTTAACTTTTAAATATAAATCTCCCCTTCTTCCATTTTTATTAAAATCACCGCAATAAAAAACCACTTTTTGTCCAGGTTTTAATTGCTCTGAATCAAATGTTGGCTCTTCTAATTGAGTCATGGGTTTTTCAGATGCACCTGCAACTGTATAATATAATGTAGCTCCATTTAGTGGTTTCAGTGTTACAAACTCACCGTTTGTATCAACATAGATATAATCATCCACATATCCAACTCTGGCTGATCCTTTACAGCTTCCATAGTTCACTGAATAATAATATTTTCCCTTTCCGATTCCAAGATCAGCTTTGTGAATTTCTTTCCCAATTGCAAGATCTTTTTTTACTTGCTCAAGATCTATTGCATCTTCCTTGCCAGGATATTTACTCTCCGTATTCTTCACAGTTGTCTTCGCTGTTTTCTTCTTCACAATGATCGTCTTTTTCGCATACAATTTCCATTTCTTGTTTTTCTTTCTGTAAGCTTTAACGGTCAGTTTCTTACCGACTTTCTGCTTTGGAATAGGAATCGTAAAGTTTCCTTTAGAAGATGCTTTTTTCTTATAAATCTTCTTTCCAATTTTTACCTTAACTAGGTATTTTTTCTTTGTTTTTCCTTTAATCTTTTTTGTTGTAGTATATACTTTGTTAACTTTTAGTTTTTTATTCGCCGCATGCACGTTCATCATTGAAAATAACATCATTGAAAATAACATCATTGTAACTACTACAACTGATTTTTTTACTCTTCTCATACATACCCTCCTCTAAAGATTTATTTAAATTGCCCAAACTTTCATTTTTCTACTAAATCTTTCCTATTATAAATGCTATAATCGTCCAGATAAATGTCATTTTGACAATGTCATAATGATTCTCTTCTGATTCCGTTGTAATCCAATGATACAACATTCTCTCCTCATTCTTAATAATAAAAACCAGGAATCATATGAATCATATAATGTGATTCATATGATATCGCAATTAATTTTCCATTCTTGTAGGCATGTACTTTTAAATACAATCCGCCTCTGTTTGCATTCTTATTAAAATCATAACAACTAAAAACTACTTTTTGTCTTGGCTCTAAATGTTCTGAATTAAATGTTGGTTCTTCTAGCTGAGTCATAGACTTTTCAGATGCACCTGCAACTGTATAATATAATTTAGCTCCATTAATCGCCTTCATTGTCACATACTCACCATCTGTATCAATATCAATATAATCATTTACATATCCAATAAGTGCATCACCTTTTAGTCCACCAAAGTTCATTAAATAATAATAATGTCCTTTCCCTAATGCAGTTTCTCCTTTAGATATCTCCTTTCCAGTTGCAAGATCTTTTTTTACTTGCTCAAGATCTATTGCATCTTCCTTGCCAGGATATTTACTCTCCGTATTCTTCACAGTTGTCTTCGCTGTTTTCTTCTTCACAATGATCGTCTTTTTCGCATACAATTTCCATTTCTTGTTTTTCTTTCTGTAAGCTTTAACGGTCAGTTTCTTACCGACTTTCTGCTTTGGAATAGGAATCGTAAAGTTTCCTTTAGAAGATGCTTTTTTCTTATAAATCTTCTTTCCAATTTTTACTTTAACCAAGTATTTTTTCTTTGTTTTTCCTTTAATTTTCTTTGTTGTCGTATATACTTTATTAACTTTCAGCTTCTTATTCGCTGCATGTACGTTTGTCATTGAAAATAAGATAATTGAAAAAAACATCATTGTAACTATTACTACTGATTTTTTTACTCTTCTCATACTTACCCTCCTCTAAATATTCATTACAAGTGCTCCTACTCCAATTACAATAGCAAGTGTCGTTAATACTGGATTAGAATATATAATCAATAAAACAATCAACAAGATCATGTAGATAACAACAGATATAATCACTTGTCCTACTCCAATAATATCTATATCTCTAAAACTACTTATCGCAGAATAAATTAATAGAATTATAAAAAATAAACCCAACGCAAAATATATCAAAAAATCTTGATCTTTCACTGTCTCAAGTGCAGCATATATTTTATTAGAATATCGGTTTTGAATTCGATAAATCTTTATATTGTAAAAATGTAATGCTATTACATATATTGTTGTTATAATATAAATTATTATATTTTTGACATAAATTATCCTCTGTTGATTCATCATTTTTACCAAATCTTTCCTATTATAAATGCTATAATCGTCCAAATAAATGTCATTTTGACAATGTCATAATGATTCTCTTCTGATCCTGTTGTAATCCAATAATACAACTTTTGCGTAATTTCTAAAATATTTTTTACATAAATACACATTGATAACACTATCATAATAATATAGGTTTCAAATATTTCACCTCTTGCAATAACAGATATAATTGCTGCTATATCAATAACTATTGCAAAAAGTAATAATGTAACATTAATTGCAGATCTACTATCCCATCTAACAAGCGATGGTGCAGCAAATAATGTAAAAATACTAAATGTTGCTATTCCAACTTCTATAAATTCCGTATGAAATTCATGATAATTTTCACTTACTGCCACTAAGTTTATTTTTTCTGCCAACGGTACTAAGTTCCATCGACTCCACTCAATAAATAAGAGACTTAAAAGTCCAGCTATTCCAATTATCATAAACCATTTACCAACTTTATGCATTATCATTTCTCGATTTTGCATCTCCATCACCTCTTAAATATTATATCATATATTTTTTAATATGCATAGATTTATCTTTGAATAGCACATCATCATCTTCTTTTCTGTTTTATAACATCAAGAATGTTATCTATTGTACTTTCTTCATATCCTGCCAACCACAACCATGTTTTTTTCTGTTTTTCTGACATATCAATATCTCCTATCACTTCATTCATCTTATCAAGATTTCTTTGGATCATTTTTTTTAATCCTGATGATCCTTCAATTTCTTCTCGTACAGTATTTGTATAATCTGAAATTTTCAACATATCTTTCACCTCGCTTTTATGTTCATTCTCTTTGTAATCAGTTTTCATAATAAATCCTACGATTTTGGGAACAAAAGAAAATAGAATGGACTTTCCAACAACTAGGCATCCTATAAATAACAGTACTGGTTGAAAGCTAACCACCAGATTCTTTATCATTATTCTGTCATAAATACAGTATAACAATTTCAACAGGATGTATATTATAGGTCCATCAATACAAATTATTATCCATTTCGACAAAAATTCTTCTAAAAACTTATCTTCTTTTTTATCCATAAACTTATCTTCTTTTTTATCCATATTAATTTATCCTCGTAATATTTTCTAAATAGGTAGGAACTGCAAAATAAGTTCTTTCTTTATGTAACTGCATTGCATCCATTCCAAAACTATATGTTTCGCTTACCTGAACAATTTTTTCATCATTCAATTGATTGCCAAGTTCCTTTAAGTGATCATTTATTTTACTTTTATGATCCTGAATCCCCTGACTCTTAATTCCTATTAATAATTCGTCCATTGGAATTTCTTTTTCGAAGTCTGTCAGATCAATCTGCAAATTCAAATAAAATTTACGAATAATCTCTTCTTTATTTTTCTTCTGATCATCACTTTGTTTTATTACTTTGTTATGAACTTTATTCTTCCTTTTCTGCTTTTTATTGTTATTACCGTCTGTTTTATTGCTCCAAATTTCCCAAAAAGGTCCACCTGCATCTGCTATTTTAGAATTCTGTATAATAAAAGCAAGATCATATATTTTTTGTGATCTTACCCTACTTCCAACATCTGCCACTTCAACCATACCTTTTTTATTTATTGTTAATAATGATATAAAATGGCCACCATTTGTAAAATATCCTGGTCCCATCAATCCCACAACCATATGCCCGGATCTTAAAGCTCTTTCAATCTCCTTTTCATTTTTATAGAGTCCTCTGCATTGCAAATTCCAGTGACTTGCCATCGCAGGGATCGCACTATGCAGTGAACCGGAAGAAGAATAATATCCTTCTTTTTTAGCCCATCCTGCAACAGTCACTGGACTTACAAACTTATGCGTTAAATTAGAAATACAGACTGCAACCGCTGTCGGTCCACAGCCTGCTGATCGTAATGACAAATTATTGTTATTCCAAATAGAATCTGTTTGATTAAAATATATATAATCTCCTATATATTCTTTTTGATTTTTTTGTTTTTTTATGATTTCATTTTTGGAACCAACGTTTTTTTCAGCAATCTTTTTTTTCTTATAATATCTTTCTTTTGATTTTGGCCTTTTCCTTCTGCTTGAAGTTTCATCTTTTTTATGTTTCTTTGAAATTGTTACCTTATTTTCTACCTTCGTTGTGTTATTTTTTAATTCTGATTGATTCTGTTCTGTTGTTACTTCTTCTGTTGTTGATATTATAGCTGTTTCTGTTGTTGCTTCTGTCACAACATTCTCTTCTGCAGCAATTATGTCTACATCACAAAAAGCCATCATTCCGGCAAAAAACGTAGCCATTGCTATTGTCATTACTCTTCTTCTCATTTTATCCCTCAGTTCAATTCTGATAATACATTTCCAATGCTTTCTCAATAATCTTATCTATTTCATCTTGTTTCTGTCCTGGTTTAAAATATTTGTTTAATATCTTTTTACTTACTTTAATTGAAGTTTTTTTCGGCTTTACCTTTACTTCTTCAGAAATTTTTCCATTTAAGATTTCAAACAATGTTTTATCATTTAGATGTTGTCTTTCTGACACCGTCTTGATTTTTTCAGACATTTTCTTATCAATTTTTACATCATTTTCTTTTATATAATCTGCAATTAGATCCTGATAAATAGTAGAAATAAATGAAAGATCCACGGCTACCTTTACTCCAATCTTCCCATTATCTAATGCCTCTTTTAATTTATCAGTTAATTGATAAATTCTTAAATATCGCTGAATAGAACTTCGACTTAAGTTAAATTCTTCATCTACACTCTTGGTAAGATCATCTGGATTTAAATCTGTCCTTCTTCCCTGTCGTTTTAAAACCTCATTCCTCCGATAGATCAATTCAGCTTTTTCAGATTGTTTCATTTTTTCGAATCCATGCTGCAAATTTGAATCCATAAATAACAACTCTGCTGTATCATCATCCAAATCATCATTGATCAAGCATGGTACTGTATTCAATCCTGCCAGTAATGCCGCATCTCTTCGATGGTGTCCCAGGATAATTTCATATTCATCATTTTCTTCAAGTGGACGAACAACTAAAGGCTGAATGATCCCATTTATTTTTACAGATTCTACAAGATCTTCTAAATCCTGTTTCGAATATCTGTTTTCTCCTAAATTTCCTTTATGATAATCTTTGAGGTGACTGATTTTTAATTCAGTCACCTTATCTTTTGTATCTTCATTAAAATCTTGCGGTAATCCAAACATTTCTCCTAATGGTTTTAATCTTTCTGTCATTTCTGTCATTTTGCTAATACCTCCTGAGCCAATTTCTTATATGCAATAGCTGCATCTGAATTTTTTTCAAACCCTGCAACCAACTCATGCTTACTGAGCGATTTTCCCACTGCAATTCTTTCTGGAATCTGACTTTCAAAGATATTCAAGCTTTCATAAGCATCTCGAACCATTTGAATGATCTTTCTTGACAAATTATTTCTTTTATCAACTCTGGTAATCAAGATTCCATCAATTTTTAATCCTGGATTTAACTTTCGTTTTGTCATGGCAACAGATCTTAATAATAATTCCATACCTTTTGCAGATAGATATTCAGCCTCTACCGGAATAATCACACTGTCCGCAGCTGTTAATGCATTGATTGTCAACATTCCAAGAGAAGGTCCACAATCAACCAAAATATAATCATAATATTTCTTATACTTTGCCAAGACTGTTTTTAAAATCTGTTCTCTACATGTAGCATTAATCAAAAAAAGCTCCGTGGAAGCTAACACAATACTTCCAGGAAGCAAATCCATTCCATAGATATCAATCATAATATCTTCTTTATCTAATAATTCTTTATCTTCAATCTCTAACTGCATGAGATCAGCAATGGATGAAATGTTTTCATCAAACTGCCCTAATGCGATAGTAAGTGAAGATTGTGGATCAAAATCGACCAATAGCACTTTTTCCCCCGCCTTGGCCAACTCTGCACCTAGATTTAATGTTGTTGTTGTCTTTGCTACTCCACCTTTCTGATTAACAATTGCAATTACTTTTTCTTTCATAGTGTTTCTCCTTTTTTATATTTATTTAATTTATAATTACTAACATATTTTATAAAAATCAGGGAATCCAATGGTTGGGGAGTATACTTACAATTTGTAAGTAAAAATAAATACAAATAATAAACTAAATAAATATAAATATTGGATTCCCTAATTATAAGGGGATGCCCGTATAAGGCCGATAGCTCAGCCATCTTAGATATAAAAAAAGCACATATCTTGTATGTACTTTTTTTATATCTAAAATTTTATAATTGTGATGTGCTTTAAATGTGCCATATCGAAACTGATATACCTATATCGGTTAGCACCCCACAAACATTTTTATATGGCATCGCAAATCGCTGCGACAAATACCGCATCGAAGCTCCTAATTCCCCATCTGGACCACCATACTGCGTAATGATCAATTGTGCCATCTTGGGATCTGTTCGTTTGATATTTACCGGAAACTCCAATCGTTTTTCATAATTCCACATATCAACAACCTCCCCTCTTCATCCATGGCCAAGAATCCGTTGCCCATGTAAAATGATCATCTATATCTGCACTATCAATCGTCAATGGTTCAAAATTTCTCGCATATTCTTTTAATGCCTGCTTTCTTGCCTTCTGATATTGATTAAAATGGTCCATTGCTTTTTTGTCATTTGGGTGTGTATCGAGATACAGATTCGTATCAATCAATGCAAAGCTGACTACATCAATATAATTTAACAACTTTTTCTTATCATACTGATTCATTACCGGCACGCCCCTTTCCCATAAAATGGTTTATTCAACTCTGGAAAGATCGTTCCACATTGTAATCCTTCTTCCGGACTATAAATCCTGCTCCAATGCTGCCATGGAACATACTGCATAGCAACCGGCATAGAATCCACTCCACCATGCCGATGACCATGCTCACACATTCCTGATGATCGATCACAATAACATTGATTCATCTCTATTTTCCTTTTCTTCTTTTATACTATCATGGTATGTATACAAAAAAGAAAAGTGCTTTGAAATTTTAAGTTGTATAATGGAAATGTATCGAGTATTCATAAAAACACAAAGAAAGATAGAGGTACGAAAAACGAATTCCATTGACGGATTTTTTGCAAAACGCTGA
>ERZ857965.357-NODE-357-length-68577-cov-4.991886_pt1 | contig 68577 bp, 8 predicted proteins | sample MGYA00519758_ERZ857965 | MGnify/ENA primary metagenome ERZ857965 (study PRJEB31778, sample SAMEA3449381) | human gut metagenome | biome: human gut; feature: human-associated habitat; material: faeces | place: United Kingdom | collected 2010/2012 ... | reverse complement strand
GCTAACTGTTAGCATACTAATAATAGAGGTGCTTTATGGATAAAAGTTTTCATTATATGATAATGGTAAACCAATCATTATTTCAAAAAAAAGTATTGGATGCTCTATCCCCCTATAAACTCACAGCAGGTCAGCCGAAAGTGCTTGACTATTTAGGCAAGCATAACGGTTGCATACAAAAATCAATCGCCACAGGGTGTCAAATCGAGCCGGCAACGCTTACCGGCATACTGTCACGCATGGAAGAAAAAAAGCTTATTATACGTCAAACAAAGGACGGAAACAAGCGTTCTTTATATGTGTATTTGACCGATGAGGGCAAACGACTTCAAGAAATAGTGAATAATACTTTTGAAAAAGTCGAAAATGAGATTTTGGGCGGAATTTCAGAAAGTGAAAAAGAGCAGTTTATCAATACATTTTTTAAAATATGCAATAATATGACAAATACGGAGGAATTACAGTGACAGACAAAACAGAATTAATTAAACGATACATATTTTTACTTGCGGGACTTTTCGTCAACGGACTCGGCGTAAGTTTTATCACAAAAGCCGGACTCGGTACTTCACCGATTACAAGTATCCCCTACACTCTAAGTCTTGGTTTTACGCCGACAGTCGGAATGTTTACGTTGGTTTTTAATATTTTTCTTGTAATTCTTCAAGTAATTCTTTTAAGACGTAATTTTCAACTTCAAAGCTTGTTGCAGCTGCCGATTATCGCATTGTTTTCATTCTTCATTGACTTAACAATGTCATTGCTCGGATTTATGCAGCCCGAAACATATGCTATGAAAGTTGTATCACTTATAGTAGGCTGTTTAATTCTCGGTTTCGGTGTGTTTATGGAAATGGTCGCAAACGTTGCAATGTTACCGGGTGAGGCAACCGTCAGAGCGGTTTCCGATGTGTTCAGTACCGATTTCGGTAAAACCAAAATCGCATTCGATTCGTCTATGACAGTAATTGCGGCAATTTTATCGTTTATAATGTTCAAACACCTTGACGGCGTCCGAGAAGGAACTATCGTTGCCGCTATTCTTGTAGGCTTTATCGCAAGACTTTTCAAAAAATATATCGGCGGAATAGAAAAAATACTTATTTCTTGATTTTAGTCTTGACATTAGAAGATATTTATGGTATTATAATTGGGTAATTTGCCGATGTGGTGGAATTGGCAGACGCGCGGGACTCAAAATCCCGTGATGGCAACATCGTGTGGGTTCGACCCCCACCATCGGCACCACAAACCTTGTAAGCAGTAATGTTTACAAGGTTTTTCTTTTATTCCGACAGAATGTTTTCAAACAAAATTCGCCTGCAAAATTGTATAGGCTGCTACATACTATATCAGACGTTAAATCCCTAATCAAAATCACCGTGTCAATAACCCCACTCACATATTCATCTTTATTTTGAATACCCCAAAACAAAAAAGAAGAACCAAACTAATGGTTCTTCTTTTAAATTGTCATTCTTTTTTAATACTCGCAAGCCGCAAGAAGTATATCGTTATATGCCCAATGTGTTTCAGAAACATCACTGAACGGACAAGTTAATTTTTCAAGAATTTCAGTAGTCATTTTTCTATCAGTAATTCTGTTGATAATCGCGACTGCTTCACTTCTCGTAAGCTTATTATCAGGCAAGAATTCATCATTCTCATAACCCGTAACAATTCCCTTTTCTGCCAAGGCATTTATATACTTTTTGCACCAATCAAATCTTGCAATATCGGTAAATTTATCTTCGCCGTCCAACGGTTCAATATTAATATATCTTGCGATTATAGACGCAAATTCTGCTCTTGAAATCATATCTTCCGGACGGCATAAGCCATTTTCATCACCCGAAATATAATTCTTTTCTACTGCGAAATTGATATAATTCTGATACCATGTACCATCGTGTACATCGCTGAACTTATTAGCATATGTTTTATTTACATCAAAGTCACCGTCAAGCACCGTCAATATCTTCGCCACTTCCGCACGAGTAATTGTATTATCCGGTCTGAATTGTACCACGCCGTTTTCTTCATAACCGCTTATATACGGTTCATGCTTGGTTATCGGCATTTCCGTTGGATTTGGTGTTTGATTTCCGTCATTCGGTTTAGGCGAATTCGTCGGTTCAACTGTCGTTATCGGCGTTTCGGTCGGAGTCGGTGTAGGAGTAGCTGATGATCCTTTATTTCCGCCGCTTGATCTCTTCTTTGTTATCGTTACATAATACTTATGTTCTACACCATATTTGTTTTTCACTGTGTAGACAACAGGATTTTTTTCTGAATCTGTAAAGTCCTGCGCACCTTTTGGCGAATAATCGTCACCGTGTATTTGCAAAACAGGTTCAACACTGTTAAGCTTTGCACTTGACTTCAACACCAATTTTACATTATCGTCTTCATACTCTGTTTCACCGTACTGTCCGTCAACAGTCAAGCTCTCCAAATACGGATCATCACCAACACGTTCAATATGTACCGTATAAGTTACATCTTCATCGGCTGCCGATGAAAGCGTATACTTAACAGGATTGTCCAAATTACTGAAATCCTGTGCGGTATCGGCACTCGGTGATATTTCATCAGCGTCAAACGTGATTTGCGGTGTCACAGATGATAAATCATAGATATACGGTGATGATATATATATATCCGTACCATCTATCTTCGTTTCACCCTCTTGCACATCAGGCAATGTAAATTCAGTTATCTTACGAGTCGTACGTCTTGGAACTGTGATTTTTGTTTCACTTGAATAATTTGTATCAAAACCATCTATAACAAATTCAATTCTGTATTCCTGCTCACTTTCAGTATTGTAGTTAGTAGGAATATTAAGAGTTGCTGTTGCTGATTTATCTTCAAATGAAATTGTTTTTCCTTCTATCTTTGCACCACCGCTTATAGGCACTGCATACACCTTTACATCTTCAAAGAATATACCGTTCAAGCCTACTGTTACAAGTCCGCCCTTAAACGTTACCGGTGAAGTATAACTTACCTCGTTAATAGTAGGTTTACCATCTCTTGAAATATGTACAGTGTATTCTCTGTCCACATCATCCGCCGCCGATACCTTGTATACAAGTGACTTTGTTTCGTTATCAAAGTTCTGCTCCCCTTCCGGCGCATAACTGTCACCGTCAATTCTGAGATTCGGTGTAAGCTTGCTTATGTCAGTATCATACTGTACTTTTACATAAACATCCTTATCCTGTATATCAGCACTGCCAACTTGATTTTGAACATAGAAATTAGTTATAGTCCTCGTCTTACGTCTCGGAACTGTAACAGTTTTTAGCGGAACATACGATACATTTTCAAATCCGTCAACATCAAATACCAATGTATAATTCTTTGAATTTTCAGTATCATCATTTTCAGGCATTGTTATACTTGCAGACGCACTTCTGAAACCGTCCGTTACATCGCCGACAACTGCATCATGGCATTCAATCTTGCTATTTCCGTCCTCCGATACGGCATAAACTTTCATACTTTCGTTGAAAATACCTGACATTTCAACCTTAACATCACTGCCCTTAAATGTTTCGGGAGCATTTGAAACCGATACACTTGTTATTGTCGGCATACCCGAACGCTTAACTGTTACAGTATATGTTTTTGAAACACCTCCGTCACCTGTCACGGTATATTGTACAGGATTTGTGAAATCCTGTGTTCCCTTTGGTGTGTAATCCTTACCGTCTATATCAACTTTAGGCGTCAACGCCGTTAAATCAGTCGTATAAGGCATATACAACGTGATTGTATTGTCGTCATCATTGATTTCGGCGTCCTTAGTCTGGTTGTTAATTCTAAAGCCTGTAATTCTACAGCTTTCTTTACGCGGTACTGTAACAATTCCCGACAAACCGATTTGTTGTTCTCTGCCGTTAATCGTTATTTTAAAGTCATATTTCTTATCCTCACTTGTATCATTTTGAGGTAATGTAACTTTACCGATTGCATGACCTCCGTAGCCGTCATATTCAAGCATTACCTTTTGAGTTTCTCCGTCACCGCGAGGTACTGCAACAACCTCCATTGTATCTTTAACCTCACCATCTCTTAAATACGGTATAAACTGACCTGTTATATCAACTGTTATATCAGTATCATTAAATGTTTCAGGTTGATTTATGTTTACGTTGTTTACCTTTGCAACGCCTTCTCTCAATACATTGATTTGATATACATTTTTTGTTCCGTCCTCTGCAATGACGGTGTATTCTTTTGTACTGTTCAAATCCTGTGCGTCTGTAGGTGTATATGATACACCAGTATGACTTACTTTAGGTATTACATTGTTTAAATTCGTGTTGTACGGTACATACAAGTACAACTTATTTCCGTTTCTTGAAATTTCACTTTGGTTTTCCGAAACAACAAAATCTGTCAATTCTTTTCTGTTCGACTTTCTTTCCGGAACGGTAAGTGTTGTATTTCCAGACAAATCCTGTTTTTCACCGCAAACACTTACAGATAATTCATAAACTCTCTTTGTATCATTATCATTCTTCGGAACATTAAGCGTAGCAATGTAATTACCGGTTTCGTCAACCTGTGCGATTGCAGTTGATATACCGCTTCCTTCAGATTCGCCGCTTATAAGTTTTGCACTTACGGTAATTGTTTTTTCATGGTTTAGGGCATTTGCCGCATTATCAAGATTATCACCGTTAATCCGAACCTGTACTCTGCTTTCCGAGTTTTGTTCAGGGTCTTCAAACGTTATGCTGTTCACTTGAGGTGTTGCCTGTTTTTCAACATGAACAGTATAATCCTTAGTTGTAACCTTATCCTCCGCTGTAACCGTATAAACTACATCAGATGTAAAGTCCTGCTCTGTAGCCGGCGAATATGTCGCATACATATCTTCAAGCTCAACATTCGGCAGCAATGATGTAATATCCGCGTCAAAAGGCATTGTAATGCTTATATTTTTACCTTGTTCACCCGATATTTTTGTATCGCCTATTTGATTATTGATTGTAAAATCATTTATACCGATAAGTCCGCGTTCTTTTCTCGGAACTCGTATAGTTGAATTAATACTTGTTTGTTCGGTATCGCCGATTTTAGCTTTCAATGTATATATTTTATCCTCTGTATCGCTTGTATTTTCAGGAATATTGATTTCTGCCGTATATGTATCAACACCGTTTACAAGGTCATATGTTGCCTCGACAGGATCAAGTCCGTCATCAGAATAAATATATACCTTTCTGTTATTCTCGTTTTCCGCATTCTTTATACTGCTCAATGCACGTCCTATTATTTTTACCGTAACGGTAGAAGCCGCACTTGATGTTGGGTTTCTAAGGCTCAGAGATGTAATCACCGGAGTTGCCTCTTTATATATCTTAATCATATAATCGGCAGTCGTTGTACCGTCTTGAGCAGTTACCGTATATTTTGTTCTCGCATAGCCGTTTATATCAACAGTATATTGTATCGGTTTACCTTGGTCATTTGAAATTCTTCCGCCGATATATGTAAGTTTTGAAGGCGTATAATAATCTTGATACTCATGATCATATGGCATATAAACCGTGATTGTATGACTGTCTTCCGATTCATAAATTGTACTTTGACCAAGCTGACCGTCTATTTCAAAATTCGTTATACTGCACACACTTTTATCATAATCGACTATTAAGTTATTTTTAAGTTTTGTTTCTTTATTCTTAACATCATAATATACTTCATAGACAACAGGTTTTTCTGCACTTTGGTTTTCCGGAAGAGTTATCGACGCAACATAATTGCCGTCTGAGTCTTTAATAACGTCACTTTCCAAAACAAGAGGAATATCCTCCAGGCTCTTTACTCTTATTTTAACGTTGCCTATAATTGACACACCTTTAACAGTAAAGTCAACTTTACCGCCTTTATTGTCTTTTTGCGAGCTGTCATAAGTAACCGACTCTACATATACGGAATATAAAATTCCTTCTGCCATTGCACTGTCAACTTCTATTGTACCTGAATAATCATCTTCGCTATAGCCTACACTCATATTATATGAACCGTTAGGAACCATTAAGCACAATATATGGTCGTCGCCAATATAATAATCTGTATCTTCATATGTACAAATATTTTCTGTTCCCTTTGCACCATTCAATGTTGCTTTTACTTGATAAAGATTATCTCCGTTCGCATTTTTAACTGTTGATGTACTGTTTTCGGCAATATTAATATACGTCTTGCTGTCTGTAATAAATTCACCGTCACCACCGACTGCAGTTCCGGTAACAGCAGTAAGATTTGTCGGTACACCTGTTATTGTCAGCTTCGTATTCGCCTCGGTATTTACTGCATTTGCACCTATTCCGCCTTGAACATCAAGCAGATTGGCAAGTGGATTTGTTTCTGTTGATTTTATAGTAGGCTGTGGATTGTTTGAATATGAATTTTTTACAGAAATGGCATTACCCATCATTGATCTTAATGTACAGTTACCGTCTATTGTTATATCAACATTTCCCATAATATTTATCGGAGTAGCCGAATTAGACATTTTTATGTCAAGATTCTTCAATGTAACAGGCGGAAGTTTCGTTGCCGAATCAAGGTTAACTATATTTTCTGTTGACGTTCCCGTTATTACATATCCTAAATCGTTGGTTTTATATTGTACACCGCCATAGGTTACATAAAGATCAGTTACATAAACACTGCCATTTGAAACATCATAAACATCGGCTTGCTTTTCGGTATGTTCTGAATCCAAAGTAAGATTTACAGTATATGTCACTTCACTCTTATCGTTACCCGTTATTTTATACGTTGCTGATGTTGTATTATTAAATTTCATTGCATCTTTTTGAGTAAATGCACCGATAAATTCTATGTTAGGTGTAATATTTTTCAATATGATGTTATAAGGTACTTTTACAGAGATTACTCTGTTCTCATTATCTATAACAGTATCCCCGATTTGACCCGGAATTTTGAAAGAAGAAACACTTATCTCTGTATTGTTTGTACAATTAAATGTATTCTTTGACATCGAATCAACTTTTGAATATCTGTAATATGTTGTACCGTTTTTGTATACACGAATCCATTGATTTCCGGCATTTGCATACAAATACAACTTACCGTTTTTGTCTGTACGTGTTTTTATTTTCTTTTCTGCACCTGTATCATTATCAGAAACAAGTGAGTATTCAACATCTTGCTCATCTGTTATTCCGTCAACCGTTGTTTCTACCAAATACTGATTATACTTAGTTGCAGGAATTGTTCCGGAATTATTAAACGCATCAAATGATGGGTCATTATTTGGTGTTGTTCCGAGAGTTGCGTCTACACTTCCGCCATTAATTGTAATAGTGCCGTACGGAGTCTTATTTCCACCGTTACCGATGCCGTAACCTGAGCCGTTACCGACAGCTTTAACATAACCGCCGTTTACAATGACATTTCCGCCTCGGCCGCTTGTTCCCGATGCACTGCCTGTACCGCCTCCGATACCTGCCGCATTACTTTCAGAATCATCATCGGCATATGCGTAAACATTACCGCCGTTTATAAGTACGTTGATGCCCGAACCGTCCTTACCGCCTCCGATACCTGCACCGCCATTTCCGCCATAAGCATATACAGTACCGCTGTTTACAGTAAATTGCTTCATATCGCCTATACCGGCGCCGTTTGCAGACTTAAATGTTATAACACCGTCATTATCACCCGAATCTTCAACAATAAGTTTTGAAGTAGCCGTTATACCTCTTACCGCCGCAAGATTTACAGATTGTGACTCAATTTTATTTGTGCCTTTCAGTCTAAGGGTCAGCTCAACATAGTCACCTATCGTCAATGCATTGTTTATAGATGAACGAGATAAAATATTAATATTATCTAAAACAATGGTAGGATTTGCACCCTGTACCACTTCAATTACATTACTTGTTTGACTTGTTGATTGAACTATATATATTTCCATATTCTTTGGAATATCATAGCTTGTTGTACCAACCGTAACTGTTACTATATCGTTATTATCATTGTTTTTTGTTATTTTGATATTTCCTTTTGAAATATCAAACTGTGATTTATCATCACCTGTCAAAGAAATATCTTTTGAATTATTAAAAATATATCCATTTAAAGTTGCTGTTACCTTAACACGAATTTTATGAGTTCCCTGCTTATAATGTGCAACTATATATCCGTCCACAACTTCTGCCAAATCACTGCTTATTGCTGTTTCATTTTCGTCAGCTGTTGTTAATGTATATGTACAATTAAGAATATGAGTAGGATAAGTACAGTCACTTGATTTTTCAAAATCAGTTGTTAATTTGATTTTTGTCTGTCCGACAATTTTATTTACAGTTATTTCATCAGGTACAGATAATTTAATTGATGAATTTGCATCTGTACATGTACAGTCTGAACCCGAATATTCTGTCAGTGTTGTTTGGTTTTCTATATTGTCTGTACGATATATTTTACCGGCATATGTTACGGCATAGCCTGTTGTATCTTCTGTTACATATACATACAGCTTTGCTTCGCTGTCTGTTACTGTTTTCCATGAGCCGACAGTAACTTCTTTATTTGCCATTTCAACTGCATCCGGCATTGTCAGAACTACTTGTTTAAGTTTATTTCCATACTTATCTTGAACTTTGTCATAATCTGTGCTTCTGAACGTACCATCTACACTGCCGCCGTTTATGTATATATTATTTACACCAAATTGTTCTGTTGTGGGAGTCATTCTTCCCGGTCCTATGGAATAAGTCATCGAAGCATCGGCTGTTGCTTTAATATATCCGCCATTTACGATAATCTCCGCATTAGACTGACGCTCCACACCGCCTATGGCTGTTCCGTATCGTCCTGCACTTGCATTTATGATACCGCCGTTTATTTCTATTGTACATCCGCTGACATTACCAGATGTTCTTATACCTCCGCCTATAGCTGTACCTTTCATTCCTCCGCCAGCATTAATAGTACCGCCGTTTATTATAATCTTACCATGTATTTGATTTTTATTTGCACCGATTCCCGATGCTTGTGCAGTACCTGTTACATTAAGAATACCATCACCGTCAACAGTCAAAATCGAATAATCCGACTCTATACTATTTGCTGCCACATTAATACCTGCCTTACCGCTTTTTTTAGCAATAACGGTATTTGTGCCGTTTATGTGCAAATTAACAACTGCACCGGATTCAATTATAATAGGCGAACTTGTTGCAGACGTCATCGTTACATTTTCAACCGTCAAATCCGCCTTTACACCTGTTTTTACCGTCACAATATTTGTAACATCAACAGAACCGATATAATATGTACCGTCTGTATTAATTGTCACATCACCGTTTTGTAAATCTGAACTTAGGTCTGTTCCGTCTGTCATAGGTGCAACATCATTTTTATTTATATTTACAGTATCCGTTGAATTATCCAACGGTACGTTTGTAGCCGCTATATTTTCTTCCGTACTTTTTTCATTCGGAGATGAAGTTGCCAAAACCTCAGTCTGCTCCGAATTGATTTCTGTTTTGATTTCATCAGCCGACACCGCAAAATTCAATGTCGGTAAAAGCATTGATAAAGCCAATATTATAGAAACCGCTTTTCTTTTCATTTTAATTCCTCTTTTCATATATCTTAACAATGTATAGTTATCCTTATTATATATTTTATAATACCACAAAGCACTTGAAATTGTCAATATTATACACTGAAAACGACTGTTTTTAACACCGTTTCTCAATATTTTTAACAAAAAAGAGTTATGACAAATCAACTCCAAAATTGTTTCATCATAACTCCAATGTCAAATTATAACCAAGGATAATAAGCTTCCAATCTTACAGAGAATCTGTTTCTGATTGCATTAACATCATTATTGTCAATCCTGCCATCCTTGTTTACATCCCAAATACGCGCTTGTTTTACGCCGTTCGCATCAGCATCCTTACCAACAAGATTATTTGCATCAATACCGTTTACTGCGCCGTCACTGTTGACATCACCTATTCTTCTGTCCACAACTAACAAATATCTCTCCATAGTTGAATCGTTGATTTGATATGTAACCTTATACAAGCCTTCTACTCCGGATACGGCACTGACCGTCCCTTTTATAGTATCAGATGTCGAACCGTCATTTATATTCACGCCTGGATCAACAAATTTATCAAGACCGCTTGTTATTACAGTATATTCGTTACCGTCTGCATCAATGTTATTTATAGGATTATATGTAATATCGGCAATGCAGTCCTTCGGCAAATAGTTTTCACTGAATTTGTGATTTGCCTTTAGGTAATCCAACGCTTCTTTCTGCCATTCCGCATCATGCGTCGTATCCTTATAAATCATAGCAGCCGGTGAATTACCCAAATTAAATGTATATGTAACATTAACAGTCATTGTTGCACTGAAAGAATTGTCTAAAGTATAGTTGCTGTTTGCAAGTTCAATTACTATATCATACACACCTGCATTTGTAACACTGTTAAGTTTTGTTTCTGTATCACGTTTAACGTATTTTACGGAATACAAATCCGATGCCAAAGCCTCGGTCGGTGTAACCTTTGCGGTATGTTCCTTACCGTCATAATCAACTACATTGTCTGTAACCGTAAAATTAACTGTTTTCGGCGTAACCGTTATTGTTTTCGATGATGTTTCATCTGCAATATAGTTGCCGTTCGGGAAAGTAATTATTATATCATATACACCGACATCCGTAATTTCAGTCAAGTCAGTTTCTGTACCTTGCTTACGGTATGTTATTGTATATTTACTGTCATCATACGGTGCGTCAACCGTCATATTCGGTTTGTGCGTCTTTCCGTCATATACCCAGCTTTCATCCGTTGTAAAGTGACCCGATTGCGGACTTATTGTAAGTTTATTATCATAATCATTTCCGATTGAATACACTATATCATTATCAAGTGTAATTTTTATCGTATAAACATCTGCATCGGTCGGATTTTCTACAGTTTCACCCTTTGAATTAGTATATGTAACTTTATATCCAACATCTGCGGGATCAGAAGAAACAGTTGCCTTATGACTGTTTCCGTCATATGTAAATGATGTATTTGTTACCGTAAAGTTTACATTTTCACCTATGATTTTAATTGTACATTCGTCATATACCGTTTCATAGTTAGGGTTTGTTGTATGCACCCTTGCAGTATATATACCGCTTGAAACAGGCACATCGGTTGTGTATTCACCGCCGTTTCTGCTATACTCAATAACATATCCTGCCGCAGGCGGTGTTACCGTTACGTCAGCTGCCGTAAGCGGGTGAGGTAATTGGTCATATTGATATTCTTTGTCACCGCTTAATGAAATTGACGCACCTTGACGTTCAATTTGAATATGCGTATCACCCTCACGTTCCGATATGATACAACCCGATACATAAACATCAATATAATATGTTCCGGCATCTGTTACAGACGAAAGATTATCTTTACCGTATCTTATAATCGGTACAGCGTCTGTCAGTTCGCCACCGTTCAAATCATAACATTTAACTGTCGCTGTATAACTGTTTCCGTCATATATAATATTCTTGGGAGCAGTTACATGAATCTTGATAGATCTCGCTCTTATATTAATCTTAAATGTAACATCTCTGTATGTACCGTCTACATTACTTATACGGATATTCATATTAGCATAATATCCGGCACTTGTCGGAGTACCCGTTATTGAACCGTCCTCGTTGACAGTAAGACCTGTTGGTTTAAAACCCGATATAAATTCAAAACTATATCCGTCATTGCTTCCGCCGCTCATTGTTATTTGTGCTGAGTACGGCTTATATGCCTCACCCATAGGAAGCAACGTTGTATCTACACTAAAGTCAGCCGCATGAGCACATACACCTGCCATAAGCATTGCTATCATTATAATCAAAAATGCAGATATTTTTTTCATTTATTACACCTCTTTTCCGTTAAATCAATTACACAGCTTATTATTTTAATTGTTATTGCATTTCCGAAAGCATTGTCCAAAGATACGGACAATGCCATTGGAAATGCAATAACACAGGGCGATAACCGCCCTGTGTCATTACATTGCTTTATTTATCGCATTTATTATAATTCGATATTTATTAAGCAGCAGGAGTTGCTTCAGGAGCTGTTGTCTTTTCAGGAGCAACAGTTGCTTCAGGAGTTACTGTTGTTTCAGGAGCAACAGTTTCTTCGGGAGCTGCTGTTTCTTCCGGTGTTACTGTAGGAACTACTGCATTTGCGCCAACCATTCTTTCATTTACTGCAAGAAGAATGTCTGCCTCTGCCCAGTGACCTGCAATGTCATTAGGAGTAAATGTTACGATTGGTGTTGATTCTACAAGAACTCTGTTGATAATTGCAACAGCTTCAGCTCTTGTTAGCGGTGAATATGGACCGAATGTACCGTCTTCATAACCTGAAACGATATTCTTGTCAGCAAGAGTTTCAATGTAATCCTTAGCCCAATCATTTTCAGTTACATCTGTGAAGATGCCATTGTATGAAATCAAATCATATCTTTGAGCTCTTGCGATAACTGCACTGATTTCGCCTCTTGTGATTGTATCCATAGGTCTGAATGTACCGTCTTCATAACCGCTTAATACATCCTTATCTTCAAGATAACCGATGTACTTGTTGAACCAAGCGTCTGAATCAACGTCAGGGAATGATGCTTGATATATACCGTCAGGTAGATCGTCACCATAGCTTAGTCTTGCAATCATAGCTGCAAGTTCGCCTCTTGTGATGTTGTTATTTGGTAGGAATGAACCGTCATCATAACCTGAAGCGTATGGCTTTGTATATTCTGTGTTGATTACAGGTGCTTCTGTCGGCTTAACTGTTGGTACAGGTGTTGGTGTTGCTGTAGCTTCTTTAACAGTTACAGGAATATTCTTAACTACGCCGTTGACCTTAACCTTAACAGTTGCTGTACCCTTACCAACAAATGTGATGTTACCGTTTTCGTCAACAGTTGCTACATCTTCATTTGATGATGTCCATGTTGGTTTAGCTGTTGAGCCTGTTACAGTAGCTGTAACTTTAATCTTATCACCTACAACACCGGAAACAGTATCCTTATCAAGTTTAATTGATACGCTGCGTCCGCCGCCGCCGCCACCGCCGCCGGCTGTTTGAGACATATAAAGTGTAGTTTCTGTTGAAAGTGTGAATGGATATGTAATAGCTGTCTTACCTGCAAGATCTGTGAAGTATGCCTTGAACTTGCTTGGCTTAGCTGTAAGAATCTTTGTATTAATATCGTTATCACTTGTTGCTGATGTCTCGTTTGTATAGATTTCAGCAAGTGGGCTTGTTGAAGTATTTACTTTGTAAACTACAAGGTGGTTCTTGTATGTTGTAGCGTCTGCTGTTGATGCAGGAGATGCTGCAAGTGTTTCTGTAGCCTTATATCTTGCAGAAACAGTATATGCCTTACCATTTTCAAGACCTGTAAATGTTGTTCCTGTCTGCCAATCTGTTCCGTTAATTGAATATTCAATATTATCACCCAAAGGACCTGCTACAACAATGTTGTTTGTCTTTTGGTTAACACTTACTGTTGGAGCTACAGGAGCCACTTGTGTACCTTGAGTAATCTTACCTGTTCCTTCAACTGTCGTATTTGCATCTATTTCTGTTTTACCGTCATCTTTAACCAATACATAGTTGCCTGATACATCTTCTTCACCTTCTCCGACCTTAGCGAACTTAAAGTCTGAGAATGTTACCTTTTGAGCGTCACCAACTTGTTCAGGTGTAGCAAATTCAGCTTTAAATGTTAGCTTAACCTTATCAGCATCAGTAGCTACAATAGCATCTGTTGGTAATGTTGCTGATGCATTTACATTATTATCACCATATGCTTTTGATGCCTCAAATGTGATGTCTGAAAGTTTGATTGGTTTTTTCTTTGCTGTTAGAGTAATTGTCTTAGTCTTTGTTGCTACGCCTTCTGTGTATGATACTGTTATTACTGTATCTCCATAAGGAAGCTTTGCAGTCTTATCAAATTCGTTACCGTCTTTATCCAATAGCTTGTAGTTTGTAACATGAGCCTTTGTTGCTGAAGCACCTGTACCATATACTGCATTAACTACCAAACCGCCAAAGTCAGGTGTCAACTCAGGATATATGTATGTTACCTTTGTAGGACCTGAAATTTCGATATCTGACATAGCGTCTTGAGTTACGCTACCCTTAACATTTACTGTTGCAGGAGTGAATGAATAGTTAGCTGCATCTGTACCTGTAAGAGCCTTTTCTGTAACTGTTACATCAGGAGTACCCGGTGTCTTTACATCATTAGCTGCATATTTATATGTAAATGGAAGTGTTACGTTATCTCCATCAACTATAGATGAATTATTCTTAGTTAGTACCAATGAGCTATCATCAGTTACATCAGCTGTAGCATTAGGGTTAGCCTTAACTGCAGGAACTTTTATAGCATCAGCAGTAACTGTAAGAGCCTTTGCTGTAATTGTTGCAGCTGTCTTAAGTGTACCGTCAGCATTAATCTTATCTGTATCCGGTGCAAATGTGTACTTACCGTTTGTTTCCGGTAGTGTAGTTGTTAGTTTAATCTTCTTATCTGTGCCTACATTTTTATCTGTATATGCAAATGTACCTGTAACTGTGTATGAGTCAGTACCTACAAATGCTGTAGCTGAATCCTTAATTGAAATTGTAGGTAGTGTTTGATCTGCAGGAATAGTTAATCCGCCATCATATACCTTTGTAATTGTTGCGTCTGATACTGTGTAGTAAACTGTCTTTGCAGCTACAGTAATCTTAGCTGATGAAGTAAGTGTTTTACCGTCATAGATAAAGTCAACTGTCTTATCTTTCATATCAAGTGTGATAACAGTGTCAGCATTAACTACTGTTTCACCGATTTTAACTGTAATACCGGCTGCTGCCAAATCAGCATATGAGATTTTGCCTGTTGAGTTATCATCATATGTAACATTCAACTCAAGGTCATCTGTCTTAAGCTTATCGCCATATGTGTAATCTGTCTTTCCACCGCTAATTGTTGCACTCTTAATCTTCTTTGCACCAAGTGTAGCAACTTGAAGTGCTTGTTTCTCACCTTTTTGATTTGTGTAAACAACAAAAATCTTATTTTTATTGTCAATCATTTCTTTTGTAACAGTTGTTGTTGATGCTGTTGCAGACTTTGCAGCTGTATCATCTACAGCAACTACAACCAACCACTTGTTGCTACCTAATTTTGTATTAAAGTCAGCATATTTAACGTCAGTAGCCGCTGATTCAGATGCTTTCTTAGCACCTATAACAAGACCAGATGGGTCAAATGCATCACCAGCATTGTATGAGCTCTTAATCTTGTTGTTTGTTGATGTTGAAAGTGTAATCAAATCATAATCTGATACTACATTAAATGTTGCACTCTTAATTGCTTTGTCTGTTGTTGCTACTACAAAGTAGTTGTCGCCGTGAGTATATTTGTCAGCAGCTGTTACCTGATCATTAACGGTACCAGCAGCATTAGATTTGTAAATTGCCAAGCCATTACTGACATTTTCATAGTTTGTGAATTTAATATCAGTAACTGCGTCGCCATTATTCTTTGTTATTTTAGCAACCAAATCCTTGAAGTTAATTGCTGTACCGTCATAAGCAGTTGTAGGAGCTCCGCTTACTACTTCAACCTTTGTAGTCTTAACGTCGCTAACTGTTAATGCACCAAGGTCACATATGTAGTTACCAACGATTGCATATATGTGCTTACCGTTTACATCACTTGTTAGTGTTGCAGGAATAGCAGTCAAGCCTGCATCGTCTGCTGCTGTAATACCTGCTGCACCATACTTATATGTAACAGTATCACTTGTACCAAGGTCTTCGTGTGAACCATCGTTGTAATCGAATTGCATTGTAACACCTGAATCAAATGTTGCACCTACATATTGAGTACTCTTAAATGTACCTGATTTAACAGAAATACCTGTCTTCTTAGCTGCTCCTGCAGGGAATAGATTAAGTGAATTATTAATCTTCATGTATTCCTGTAAACCGTCAATACCACCCCATGTCTTATTGAAGATACCAGTATTTTGCATTACCAAACATAGATTACTTGATTCTGTTATAGCAACACCTTTTGAACCAGCATCAGGTACTTCTTTTACTTTAAATTCAACAAAGTTAATAAGTTGACCTGCTGTAATTACACCTAGTTGTTCATTTACATCAGTTGCACTGTTAGGTGTGCATGTCACATAAAGTACAGCCTTTTTCAAATTACTTGTGTTTGAATCTAAAATTGATGTTTCTCCTGATGCCAAATCTTGTGCATATTTGGCTGTTGAAGTATCAACCATGTACATACCATCAATCTCTTGATTCATAAAATTTGTTTCATCTTTTGCCAAAAAGTTTTTTGACGCTGTTATATACTTCTTATTTGTTGTTGAAGTAGGCTCCAAATATCTTGTATCATATACAAGAGCAACACTCAATTCTTGTACACCAAAACTATTCTGCACAAATTGATCAAAATTGTTAGCTTGAATTGCAACAATAATAGTATCGTCTTTTTCAAGCGGTGTAGTTAATTTACCATCAGTGCCTGAGATAATATCATATCCATTATCGGCAGAATTAACCTTTACTGCTACCGTTTTCATTTCAGGCATATTTGCCTCCGTTGTTCCCGGTTTTATAAATTCGGTATTACCCAAATTTAATGCAAACGATGTTGCAGGGAACATACTTAGTAACATCGCTATCGAAAGCAATAGCGATATTCCTTTTGTCTTAAATTTCATTGTTCTTCACCTTTCTTTTATATATTTTTTATTTTGTGAACGTTGAATAATATGTGTTAATTTGAACATTAGCTGTATGGTTTTTAATAGGTACCAAGTCACCGACACTTATCTGTGTATCACTTGTTGTATCCATAACTCTGTATATACCAAGGTTGTATGTAGATGTCTTTACTGTGCTGTCAACAAACGTAAAGTTGTTTGCTGTATAGTTTTTAATAGGTACCAAGTCACCGACACTTATCTGTCCATCAAGAGTTGTATCTCCCATCAAAGGTAAAATAACAACTTTTCTTGTATTAGTGATTGTTTTAGCTAAGGCATTATCATAAAAAGAATATGTCAACTCATATACATCAGGTTGAATTACCTTCGTCGCATCACCAGTTATATTAGCATATGTAAATAAATCATTTGCTATCGGATTTTCTTTAGTATCAGAGAATGTATTTGTTTTCTTATCTTTGTCCGGTACTATAATGCTTTGTCCCGGCAAAACCGTAACTGTTATACTTCTTCTTACATCTGTCGGATCAACACTATTGCCTAAAGAGTCAACCGCAACAAATCCAGGATCAATAAAATCATCATACTCAAAACTGAATAATGCTGTAGCATCTCTATCCAAATTCACTGTAGGATCTACTGAACCACCCCATGCTAACGGAGAATATAACATTCCTGCTGTCTTACCTGCTGGCAAGTAATCTGCATTTGTAGAATATTTATTATTTTTTTCAAAATCAGCAACTGCCACTAATTTATTAGAAACTGAAATATTATCCGCTTTCATAATTTCACCAACCGGTGAGTTACCATAGTTCAAAGTGATTTTTGGTGCCACAAGTTGTTGAACATGGAATGTATATTTTAGAGTCGGTGCATCATTATCTGTACCTGCTTTTGTTGTAATAGTGATAGTATTTTCAGTTTGTCCCTTATTTGTAAGAGGAGCCTTAATTGTGTATGTACCGTCACCATTCTTTGTAGGTGTAAGAGTTGTACCGTCTGATGCTGTTATTGTTGTAGTATCAGGATTTGTAAGTGTTACATTAAACTGAATGCTATCAGCATCAACATCCGGAACTCTTACATAATAATCCTTAATTGCAGGAGTTTCAGCATTATCAAATGCTACATCATTCTTATACTGGCTATCCTTAAACGGTAATGCAGTTGAATCAACTGTTGAACCCTTGACAGAATTAGCTTTTATTTCTTTAATCGAAGGGTCATTTGCAAGTACTTCATAAACAATGTTTCCGCCAACTTTGGCATCTGTATATTCAGCATAGCCTGTTGTCTTACCATCATAAAGTAATACCGCTTCTGTTGTTGTTGACTTAACCGAATCAATAACATAGTTTGAATTAGCTTTTAATTCAACAGCAACTACATACTTACCAACCTTTGTAATGTCAGTAACTTCACTTAATTCACTCTTCTGAATATTTCCGTCAGGAGTAGCACCTGCGTCGGTCCATGTGTAATACTTAATGTCATATTCGCTTTTTCCGACTGCATTGCCTGAAGCATCAACTACAGTGACAACAGGGTCCTTACGAGATGAACCTGCTTTTTGTTTTTGAGTATCAGGATCTACATTTACTGTAAGTTTTGCTGATGTTACTTCAAATGTTGAATCCTGTACACCGATTTTATAACCGTTTGCATAAGTTCCGGCATTATCAATAGAAATTGCTATTGTATAAACACCGACATTTTGAATTGTTGTTGTAGCATTATCCTTATCTGTTACAGTTGCAGTAAAGCCTGCCGGAAGCGTTTCATTTTTTGCAATATCGCTGTCCGCTACTTTTGTATATGTAGTTTTGCTTGCATCATCATATTTAATTTGATAAATATTGTACTTAGGCGAAATAACTTGTCCTGTATATTCAGCATTTGCATTTACAAGCTCAACCTTCAAATACTTAAACCATGTTGCATAATAAGTTTTATCAGCGTCTATTTTTGTATCCTTATCAAACTTAGTACCGGTACCGTCAAACGCTGTCTTCCAGCCGTCAAATTCAAATGTACCGTTTGTTGGTTCTGTTATATCGTATCCGATTGAATCACCTTTGTATAGAGTAACTACACGAGGAGATGTGTCATTACCCTTAAGATCCAAGTTCTTGTTAAATGTAACATTAACTTTGTCAGATGTCGGAACTGAAGGATCTATATCCCATTGTGCATACAATGTTGTTTCATATGCAGTATTTGTACCTGCAATTTCCTTTAGTGCATCCTTAAGTGTCGCTTGGTCTATTTTTGTTGTCGAATCAACAGTTACACCGCTGCCATCAGCTTTTGTGTTCCAACCTTTGAATACATAATGTGTTCTTGTTGGTTCATTTGGCATCATATTGCCAAGTGCATCACCAAGATATGGATATACATACTTTGGATTTGCATCTGTCACTGCTGCATTTGTTTTGTTTCCTGTAACATTACTGTCAAATGTAACCTTTACACCATTGTTCTTAGGAATATCATCCGGAATAACATTTCCTCCCGGATTTACATTTGCAGCTGCCCAATATGCGTATAATGTTACTGTTGTAGGAGCTGATGCCTCACTGCCTTGTGCCGCAAGAGAAACATCATTCAATGTAGGATATTTTGCTGAAGTAACAAAATTACCTGCGCCGTTAGGTTTAGTATTCCATCCTATAAATACATAATTTGTTTTTGTAGGATTCTGTGCAGGATCTGTATAGTTTGCTGTAGGCGCACCTACAACGTCATTATATGTACCTACACCACCATTTACATCATATCTGATTGTAATATCCGACAGCCATTTTGCATAGTAATCAGTATTACTGTTTATTTGCTTTGTCTTGTCAAATGCCGTAGTTGTCATTGACAATGAACCGCCTGTTACTGTACCTTCATACCAGTTATCAAACGTATAACCTTTGTTGGTCGGTGCTGTTACATCATAGCCAAGAGAGTCACCCTTGAAAATTGTTACTGTCTTAACGTTTGTACCACCGTTGCCGTCTTTGTTATCATTAAATGTTATTGTTACTTTATCATTAGCATCAACATTATCAGCAATATCCCACTGTGCATATACAACCAAGTTGTATTTGCTTCCATTAGCTGTTACACCGTCAAGTGTTGTTGTTATTGCTGTTGCATCTGTAAATGTTGTACCTGAGCCATCTGCTTTTGTATTCCATCCTACAAACTTATAATGTGTTCTTGTAGGAGCTTCCGGCATCAATGTACCAAGAGCATCTCCAAGATGTGGATATACATACTTCGGATTTGCATCCGTTACTGTTGATGAAGCACTTCCTGATGCATTACTGTCAAATGTAACTTTTACACCATTATCATTAGGTGTTTCATTACCCGGTAATTTACCCGGTGTTACAGGAGCATCTGCCCAGTATGCATACAATTCTACCGGATTTGTTCCACCGGCAGCTGTTGAAACATCATTTAATGTAGCGTAATCAGCTGCAGTAATGAATTTACCTGAACCGTTTGCCTTTGTATTCCATCCTACAAATGTATAATTTGCTCTTGTAGGGTCTGAAGGTGCTGTATAAGATTTTGAAGGTGCACCTTTGTCTGTAGCAAATGGTGTTGCCGGAGTTGTTCCGTCGTTAATGTTAAAGTTTACAGTAATATCAGATTTATATGTTGCCTTTACCGTTATATCTGAATTTACTGTTGTTGTCTTATCAAAATCTGAACTATCAGCTGTATTTACCCACTTATCAAAACTATAATTTGTTTTCACCGGTGTTGTTGGCATTGCATCGCCAATCGAATCACCTTTACCGACAGTTATAGTTGTCGGAACAGTAGGTGATGTTGCACCGTCATAATCAAATGTTACAGTTACCTGATCTCTGCCTGCATATGTCCAATGTGCATACACCGTTTTATTATCTGTTAAAGTAAATGGTGCTTTATCAGTAGTATCGGATTCTGAAGCCGCTCCGTACCAACCGTTAAATGTGTATGCATCACCTGTTGCTGACGTCTTTGTCGGAGTAGGCATCTGATATGCGTAAATTGTATCACCTCTGACAACCGTCATAGATGCAGGTGTTACTTGTGCGTCACATCCTGTAGGACTAAATGTCAATGTTACTGCATTGTCCGGATTCTCCGGTGTCCACATTGCATAATAGTCAGTATTGCTTGAAATTGTTTCTGCCTGTAATTGTGTATTTGAGTATGTAGTGCCTGAGCCGTCTGCTTTTGTATTCCATTCTTTAAATGCATAATCTGCTCTTGTAAATGTCGGAATATCACTTGATTTCAAACTTGAACCGGCACTGATTGTTTTGTTTGTTGTGTTTTCTGTTTGTCCATAATTCTCATGGAATGTTACTGTTACATTCTGTACCCAATGAGCATAAACATCTGTGATTGAAGAAACATCTGTTGCTGATGATGTGTTTGTACCATCATCAAATACGATTTTGTCACCACCGTTTTGCTGTGTAAACCAGCCCCCAAACGTGTAACCAGCAGGTATTTCAAAGTCATCACTTGATGTACCAACTGTTGGTTTTTGCGTTTCAGCAATCGTTGCACCGGCTTTTGGTGATACTGTAACTACCTTTGTTGTTTGTGTGCCTGTTGGATAGTTACTGTTAAATGTAACATCATGACCTGTTTCATATACAGGATAAACTTTTATAACATAATCACTATAACCATTTGCAACAGCACTTTCATTGATTGTTGTTAAATCAGCTAAATCATGTTCTGTTCCTGTCGAATCAACATACTTAAATCCGGCAAAATATTTGTTTTCTGAATTTACCAAATCGAAATCTGTACCGGCAGTTGGAACAACAACGCCCGCATCTGTATATGCTGTACCAGACGTTATACCTGTAGCACCCAAAGTTGTTCCTACCTTACTTGTCAATTCTGTTCCATATGTGTTATCAGTATAGAACTTTACGCTGTATGATGCTGGGAACAAATCAACACCATCTGTTAATTTCATATACTTATGCAATCCATCAACAGCAGTATAAGTTTTATTTGTTGTACCAGTATTTCTCAATACAACAACAATATTCGCTGATCTTGAAAATGCCACCGCAGGTGTAAATACACCAGCTGTAGGCACACTACTAACAGTGTATTCAAAAAATCCTAAGTAACTATCTTCCTTAATAACACCCATCTGCTCGTTTAAATCTGTATCGTTGTCTGCAGCACATGAAAAAGTTAATACACTCTTTGATAAATTTGATGTATCGTCACTAAGACTGGATGTCTCGCCTGGAGCTAGATCTTGTTTTGGTATGGATTGTTCTATAGAATATGTTCCAAGAATGTCATCATTATAAAAACATTTATCACCTGCTTTAGTAACAAACGCTGTTTCTGCCTTTAAAAATGCCTTTTTTGTTGCAGATGTTGGAGTCAAATAGCGATTATCATAGACCAAACTAACCGCTAACTTTAGAGCACCATAAGAATTGTCAGTAAACCTGTCAAAATTATGTGCTTTTACACCTATCAAAACCGTATCATTTGTTTTTAGTGTTCCTTGTTGTACCTCTTCATATCCAGAATCCGTTGATTTCAAAAGAACAGTTTCCATATATGGCATATTTGTTTCGTTTGTCCCAGCTATTAATACACTAGGATCATCAAAATTAAAAGTATCCGCTGTCCAATCACCATCAGCAAAAGCAAGAGTTGTCATTGTTCCAAAAATCATAGACAGAACAAGAAGAAAAGAAATAATTCGTTTTGATATATTGGTTTCTTTCATTTTTTTACCTCCTTAAATTTATTTATATGAACATTTACAAATTAATTATTTTGTAAATGGATAATAATAAGAATCTAATTTAATATTAGCAGTGCTGTTTTTTATCGGCACCATATCTCCAACACTTATTGTAGCATCAAAATTTGTATCCATTACTCTATATACAACCAAATTATAAGTTTCCTTTTTTACAGTACTATCCACAGCAGAAAAAACATTAGCTGTATAATTTTTTATTGGAACCATGTCTCCAACACTTATCTGATTATCTAAATTAACATCTCCAAGTGCTGGTAATATCACAACATTACGCGTTTCTGTTACAACTTCGTTTAGATTATTATCGGTATATGAATATTCCAATTTATATATATCCGGTTGAATTGCTTTACTGCTACCAGTCAAATTAGCATTGGTGAATACATCATGAGTTTCATCGCCGTCAACTGAATATGTATTAAACATACTCGGAATAATTGTCACTTTCATATCCAAAGCAGGCAATACGCAGACAGAAATTGTTCGAGTAACATCCGATTTTTTGACAACATTTCCTAAAGAATCTATTGCATCAAATCCCGGATCTTCAAAACCTTTATACTCAAACGCAAATAATGCAGTTTCATCCCTGTCCAAGTTTATTTTTGGATCTGTTGAGCCTCCCCATGCATTTGACGAATAATAAACTTTCGTTGATTTCCCATTTGGCAAATAATTTGCATCATATTTATTATTTGCATCAAATGCATCTTTTGCCTTTTGTTTATCAGAATCAGCAATATTAGAAGCCTTCATGATTTCGCCATATGGCGAATTACCGTAATTTAATGTAATCTTCGGTTTCAGCAATCTACGGATATATACCGTATATGTTGTACCTCCGGCTGTAATTGTAACAGTATTATTATATCCGTCGTTCACAGTCTTGTCCAATTCAGCAAGATCAAATAAATCTGACGAATACTTTTTAGCGTCTGATGCTGTCACGTTGACGTTTGCCGAATTAACAGTTACAGTCGGTTTTTCGGATGAACTTACGTCCATTCTGATTTGTTCCGTTTCATTAGGAACACTTACATAATACGTTTTAGTTTCCGCTTTAAACTTATCTTCTTGTAAAGTCTTGTCCGATGATAAATAATAAGTTGTATCCGGTGACGGAGTCGCTCCCGGATCTGACGGAGTTTCTCCCGGTTTTACCGCAACTATATTATCTATTGCATCATTTGTTCCAAACAGACTTATATCGCCGCTGAAATCAAATAAATTTTTAAGGTTAGTATCATCCGGGGCCGGATGTGTCGTAGCAAACCATGATGCATAAGGATTTGTACCGTCACTACCGGAACCGATAGCAAACGTATCTCCACCTCGAACCATACTCAATACAGTAGGATTCTGGTCTGCCGCAGTTTCATCGGGAGCACTCAAAAGAACGAAAGGCAATTTCAGCAAATACTGCTTTGAATTACTTGCCAAGTCTTTAAATCTTAACAGCGAGTCCCCTTTAAATACCACACCCACATAGCACATTTTCCAGCCGTCTAAAGCACGTTGAGCAGCTTCTGTGCTATTTTCTCTATCATTTAACGCAGTATCTATATCACATTCACGAACAGATGTAATCTCATATTGTGTATCATCCCACCAAGCACTGCTGTCACCTGTTGAGCTCAGGTTTCCCTTTACTAGCTCATCATTCCAGCTTTGTTCTGCAGTTGAAAATGCAGTTGTTTTATCCCAATACGGCTTTACATAATTCGGATCATATTCAAACGCTACATCTAACGAATAAACACCGTCAGTAAACAACGGTAAATCGTTTACATTTTCAACGCCGATACCTACCCAAAATTCAAGCGGATTGGTTAAGTTTACATCATCTTTGCTAAATCCCGCTTTACCGGGGCTTGCATCATTTGGTGTAGAACCTCTGCCCATAAAATCTACAGACAAAGTTCTGTTTGTTGCCTGTGTTTCTATATTTTCGTATTCATCCGCAGTAGCAGGAATACTAATCATACATACAGCACACATAGATAGTGACGTAAATCCTGACACTAAGCTTTTGAGAATCTTATTCATTACGCACCACCTCCATCATTAGTATAGAACTGAATTATTTTTTTAGCACGTATATTATTTGCATCTATCAAATTCACCGCTCTATCTTTATTTACATCGCAGATACGATATCTATTGAGCAATCCGCCAACATCATAACCTGTAACATTTGTGTTGTTAGCTAAATCTGCACTGAATCTGTTTCTTATTCTTGAAACATCTTTTGTATCTGCTTGTTTATCGTTATTGACATCCCCAAGAGTATTAAGCAAGATTAATGGTCTTTTTATTGAAACGATTGAACCGTCAAAATCTGCAAACGAATAAACAAGTTCATATTTATCAGGTCGGATTCGTTCCGCATTTAATTCGGATATTGTACCGCTCGACGGCAGATTGATTGTCTGTGCATTGACAGATGAATAATCCGTAGAACCGCCATCTTGATATGCCGCATTTGTTTCCGTTAAAACATTAACCGTTATCTTTTTGGTGACATCGGTTACCGCTCCGCCAATCGAATTAATAACGCTTTCATATCCCGGGTCTGTAAAAGTTCCCGAATTCAAAACAAACAATGCTGTATCATCCAAATCATAATTCACACCCGACGTCCAAGCTTCACCGCAATAATTTACACCCACCGTTGCACCTGCCGGCGTATATCCTGCAGTAAATGTATAATCATTTTTGTCAAATTCATTTTTAGCCGTCGCCTTATCCGTTATTGCCGTATCACGCATAATCAAGCCATACGGCGAGTTACCATAATTAAATTTCATCAATTTGGACTCTTCTATTTTTCTGTAAACGTGAATCTTATACGACCTTGTAACTTCGCCTTCATCAGGATCGTCATTAGGATCATCATATGTCATCGTCAATGTAAGCAGGTTATCAACAGGGCTGACATCAAGCTCTATATTCTCTGACTTATAATAATTATCCGTTGCGTCCTCCGTTGGCGTGGTCAATGTATCAGTTACAGAATTATGTTCACGCGAAAGAGACAGCGTCGCATTTTTTGCTTCATCTCTAAGTTTGAACCAAAGCTTTACTTTGTCAACACTATTTGGCACTGCAACATAATACTCACGTTTTACAGGGTCAAACTTTACAATTTTCCAATTCTGATCATGCAAATCCTGATCATTGTCATTTGTATCTTTAACCATAAGTTCTGTCGCTCTGAGTTTCGCTCCAAGCGACTCTTTAAAGTGAGCCGTTATTTTAACATTTTCTGCTGGCATTTCAAATGTCGTATTAGCCAATGTGCTGTCTGCGAATGTCACATTACCGGTTTCACAGGTCCATCCGGTGAAAACGCAATCTTCTTCGGGAGTTGCTGTTATTGAAACAGCTTCACCTTCACTTGCAGTATATAATCCCGAGTCCGTTTCTGCTTTACCATAATTTACATTATCAGAAACAAGCTCTATTTTATATGTAGGAGCTTCCGTAACTTCAAAAGAGATTTTAAACGTTCGAAGGACTCCATCATTTGATATAACAGAAACTGTACATTCATAAGTTCCTACATCAAGACCTATATTAGTTGTTATATCAAAGTCTACACTTTCACCTTTTTGTAAAATCTGAGGCAACTTTTTGCTGATGGTAAATGCTTCTTTATTCCCATCTTTACTCAAAGAAATAGCAGCTGTCAAGCCGTATATATCGGTTGAGCCTATATTTTTAACAGTAAATGAATTTGTTTGCAAATCATTATAATCATACCCAACTTGTTTTTTGTCATATGTAAAATCGGGTATTACATCAATTTCATCTCTATCATCACCGTTGACAACCAAATACTTAATCTCAACTGTGTTATTATTCTCATTTACAACATTTCCGTAGTTTGTATATGACGTTGTTGAAAGCGTACCCCTTACAGTTACAACACTGCCAACCAATGTAGGGTCTCCGTCAATAACATCCCACGAATCAACTGTAAAGGTCGAAAGCTTACCTATTTCCGTACCGTCGTATCCATCATATGTTGTTCCAACAAAATCAGAAAGTACAGGAAGCGTTACAGTTGTCGGCAAACTCACACCCGCTTTGATAGGAAACATTGCCGATTGCAAATCCGAATAATCAAAAGTATAGCTGTCTAAATAAATATTTTTTCTCGGATTTGTACTGAATTCAGTATACGGTCCCGGATTTTTTCCCGGTTCCGTTGATGATATTTCAAACTTACCGGCTTTACTTCCAAGGTTTATAATCTGTGCAAGTTTCTTTTCAGAGTCTATTGCAATATCAGCCTTTACAGTAATTGTTGCCGTTCCGTCATCATTTACAACAGCATTATAACCCGACATTGAAGAATCAATAAGTTCTCCGCCCGGCATTCTCACATCAAATGTTGTACCTACAGGAATTGTGTTCCCATCTTTATTTTTAACTGTTATTGTCAAAGTACCGTCATCAGCCGTGACAGCACTTACAACCTCCAACTCTTTTGGAAGCTCACTCTCGTTATCAACAACATTTCTTATAAAGTTGACATCAGAGCTGTCCTTTACTGTAAGCCACGGATAATTAATCGATATTTTGTTTATATCCGCAATGTGTCCCAAAATTGTATATTTACCTACCACTTTGTTTTTGATATCGTCAGGTATATCAAGCAGCTGCGATGTTTCAGTGCTAAGCTGGTACCATCCGATATTAAACTCCGGTACTCCGCCGTTTGGAATATATTTATCAAGTATCGGTTTTGCTTTTGGTGCAAGTTTCAAATCGTCTATTGTTGCAGGATAATCCGCCGCACCGGTCCAATACGTCAAATTCTCATTTTCTGCCGTGAAACCAATCAAATTAATCGGCATCACATGTATTGTAACGGTTATATCAAAATCATCATTGTATTTTTGAACAACCGTATAGTCACCTTCTTTTGGATTCCACGAAATCGAGCTTAGATTGCTTGTCGTCTTATCCCACTTAAACACTGCCGGTCTTTCGGAACCGTCTGCATATTGGAGTGATATAATCGACATTTTATCATTTATGAAATCAAGTAAATCATCTATCGTACCATTCTTATAGATGTCATAAGAAGTAACTGTCAGCTCCTCATTCAATGCCTTAACATTTGAAAGTGCCGCTTCAATCTCAAAATTACACTCAACATTTTTATCAGCTCTTGAGTACCATTTGACATCTCCGTCACTGCTGTCGATATAACCTATATGAACACCGTCATCATCTGTAATAGTATCGTCCTGCACTGTAATCATTGTCGAAAACGGTACAATTTTAATAACATCCTTAAGTTCGCTTTTTGAAAGCTTTGCAAACTTTGCAGGGTCTTTTATATAAAAGCTCAATCGTCCGAGTTTTAAATTTTTACCGTTTGCAAGAATAAGATGTTCGTCACGCCCTTTTACCGCAGTTATGTATTTAGAAGTTGTACCTTCTTGCGGTAAGAAGTTCATTATTGCTCTGCCGTTGTCGGCATCTGCAACACCAATAATCGGCATACTTACACCAATCATAGACGGTAATTTAAAGTCGCCAAAGCTTCCGATTGGAAAATCATCAGTATTTTGTTCAAAATAATCATGAGCAATATCATATGAATATCCGACGCTTCCCGAAGAAGTTGTAGGGTTTTTAATCGGTGTATTCGTCGCCACATCCGAAAGCTCTATGTAATTTTTATCATATTCAATACAATAAGATATTGCAGTTGAATCAATATTTTTCAGAGATATATCAACGAAGCCTTGAGTTGTTGAACCGTTAGCCACCATTTTTATGCCACTGAATGATATAGCTGCATTTGGGTAAGATGTTGCAGCCCAAACAATAACAGATACAAAAACAACCACAATAAGTGCGCTTATTGTGATTTTCTTTTTCCCAATATGCATGCTCTCCCCCCCTGCTACAATTATCCCTATTATGAATAATTCTATACTTTAATTGTACACCAACTTATACCAAAAGTCAACATTTCTATTCAAGAAAAACACCGTTTATTCTTTACAGTTCATTATCGTATATTGTGTGAATGTTACAATTATTACTGTTTAATAAAATTACATAAAATGTATAAAACAAAAAAAGAATCGACAGAATTAAATCTGTCGATTCCTTAAAGCTAATTAATATGCTTTTATTTTGACTTTGTCGGGACCTTGGTTATCCAATACAGGAGTCTTCTTTCCAAAATACATACCTGCATACAGAAGGTCTTTTGTTGTGATTGAGCCGTCACCGTCAAAATCACAATCAGCTCTTTCAACACGTCCGCCCTCAAAGTTAATCCAAGAAATTATCTTCTTGCCATTTGCTTCGTAATAAGCGCCGGCTGTATTAGTGCCATCACCATATTGGATTTCTGTATGAGCAGATACACCTGCTACTGCTGTTGAAACAGAATATGATGATTCTGAACTCTTATCACTGTCTGATTTGCTATCCGACTTACTGTCTGATGTCACACTGTCTGTTGTGCTGTCCGACTTGCTGTCTGATGTCGCACTGTCTGTTGTGCTATCTGACTTGCTGTCTGATGATGTATCACCATTTGATGTATTATCACTTGATGTATTACCATCTGACGGTGTTTCTGTATTATCGGATTTATCTCCCGTTTCAGTATCTGATGATGTATTATCGCCTGTTTCACCCTTATTAGGTGTATCAGTCGTTGTACTGTCATCCTTACTGTCACCACTGTTTGTTCCATCACTTGGAGTTGATGGTGTATCCGGCGTTTCACTCGGAGTTTCAGGATTATCTGTTGTTCCGCTGTCAGGAGTTGACGGTGTTGACGGATTATCCGTTGTTCCGCTGTCAGGAGTTGACGGCGTTGACGGATTATCCGTTGCTCCGTTATCCGGAGGTTCAGGATTATCACTCGAATCGTCTTTCTTATCAGTATCCTTAGTTTCATCCTTGGTTTCGTCTTCAGTTGTTGTTATCGAATCCTTAATAATTTGTCCTGTATAGTCATCCATAATAATGTTATATAGGAATACATTTACTAAGTTAATATCAACATAATCTATGACGCCGTCACTTACATCATAATCTGTAACGTTACCCGGTGTAATTCTAATCATACCAAAGTCATATTTAGCTTTCACAAAAGTTTCGGTTGAAACAATGTTGGTGATTTCATAATCCAAATAACCTGTTCTGCTTATTACAATACGATATGTATCTGCATCAGGAAGCGAGATTTCAAAGTTGCCGTTCAGACCAACTTGGTAAACCGTATTTCCTGCTGCATCTACCGCAACAAGATTATTGCTGCTGTCATACATTCTTATTTCTGCAGTATCGTCACCTTGAGCAACCGAATGAACTCTGCCTGTTATGTAAGTTTGAAGTTCTGGAACTGTTTCGGCAGTATCTCTTGTAACAGTTACACGATACTTACCGCCGTTAGTTACCGTAGAGCTTACCTGACTTACAATCTCAAAGTCGATTGTGAACGACTTTTGGTTAAGTGCAAGGTCAAACATATGTGTTAATTCTGATGCCGACTTACTTGCTACCTGCGTGCCTTCAATGCTCATATTTAGGATTGGATTATATTCTGTAGTCTTAATCGTAAATTCGATTTCTGTTGCAAGCGGATCTACAAGAACATCGTAGCTTATTACACTTGCATCGAACTTAGGATTTAGTTCTTCGTATCCGTCTCCATCAACTGTATCTGTTACGATAATATTGCTTAGGTAAGCTGTGTTCTCTCTTACAATCTTAATTACATAAGTGTATGGAGTTTCAGCTACTGTTACGAATACATAATCTACAGCTTCACCCGCGTCAAGCTCAAATTTCTCACTTGCACTGCCGATTGATTCTGCCGAATTTTTACCCTTATGAGTAAATACTATACTGTCAGTTGGGTTTTTAGCTTCTGCTGTTACCGTAATATCCTCATCATAAGGTGAGATATTAACAACATAACTAAAGATTTCAGGGTTAAATACCTTTGACAAATCGAACTTATCGGTTGTCAGACTTGCAAGTCTTGCATCTCCGTTTGCTCTGTCATCACGAGTAATCTTCAATTCGTACTTACCAATCTTACCGTCCTTATTTTCAACAGTTACCGTTACAGTTTCTGTTGAATGTTCACTGTCAAGGAAGCTTGACGGCAATGTAATTTCAGTGGCTGTGCCGCTTGTTACCGTTGTAACCTTACCGTCGCTTGTAGTAACGGCAAGTTTATCATTTGCCGGATCTTTAGCTGTTACAGTCAATGTAATTGTATTGTCTGTGTAATTAACCTTAGCAGAATATTCAGCATCTTTTTCTTCAAATGCAGGAGTCATTTCATATAATCCGTCGCCTGCAGCTGTTTCATCCTCAAGTTCAATGTTTTCAAGGAATGCCTCAGGAATTAACTTATCAAGACGAGTTACATTCAGAACATAAATTCCGTCTTTTTCGTCAACTGTTATCTTAACCGTTACGGTAAAGTTCTTAGTATCAAGAGGAAGTTTATCAAATGTTCTTACGTCACCGTCTACATAAGCTCCACCGTCGATACTCATACTTACTTGTGCATTTTCATAAGTATTCTTTGTATGTACGGTAAATGCTTCGGTATCCTTACCTATTTCAACATCATAATTTCTTACTATCGGTGAGAACTTAGTATTCATAGTAGCATTATCTGTCCACAAATCAGTTAAGATAGGTGCGTCTGTATTATAAACAGTTACTACATATTCATTAATAAGCTCGTATCCGCTTTCAGTAAACTTAGTTGCACGGAATGTGAATGTTGCCTGTCCGCTTTCGCCTATAGACTGTGCCAAGTATGAACCCATACCTTCTTGCAATGAGTAATCTCTCATTGTTTCATTGATTACTTCAATGTAAACATTCGGGTCATCACTCTTAGCAAACAAGTACGGTGTAGCACCGTCATTAACGGCACTGTAAACAAATACTTTTTCGTCAAACGCTGTGAAGAATGTTGCATCCTTGCCTGTCTGGTTGATTGTCGGATCAATCATAATATGATTGATGAACGGTTCATAAGGCTTGTCTGCATCGCTTTCAGCATATACAACGAACGACTTGTTAATACCGCTTATTGCGCTTACAACATTAATGTCGAATCTTTCCTTTTGTGTTGACATTGTAAAGTCAATGTCCTTTCTGCTTTCAATCTCTCTGCCGTTTACAGTAATTATTGCATCGCTGTCGGCTGAAGTTATATTAAGCGGAATTGTTGTTGTACCTTCAGGTACTGTTATTGTTTCAAGAGTGCTGTTTGTTATCGCATCTCCGTTCAATGTACCGCTGATACCGTTGATTGCAGTATCACGCAAGATTGTTACAGAATACTTCTGCATTGTAGCACCGTTTCTGACTGTAATAATTCTTACTGTCTTATTACCGTTCAATGCAAATGTTCCGATACCGCTTACGTTTGCAGAACTGCTTGCTGCCTTAGCATTTATTGTTACACGGGTTGTTGATGCATCTACATATGTGTAGTAGTTAAGCTCTCTTGCCGAGAAATCCGGAATTATGTCCTTACCGTCTACAGTCAAGCTGCTTAGGTCAGGAACATCGGCTGCCATATTCTTTCTGAATATATCCAATGTGTATGTTACTTCAGGCAATGAATCATCAGCTGATGCATATACCTTGATTGCAACTGAGTTATATACTCCGTCTGTCAAGTCTATATCCATAGCGCCTGTATATTCTGTGCCGTTTACTTTAATCACACTGCCCGGATTTAATGCAGCTGTTTCAAGAGTTACCTTATTTACCTGATAAGGAACTGTTACATAATAGTTCTTTACATCTCTTGTAAATGTCGGTACGACTGTACCCTTATTAAGAACAAGTTCTGTTAGAGCATTATCGTTATCCGAATCAGGACGATATACATTTACAAGATATACACGCTTAGTTATTGATAACTCTGCAGGAGATTTTGTATTATCTATTGCAGTTACAACAACCTTAATCTGATTCTTACCCTTCTTAAGTTCGATATTTTCTGATGCCATACCGCTTACAACTTCAAGGTTGTTAACAGTAATCTTCGCATCATTGGCAGTTGGGATAAGGTTAATGTATGATGTTGATTCATCTACATTAATTTCATATGCCGTCTTATCCGGATCAAATGCCGGTGACAATGCAAAGTTCTGTTTAACTGCCAAGTCGATAAGTTTAGGGTCAAGGTCAGGTTGTTGACGATTGATTACCAATGTATAATACTCTTTATTTTCCTGAGCATTTGATAGTTCAATCGTGAATATGTTATCACCGTATTCAATAGGTTCAAAGATATTATTCCATGTACCGCTTGATATTACTCTGCCGTTTACTCTAATCGTTAGATTATCTTCATCCGATGGGTCATTTGATATAGCAGTTACCTTAATATCTGCCTTTTCAAATGTACTTGGAACACTTGCATAATATGAATGTTCATCCTTATCGAATGTAGGGGTTATAGCATAGTCATCAAAGTGTTGGTCTTTTAGTTCCAAACCTGTAATTTCAGGTATCGGAGTTTCAAACTTATTACGATATACCGAAACCGTATAAGTCTTTTCTGTACCGTTTACTGTTCTTACAATGAATGTTACTACCGTTTCACCTACAGCAAGCGGTGACAATGAGAATGTATCTCCGCTGCTTATCACCTTAGAAGTTTCGCTTGATGTAACTGTTATATCCTTTATAGCATCCGGAGTTCTTGCAATCGGTATCAAATCAACATTTTCATGCTCATAAGTATAAGTCAAATGATAATTTGTTTCATCACTGTCAAATATAGGAGTGAGTATACCGCCTGCTGTGTACTTAATATCTATTAGGTCAGCATTATCATTTTCACTGCCTCTGTAAATATTAATTACATAAACCTTCTTAGTGTTATTCCATGTTCTATTACCTGCTTTTGCAGTATTGTTAGGAGCAGTTACCGTAATAACAATCTTATTGCTACCCTCTACAAGCTTAATATCGGTATTTATCGTACCAACCGCATCAACGTCAATATCTAAGGCTTCGCTTCTTACCCAAATAGCAGACATTGTATTTTCGGATTTAGCGTTAATCTTAATTGAATCAACGTCATTTGCAACAGTAATCTTATATGATGTTACATTCTTATCAAATGTCGGCGTCATACTTTGACCACTTGCTGTCAGAGATGAAAGCAATGCGCTTGTATTCTTATCTATTGCTCTGTTTATTGTAATTGAGTAGTAACGACTGTTGCCGTTGCCATCGCTTACTTTGACAATAAACAAGTTATTACCCGCATCAAGCTTAACCGGCGTCGGCTGACCGGACAACATAGTTTCGGTTGTATTATTGGCTACATCATACAATGTTGCAGTCATATTACCGTCTGTACCCGTAACATTTGTATTCGGAATTACTGTGATTGCTTCTTCTGTTTCCGTATTAGTTACATTTGAATAGTAGTTATAATCTACATCTGATGAGCTGTTCATCATTGTCAATGTATGATTTGCAAGAGATATACTTGATAAGAAGTTTTGCTTTGGATTGATATTAGCATTAGTATTCTTATAAAGTGTAATCTTATACTCTTTCATTACTACGCCGCTTGCCGATACATTGAATGCAACTTCGGTTGTTGATTTCTCAGTCAAACCGTCTTTGATTGTCACGCTCGTTCCCTTTGTGGTAGAACCGCCGTCAATCTTGTAAGCCACATCGCTTGCAGCACTGCTTGGTGTTGCTTCAATATTAATATCATTAATATTTTCACCTTCAACAATGAAGTAGTAATCCGTAATATCTCTGTCGAACATCGGAACTAAGCTGTAATACTTACCGCCGATAACGACTCTGATGTCGTCCAAAGTAGCGTCAGTATCAGGAATCTTACGATTTATTGTAACCGTATATGTCTTAGTTGTTATTCTGTCTTCAGATGTTACTTCAATCTTCAATATGTTGTTACCAACTGTCAAGTTATCAAATACAAAACTATTTCCGCTTGTATGGTTGATAACCGGCTTTGAACCGTTGCTTGTAGATGTCATAAGCTTGATTGTAGCATTATTGCTTGCTGTAATCTTATCAAATGTCACCTGTGTAACAGCTGTATCTACATCGATTTCGTAGTTATGAACATCCTTATCGAATGTAGGTTTCATCACTACGCCGCTTTCAGGTTCAAGTTCGATAAGGTCTGCATCGCCTGACATTCTTGTTACGCGTACAATATATGTCTTGGTTACATCTGTTGCAACATCCTTTACAGTAACGGTTATATCTTGAGGATTATTCATCAAGTATGTCTTATTGGTAAACTGCTTTGTTGTTCCCGCATCAGGATTTTGTTCAGCAAGAGTACCAATCTTAACTGTCTTACCTTCGGCAAGAGTTGTTACTCTCATCATCGGTGTATATGTCGCATTATGCGGAATACCTATTTCAAAGCGGTTATTTTCACTGTTCCAAACAGCTGCAATAGGATTTGCATATTGACGAGTTGTATCTGTTACAAAGTCGCCGTTGTCAACATCCATGTAGATGCTTAGAATATCACCCGTTACACTAATCAACTTCAATACATAATCTCTGCTGATTGTATCATTACCGGCTGTCAAAGAAACATTAATATCAACATTTGCCGTTGCAGTTGATACAGTAGGTACATTTAACGTTACCCAACCAACTGCCGAAACATCTGCGGCACCGTTTGTCTTCAATGTTGTTGTTGCTCTTGAATCACTTGCCATAGCCTTAACTATAGGGTTAGTACCTGATTCTACATATGCAACATACGTTCCGTCCGGCTGCAATGCGGCAGGCATATCATTTACCAAGATATACTTAACGCTTGCGTCTATCGGCTTACGATAAATATGAAGTTCATACTCTAATTCCTTAGATGTTTCACTTGTTACCTTTACATAGAATACATTATCGCCGTATTCAAGGTTTACATTCTGAGTAATTGTAACAAATGCATTACTCATCGGTTTTTTGTTTGAATCAAGAATTGTAACCATCGTCTTAGCACCGTCATGATTATGATATGCCTTAGCGTAAATGTCTGCATTTGTCTTTTCTGATTCAACATTTACCGTATAAATACCCTGTTTCTTTTCATCATCTGTTGTAGGCTTATTTATCTTATAATTATCCTTATCAAAGTCAGGATCCAAGTCGTAACCGATAACTTGTAAATCTGCAAGTCGGTTTTCATCGCTCGGGTCATGAACTTCTATATAATAAGTTTTTGTGTAGTGAGGAACTCTCAAGTAAATAGGTATTCTGAAGTATTCCGAAGTTGTTCCGTCTGTCTTCATACTGTTGACATACTGCTTAATATATTTACTCAAATCGTCGATTTGCTCACTGCCTGCGTCTGTAATCTTGATTCTTGTTTCATAATCATTAGGATTCCAGCCTTGTGTCTTCGCATAGTCAAGTAGTTTCTGATGTGTTTCATGTGCATTTGCATATACATCATACTCATGTAAATCATTTTCAGTCTTAATCGAATAAGTTGTAACCGTCTTTATAAATGATGAATTATAGAACGGTATCTTATTTGAATTGTCCTTCTTTGTGATATACAAATCATCAAGATATACGTCAACCGGAATATGCTTGATACGTAATGTATAATAGATTGACGGGCTGCCGTCCGACTTCTTAAGTTCAATCGAGAAGTAGTTGTCGCCAACCTTCAAATCTACGTTTGCAGTAAGCTGACCGCCCTTACCTGCTCCCAATGTATATGTCTGCGATACTGTAAGACCCGTCAACGTAATTGCGGCGTTTTTATCAACAGCATATATATCAACTTTAGCAGTTGGATTTTCTGCTTCTGAATATGAGTATGCCTCATATATAATCTTGCCGCTGTCAAGAGTTGTCTTAACTGCATCATTGTCATTTACACGGATTGCTCCAAGTGCTGCGTCAAGCATATCACGCTTAATTAAAATATTGTTAATTGTTATTAAGAATCCGTCTTCGTCATATACACGAAGCTGAACAATCGAATTAACTTCTTTTAGCTTAATTGTTGATTTAATAGTCTGCTCATTAGTTGTATCATCTACAAGTATCTTTTCACCGTCGTCAATCTGAACGTAATATTTATGACCTTGAGGGTCTGCCATATTAATTTGCATATCTGCATCGCTCAAGTAGAACGGAAGTTTTGTCGGACGTTCATAGTTTGAAATGATAACACCGTCTTCATTTGTAACCGGATCGCCGATTCTTTCTGTAAGTTCGTCATTTACGACTGTGTTCAAATCGAAGTTGTAGATGTACTGAACAATGTAAATCGTATAGTTCTGTGTTGCGCCTGACGGAGATTCTACCGTTACAGGAACTTGCGTAACACGACCGTTTAGTTTTACATCATCAATATATGTATTTACTGCGCTGTTCTGATGAACACCGTTTACATATATCTTAGCAAACTTATTCTCACTTATAAGTTTTACTACAGCTGTATCACGTCCTTGCGGAACTGATGCCAAGTAAGTTGTAAGACCTGTTATACTTGCATTCTTCAAGATTACTTCAGATTCATCTATAGGATAATCTTTGTATCCTTCTTTTCTCAAACCGATATTAACATTTTTCAACTGAGTACCCTCAGGGCTGTTAATAAGGTTGATTACATATTCCTGAGATGCGTTGTTGGTTCTCGATGTTACTTTAAATCTGAACTTATATAAATTTCTGTCTTCCATAGTGGCGGCATCCGTTGTAGCACCTGCGAAGTTTACATTAGTTCCTTGAATTTGTTTATTATTGCTCAGTACATATGTACCATCTCTGTATTCATAGAACTGAATTACCGCATATGGGTCTATTGCGAATACAAACGGTTGTGCAATGTGTGTATTCATCGGCATTTCAACTTTGTACGATATTGCCGTTGTATTAGGTTCCACACCCGCTTCATAACCTGTAACCTTACCTGTAACTCTTGTTGTCTGCTGAGTTTCAGTAGAAAGTCCGCCTGTAGCGTCAACATATACTTTGTCTATACCAAGTTCACTTGAAGCTTTCTGAATCATCAATGTGTAATCCTGTGTTCTGCCGTCACCGGCTGTTACTCTGGCTTTCAATATGATGTCATCTATACCTGACATTGATGCCTCTGTATCAACTGCCAACATTCCGCTCGCAATCGCAGGTTTACCAAAATCAGTAAAGAATTCAATCTTTGAGCTTGCCGACTTAGTCTGTGACTTAACATATGCCATATTTGCCGTTGGATTAATATAGCTTATGTAATTATATGTATAAACATATTTGCCGTTTACAAGTGTCTTATCTTCGCTCTGCTTTGCAGCCTTTACATATGAGCTGTCAACTAACTTAATATCGCTGACAAACATATCAAGTTTCAAATCAGAACGCATTTCTTCAGGAGAAAGCTTTGTAATAATAAGCTTTGTTATTGCTATCTCATCAGGAGTTGTACCATCTGACAGCAAATCAGGTGAACCAACCTTAATATCAATCGTTACCGATGACGATGTCGGAATTGTTGATACGTCATAATTCAAATATGAATTGCTTGAAAGAGCAAATCCGTTATTCTCAAATTCTACGTATTCCCCGGCGTTCAGAGCAGTAGCTTTGATTTCATTTACAAGTGTTTCATCTGCCCCTACATCAATTCTGAATGTATAAGGGTCGTTTCTGTCTTGCTCTGCATAACGTCCGTCAAGTGTAATTTCCTTAAGCTTTAGATTATTCATCTTTCTGATAATCTTAAGTGTGTAGTATGCAGGTGCAATATCACCTTCATAACTCCATACCGTTATCTGGAATGTTCTTGAACGTTCGCCTGTTGTTTCATCAACATCATCGTCATTACTGTCAAACGGAATATTTATCTTTAGAGTTTGATTTGTCGAAACAGTATCTACACCGTCTATCGTCATACCAACTCTTGCTGTTGAGTAATCAGCACCGATTTCAATAGGAACGATTGATGTACCGTATGTTATATTCTTTATGATAATCGGATTGTTTACAGTTATATTTTCAACAACTGACTGGAACAACTTACCCGTTTTATCTTCAGGATATGCATATACGTGATCAATCTTTCTGTTATTAGACTTTCTGATTAGGTCTACTATGTATTCCTTACCATCACCAACACCTGACAACATTTCATCCTGTGAACGTATTCTAAAGTACAATGTGTAGTTTTGGTTAGGTTCAAGATTTGAAAGTTGTACTTGTTTTTGATGTAATTCATAGTTATTTGTATATGATGATGTATATGGGTCATAAATATCTACGCCCGCATATTCATAATCTGCGATTACCTTCATGTCAACAGATGTTATACCTGTTTCAATTTCTACAGTGTATCTGCCTGTGTTCTTATCGTACTTAGCAGGCGGTATGCTGTTAATTGTTCCTGCAGGACCAACCCATACACTGTAATTATCACTTTCGGCATCATATTCAACATCTCTGTTTGTGTTATCTGCAAGATAAACTCTCAATTCATATTCTTGCATTGTACCCGCTTCAGAGATAATTCTGAATTTAACCACATGAGGAATATCAGGATCTGCATCGTCAAACAAGTATGAGTGGGATACTCTGAACGGAATGTTGTATTTAGCATCATTTCCGTGATAATCAAAGTCGCCATCTTCCCATAGAAGTTCTGCTGTTGTATCCTTCGACTGAACAGCCGCCTGAACAACAACCGATGTCTTTTCGGCATTATTAACTGCTTTTTCATATACACTGTAAGGAATATAGCTGTTATAATACGGCAGATCCGAATCGTCCTCAGTGAACGGACCATATGCTTCTACACCATTAACCGTTACATAATCAGCATTAGTATTAATCGACTGGATTGTTACGTTTAATGCATTGTTTGAAGTATGTCTGCCGTCTTCTGATGTTACTACATACGGAATTACCTTAACGCTTTCGCCATCCTTTACAGGAATCAAAATACCGTGAATATCTCCGCCGTTTACTACATTTGAACCACTTATTACAGTGTCATCATCTGTTATTCCGGTATATATTTTACCGTTTAGAGTAATCTTAGCCTTTGAATACTCTGTCTTGATATATACTCTTAAATACTTATTACCGTTTTCATCAACTGTAAGTGTTGATTCGCTTACTTTGTAATAATCTACAACATTTGGACTTGTTTCACCGTCATATCTTGTAGTTTCATTTACAACAGTTTCTGAGTTGTCACTGCTGTTATGAAGTACATTTGTATTTTCTGACAATCTGTAGATTACAACCTTATACTGATGAGTATATCCTGTACCTGCTTCAGGTATTGATACAATAGTAATATTTGTATCAGGAGTATCTTCAGATACTGATCTTGCCGTATTTACAGGGATTGTAAGTACACCATCTGTCGGATAATTATAATCAGATCTGTTTACAATTCCGTTTTCAGATACTGAATTTACTGATACTGTCGGATCATATGGAGTTGGTGCATGTTCATCAATGCGAAGTCCAACCTTTACAGTTGCATCCTTCACGATACCGTATCTATAGATAATCTCATCGCCGACCTTTTCAGGATTTTTAAGCAAGTTACCGTCAATATAAATATCAATATCTGCATCAGTGTTCTTATACTTCTGACCTATTAGGAATGTATAAGTCTTAACAGTACCAATCTTTTCATCAATAGTTGCATCTGCTTGAGCTTTATAGTTATTAGCTACACCAACCTGAATCTTAACTACTGTAAATCCACCGTCTTTTTTGATTAGAGGAATCTTATAAGACTGGTTGCTTGTCTGACGCCATCCGCCATCCCATACAACGCTTGCATCGGTTGCTGAATAGTCGTTTGCTGCGGCTGTTTCATATGCTGCAACCTCTTTCTCATATTGAGCAAGTGCTGCTGCATACTGTTCATCTGTCATACTTCCCTGAGTAGGTTTTTCAGGTCTTGTCAAGTGACCTATTCTGATGTAGTTATTAGCATCCTTAGCCAACACTGATGCGATTGCACTTGGCAAATCATCAGTCTGCGGATCAAGACGAACAACATATGCATTTCTTGTGCTGTCCCAAAGAGCATTTGACAAGTTGCCGCCGCTGTAAGGTCCTGCCTGTACAGCTTCAAGATCAAGATTCAATCTATTGATATTAATTTTATACTCAGCAGTAGTATTTAATGAAGATTTAATCATTACATTAATAGTGTTCTTACCTGTTATTGTAAAGTTCTTATAAACATTATTATGTAATGACGAAGTATTATCGTCAATCTGTACTTCTGCCAACAGAGTTGATGCTATCGCCTCAAGATCTACTGTTGTAACATCAGACGGAATCCATAGCTGATATTCACCGTTTGTATCCTCTCCGGCTTCAACAGTTGTTTTTGTTCCGCCGTCATCGTAAGTTGCGGTAAATGTCTTAAGGTTTGCATTATCACTCTTCTTGTAGATGTATAGATATGATACCTTAATTGTTTCTAAGTCAGCAGCTTTTGACTTGATTTCATAGATTGTTAATTCTTCGCCGTCAAGAAGTACATTAGTTGCTGTCCACTTATCCGAATTAGCTGATGTTGGGTCTGTTGCCGTTGGGCTACCTGCATTTACAAGTGTATAAATATCATTAGCCTCTATCAAAATATCAACATATGTCTTATTTGTAAACGGAACATTACCCGGAGTATCAAGTTTAACTACATATACATCTGCAGTTGCTCCTGTTTCTTCATCTATTACTCTGTTTTCAGCTGCCGGAGTATAAACATTGCTACCGTATGTTACCTTAACAGTCTTTAATGAATCATCAATACTCTTTCTTGTTAAGTGAAGTACATAATGTTCAACAACATTCTCTTCTGTTGTTACGTCAATCGGAATGTAAATATCCTTAATTGATGTATCAAGGTTATATCTTTCGATTTCTTGTACATTAGCCGAATTATACTCTGATGCAATGCTTACCTTTGAAGTAGAGTTTACGGTTTCAGCCTTAATATTGATATATTCAAGGTCTTTGGTAATTACATAGTTATAAACATTTTCATTTATATCTGTAACATCTGTATAACCCGAACCTACAAGAACATTGCCTATAAGAGTAAGCGGATCAACCTGTACATACTTCAAACCTGTATGATATTCAGCAGGTTTCAAGATTAACGGATATTCAACCGTTGAAAGTGCATTACCGTTTGTTACTCTCAATGTATAAGTTGTTGTAGTACCGACATTTGCAGGAAGTGCTGTATTAATCCATGTCAAGCCGTTCATGCTCTCATATGAAACAACATTTCTATCTTTGTCAAGTACTTCAACTGTACCTGATATAGGAGTAATTTCTGCATTTACAGAATCAGCTGACTTACCTATTTCTGCAACGTATGTGTTATTTACACGAGCAACTGTCGTTCCATCAATAACAACGCTGTCAAGTGTTGCCAAAGTAGGTTCTTTAATAATTACAAGATTATGTTCCTGACTTGCACCGCTTGTTGATGTAATTGTAAACGGAATTATTGTCTTATCATTGATAAGTCCGTTTATAACACCTTCAAATACACCTGTATATGAACCGCCTCTGATTGCGATTGTTGAATAAGGATTCTGAGCCTTTATGTAAATATTAGCCGAATTCTTAGTATCTCTGATATATACAATATGTTCGCAGGTTGTTTCTCCGTCTGCAAACAAGTCAATGCTTTGTGCAGAAACTGACGAAGCCTTATTTGTAACTTGTAGCATTGGGTAGCTGCCTGATGTCATATACCATATATCATTGAAGTTCCAATCGCTAAAGATTGACTGAACATATAGGTCAGATGCAGCAATACTGCTATTATCATTTGTCGTAACGATTGATGTATCATTCTTAACAAACAATGCACCCATTACACCGTGTGTATGTGTAATTGTACCGTCACTGTTAATAGCAATCGATGCTTTATCAAACATTGAGCTTGACAGATTTGCGTTAGCGAATACATATCCGATTGTTGCACCGGCATTATTGCTTATTACTATACCTGCAGAAGCATTGTTGCTTACAAGTGCAGTTGATGTAATATATGAGTTTTCAATAGTACCGTTGTTTTCGATTGCAAAACCGGCTGCATTCTTAGCTGTAATCTTACCGCCCGTTTCAATTGCAACTTGTTCGATTGTGCCGTTGTTAATGCCTGCTACAACAGATGCATTTTCAACTCCGTTTTCACCGATTGTCGCAACCGCAAATCTCAAGTTCTTAACAGTACCGTTGTTTACAGCAAACAAAGCTGAATAATCTTGACCGTTTACGCTCTTCTGTGATGTAATCTTCAAATCGGAAATTGTAAATCCGTTACCGTCAAGACTACCTGTAAATGGTGTATCTTCTGAACCGATAGGATCCATTTGAATGTAGTCCGAATTATACTTCATTGAAATATTATTCTTCAATACATAATGCTTTGTTAAGCTTTCCTCATCGTTACCGATGCTCTTCAATCCTGCGGCTGATGTGATTTCAAACGGACGTGCTTGGCTGCCGTCAGGAATGTTAAGATTTGATATATCTGCATCAGCTGATTGGTTCCTGAATGTAGGATACTGAGCTGTCTTGATTACCCATGTATTTGCAAAGTCCCAATCATTGAATGTTGCTATATCTCCAAGCTTTTCAGGAAGAACTGACGCACTGTTATATACATTGCTGTTGCTTCCCACCTTGCTGTAGATTTGGCTAGGCATTACTGCATATGCATTATTTATTGTTGAGTTGTCAAGGTTCAATACAACAATCGACGCTACGTGTTCATCGGTTAAATTACTTGATGTTGAGCTTATTGAACCTACATTATATACATTCTTAACAGCGTTATGGTTCAATGCTGCAATACCTGCTGCGTACTCACCTGATGTAATTGTTGCTTTATTATATGCGTCTTCGATAGTACCACGGTTATCACCTGCTACACCACCGGCTGCATATGAAGATTCAATATTACCTGAAGCTACGGCTACTCTTGAAATTACACCGTTTTGTTCATTCTTACCTGCCACGGCACCGATATATTGATATGATGTGCCTGCAACAGATGTAATATTTACATCTTCAAGTTTGAAGTCATAAACTTCACCCTTATTTACACCAAACAAGCCGTATGCTGTATCATTTGATGTAGCTGTAATTGTTAGATTTGATATTGACTTTCCGTTACCGTTTAGGTTACCTGTAAACGGTTTGGAAGTTGTACCAACCGGAGTCCATGCAGTACCGCTTAAGTCAATATCATTCATCAATACATAGTATGCATCAAGATGATCTGACATAGCCTGAAGTTCTTCGGCCGTCGTAATCTGGTAAGGTGATGCCTTACTGCCGTCAGGGTCTTCAGGAAGGATAGTTGAGCCGCCGCCGCACGATGCATCTTTAGCTACATATTCGTCCTCTGTACCTCTTTCGGCGATTACCTTTTCTACACTTGTATTATTGCTGTACTTAACAATTACAAGTTCATATCTGCTTGTCTTTGTTCCGTCAGAAACAACAATATAGAATTTATTTACTGTTCCAAGGTTTGCAATATCAGGTACTGATAATTGACCTTGATCTTCACCAAGAACAACATCACCTGTGTCTGTTACTCTGATAAGTCCAAGTTTTGAATCGCTTCTTCTTGTTGCAATTACAATGCTTGCACTGTCATCTGTGCTCGGAATAGCTGTCTTATAATTTCCGTACTTATCCGGAGTTAGCTTTGTATAATCTCTTTCTGACTTGCTCTGAACCATTACATTTGAAAGTGCCAAAGACTGGTCTTGTCTTACAAGTGTAATTGTTTCTGCAATAAAGCTGTTATCGTCATACGGATATGAGTAAATCTTGAATTTAACAGTTGTTGTCTTACCCGAATCAAGAGTTACTGTTTCAGTATTTTCACTTACCTTAAACTCGCTGTCACCAATCTGTACCTTTGAAACTTCGCTGTCTGCAACAACTTTAATATCTGCCGCAGTTGCTCCGTAAGGTACTTCATAAGTGTAACCATCGCTTGTCTTTGTAAGCTTAGTTCCGTTGACATAGACTTCTTTTTCACCCGTATTGCTTCTTATAATATACAATGTGTATGCTTGCTCTGCCTTACCGTCCTTAGATGTAACGGTAAAGTCAACCTTAGATACGTTCTTTGTAACATTATAAGATACGTTCAAGACACCGTTTGTTGATTTATCGCTGTCAAGTTTAACTACTGCATCTTCGTTTGCCGCAGTTATTGTAAGTATGCCGTTTGTTACGGTACTGTCTGCTCTTACAAGATATGTATTAGACTTAAAGTCTGCCTTTTCAGCTGTTACACCGTCAAAGACAACACTCTTTAGAGCTACGTCTGAATCTTCAACATACTTAATTATTACTTGATATGGATCACTTACAACCTTACCGTCATAACTCATAATTCTGAAGTTAAATACTGTATCATTTTCTGAGTTAAGTGCAAGATTTTCAAATACATAACCGTGTGAGTTGTCACTTACAAGAATACCGTCAATACCGAATCCTGTAAGTTCTACCTTTGCCATGTTACCTGTAGGAACTATTGAAAGGTCAACCGGATTACGTCTGTTTACAACTGCTGTGTAGATACGGTCATCAGGAACTGAGAATAACGAAATATCTACATCTGTTGCGGCACCGGCTGTAAGTTCAGTCTTATTAAGTGAAACCGACTTGACATCTGTGTCTTCGTAATCAGTATATACATACAATGTGTATGTCTGCTTTACACTGCCTGATGATGATCTAATTGTAAATTCGAACTTATTTACCTTTGAAACAGAAGGAGCGTCAAGCGTTCTCTTTGTTATAAGTTCACCATAACCTACATCATCAACACCGGCTGCGTCATTCTTCATTGAGATTTCTGCAATACCGCTTGATGTATGTATTGTGATAGTTGCAGGGTTTTCTGCTCTTGAATCGCCTCCGTTAAGATCTGACGGAATTGCAATCTCATAGATAGTAGGATTATTCTTTCTTGTGATTGCTGCGATACCATTTACGATAACCTCGCCTATCTCCGTGTTATTACTGCTCTTATAGATACTTACTGTATAAGTCTTCTTAGCATTTGGTGTACGTACATCATCAACATACAACTGTGAACGAACTTCTACAGTTATAGTTGTTTCTTCTTCAGAAGACAATGTATATGAAGTATCTGACCATACGTTGATGTATGGAATTGAAAGTGCATTTCCTGCTACATTGACAAGTTTAGCATATTGATTTGCTGTAATTGTTACATCTGCCTCAGTTACGGTTGTCGGAACACTGAATGTATACTTCAAACCATTTGAGATAGGAGTTGTATTTACAGTATCATTAACCTTTACATTGTCAAGTGACAAGTCATCTGATGCACCCTTTAATAATAAGTAGTAGTTCTTAACCAACTCTGCCTTATCATTTTGAGGTTTAACGGTAATTCTCAAGTATCTCTTACCGCCAATCGGAACACCGCCTACAACCTTATATCGGAATGCACCTTCGTCGGTCTTCTTTCTTGTGATGATGTCACCTGTCGAATCTATGATGTTTTCACTGTCATCAGGCAATGCTACTTCATGTATTGATTCGATTGTTGCATACTTATCTGTAAGCAGTATGTCAAGCAATGTATCGTGGTCAGGAACGTTTGCTTCATACAATACTGTCATTGACATATCAACATTGTATTCGCCATCCAAACCTTTTTCTGTTGTTATACTCTTAATTGATGTATCGTCTGACTTTTCTCTGAATTCAAGAACATAGTTCTTCTTCGAGCCGTTTTCAGCCTTTACTTCGATTACATATTTACCACCGTTTGCATTTGCCGGCAATGTATCCTGCCAATTATTATCTGTTGTCCAACCGGCTGTATCGCCTGCTGTTGAAGCACTGCTATCGCCGTTATTATGCCACTTATTCTGTGAATCATAGTAACCTACTCTCAATATTGACTTAGGTGAAGTTTCAATCGTAATTTGAGGTACTTCTGTCATTGAGTCTACGAAGAATATGTACTTAACGTCATCACTGTTTTCTACAGGTTCTTCTGTAGCGTCCACATTACCACGCTTGATGCTGATAATATCATTTTCACCGCTTCTTCTTGTGATGTGTAACTTATATGTCTTAATCGGCTGTGAAGTATTCTGCGATTGAACATAGATTGTATATATCTTAGCTGTATCAGTTGCTTCTGTAAGAGCGATTGTATAAGCCTTAGATGTTATACCCTTATCAACCAACGTCGGTGCAGGCTCACCATCTTCTGTAATCGCAAGTTTTGTAAATTGATTCTTAGCCTTTACTATAACATTTGCTATTTCGTCAGTTGTTTCAATACTTCCGTCATAGTAACCGCCGTTTGAAGCTACCCAGTTAGCTTCTACACCGTTTACTGTTACTGTAATATCGGTATCAGTACTCTGCGGCATAATGATTAGCTTAAATGTCTTCTTATAACTTGAACCTGATTTAGCCACATCAACTTCATAAGTATATGGATTGCTTTCCGTCAAAGCTGACAAGTTACTAACCTGTAATCTATACAATGTTCTGTCAGGTGAATCAACAGTTATAATATTATTTGCATTTGTTGTATTTCTTACTTCAGCAATATTACCGTTTATTGATGTTAGGTATATAGTTGCTGTGTTAGAAGTTGTAGGAACATATACAATATATTCGTTCTTGTCCTCTTCCTTCGCAATCTTTTCGTCATCGTATTCTACAGTCAATTCCATATCCATATCTGTAGGTGTTGCGATGATGTAGTAATCCTTTGTACCACCGCTCTGCGATGTTACGGTTACAGGAATTACGAATGAATCGTTTGTGCCGTCACCGTCAAAGTCGTAATCGGCTGTAAGTTTTGTAAATGTTGCCTTTGCAGTACCGCCGTTTGTATTTGCGAACGGTGCATTATCAATGCTTGTTACTGCCGCATTTACATCTTCAAGCTCGATTGCAAGGTCAAATACTGTATAACCCGATGTAGTTGACTTAGGAACATATACATGATATGCATTGTATATATTACCGCCTAAGTTTACACTGTCATCTGCTGTAGTATCTGTATCCTTGTTTTCACTGTCATTTGGATTTGCAGTTACCGACTTGATATTTGCATTGTTACTCTTCTTATAAATATATAGCTTATATTCGGCTGTTGCTGTATTTGTAATATCATCAGATTTAACTGTGATTGTTACTTCTGTGAAGTTACTGTTTATAGTATCTTCAAGGTCTGTTGTAACAGTTGCGCCAAGTGTCGGATTTGTGTTGTTATTGCCTGAAACGCCGTCTTTACCTGTAATTTCTACACGGTAATTTGCGTTAGATGCAAGAGCCCATACATCTGCACTTGTTGCTGTACCGTCTACATAATATACATATGAGCCGTCAAGATTTGTTTTCTTAACAGTATTGTTATCAACCTTTACAGTCAATGCATAATCATCGCTCAAACGTTTTAGATATACAACGTTTTCATATGCAGGGTCACCGTCAGCTGTTCTGTACAATCTGAACGGTACTTCCATTTCGGTTACAGAGATAGGCATCGAAACCTTAAGCTCTGCATAACCGCCGGCTGTAATATCGCCATTGTTAATGCTTACGAAGTGGTTCTTGCTCGCTGCCGTAACACCAATCAATACTTCACTTGCGTTCGGAAGTACTTCAAGATATGTATATCTTGGTTCTGAATCAGTCGGTGCATTTGCATCCAAACCGTTTACTGTTACGCTTTCAACAGAAGGAGCTTCGTCTGTACCCTTTATAACAAGCTTATACATCTTCTGTAGTGAGCCATCCTGTGAAACTACCTTAACATATCTAATCTCGTCGCCTGTCTGTAAATCCAAACCTGAAACGATTTGAGTTACATATCCTACGTTGCTTGGATTATTATCATATGCATTCTGTCTAAGTTTCTCAATGTCTGTAAGTTCTGCCAATTCATCAGATGCTTGTACAGTTACATTTGTAAACTTAGTTGTATCAGGGATTTCAACAGTCCATGTTTCACCGTTGACGTCTGATGATTCCTTAACTGCATAATATGTGCCAACCTTAATATATTCTACATCTGCATTTGTATCTGTATCTCTGATTATTAAGGTGTATTCTTTAGTTGTAAATCCGTCTTGTCCTGTTACTGTTATACGGTATCTGTTTACCGGCTGACTGTGTAGAGTTACCGCATCATTTGCCCATACATTCTGTGACTCGCTGCCCACTTCATTGTATGACAATCCATATGGTGACTTTGTCAAATCTCTTGTGATAGCTTCAACCTTAACAGTTGAATTTGCATCTTGTGTTGTTATTGAAACATCAGCAGTCTTATCACTCGAAATACCGGTCTTTAGATATGTGTAAGTACCGTTTGCATTGCTTACTGTAGTACCGTTTACAGTTACATTCATAAGGTCTGTGTTTACAGCAACCTTAGTAATTACAAGAGTATATCTCTTTGTTGTACCGTCTTTTGCCTTAACTTCAATCGTTGCAGTTGTTTCTTTACTGTTTACAACCACATTGCTCAAAGTAACAGCTCCGGTCGCTTCATCCTTGCTGTCATAGCTGCCGTTTATATGTACGTACTGAACAAGCGATGTTTGCGGAGTTGCTATAATATCAACTCTTGAAGTTGTATCAGGAATCTTAATTACGAACTTGCTGTTATCATCTGCATCATATTTTGCAGGTCTTACAACACCGTCTACAACAACATCAACGCTCTTAAGCTCAGGGTTACCTTCTACAGAAGATACCTTTACGAAGTAAGTCATTACTTGACTTCCGTCTTCTGACTTAATATATACAGGAATTGTTACACCTGCTCTAAGCTCGTCATCAGTTATACCTGTAAGGTCAACATTAACGCTTGCATCATTGCTGTTTGAATATGTTATTGCAGCTGAACCGACATATGCTGACGGTTTATAAGTTGTTTCGATTGCAACTGTTGACTGACTGTCCTTAGCCTTTACTCTGATAGGAAGAATTGTTCTGCCCGAATCTACATATGTATAGAATTCACCTGCGGTATTCTTGCTTAAGTCAGGGTCTTCATTTGCAATATAGATTGCTTTTACAAATTCAATCTCTGTATTATCAGACTTCTTGCGAAGTACAAGTTTATAATCCTTTGATGTAACTCCGTCTTCTGCTATTACTCTGATTGAAAGTTCTGTTGGACCATCATTCAATGACGGGTCAAGAGTAACTTCTCTGATTGCCTTATATGTTGCACCCGTTGTCATAGTTGAAGGCTGTTCTGTAGCAGGGTCGTAAATTACAACCTTTGAGCTTGTATTATTTGCTTCTGCAGTAATATTAATGCTTAGAGCTGTACCCGTTGTTATAATATCACTTGCATTAATACCAAGATAATACTCAATATTACCGTTTTCATCAGTAATCTGCTTTACCTTACCTGTGTAGTCAGGGCTTGCAGGGTCTGTTGTAGGTGTTGAATCAACCTTATACAGACCAACATTATTTGATGCGTATTTAATAATAAGTGTCGGTATATTCATTGAGCTGTTGTCTATGACAATACCGTCTGCTCTCTTAACATACAACTTAGTTGTTGTACTGCCGTTCGCTTCTTCTTCAAGAAGTTCTTTCGGAAGAAGAACCTTTGCAATACCTCCCTGTGTAGGATCTGCAGCGTTGATAGGTGTCGGAGTTACGAAGTTATTCGGTGTTCCGACTGCTACCTGCGAACGTGCATCGGCAGTTGTAACGTAAATTACAATACCGTCCTCCGAATAAGGGGCTTGACCTTCATATGTGTTAATTGAAGTCTTATATGTTGCAGCAACCTTATTTTCTGTTAAGTCTACTGCCGTTATACCGTTTGTTTCAGGTAATTTCAAAATATTTACCTTAAACGTCTTTTCTGTTCCGTCTTCTGACTTAACATGGATATATACAGCATTTGCCTTTGGCTGAGTTGCTTTAACATCCATTTCATCTGTATATGTTGCATCGCCATTTACATAGAATGTACTGCTTGTTGAAATCGTCAGCTTAATGCTTTCATCAGTTGTAACATTATCGCCGTCTACAATAACACCCTCTGCTACAAGTTTTTGAGTTGTGTTATCTGTTCCGTCAGTTGACGCAGGCAAAGTATATTCATACTCACCGTCAGCATTCTGCGAAAGTTCTTCGCCGCCATATGTTACCTTTATTGCAGTATTAGCTGACATTCTTATAATATCAAGCTGATATACACCCTGTGAATATGATGTATCTGCCGGAGTTACAGCAATATAAAGTGTTGTTGTATCTGCTGTAATCGAAACGTTTCTCATGTCGAACGGCATTCCTGACATAGAGTCACTCTTTGCAGTTGATTCATTCGGACGAATGGCAACCTTTGAGCTTGTGCTTGCCGCTACGGCATTAACCTGTACATAATTAGTATCATACTTAATCTTTGCAACATACTTACCGGTTGTCTTATCATATGTAACATTGTAATTTTCACCGATTGTTATACCTGTCGGCTTGTACTCAAGCTTATCAACAGTAAGGCTTCCCAAACGGGAATCTGCTGTTTTCTTGTAAATACGTAGTGTATATTCATTAACCGCACCCAATGTTGTTGTTACCTTTAGAGCAATATCCATATAACCCTTGTCATTGAAGTTCAAGGTTACATCTTCGGTTGTTGTATATAAATATACGTTGCCGTTCTCAATTTGAACTTGTCCGTTAGTTACTGCAGTTGTCAATGTTACAGACGCTGTCTTAGCATCGTCATCAACTGCCCATACATACATTAACTTTTCATTACCGTCTTCTTTTACAAGAGTTGAGTTAATATAGCCGCTGTTATCAACTGATACAAACGGATCACTCTCTTCATCAAGCTTGAAAATTGTAAGTATATACGGAGCGCCGTCAAGTGAATCGGCTGTCAATTTAATATATGTCTTATCTGATGTCTTTGTATTATCAAGGATAAATCCGTCATATGTGAATTCACCAGGTGTTGTTGCCTCCTTTACGGCATTTAGCAAGCCATCAGGAGTGTATGTTACCTTTGCGACATCTCCGATCATAGGAGTTGTAATGATGTTAATATTAGCAACATCCTTAATCGGGATTACAATCTCGTAGTTCTGAGTATCACTCGGATTCTTCTGGTACGCGGTATATGTATTAAGCACATTTCCGCTTGCATCAACGATTTCTACCTTAATTTCCTTGATTGTTGTTGCCTCCGACTGTCTGTAAATAGTCAATGAATGGTTTGATACAGTTCCGTCTTGTGCTGTTACTTTAATAGGAATGACCTTATATGTTTCATTTGCCGACATTGTAATCTTCTGTACGTCATAGTAACCGTCATGACCGTTATCCTTGTCATGATCGCTGTTTACAGTTACATTCGCAATAGAGATTTTAGCTGACGGAGAAACTTGGCTATAGATATAAATATCTCTATCCTTAGCATCGCCGGTTTCCTTAATGATTGCATAATAGTTACCTGTATTACCTATCAGAACACCATTTCTTACATAATCCGATACTGCCGCATCTTTCAATTTAATATGGTTTTCAGGTTGGTCATAATAAACCCAATCAGCTACATCTGTAGCAGGATCGTTTTCACCAACTTTTACAATTCTCAAATCACCGTCATTTGAGTATCTTGTTGTATGAGCTTTATATATTCCGTCAAAGCTTGTGTTGCTGTTCTTAAACTCGAAGTAATAATTATCTTCAAGTTCACTGATCGGTACATCTGTAAATTCATAGTATCCTATAAACTTAGGGTCTTTTGAACCAATATTTGCGTCTGTCAACAATGTACCCATAACAGGATTTTGACCGTTCTTATCTACCATATAGATAACATCTGCGTCTACAATACTCTTAACGTGTACCGTTACAGTTGTAGCATTAGGAATTGTTGTTTGTACAAGACCTGTATAAACACTCTTTAGAGGATCAACAAGCTTATAAGACTTATCGCCTACAACAGATATTATCTCTGTATATTCATCACTGTCAAGATAACCCTTTTCAACTGCGGCTTGAGTTGCTGTGTCATCAAGTTTTGAATAATCAAATACGATTGCTTCAACATGATTATCGCTTGCATCGGCAACTTCTACATATGCAGTCTGTTTTGTACCTGTCTTTACATCTGTTACAACAAGTGTTGCAACACCTTCCTTAGTCTTTCCGCTTACTTTACCGTCTGAATCTACAGATACAAGTGAACCAGGAATAAGAGCAGTTACTCCATCCTTATCCATTTCATTCGTGATTTCCCATTTGTATGTGTCACCTGTTGTTGCATTATCTTTAATCAAGTTAAATCTATTGAATGAAACTTTCATCTGATAAGGTGCGGAACCGATATAAAGTTTCAAGCTTGAAGGAATAAGCTTCATAGTTCTGCCTGTTACAAGCACAGGGCTGAATTCGTTAGAATCAGATGCGTTTGTTGTACCAGGTTTATAGTGTGCAGGATCTTCACCCGCATAAGCATCACCCAACTGACCGTGTGTATTTTCACCGAAGCTCCATACAAATCCGTCTTCAAGTACAACGTATGATGTTGCACCACCTGTTGCAACCGAAATTGCCGACAGACTTCCGTCATCAACAGTTACTTCTACAGGAGATACTTTGTCATCAGATGTTGTTACATTACCGATACCCAAACGTCCAAGGTCTGCACTACCCCAGCTCATCACTCTTCCGTCTGCTGTTATCGCAATATTGTGCAATGCACCGACTGAAATATCAACTGCGTAGTTATTAGTACCGTCAAATACATCTACATAGTTAGGAGCGTAGTATAACAAGCTTCCGCTTTCGGCAATACCTTGTCCAAGCTGACCTTCACTGTTAGCGCCCCACGATATAATTCTGCCGTTATCAAGCATTGCAACAACGTGATATAAACCATCATACGTTCTTAAAATATGACCGTTAAATTCATCACCAAGGTCTATCTGTACAGGGTAAGCATAGTAACGATTATTTGTATTATCAATTTGGTGATTCGAGTTTTCACCCCAACCCCAAAGTGTACCGTCATAACGTACTGCCTTTGTTGCGCTACCGCCTGCACCGATACTAATGCTGATAACTTTGTTCAAGCCTTGTGCTACAACCGGAGTGCTTGATCTCTTGCTTGTATCCTTTGAAGGAGCACCAAGCTGACCTAAGCTGTTGTCACCAAAGCTATATACGTATCCGTCTGCACCAAGTACCATTGTATGTTGTTTACCTGCCGAGATAGATACTATTTCAGGCAGACTTTCTACCTTTTGAGGTGTTGATACGACTATGCTTGCATTACCCAAACCAAGCTGACCGTAATCATTATGACCCCATGTATAAACTTCACCGTCACGGGTAAGTGCGATTGAATGATATTCACCTGCGTGAACAGATACAATATCCTTACCGTTTAATGCTGTTACATTTATAGGTTCATATGCACAAGATACGCTGCCGTCACCAAGCTGACCGTATTCATTGTTACCCCATGTCCAAACTGTTCCGTCCGACTTAAGAGCGATAACATGAGAGTTACCTGCTGAAATCATAGGAGCTGTCTGTGCGTCTTTATCTATTACATGAACGATACATACTGATGTAAGGTTGCCCTTCTTAACAACGATATGAGTAATACCAATCTTATTACCTGTAATCTCGCCGTCATCACCAACTGCCGTAACACCTGCAATAGCTGTATTCTTACTTTCAAATGAGATACTTCCAGGATTAGCATAATCAGTAATCAAGTTGAACTTCTTACCCGAATATGTGTCAAGAGTAGCTGTTTCTCCGACATGAATTGTCATTTCATATTTAGAAATAAGTTCTGTTCTTTCACCGATTAGAACCGGAACATAACTCTTTGTTTCGTTTCTGGCAACCGGTGTACCAAGTGAATAGTCACCATAACCGTAAACGTCACCATTCCTTGTATAGAATACTGAATATTCATCACCAAGACTTACACCTGCGATTGCGAAATCGTTATATGATGACTTGATAGTATCAATAACAGCATTTGCAATAGGTATATTTCTTTCAACAGTGTCACCTATACCAAGTTGACCCTTATTATTTTGACCGAATACATACATATTACCATCCTTACCGATAACTGTACTGTATTTATTACCGGCTGCTATGGTTACTGCATCTGTTAAAATCTTTGTGTATGTATTTTTTGTTGCACTCGGTGTATTACCAAGCTGACCGTGTTGGTCACTGCCTGTTGCATAAACGTTTGATGTAAATGCAAGAGCAATACTATGATCATATCCTGCAGCTATAGCAACTATAGCTTCGGTATCTCTTACTTCTGTCGGCAACCACAATTCACCTGTGTTATTACCGACTCCGCCTTGTCCCGAATCATTAGCGCCCATTGCCCAAATTGTTCCGTTTGAACGCAATAGCAATGCATTTTCACTGCCTGCCGAAATAGCAGTTACACTGTCAACTGTTGATACGCTCTGAGGAGTAGCATATGCCGTACCGATATTACCGATACCAAGTTGGCCCTTATTGTTGCTGCCCCATGTCCATACATTACCGTACTTATCAAGAGCCATACCGAACGCATCACCTGCTGCAACGTTAATTATGTTGCTTAGTCCGTCAATCTTTGCGAATGATGTACGAGCCGATATTGCTGTTGATGCAACTCCAAGCTGACTGCAGTCATTCAGACCTGTTGAGTAAACAGTTCCGTCTGATGCTACGGCAAGTGCAAATTCTTCACCGACTGCAATATCAATAAACTTAACACCTGACGGTGTTACATCAGTAGGTTCATCAACAGATATTGTGTTGCCTGTACCAAGCTGACCGTTCTTGTTTATACCCCATGCCCAAAGAGTTCCGTCTGCTCTTAGAGCAAGTGAATGGTTACCCTTCGTTATAGCCTTAGGTTCAAATCCTACATTATTATTTGATACGATTACTTTTATGTATGCACTCTTTTGACTGTATTTGTTTTCAGCCGCAGAAATGTATGCCGTACCTGCTTTATTCGCAGTTGCAACGCCTGTTGACTTGTTGATTTCAAGTACACCAAGGTCACTTGAAACAAACTCAAATTCATTCATACTAAGTATGCCGCTCTGATATAGATTGAATACATTAAATCCTGCATCCAAATCCTTAACATCATCGACATTCATATAGATTGTGCCATAAAGAGCTGTACCGTTTTCATAAATAACAACTTCGTTACCGCCAACCATTAGAGGTACATTCTTATCAATTTGTGTACCGTCACCAAGCTGACCGTATTCATTACTACCTACAATCCAAACGTTTCCGTTTTCATCGACTGCCATCTGATGATTTGAGCCGCCTGCAACAAGGTCAAACTTCAAATCATCTGATGATTTAATAACCTTAGCAGGTACATACTTCTCTGTTGTGTTGCCGATACCAAGCTGACCGTATTCATTTGCACCCCATCTGTAAATGTCACCATTTACATCAATCGCGGCTGAAACGAATTTACTTGCTGAAATATCAACAATTCCCGACAGATATGAATCTCCCGAATTTTGTTCGCCTTTATAAACCTTTACCGGAACAGTACTTGCTGTTCTGCTGTTTGTACCAAGTTGACCGTGTTCATTTGCGCCTAATGCCCAAACATTTCCGTTAGTATCAAGAGCAAGAAGATGGTTCGTACCGTGTGCAATCTTCAAGATTGAAAGTTCATTTCCGTTATCGTCCTTGTATCCCATTACCTTTGTAGGAATGTTATCCTTAGACATCTTCCAAACTTCACCGCTTATACTTAGAGCATAATTGCCGCTTACTTGAAGAATGTTATTCAAACCTGAAACGATTGATGCGTAATTTTGATTATCGTATTCTTCTCCAAATACTGCAACTGTACCGTTTGCAAGTAGGATATATGCTGTATTGCCGTGAGTTGAAATTCCAACTGCACCTTCTACATCTGTACCGTCTTTGTATTTAACTGTGTCAATACCGGTAGCCGATCTGTCATCATTACCGTTACCAAGCTGACCATTGTTATTATTACCCCACGAGTAAACTTTACTGCTCATTCCTATTGCAAGATTATACTTATCACCTGCCGCAATCAGAACAGCTTGTTCATTGTTTGCACCTAACGTCACCTTCTTAGGTTCAAGTGACATTCCGTTTTCTGTTTCATATCCAAGTTGATTTGAGTCATTCAGACCCCAAGTCCATACAGTACCGTCATACTTAAGGGCAATGCTGTGTCCTTTGCCGCCGTCTACCATCGGGTAGATACCACCGTTTTGACCTACGTAAACCGTTACATAACCGATTGTGTTTGAAGATGTCTTAACAACCTTCAAGATTGCTTTACCGTCTTTAACACCTGTTATTGTAAGTCCGTCGCTTTCTACTCTAACAACTGATGTATCAAGTGATTCAACTGTATAACTGTTATCGGTTGATGTAGTCTTACCTAATAGATTTAGATATTCGGCAATCGTTACCGTAAGTGCATTATTATTAGTGTCACCTACAGAAACATTAACGCTTGAACCCTTATCCAATCTGATAACCTGCGGTTTAACGCTAAGTTGCATTTTACCCGCAATTACAGGAATATATGCATTCGCATTATCCTGATTACCAAGCTGGCTGTATTCATTTGCACCGAAACTCCATACATAACCGTCACTGTCAATAGTTACTGTATGGTTAATACCTGCAGCAACAAAGATAATATTCTTTGCAGAATCAATGTATTCAACCTTTGAAGGGCTCTTATAGTCCTTCTTAATCTTCTGACCTGACTGATACTTTTCTTCATTGATACCCCATGCATATACGTCACCATTTTCTGTTATGGCTACGCTGTAACGATAACCGGCTGCAATATCAATTACCTTGCCAAGTGTGCTTATAAATTGAATATCGTTTGTACCAACTGAACTTATATCGCTCAATTCACCGACACCAAGTTCACCGTTCTTGTTATCACCGAATGTATATAGGCCTCCGTCTCTTGCTATAAGAAGAGTATGGGTTGTATCAATATTAGTTGCGCTGCCGTCACCGACGTGGTCATTAGATGCAACCTTTATAAAACGTACATCTTTAGTATCTTTTTGAATTATTACCGATGACGCATTCTTATTAGGAATTTGCCATATTGTACCGTCAGCCTTTAGACCGTATTTGCCTGAAATTTGAATCATTCTCTCGAACAAATCAAGCTGAATAGGTTTACTACCATAACCTGTATTGTTATTGATATTACCCCATGCGTAAATATGTCCGTCCTTATCAAGCGCATAGCTTGTTGTTTCGCCGACACCGATTTCAACAGCCTTTGTGCTGTCAGGAAGATTAACCTGTACAGGTTTATTAGAATTGTTACGTGTACCGTTTCCAAGCTGACCTAAGTCATTTCTTCCCCAAGTCCATACTTTGCCTGTATTGTCAACAGCTATAGTATGACCGTTACCCGTTTCAATTCTTGTAATATAATTTGAAGGATTACCGAAATCAAAAGTAATCTCTGTAGGTACAATTCTGTTTTCTTTGCCTTGGTCACCAAGTTGACCTAAGTCATTTTTACCCCATGTATATACTTTACCGTCTTTATCAAGTGCAACAGTAAATCCTTCACCTGCGGCTACCTGCGGAAGGGTCTTATAGCCGTTCATAAGAACAGTTACTTCAACAGTTGTTTGTCTGCCGCCGCCTGATACGATAATCTGTGTCTTACCTGTTGATACAGGATTGATTGTCAAGCCACTTACAGATGCAATGTTTCCGTTTATTGAACTTGCGCTGAAGTTTACACTTGAATCTGTATTCTGTATTACATTGAAGAACTTATTATAAACCGGATTGATAACTGATGTTTCACCCTCATGAAGTGTTACAAAATATTCATCAAGTGAAATATAATCTTCACCCGTCTTTGCAGGAACAAGTTCATTTGTTTCTGTATCTGACGATTGACCTGCCGTACCATTACCGATTTGACCAAGGTCACTTGCACCCCATGTATATACATATCCGTCTGTTAATATTGCAGAAGTATTTGTTCCGCCTACTGCAACACCCCAAACATCAGTGTTATTTACAGGGATATATGTCGGTTTAGATACCTTTTCTGTCTGGCTGTTATCACCAATCTGACCACGACTGCCCGCACCCCAAGTATAAACCTTACCGCTATCTGTAAGTGCAGCTATATGCGTTTGAGCAGAACGCGAACCGCCAAACTGTAAATCAACAATACCGCTTGTTTCATTAGGTATGTTAATTTGAGATACTAACGAAACTTTTTCGCCTGCGGCATCATTCAATACTTGGTAATACTGATTATTACCCCATACAAAAGCTCTGCCGTCAGCAGTCATAAATGCTGAGTTATAAGGACCTGCCGAAAGTGCGGCTGCCTCAACTTTATCACCGGTTGAAGAATTTGCATCTACAGGTAAATCTACTTCTACAATAGTTGCAGTATATGTATTACCGTCTTTTGTTGTGTCAACACCAAGTTGTTTTTCTGTATTGTCACCGACTATCCACATAGTTTTGTTACCAAGAAGTAACATTGTATGTGCAGCGCCGGCTGCTATATCAACTACTCCGCCAAGTGTACCGTTACCGCCAACACCTCTCATTAATACCGGAGTCGGATGTTGAGAACCGTTTACATCTGCTGTTCCAAGCTGACCTCTTGTATTATTACCGAAGCTATATACATATCCGCTATCTGTTAAAACAACCGAATAATCAGCACCTGCAGCTACCTTTACCGCAAATACATTTGAAAGTGCCTTAACCAATACAGGCAATGATGCACTGCCATATTTATAGGCGCTTACACCAAGCTGACCGTAGTTATTCATTCCCCATGCATAGACTTGACCATTCTTATCTACTGCAAGAACATGGTCCGGACCTGCCGCAATATCAACGATTGTTTCAGCGTCAAGGTCAAATCTCTGGTCATTATTAGGATTGATATATTGATCAATTCTTGTAGGAGTTGCAATTACAGGAGTTGCTGTATCAATACCTACTCTGCCGTTAGTATTTGAACCCCAACCCCAAATTGTTCCGTCTGCTTTCAATGCGATTACATAACCGTCACCGATTGCAATCTTAGGATTTGTAAATCCTTCAGAAACCGTGATATGAGTTGCAACAGTCTTACCTGTAAGCGAATCTGTTGCAATAAGAACAGTTGAACCTGTCTTAAGTCCCCTAACCTTTACAGTAGTCGATGTCAAACCGCCTGTTGCGGCTGAAGGAGTTGATGATACGATTTCTGCAATATTTGGATTTAGTATTCTCCATGTAACTTCGCTTGTGGTTGTTGTTGATGTATTAAACAATGAGAATACTGTAGCCGATGAAGTTGCGGTTACATCCGCTTCATCTGTCGGATGAAGTCTTAGAACCTTTGAATCAAGTGAAACCGGACTGCTGCCGACAACTACCGGATAAGGACTGTTATCCGTCGTTTGGTCGCCAAGCTGACCTTGATTGTTAAGACCCCATACATATACTCCGCCCGTCTTAGAAACGGCAAGTACATGAGATGCATTATCGCCCGATTCAACCATCATGATATTTGACAGTTTTTCTGTTCCGCTGTTATTCTTATCAACAAAAGTTGGAAGTGTTGAAATTCCTCCGGTAACTCCGTGACCTAATTGACCTACATGGTTATAACCCCATGCATATACATTTGCATCTGCAGTATTGGTAAGTGCAACATGGAATCTGTAACCTGCTGTAATTTGCGAAATATCCGTCAAAGGATTTGTTCCGTCTGTTGTTACTCTTACAGGATATACATTAGTCCAGTTTGTTGTATTTGTACCTGTAATGCCTTCTGTATTAATACCTGTAGAATATACATAGTTATCAAAAGCATCAGTAGAATCTGTTATATTGTCTTTTAGTTCAAATGTTACATATGCACCATGATGGTCACCGCGGCCAAGACTTACAACACCCTTGAATTCACCGCCGTCGGCACTCTTCTGCATCTTTTGAACAAGACTCGAATTACTTGTATTACCTACACCGCGTTCACCGTATCCGTTATAACCCACTGTGAATACTGTTGAATCTCTGTTCAAAATTGCTGTTGAATAAGTACCAACTTCTGCATCAAATGCATTATTAACACCGATAATCTTATTCGGTAATGTATTATTTGCACCGTTTGTACCTAAGTTACCATAATTGTTATAACCCCAAGCATAAGCAGTACCGTCATCCATGATTACTATAGCGCTATGAACACCGGCTCTTATCTTAACAGCTTTGTTTGAAAGACCTGCACCGAAGAAACCGTTACCATCTGTACTCTTAACCTTTATCGGATAGTATTGATAGTAATCGCTGCCTGTGCCTTGTCCGAGTGCAGCATAGTAGTTACGTCCCCATGCATAGACGCTTCCATCTCTTGTCAATGCATATGCTGCATAAATGTTAGCCGAAATATCAATTACATCTTCAAGAGGTGAACCGTTATCAAGGACTACCTGTACAGGAGCTCCTGATTGAGTAACTGTTTTGTCATTAATACCAAGCTCACCGTATGTATTTTCACCCCATGTCCAAACTGTTCCGTCTGCCTTTAGGGCGATTGAGAAGTAATCCCCTGCATCAATCTTAGGGAATACAGCTGTTCCGTTGTCAACTGCCGACTGATAGTCTGCAGGAAGGACATTAACCTCTATCAATGCATACAAGCTTGTATCCTTATCTGCAACTACAATGTTTGCCTTACCTACGCCAACAAACGAAAGCTGATTATTAAGTCCGACTGTAACAACATTTGTATCTGTGGATGCAATTCTAAATGTACCTATATCTGTGATATGGTCTTCAAATACGTTAAAGCCCGAAACAATACTCGGTACAAAGCTTCTTGAAGGAGCACCTTCATATGTTGTAATTTCATTATTTGTTATACCGGTAAGCTTAATCTTTTTAGTACCGACAGCTGTAGGATAATTGCTGTTATCAAAACCGCCGTTACCGATTTGACCTTGAGTACCAAGACCCCAAGCATATACGTCACCGTCTGTTTTTATAACTGCAGAATGATTGCCGTTGTTACTTGCATCTGCCCAGATTACTCTGTCAAGATTATTAGTACCGTTTTCGTCTTTAACGTTTGTAAACTTGCTTTCTGACAGATTTGTAGAACCTACGCCAAGCATTCCGTAATCGTTCTTACCTGTTGCAAGAAGTTCCTTACCGTTTTCCTTAATTGCAAATGTAGCTCTTGCTCCGCTGATACGGATTACATTATCTATATTGTTATTCTTTCTTGGCAAGCCGTCTGAATTAACAACACCAAGCTGACTGTCTACACCTTTACCCCAAACATATGTTTCCTTGTTTTCGGTAATTGCAAATCCACTGCCGTAACCCGCAGCGATTGCTACAACTTTATCATCAATAGAAACTTGAGATTTTGCTACTACACTTGTAGAAAGCTTACTTGTACCGTGTTCAATACTGCCGTTATAACCCCAAGCATATACTCTGCCTGATTCTGCAAGAGAATAGCTTGTAGCATTTCTGCCGCCTGCTATTGCTATTGCTCTTGATACACCTGTATATATCGGTGAAAGGATATAACCTGCACTACCGCTCTTGATTTGTCCGTTGTAATTCTTACCCCAGCCATATACGTCCATTGTATCTGTAATTGCAAGTGCAAATTCATCTACACCTGAACCGCCGACTGAAATATCAGTTACAAGCAAACCGTTATTTACAAATGACTGAATCATTTGAGGAGTATTAAGCTGAACGCTTGTTACCAAGCCTTGACCAAGCTGTCCATAATTATTTACACCCCATGTCCAAAGATGTCCGTCAAAATCAAGCGCCATTACGAAATTATCGCCTACAGCAATCTTTTTAATATTTGACATAACCTTTCGAGGTTCTGTTTCCATACCGCCTGTGTATCCAAGGCCAAGTTGACCTGAAGCATTATTACCCCATGACCAAACTGTTCCGTTTGCCTTTAGAGCTACAGTAAATGTTTGACCTGCCTCTACCATTGGATATGTTACGTATTCGTCTTTATCAGGCACTACTGAAACTAAGACATAAAGAGTATTAATTACATTATCTGTACTGTCTTTAATCTTAATTTGAACATATGTCTGTCCGACAGTTTTACCTGTTACTGTACCGTTTGAATCAACCGTTGCAACATTGCTGTCCCATACGTCAAATTCCTGACTGTATGTAGCTGCCGCATCAGCTGATGAGAATAGGTTAAATGAACCCTTAATATCAATTATATTACCAATGTTTTGCTGCTTGTCAATCTTAGCAAGTATTTCTCTTTCCTTGACTAAAATTGTAGGCTCTGCACCTATCATTTGTGCAACATTGATTTTGTCGCCTGCATTTTGCAATGCAAGCTGTGAAGAAGTATTATCACCAACTGACCAAACGCTACCGTTTGAATCAATATATAGTGAGTGTGCACCGTTTCTTGATGATGATGCACCTATTGCATCAGTTGCTGTTGTACCGTCATTCTTCGCAAATTCCGAATACGGAACCATTGAAGTTGAGTTGTCTTCAGAACCGTTTGCAAGTTGACCGTGGTCGCCTAAACCTGATATTTTAAGCTGGCTGTCTTTATCTATTGTATATATGCTGTCACCACCGCCGATTATCGCTGTATTATCACGTCCAAGCATTTCTGTCGGAGTTCTGAGCGTTGATGTATTATTCGGCGAAATTGCATAGTATGCGTTATTACCCCATGCATATGTCTTTGTCGAAGGCTTGCTTGAAGCATCAAGAGAATATGTAACAGCTATACCGTTTTGATTACCTGCACCGATTGCCATTGCTCTGTTATCAAGCGGTACTAATGTATATACTGAACCTGACGTTCCGCCTGTTCCGTATTCATATGCATAGTTCTTACCTAATGCATATACAAGACCGTTTGAAGTAAGCGTATAAACCGTTGCACCTCTGCCTGCTGCAACATCTACCGCATTAACTGCCGGAGATACAACAGGAGTATTGTAGCTTGCGTCATTTGCAATCTTTAATTGTCTGTATTCATTTGAACCGAAACCATATACGTTACCGTTTGAATCAAGTGCAACAACAAATATCTTCTCGTCATTCAATCCGCCTGCGGCAATCGCAACGATATTTTCAAGATATGTCTTATCTGCATTGCCTTGGTTCTGTTCACCCTTCAATACCTGTACCGGTACATTTGAGCTTACAGTTGTTCCGTCGCCAAGCTGACCGTTGTCATTTCTACCCCACGTCCAAACCGTTCCGTCTGTCTTTAGAGCTACCGCTGTCTGACCTGCTGCCGCAATCTTTATAATATCGCTTAAAGAGTCTATCTTTTCCGGATATACAACTGTTCCGTTTGATACACCGTTACCAAGCTGACCGTATGTATTTTGACCCCATGTCCAAACTGTTCCGTCTGCCTTTAGAGCAACAGTAAAGTCTGTACCTGCAGCTACCTGCGGATATGCTACACTTGTTTTTCCGACCGTCAAATCTGACGGACGTACTTCTACCTTAACAAGACCTGTTGTTAGAGGGTCGTTTGCAATAGATACTATGACATATGTTGTACCTACACCCACCGGCGTAATTTCACCGGTATCAGGATTTACAGTTATAATATTATTATTTCCGTCATATGTCTGCCATAGAAGCTTAGCATCTGTCTTACCGCCGTTATTTGAGTTGAATACATTAAACGAATCAACTGACGGTGCCGGAATTGTTACGCTTCCGCCATTTATCTTTAATGAATATAGATATTGACTCATTGTCAGGTAAGATGCACCAACTCTTACAGGAGTCGACTCATCTTTATTTGAACCGTTGCCAAGTTTATAGTATGAATTATTTCCCCAAGCCCAAACACTACCGTTTGACTTGATTGCATACATTGATTGACCCGGTCTTTCATCAGCTGTTACTGCCGCATTAATTACATCTTCAAGATATGTACCCTCTTCACCCGAGTCACCTGCAAGTACATTGCCTACTACACCGAACTTAGAATTCGGTCCTTGTCCTGTTGCATATATACCCGCTTGACCTGATGTATAAAGTCTTCCGTCTGTCATTAAAACAACCGAACTCAATGACGCATCTGCAAATACCGGAGATGCTGTAATTGTCGTTGACGGATAATTTATAAGTTTAATCAAGTAATCAGCGCCTATTCCGCTTGCTGATTCGACATGAACTTTCACAAGTTGTTCAAACTTATCATTACCTGATGTTGCGACATTATATGTATTCAAACTTGCACCGGCATAGCTTGTGTCATCGCCCTCTGTAAAGACAGTACCGTCAAGGGCAGTCATTTCGACATTATAGAATTGTACTGTTGCATTCTTGCTTGTCGCAAATACAACCGGAGTTGCCGAAACAGCACCAAGAGGCAATTCAACTTCATACAACGCGTCAGCATCTGCCGGAGTTTCATCACTTAGTACACCAAGTGCCGTTGACGCTTCACCGTTCTTCATCACAAGATTTACAGATACCTTTTTCAATGAAGTATCATCACTGTCATCGGCTTGCATTTCAATACTGTCTGCAGACATTATTTCAATCGCCTGCTCATAATTATGTTTGCTGTAATCTGCGACAACTGTCGGTTTTGTATTAGTAGTTGAATTACCAAGACCTGTTGTACCGTAGCCTGCATAACCCCACATCATAACCAAACCGTCAGTTGTAATTGCAACTGCATTATGCCAACCGTGTTTTGCATACAATGCTTTCTTACCGTTTAAGTCAGCTTGGGTAGTTGTAATTCTGTCAGATGTTGTTCCGTTACCTGCTGAGCCATATCCGTTATATCCCCAAGATACAATTTGTCCGTCACTGCGAAGAACACTGCCGGTATGTCCGATTGCGTCAGAATTAATTCTAACTGCACCGTTTAGCATTGAGTTATTCTTTGTGATATTAACCGGTACACCTGTTACATATGAATCGCTTGTATTCTTAGGATCTATTACTGACTTATAGTTTCTGCCCCATGTATATAGAGTGCCCTTTATATCAAGTGCCATTGAATATGATGCATAGTTACTGTATCCGCCTGCACCGATGTCTACGATAAAGTCACTGCCATTACCGTCGCCAAGATATGTGTTTGTATTATTGTTGCTATAACCTGTACCGACAACTCTCATAGCGACTGTCGAACTATGATCTGAAGTATCACCGTCACCAAGTGAGCCATAAATACCCCAACCCCATGCATAAACTTGACCGTCTGCCGTTAAAGCAAGGTTGTGATATGCACCGACTGCGATTTTTACGATATTTGTAAGAGGTACATTATTTGAATCAGGATCAGACTGATTTTCCTTTCTAAGTACCTGTTCAGGATGATCATGGTCACCGCCTGCAGTACCTATACCTAATTCACCGTGTGCATTGTAACCCCATGCCCAAACTGTTCCGTCTGCTTTTAGAGCTACTGTATGATAGAAACCAGGCTGAACTTGAGGGTATGCAATATAATTTGTACCTTGCGGTTCAACGTTTAGTTTGAAGAAACCTTCTGCTCCGTTTTTATCCGTTACAACAATATATGTTATACCAGTCTTTTTAGCTGTCACAACGCCTGTCTTTGCATCGACTGTTGCAACTTCTGTATCAACCGATTTAAAAGTCAAATCATCAGGAGTATATGCAGACGCTCTCAACAAGTTAAATGATGATACACCGCTGATACCGCTTAAATCAATCGAAAGAATATCTCCCTCTTGAATTGAAGTTACAATTTTACTTGTATTCTGCATCTTTAATGTGTCGTAATATATTACAACATCATTGTCAACTCCATTGTTTGTCCATGTTGCTGTTGAGATTGTAAGTTGTGGCTGACCCATATCAGATACTACCTTAACAGGCGCTTTTCTTCTATCAGTCGTACCGTCACCAAGTTGACCGTTTGCGTTATAACCCCAATCCCATACAGAATAGTCTGATTGAACAGAACCCATATGGTATCCGCCTGCATATAGACTTACTGTATCCTCAAGGTAATCTTTCTTTGTTTCGCCTCCAACTACACGTGTTGCATATACATATGTAGCATCTGATTTGTTAAGACCTAATTGTCCGTATGAATTATTACCCCATGCATATACCTTTGTGAATGGATCGGCAGATGCATCTTCAATAACGCGAGCTGACATTTGCTGCATACCTGCGGCAATTTCAACTACGTCACTAAGCTCTGTTGATGCGTCTGTCTTTACAACTGTCGGTACATTTACAGTGCTTGCACTCGTATCTACACCAAGCTGTCTTTGGGCATTATAACCCCATGTATATGCTTTTCTGTCAGTTGTTACAACACCTGCCGATACACCGCCGGCTGTAATTTGTACCACATTTTGTAAGCCTTTGTCTGTATTACCGTCGAGACCTACAGGTCGAACCGGTGTTAAAGATGATGTGTATGACTTATTACCAAGCTGACCGTTAGAATTCTGACCCCAAGTCATAACACTTCCGTCTTTTCTTAGAACTACAGCGAAATCGTTAGTGCCGTTTACCCAGTCACCGCCTGCTGCGATTTGTATTACATCGCCCAAATATACTGTATATGCCAATCCGCCGCTTACTCTTACAGGAGCATTTGAACCGGTAGTTGTGTTATTACCTAACTGACCTACATTATTTAGACCCCAAGTATAAACATTACCTTTTCTGTCAAGAGCCATTGCGAATGTAGGACCTGCTGAAATTTGGATAATATCCTCCAAATAAGTGCTTGAGCTATCCTGCTCACCTGTTACAACCTGCATAGGTGTCAAACAGCTTGTTTTACTTGAATCAGTTGGGTTACCTTTTACACCGATACCTAATTGACCGTAGCTGTTATCACCCCATGCCCAAACTGTTCCGTTTTCACGAAGTGCAAGAGCATAGTAACGATTACCACCATCAAATGTACCTCCTGCTGCAACCTGTACTACATTTGTAAGGTATTGGTTACCTGTAGCACCACCCAATACTTGTACAGGAATAAGTGAATCCGCTGTACTGTTGTTACCAAGCTGTCCCGCAACATTGTAACCCCATGTCCAAACTGTTCCGTCTGCCTTTAGAGCTACTGTTGACGATTGCTTAGCTGAAACCATTGGAGTTGCTACTGCGTCTTTCGGCTTAACTTGTACACGAATAATACCTACAAAGTTTCTTGTAGGATCTGTATCACGAATTATTACAACACTTGTTCCGTACTTACCGTTTTGGTTTGGAACAATTGTATTGCCGTTCTTAATTGTAAACAAAGTCTCGTCAAATGAAGAAATTTCAATATCCTTAGCATTTGAATATGAAGAACTCTTGTCAGTAATAAGGTTAAATCCGAAGATTTGTTCACCGATTAGCTTTGATGTGTCTATAACAATCTGTTCATCTTCAGCGATTGCTTCACCGCCCGACAAGCTTCTAGGCATTGAAGAATTTTCATATTTGCGTACAGTAGTACCTGTTTCACTCTTCTGTACTTCTGCATATTGAACATCAAAGTTTGTTGTCGGAGGGTATCCGACACTTACCGGAATTGATGAATTTTCATTCTTTGAGTTACCAAGTTGTCCACTTGTATTCAGACCCCATGCCCACACGGTTCCGTCTGTACGCACGGCTGCACCGAAGTGACCATTTTGCGCACCGACAACTTGTACAACATTCTTCAAGTTTTGTACATCTCTGAGTTCGGTATTGGTAGAATCGGTCTTACCGTTACCAAGCTGTCCGTATCCGTTATAGCCCAAACTTGCGATTGTTCCGTCTTCTTTTAAGATATATGTAAATTGTGTACTGC
>ERZ857965.352-NODE-352-length-69056-cov-21.066289_pt1 | contig 69056 bp, 54 predicted proteins | sample MGYA00519758_ERZ857965 | MGnify/ENA primary metagenome ERZ857965 (study PRJEB31778, sample SAMEA3449381) | human gut metagenome | biome: human gut; feature: human-associated habitat; material: faeces | place: United Kingdom | collected 2010/2012 ... | reverse complement strand
TACGTATTACCGCGGCTGCTGGCACGTAGTTAGCCGGGGCTTCTTCTGCAGGTACAGTCTTGACTCTTCCCTGCTGAAAGCGGTTTACGACCCGAAGGCCTCCGTCCCGCACGCGGCGTCGCTGCGTCAGGGTTCCCCCCATTGCGCAAGATTCCCCACTGCTGCCTCCCGTAGGAGTCTGGGCCGTGTCTCAGTCCCAATCTGGCCGGTCGGTCTCTCAACCCGGCTACCCGTTGTCGGCACGGTGGGCCGTCACCCCGCCGTCTACCTGATGGGCCGCGGAGCCATCCCCTCCCGTCGGGGCTTTAGCCCGGGCGCCATGCGGCGCCCGGGGGTATCCGGTATTACCCGTCCTTTCGGGCGGCTATCCCGGGGGAGGGGGCAGGTTCTCCACGTGTTACTCAGCCGTTCGCCACTCGCTTCTACCCGAAGATAGGTGCCGTTCGACTTGCATGTGTTAGGCGCGCCGCCAGCGTTCATCCTGAGCCAGGATCGAACTCTCCGTCCAAAATATTTGGGCTTCGAGCCCGTCCGGTCCTCTCAGTCATTCGCTGATCGGTTCCGTTCGATTCATATGGTTCTAGTATAGGAAAAGGAATTTCTCGGGGCCGCCTCTCGGCGGCCTTGCGAAAAACAAATCCAAGTTAGACCATTTCAAATGGTTCGATGTCTGCCCGGATGCGACACTTGAAGTGTCCATCCTCGCAGTATCCGGTTCTCAAGGTGCACGCCCCGCGGCTGATCCGGTTGCACCGGGCCGCGCGGCAAGGAGATATATTGCCAGACCGCGAAGCCCTGTGGGACGTCAATTCCACTCTTCACAAGTCCTACACAATATATTGCTTCCTATATAAGTCATAGAAAGGCTGGTGCAGAAATACTGCACGTATCAGATGATGACCCTTTGGTTCAGGAATATATAGAGATCGGTCACCTGTAAGTGTTTATCTACCCGCGCTTTTAGCAATGTAAACCGCGCTTCAGATAAAAAGAGGGAGCGCCGCGCACAACGCGACACTCCCCTAGCGATTCAAGAGAATCTATTAGGCCTCGAGAGCCTTCTTGGCGATGGTAGCCAGCTCGTTGAAGGACTCGATGTCCTCGTAAGCCATCTGAGCCAGGACCTTGCGGTCGAGCTCGATGCCGGCAACCTTCAGGCCGTGCATGAACTGAGAGTAAGAGATGTCGTTCAGGCGAGCAGCAGCGTTGATACGGGTGATCCAGAGAGAACGAATCTCGCGCTTCTTGTTGCGGCGATCACGATACTGATACTGCAGGGAGTGCTGGACCTGCTCTTTTGCATGCTTGTAAGTACGCGAAGCGGCACCGTAGTAACCCTTCGCACGGTGCATAACGGTACGGCGCTTCTTCTTGGCGGCAACAGCGCGCTTAATACGTGCCATGTTCTATCAACTCCTAGACGGTAAAACGAAAAACGGGAACTCGAACTTAGGCGAGACGCGACTTGATGACCTTGCGGTCGGCAGCGGCGATCTCGGTCTCCTGACGGAAGCCACGCTTACGCTTGGTGGACTTCTTGCTCAGGATGTGGCTCTTGAAAGCCTTGGCGCGCATAAGCTTGCCGGTACCAGTCTTGCGGAAACGCTTCTTGGTGCCGCTGTGGGACTTCATCTTAGGCATGAAATACTCCTTAATCGGTTACAGAACACTAGTTACTTGGTATCGCTTGCCGCTTTATCCTCATCGAAGGCGCCCTTAATCGGGGCGAGCAGCATAAGCATGTTACGGCCTTCCATCTTAGGCTTGGACTCGACCGTAGCGTAAGGCTTGAGATCCTCGGCGAGACGCTCGAGAACGTTAAGGCCCTGCTCCGGGTGAGCCATCTCACGGCCGCGGAACATGATGGTGATCTTAACGCGTGCGCCCTTCTTGAGGAAACGCAGAACGTGGCCCTTCTTGGTCTCGTAGTCGCCAACGTCGATCTTGGGTCGGAACTTCATTTCCTTGACCTCGACCTTGGACTGGTTCTTACGAGCAGCCTTGGCCTTCATGGCCTGCTGGTACTTGAACTTACCGTAGTCCATGACCTTGCAGACCGGCGGCTCCGCGTTGGGAGCGATCTCGACCAGGTCGAGACCCTGATCGTCGGCGACGCGCTGGGCATCGCGGATGGCGAACAGGCCGAGCTGAGAGCCATCGACGCCAATCAAACGGCACGAAGATGCAGTGATCTCGTCGTTGATGCGGGTGTCATCAGACTTAGCTATTTTCCCTACCTCCATTCATAAAAAAATAACCCGGCGCTTCTCAGCAACTAGGTCGTACACATAGGCTTCCTCGATTTGAGGAAGGGAATCTAAGTTGTATGACCAGTCAGCTGCTCATTGGCGCCAAAAGGTGGGAACCCTCGGGTTCCTCTTTAGGGCATTGCGGGAACAACGCCTTGCGAATAATAACACGTACAGCGCGTTATCACATTACGTACACGAAAAAGGGGCCTTGACCCCCTTGAACGCTCGCTTGCATGTATGGTGCCCGAGGCGAGACTCGAAGGGCCTTCGCTTCGCGAAGCCCCGGGCTTCGGGCGCGCGGCGCCCTCGCCACGCTCCGCTACAAACAGGCCACAGGCCTGTTTGCTTAACGCTTCGCGCGCTCACGCGAGTTCGGCACGAAAAAGGGGGCCGCAATCCCCCTTGAACGCTCACTTGCATGTATGGTGCCCGAGGCGAGACTCGAACTCGCACGTTGTTGCCAACGGTGGATTTTGAGTCCACTGCGTCTGCCAATTCCGCCACTCGGGCACGTAATGCGTGAGTTAGTTTATCACAGCTTTCTACCGATTAGTCCGAAAATGGAACTTCGAGCATTTCGATGAGTTCGACTGTGCGGAGCATCTCGCGCTGACGGCATCCGCGACCGTCGACCGAAGCCTCACCCATCTGGTTATCGTAAGGGTCCTCGCGCATGCCGTCGAAAGAGGGCTCAAACTCTGCCTGGAATCGATTGTTGGCCACCATACGCCACGGGTCGAGATTGCCAAAGTAGTGACGGCGGCGCCACTCCTCCCCCATCCTGCGAGCAGAAGATCCAAATGACACGTCGGCGTTGAGCCAACCGGTCTGCGGCGTATAGAACTCTGCCCAGTCGTGCGACCCCACCGAATCGGGCGCAACGTACAGGCCGCTCTGCCAACGGGCAGGCACGCCCGCGATACGGCACATGGTGATAAACGTGAGCGCCATAACGCCGCAATCGCCGCGGAGCGAATGCGCGCAGTCATCGGCAATAGATCCCAAAAGCAAGTACGGCGGCTGATAGCGATAGTCGATATGCTGCGTCAGATAATCATAGATAGCACGAGCGCGATCGAGCGGATCCTCGAGTCCGTCAACAACACCGGCCGTCAGCTGCTGCAGATACGGCGTGAATGCAATGTGCGGACGGTCCTCAGAAATATCTTCGGGCAATGGCGCGTCCATACACGGATGCGACGGAAGCGCACCCCCATAAATATCGCGATAAGCGGCATTGATTTGATAGCGATAGGCCACCGAGAATGAGCGCTCACTCGAAGAAGACCACGAGGCGGTACGCGCCGAAGCGTTCGCGGGAGCAACAGCACCCTCCGGCGTCATGTCGAGAATCTCGACCCGAGACTGCTGACGGCAGGCAGCCGCGACGGGAAGCCAAGCGCAAACGGTCTCCCCCTCCAGAGCGCCGGGGACAGACACGGACGCTTTAAGCGTAATTACGCGAGCCAATCCGTTTTGTGACTCCATCTCCTTGAGCATCTCGTCGCGCAGTGCTATTCCGTCCGTAGAATCGGGACGCATGCCGGGGACCTCTTTGGGATATACGCGAAGCGAATCGAGGAAGTTGTCGAGAACGAACAGCTCGCCATCGATAAAGCGCCAGTCAATACGCTTACGGTCAATCAGATCGTCAAACTGCTCCTCGGTAAACTCAGGCCACTCCTCGCGAATCATCGCAATAGCTCGATCGCGCGACACCGAAAAATGAAGCGGCGTCTCAAGCATGCGATACCGCTCGGCACGAACGCAGGCAGCAAGCGAGGGATCGGGATTCTGCCCCAAAAGACGATCACAAGCCGCAACAGCCTGCGTCAAATATCCGGCATCCTTGAGACGAAGAATCTCGGGCGGCAGTCCAATATCGAGATGACGGAAATCATCACAGCAAACATCAACAGAGCAACCAACAGGACCCTCGTCAATGACCTTCCCATCCGAAGGCAGCACATTAATAACAGCCATACCAAACTCCAAGTCATTAGAACTCTTGAAGCCCATTGTAGCGAGATAAAAAGAAAGCCCCAACAAGGGAGCCATCAACACCGCCGAACGGTAGTCAAAAAAATGAATTCAGCCCAGTAACCCTGCGGCGGTAAACGAAGGAAGCTCCGTCCCCCGAAACTGTTTCCTTGACGCGACTTCTGGCAAAGCCAGTAGCCATCTTAATTCAGCCCAGTAACCCTGTAGCGAGTTAACGAAGGAGGCCCCGTTTCCCCGGAGCTGATTCCGTCGCGCGACTTCTAGCGAAGCCAGTAGCCACCTTAATTCAGACTCGTAACCCTGCGGCGTTAAACGAAGGAAGCCCCGTCTCCCGGAACTGTTTCCTTGGCGCGACTTCTGGCGAAGCCAGGTGAGCGCAAAGGAAACAGCGTAGGGAGACGGGGCTTCCGGTGGGAAGTTTAGCGACGCTTACGCCTTGTTGACGGAGCCAAACTCCTCCATGAGCTCCTTGGTGCGGGCAACGATGTTGTCGCGACCAGGCTTGAGGAGCTTGCGGGGGTCAAAGCCCTTGCCCTGCTGATCCTTGCCAGCCTCGATATACTCGCGAACGCCCTTGGCGAAGACGAGTTGCAGATCGGTGTTGACGTTGATCTTGGAGATACCCAGGGAGATGGCCTTCTTGATCTGATCCTCGGGGATGCCGGTGCCACCGTGCAGGACGAGGGGCAGGTCGCCGGTCTGAGCCTTGATCTCGCCCAGGCGCTCGAAGGAAAGGCCAGCCCAGTCGGCAGGGTACACGCCGTGGATGTTGCCGATACCGCAGGCGAGGAAGTCGACGCCCAGGTCAGCAATCTGCTTGCACTCAGCAGGATCAGCGAGCTCGCCGCTGGAGGTCACGCCGTCCTCGGTGCCGCCGATGCCGCCGACCTCGGCCTCGATGGACATGCCCTTGGAGTGGGCAAGCTCAACGAGCTCCTTGGTGCGGTCGAGGTTAAGCTGGAAGGTCTCCTCGTGAGAGCCGTCATACATGATGGACGTAAAGCCGGCCTCGATGCACTTGAAGCAGTCCTCGTAAGAACCGTGATCGAGGTGAAGGGCGACGGGAACGGTAACGCCCGTGGCCTCGACGGCAGCCTTGACCATGTCGGCGCAGACCTTGAAACCGCCCATCCACTTAGCGGCACCAGCGGTGCACTGAAGGATCAGCGGAGACTTGGCCTCCTCGGCGGCCTGGAGAATAGCCAGGGTCCACTCGAGGTTGTTGGTGTTGAAGGCACCGAGACCGTACTTGCCGGCCTCGGCCTTCTTGAGCATGTCTGCTGCGTTGACGAGCATAAAAGAAACCTCCTGTAAGGTTGCTCCGATAACGCCTGAGATTTTACCACGACATACCCGAGCATAAACGTTCGTTTGTTCACGAATACCATCCGATTGGACAAATTTTGACCGTTTGCCCCACAGAATCGACCCACTGGGGAAAATAGCTTGACGATTGACCGGTCTTCGTGGTTCGAAAGACGGCTTCGAGCCTACATCTGCATAAACGGGTTCTGCATAAGTTCGCGCGCCATCGTGGTCGAATCGCCATGGCCCGTCAAGCAAACGGTATCGGGCGGAAGCATCTTGGCAAGTTTGGAGAGCGAGCACATAATCGCCGCCTCGTCACCGCCGGAAAGATCGGTACGACCGTGGCTGCCCGGGAAAAGCGTGTCGCCCACAAAGGCGATGTTCCCCTGCTCGGTCGCGGCGAACAGGACGATGCCGCCCGGCGTATGCCCCGGCGCCTCGACCACCTGCAGGCAGACGTCGCCCACCTCGATTGTATCGCCCTCGGCAAGCAAACGCGTCGGCTCACCCGGATCGGGCGTCTCGATACCCCACATGGCGCGCTGCTCCTCGATATTTGCGCGAGGTACCGTCACGTCCTTAGCGCACAACTCATATAGTGCGCTGTCGCCAACGACAGCTCGAACCCCGGCAACCCCGCCAACATGGTCGGCATGACCGTGCGTGCAGACAGAGCCGAGTACGCGCACCTCGGGATGCGCGGTGTGGATATGCTCCACAAGACGCTCGCCCTCCCACGCCGGATCGACGATTAAGCACTCGTCATTCGAAATCACGGCGTAGCTGTTGGTCTGAATCGGGCCGTTGACGAGCGCCTCAATCGAAGCCGCGCCTCGGGGTGTCAGGTCCAAAGTCATATCGTCCACGCGCATACCCTCCTTCTAAAATACGTTCGAGGCACCAAACGATGCCTCGAACGTAACCAATATCTATGATGCTGAGAGGCTCTCGCACCTACACACGGCGCTTGAGTTGCGCTCCGCCCTCGCCGGGCATAAGACGGCGAGCGTCGTAGACCGAATCGACACTGCTGATGGAAGCCAGCAGCGGATCCAGGCCGCTCGCATCCGAAATCTCGACCATAAAGCGCAGGGTCGCAATACCCTCGCGGTTGGTCGAGGTGGCGGCGGAAAGGATATTGCCGCCTGCATCGCCAATGGCAATGGTGACGTCCTTGAGCAGGCCCATGCGGTCCAAGCACTCGACCACGATCTCGACCTGGAAGAGGGTGTCGGCAGCGCCGTCCCACTCCACATCGATCATGCGCTCGGGATGTTCCATAAGACCCTTGACGTTGGGGCAGTTGGCGCGATGCACTGAGACACCTCGGCCACGCGTGATGAAGCCGACGATATCGTCGCCCGTCACGGGGTTGCAGCAATGAGCCAGACGGACCAGCAGGCCACTGTTGCTCTCGCCCTTAACGATAATGCCGTTACTTGCGCTCTTGCCACGCTTTTGCGGCTTGCGGTTGGAGCCGCGGGCCGGCTGTTTCACGACCTCGGCGATAGCCTCGGCCTTGGTGAGCTGTTCCTCGGGCTTGGGGTCCAAGATTTGCTCGACCTTATTGCCCACAGCGCGCGGGGCAACCTTGCCGGCACCGACGGCGGCAAACAGGTCCTCGAGCTGCTTGAAGTTAAACTGCTCCGCCACGGCATTGAGCGCACGCGTGGAGCGCGGCGTGGAGATGCCATACCCGCGCTTGCGCAGGTCCTTGGCCAGCATATCGCGGCCGGCGGCAGCGTCGTCGTCCTTAGTCGCAGCGGCAAAGTAGCGACGGATCTTTGACTTGGCGGAAGGCGTCTTGACGATCTTGAGCCAATCACGCGACGGCTTGGAACTATTGTTAGTCAGGATTTCAACGCGGTCGCCCGTCTTGATCTCGTGCGTGAGCGGAGCCACCGCACCGTTGATTTTGGCGCCGACGCAATGGTTTCCCACCTCGGTGTGAACGGCATAGGCAAAGTCGAGCGGCGTGGAGCCGGCACGAAGCGCCATGACCTCGCCTTTGGGCGTGAAGACGAAGATCTCCTGATCGAAGAGGTCGACCTTCAGCGAATGCAGGTATTCCTTGGCGTCGGTAATCTCATCAGACGCAGCCCAATCGAGTGAGTGCTTAAGCCAGTTAATCTGGTCGTCCAAACGTTGAGCGTCATTGGTCTTGGAAGCAGACGATCCGCCCGACTTCTTATATAGCCAGTGGGCGGCAATGCCGTACTCGGCCTGCTCATGCATCTCGTAGGTTCGAATCTGAATCTCGAGCGGACGAGCCGTAGGGCCGATGACCGTCGTGTGGAGCGACTGGTAGTTATTGACCTTGGGCATGGCGATATAGTCTTTAAAGCGACCAGGCATGGGGTGCCACAGCGTATGCACCGCACCGAGCGTGGAGTAGCAATCGCGCACCGAATGGGTAATAACGCGCAGCGCCACCAGGTCGTAGATCTCGGAGAACTCCTTGCCCTTGCGCTTCATCTTTTGGTAGATGGACCAATAGTGCTTGGAACGGCCGTTGATCTGGAAGCCTTCCAGGCCAATGCGGTTGAGCTCGTCGGTGAGTGTCTTGATGGTCTCAGCCAGATAGCGCTCACGGACCTCGCGCGACTCCGCCACCATGCGCGCGATGCGCTGGTAGGCGTCGGGCTCAAGGTAGAAGAAGGACAGGTCCTCGAGCTCCCACTTAATAGAGCTCATGCCCAGGCGGTCGGCCAAGGGCGCGTACACGTCCATGGTCTCGCGAGCCTTAAATAGGCGACGATCCTCGCGCAGGGCTGCCAGCGTTCGCATGTTGTGCAGACGGTCGGCAAGTTTAACGATGATGACGCGAATGTCCTTGGACATGGCAAGGAACATCTTGCGCAGCGTGAGCGCCTGCTTCTCGTCCATGCTGTCGACTTCGATGTTGGTGAGCTTGGTCACGCCATCGACGAGCTCGGCCACCGTATCGCCAAACAGGCCGGAAACATCGGCAAGCGAGGTCTCGGTATCCTCAACGGTATCGTGCAGCAGCGCGGCGCACACCACATCGCAGTCCATCTTGAGATCGGCCAGAATGATGGCCACCTCGACGGGATGGTTGATGTACATCTCACCCGAGCGCCGCTTTTGGTTGCAATGCTTCTCGGCAGCAAAGCAGTAGGCCTGCTCAACCTTAGAAAAGTCGTCCTCATTCATATATTTGAGGCACAGACGCTCCAGCTTGTCGTAGCTGTCTGCCATAATCTCGGGCGGCAGCTCATCGGCATGCTTATAGTGCTCCATCTCCGAAAACGGCTGGAGGGTGGAATCATGGGCGGTACGGGCTGCGGCATCCATCGAGGTCCCCTTCCCCTAGGCCCGCGGTACGATCGGGCGGTTAACTTTGGCTAGCATATCAGAAGCGCACGAATCGAGCGCCCAGCTCCGGAAAGCCGAAAACTCCATGCGCGAGCGCAAGCCCTCCAAATAGCGAATTGACCTGCTCAATTGCACGCGGCCGGGGTTTTCGGCCATCGCGATACGACGCGTATCGTCAAACCCCGAAACGCGACAGAAACCAAGCTCTTCGAAGATTCCTAGGCCGCTTTCCACCGAGCGCTCGTCGACCGGCGTGCGGGCATCGATGGCAAGGCACATCTGCGCGATGTCGATATCGCTTGCGCAGAATGAATCATCCCCGGTCTTGCCGCGGTTGGAGCGCCACATGGTCTGCAGCGCGCGATAGAGTGTGACGAGCTCGTCGCGCTCGGGTGCGTAGCAGTCGAGCAGGCGCTCGTTAATGCGGGCATCGCGCGACGAATAGAGCAGGTGGATCACGGCGGGCTGGCCATCGCGACCGGCACGGCCGCTCATCTGGTTAAACTCAATGCCGCCAAACGGCATGTGATAGAGCACGACATGGCGGATATCGGGCAGGTTGACGCCCTCGCCAAAGGCAGATGTCGAGACGATGCAGCTGAGGCTGCCGTCTCGGAATGCTTCCTCCACGCGACGGCGATCGGAACGCGCAAGCCCCGCGTTATAGAACGCGATATGGGTTGCGCAATCGGGCACACGCTTGCGCAACGTCTTGGCGAGCGCCACGGACTGGTCGCGCGAATTGACGTAAATGACGGTCTTCTCCCCCGTCGCCACGATCGACACCAAACGGTTCTCGCGGCTCGCAAGGTCGCGGTCGTCCTCGAGCTGCAGGTTCTCGCGCACCGTCTCGTCGACCACCGTGCGAGTGATCGGCAACATGCGGGCAAGCTCGGCCACAACCGGAGCCGTCGCGGTGGCCGTCGCAGCCATAACGACCGGGTCGCCCAGGGCTTTGAGGATATCGGGCATGTCGAGATAGGCGCTGCGGTCGCCGCCCTTGGCAAGACAGGCATGATGCGCCTCATCGATAACGACAAAGCCGATGCGGCCCGAACGCGCGAAGCGGTCACGGTGGATAGATAGGAACTCGGGCGTCGTGAGCACGATACCGGTGCGGCCCGAAGCTAGGCCGGCGAACACGTCATCGCGCGCGGCCTCCACGGTCTCGCCGGTCAGCACGCCAACGCCGATGCCAAGCGATGCCATCGTCGACGAGAGGTGATAGGCCTGGTCGGCAACAAGCGCACGCAGCGGATAGACAAAGATGCTCGCACGTCCGCGAAGCACCGCCTCACGCGCGGCATGCACATGGAAGATGAGCGACTTGCCGCGGCCCGTTCCCATAACCGCCAAGACACTCTGGTGATCGGCCAAGGCGTCGAGCGCCTCAACCTGCGCGCGGTGCGGCTGGTTCGATCCGATAAAGCTATGGATAAGCGAGCGCGTGAGCTCGGTATAGGAAAGCTGGGCGAGCGTCTCGCGCTTGCGCGACTCCAAGCGCAGGCCGGAATCCGCCGGCTGCACGCCACGACGAAGCTCGCATGCCGGATCGTCGACGCTGGGCAGCGTGCTATCGCGGACCAGAACATCCTTGACCATGAGCTTGGGCTTCACACGACCCTGCCAATGCTCGGCAACGGCCTCGAACACCAAGTCGACGGCGCTGTCGCAATTGATAAGCCTGTCGATCTGCGGTACACGAAACATGATGGCCGGCACACTCGCGGCGCCATCCGTCGCCACGAAGCGCATATGCTCGCCGGTCTTACCCACCACGGCGCGATCACACATCGTCACGCCCTCGGCGGCCAGCAGCGGCACCTTATTACCCTGGCCAAACGGCTCAAGGCGGGAAATCTGCTCGATGGTCTCGATATTCAGCTCGGAAAGGTCGACCGTGGCGGCAACCTCGTCGGTGTCCTCAAAGTCCTCGGCGGGAAGCTCGGACAACACGGCGGAAAGGCGACGGCGGAACTCATCGAGCTTGGACGCCTCGATGGTCACACCCACCGCGCCGGCATGTCCGCCGCGACGAATCATCAGGTCGGAACAGCGCTCGATAGCGTCAAACAGGTTAACTTTGCCCACCGAGCGACCAGAGCCGCGCGCGATACCATCCTCGATCGAGAACAGCAGCGCCGGCACGTGGTAGCGGTTGGTCAGACGGCTTGCCACGATGCCCTTGACGCCCTCGTGCCAGCCTTCGCCGCCCACGACGATCGCGCGTCCGCCGTCATAGGTCTCCTCGACCTTTGCCATGGCATCGCGCGTGAGCTCCGCCTCGATCTCACGGCGCTGGCGGTTGATTTCCTCGAGCTCAGCCGCCAGCGCGCTTGCTTCGATGGGATTGCGGGCAAGCAGCAGGTCGAGCGCCAGCTTGGGATCGGCCATGCGACCGGCAGCGTTTAAGCGGGGAATGAGCGAGAATGACAGGCCATCCGCCGTAATGCTCGAAAGGTCCGCCTTGGCGAGCGCGGCAAGCGCGATATAGCCGGGGCGAGCGGTTACGCGCATCTGCTGGATGCCCTCGGCAACCAGCGCGCGGTTCTCGGGCGTGAGCGGCATCATGTCGGACACGGTGCCCAGCGCCGCGACCTCGATTAGCGAACGCCAATACGACGGCTTGCCCAGGCGCTCACCCAGGACTTGCACCAGCTTGAGCGCCACACCAGCACCGGCAAGCTCACGCGAGGGGCCCTCGTCCTCGAGCTTGGGGTCAGTCAGGGGCACACCCTGCGGCACCTGGTCGGAGGGCTCGTGATGGTCCGTGACCACCAAATCGATCCCCAGGCTCTCCAGGTAGGAAACCTCTTCCTTGGCGGCAATGCCGTTATCGACGGTCACGATCAGCTGGGGGCGAGCGAGCTCGTTAACGCGGTCGAGCGCCGCGCGCGAAAGACCGTAGCCCTCATCAAAGCGATGCGGAATAAACGGCGTGACATCGGCGCCAAACGTGCGCAGCGCCTCGGTCAACAGGCAGGTCGACGTAATACCGTCAACGTCAAAATCGCCAAAGACTGCAATGTGCTCGTGGTTGCGAATAGCACGCTCGACGCGGTCGGCAACGACCGACATGCCCGGGATAATGAGTGGGTCGGCCCAGTCGCGATCGAGCGAAGGCGTCAAAAACAATTGGCCCTCTTTGATGGAGCCAATGCCGTGCGCGACCATAATGCGCGCCACCAGCCCGGGAATGCCCAGACCAGCCGAAAGCTCCTTTTCGAGCTCGGGATTTTGCTGAGCGACCGCCCAGCGATGCGTCGTCTTAAGCGATGACATAGGCACCCACCCCCGATAGGGGCAGGTCGCCGCGATACCTCTCACGGTTCATAGCGATGAGTCCTCTGTGTATGCCCGCTTCGGCAGGCAGATCTGTTGAACGGATTTATTATACCGTGCGGCGCGGACGCAAATCGCCGCAGCACGCCGCGGTTTCGGTAAACGATGCCGGTAATACCCTCGAAATAATCGAGCGTTTCTGACGCACGGACACATGCAAGCGTCTAGCATATCCATTCAAAACGGATTCACGAGCAAAGGGAGTCACAAGAGCATATGAAGCAATGGGTTGGACTGGGCAAGTTTCTCGCGGGGCACATGCAAATCATCGTTCCGATTTGCGTGGCGCTCGGCGTGCTCTTTCCTCAGCAGATCGGCGTTCTCAAGCCCATCGTTCCCACCCTGTTTGCCTTTATGACGTTCCAAGGCGCGCTCAGCAACACCTTCCACCAGGTAGCTGAGGTGTTCCGCCGTCCCCTGCATCTGATTTTGGCGTTATTTGTCTCGGCTGTGATCATCCCCATCGCGGCGTATGCCATGGGCTCACTGTTCTTTGGCTCCAACCCCAACCTTGTCTGCGGCATCGTGCTCGAGTACAGCGTACCCGTGGCAGTCACTGCCTTTATGTGGATTAGCATGTTCGGCGGCAACGGCCCGCTCGCGCTCACCATCATCCTGACGTCCTCGGTTATATCGCCCGTAACGATTCCGCTCACGCTCAAGCTCCTGTTGGGCGCCACCGTCGCAATCGATGTTCCGAGCATGATGCAGAACATGGCCTTTATGATTGCCATCCCCGCCGTGCTCGGCATCGTGATCAACGAGCTCACGCACGGCTGGGGACACGAGAAACTCTCCCCCGCGCTCTCGCCCGCCTGCAAGTTCATGATGATGGGCGTTATCGCCTCCAACTCCACCGCCATGAGCGAGTACATGCTGCACATGAACGCGGTGCGCTTGGAAGTAGCCCTCTTTATTTTGGTCTTCGCCATCAGCGGCTTTGTCGTCGGCATTCTGGTCGCCCGCGCGCTGCATCTGCCATATAGCGAAACGACCACCATGTGCTTTACCTGCGGCATGCGCAATATCTCTTCGGGCGCCGTCATCGCCACGCAATACTTTCCGGGCGAAGTCGTGTTTCCCGTCATGTGCGGAACGCTGTTTCAGCAGGTGCTCGCCTCGTTTATCGGGCACCTCTTTGAGCGTCTGACCGGCGAGGAGCGCGCCGCCCAGCGCAAGCGCGTCGAGGCCGGCCGCGATGCAATGGCGCGCTAAACCGTCCGCAGTGTGCGGGCGCTCACTTTACGATGTGAGCGCCTCCAGATGTGCGCGGAGTCGCTCCGCATCGACATCGAGCGTGGTCTCAGCATTGACCTGAGCCAGCCGATACCCGACAAAGTAGGGCGAAACCACCCAACGCGGCAGCGCCTTGGCAATGGTCCGACCGTCCATGTGGTAGAAGAACAAGTTGTACGACTCTGCGCGACCACCATGGTGCTCGTTCAGGATATAGCGCAGAGCTACCTGAATCGCATCGGCGAAGAGGTCCGTCTCGGCTTGGTCTCTCGTGTCATCGCTGGCGGCGATTCCCTGCGGGGCTGAAACGTTGACCTCAAAGAACCCCATGATCGGTTCGGTTGAGATGTCGACCGAGATTCTTCCCTGTTGCCAGACACTGATGCCTTCAAAGTTGGCTGAGGTCAGCGCCGCATAGCCGTCCTCCTGTTCCAGGCCCACAATCTGCATGTGTGGATGGACGAGGCTGCCGCCCGAAAGTGGGCCTTTGTTCTTGTACATGAGCACACTGCGGTACTGTTGGGAATCGATCATCTGCTGCCAACAGCCCAGGGCAAACCGCATCACATGATGCAGCTCATCCGGTTCATAGGTCACCAGGTCGGCGTCGTGATTGGCAGACTCGATCAGCACGGTTTGACGGGTGGCGCGCAGGGTCTTGAACTTATTCTCGAGCCAGATGCAGTCACCGTCGCGCTGGATGATGTTGATGAGCCCCTCCGTGTTGCAAAAGGGGCACGCGGTACCGGGGCGACGGTTGTCGTCGGGCTTGCCGCTCGCCTGCTGAACATCGAATACCAGCGCCACGGGTTATACCTCCAGCGGCACGATCTTGGTACCATGGAGCTCGGAGACGTCTAGCGCCGCCGCGACCGCGTCGCGATTTGCCGTAGTGATGCCGCCGCCGGGAAGGATGGTCAAACGATCACCCGCATACTCGATTAAACGAGCCAGGTGATCGAAATTATCCTCGATCGACGTACCGGCAGCGCCGCCATGCGTGAGGATGCGCGTAACGCCGCAGTCGGCAAGTGTATCAATCGCATCGAGCTGAGCCTCGGGCGAGAGCTGGTCAAATGCCATGTGGAAGGTGATGTCGATGGCCTCACGCTTACATTCCTCGGTCGCGCAGCCCGCAGCCATCACGAGGGCGCCAAGCGTAAGTTCGTCAAGCGCCCATCCGCCAGCGCAGGGCTTGCAGCAGCCAAAGACCAAGCCGTCAACGCCGGCGCTTACGGCAAGGCCCAGGTCCATCTCCATCATACGCAGCTCGTCCTGGTCGTAGTGAAAGTCGCCGCCACGCGGGCGAATCATGCACATCACCCGTGCATCGTGCTCGTGGACATAGTTGGTCGTAGCGCTGATAACGCCGGCCGAAGGCGTGGTGCCACCAACGGCAAGGTTGTCGCACAGCTCGATACGCCTTGCACCGGCATCGATAGCCGCCGGCACCCGCTCAAAGTTCTCGGCACAAAACTCGTACACCATAGATAGACCCCCAAAGACAGCAGATGTTTTCCGACGGGCATTGTCACACATCCCCATGAAGTTGCGGTGGAATAGGGACTGTTTTGGCCTCTGAGACTCCCATTTAGTCCCTATTCCACCGCAACTTAAAAGGGGGCGCTGACCGGGTTGGTCAGCGCCCCCTTTGTTGAATGGATTAACCGCCCAGATAGGCCTTGCGGACGTTGTCGTCGTGCAGTAGCTCTTGGCCGGTGCCGGTCATGGTGATCTTGCCGGTCTCGAGCACGTAACCGCGTGTGGCGATGGAAAGCGCCATCTGCGCGTTTTGCTCGACCAGAAGCACCGTGGTGCCGGCCTTGTGCAGGTCCTCGACAATCTGGAAGATCTGTTCGATCAGAATCGGTGCCAGACCCATGGAAGGTTCGTCGAGCATAAGCAGTTTGGGGTTACTCATAAGGGCGCGCCCCATAACGAGCATCTGCTGCTCGCCGCCTGAAAGGGTGCCGGCGACCTGGCGACGACGTTCCTTCAGGCGCGGGAACTGCTCGTAGACGCGCTCCAGGCCCGGAGCCACCGTGGACTTGGGCTGCGTATAGGCACCCATCTCCAGGTTCTCCTCGACCGTCATCTGCAAAAAGGCGCGACGACCCTCGGGAACCTGAGCCAGGCCCTTACCAACCAGCTTATCAGCGGGCGTATGGGTAATGTCCTCGCCCATAAACTTGATGGAGCCGGTCTTGGAGCGCAGCAGGCCCGAGACAGTCTTGAGCGTTGTGGACTTGCCGGCACCGTTCGCACCGATCAGGGCCACGATCTCGCCCTCGTTGACGTTAAAGGAGATATCCTTGATGGCGTGGATAGCGCCGTACCAGACGTTGATGTTGTAGACGGAAAGCATCGGCTCTGCCATTTAGTTCTCCCCCTTACCCTGCTTGCCCAGATACGCCTCGATAACGGCGTCGTTGTTCTGGATTTCCTCTGCCGTGCCCTTGGCGATAACCTTACCAAAGTTAAGCACGCAGATGCCCTCGCAGATGTTCATGACGAGCGACATATCATGCTCGATAAGCATGATGGCGATGCCGAAGGTGTCGCGGATCTTGACGATGTTCGCCATGAGCTCTGCGGTCTCGGACGGGTTCATGCCGGCGGCAGGCTCGTCGAGCAGCAGCAGCTTGGGGTTGGTGGCAAGCGCGCGGACGATTTCCAGACGACGCTGAGCGCCGTAAGGAAGCGAGCCGGCCTGTTCATTTGCCAGGTGCTCCATGTCAAAAATGGACAGCAGCTCCATGGCGCGCTCGTGGGCGGCCTTCTCGTGCTTCCAATACGTCGGCAGGCGCAGCACGCCCTCAAAACCGGAGTAGCGCTCCTGGTTGTGCAGGCCGACCTTAACGTTGTCCTCCACCGTCATGGTGTTGAACAGGCGGATGTTCTGGAACGTACGGGCAATACCCATGCGGTTGACCTGGTAGACCGACTTGCCCGAAGTGTCCTCACCGTCGAGCAGGATGGTGCCGTGCGTGGGCTGATACACCTTGGTGAGCAGGTTGAAGACCGTGGTCTTACCGGCGCCGTTGGGGCCGATCAGACCGGCAATCTCGGTCTTGCCGATAGTCAGGCTAAAGTCGTCGACTGCCTTAAGGCCACCGAACTCAATGCCCAGGTGGATGCACTCGAGTGCCGGGCGCTCGCCTAGGTCACGGTCGGGAACGATGGCGCCAGAAGGATACGGGACCATCTTGCCCTTGTTGAACTCAAACTTACTGGGCATCGGCTGCCACCCCCTTCTTGGAAGCAAAGCGGTCCTTAATGCGTGCAAAGAACGCCTTGAGCTGCGGGTTGTTGGTAAAGACCATGACCAGAATCAACACGATGGCGTAGATGAGCATGCGGTAGTCCGAGAACTGACGGAGCAGCTCGGGGAGCACCGTGAGCAGCGCCGCGGCGATAACGGAGCCGCGCATGTTGCCCAGGCCGCCCAGGACCACGAACACCAGAATGAGGATGGACGTATTGAAGTCGAACTTAGTGGCGGAAAGCTGCGAGAAGTTGCCGCCGAACAGGGCTCCGGCAGCACCGGCGAGGGCAGCGGAAACCACGAAGGCGATCATGCGGTACTGGGTGACGGAGATGCCCACAGACTCGGCAGCGATCTTGTTGTCGCGCACGGCAATAATGGCACGACCGGTACGGCTGCGAACCAGGTTGAGCACGATCACGAGTGCGACCATGACCAGGATGGCACCGGCGAGGAAGGTCGAGTACGTCGACACGCCCGATGCGCCCTGCGCGCCCTTGATGATGGCGGTGCCGTCCTCGAGCAGGTGCAGGTCGTCGATCGTGGAGTTACCCGTGATGTTAAAGATCACATGCAGGCCGCGGGAATCGACGCCCACAATGAGGCAGGTGACGACCTCTTTGATGATCTCGCCAAAAGCCAGGGTCACAATGGCCAGATAGTCGCCGCTCAGGCGCAGGACCGGGATACCGATCAAGAAGCCCAAGATGGCAGCGGCGATAGCGCCGACCACAATGCTGATGATCAGACGCATCGGATCGGACGGAACGGTGCTCTCCAGCGCGACGGCAGTGACGATGCCCGTATAGGCACCGACGCTCATAAAGCCCGCGTGGCCCAGCGACAAGTCGCCCGCGATGCCGACGACAAGGTTGAGGGAAATGGCCATGACGATGTAGGCCGTAATAGGAACCAACTGACCAGCAATCATGCGCGGGATCATGTGGTTGGACTGCATAAAGAACACGATGGCGAACGCCACAACGCACATGGCGTACGTGACAAAGTCGTGACGCGTCTGCTTGTCTTTAAGAAACTTCATAACGCTCACCTACACCTTCTCGGGGACGTACTTGCCCAAGAGGCCGGCAGGCTTGACGAGCAGGACGATGATCAAAACACCAAAGACGATGGAGTTGGCAAGGCTCGTGGAAATGTAAGCCTGCGCCATCGCCTCGATGATGCCGATGAGAATACCACCGACAAAGGCGCCGGGGATGGAACCGATGCCGCCGAAAACGGCGGCGTCGAAGGCCTTGATGCCAGGCATGGCGCCCGTGGTGGGCTGCAACACCGGCGAGTAGGAGCACAGGAGCACGCCGGCGATGGCAGCGAGGGCGGAGCCGATGGCGAACGTCATCGAGATGGTGCGGTTGACGTTGATGCCCATGAGCTGAGCGGCGGCCTTATCCTCGGACACGGCGCGCATGGCCTTGCCCATCTTGGTCTTACCTGTAAAGAACATCAGGCCGGCCATGATAACCAGGCAGGCGACGATGGTGACGAGCGAGACGGCGCTTACGTTAAACTTGGCCAAGAACTCCGGCACCGGGAAGGTGACGAGCGAAGTGAAGTTCTTGGGCGTGGCGCCCCACAGAAGCTGCGCGGCGTTCTGCAGGAAGTAAGACACGCCGATGGCCGTGATCAGAACGGCCAGCGGGCCTGCTTGGCGCAGCGGCTTATAGGCCAGACCCTCGATGAGAACACCGAGAACCGTGCAGACCACACAAGAGAGAACTACAGATGCCCAGCCCGGAAGGCCGAGATACGACGTGGCGCAGAACGAGACATAGGCACCGACCATGATGACATCGCCGTGAGCGAAGTTGAGCATCTTGGCGATACCGTAGACCATGGTGTAGCCCAACGCGATGATGGCATAGACGCTGCCCATGGACAGGCCGTTGACCAGGTATTGGATAAAGACCGTCATGTTCCACATCCCCCTTTCGAATAGGTTTCCAGTTAATGTATGAAACAGGGACGTTACACTGTCCCTAGATACCAAGCAAGCAGGGAAGGCCAAAACCTCCCCTGCTTGGGATCAAAACCGCTCTATGTAAGGCGGCCAATTAGGCCTGTACGTACTTGCCGTCGGTGATGACGTACGCCGTGGGCTCCTTCTGGACCTGGCCCTTATCGTTCCAGGTGAGCTTGCCGGTCAGACCGTCAACGGTAATCTTGAGCATAGCCTTGGACAGCTTCTCGGCGGCCTCGGTCGGATCGGCGTCGACACCAAGACCGGCCTCCTTGACGGCCTCGGCCACCGCGTGCACGCCGTCGTAGGCGTCGGCGGCAAACTGGTCGGGGGTATCGCCGTACTTATCCTTGTAAGCGTTGACGAAGTCGGCGTTCTTCTCGTCGTCGGCGGAGAACGGGGTCATGAGCAGCAGGCCCTCGGCAAGAGAGGTATCGAAGCCCTCAACGCCCAGGATGCCGTCCATGCCGTCGCAGCCCATCATCTTGACGTCGTAGCCCATGTCCTTGGCGTTCTTGAGCAGGACGGACGCCGGCGTGTAGTAGATCGGCGCAAAGATCATGGTGGCGCCGGCCTGCTTGGCCTTGGTCAGCTGGTTGGTAAAGCTCGTGGCGGAGTCGTCCTTAAAGGTCTCCTCGTCAACAATCTCGAGCTTGGACTCAGCGGCCTGGGCCTTAAAGGAATCTGCGATGCCCGAAGAATAGGCGTCGCCGGAGTTATAGAACAGCACGAACTTCTCGTCCGCATACTTCTGCGCCAGGAACTTGGCAGCGTTGACACCCTGGTTGGGGTCGGTGAAGCAAACCTGGAAGACGCAATCCTTGCCGTCGGTGACGTCCTCGGAGGACGCGGACGGGGTGATCATGAACGTCTTGGGGTCGTTACCGCACTCGGCGGCAACGGCAACCGACGCACCCGTGGTGGTCGGGCCGACGAGGGCCTGCATGCCCCAGTCGAGCAGGGTATTGAAGGCGTTGACGGCCTTCTCGCCGTCGGCCTGGTCATCCTCGGCCTTGCTGGCAAGCGGCAGCTCCTTGGTCGAGAAATCCTTGCAGCCAAGCTCGACACCCTGGGTAACGGACTTGCCGTAGGACGCGTTGGCACCGGTCAGCGGGCCGATGGTGCCGATCTTAAACGAAGCGTCGCCCGAAGCGGAACCGCTATCGCCGCCGTTGGAGGAGCAGCCGGCTAGAATGGACATCGCCCCCAGACCTGCTGCGCTCGCGATAACGCTCCTGCGATTCATAACAGGGTTCAATGACTTACCGGTGAGGCTCGACATGCGGCTCTCCTCTCAAATCTCGTCGGGTTTCGGTTACCCGACAGGCCATCCTTCGCCGTGTTCGGCGTTCGCAAAATACTAGACGCTTTAGTTAAGGAAAGTGGCGATTATTTCAACTTTTCTTTTGTTTTGTCCATTTATCCACATTTATGCGTATTCCTATTAGTTTATGCAGTTTAGCCACTTTATTGTGTGAAAGTAATGTTTCTGTTCTGTTACAAGCGTCCTTGCCCTGAATACAACGACCCCACCGGTCGCGCTTTATGCGCACTTAGGCGGCGATGTACTTGCCGTCCTGAATCACATAGGCTGTGGCGGGCTTTTCGACCTGGCCCTCGTCATTCCACGTCAGCTCGCCTGTCAGGCCCTCGATCTTGATCTTGCGCATGGCCTTGGCAAGGTCGCCGGCAATGTCGGCACCATCGGCCGTAATATCGATGCCCGCCTTGTCGATGGCCTCGGCGATGGCGTGGACGCAATCGTAGGCGTCGGCGGCAAACTGGTTAGGCGTCTCGTCGTAGGCATCCTTATAGGCCTTGACGAAGTCGGCATTCTTCTCATTGTCGGCGGAGAACGGGGTCATGAGTATATCGTCGGCGATCTCACCCGAGACGGCGACGGCAGCACCGGTCGTGACGGGGCCGACGAGCGCCTGCATGCCCCAGTCGCACAGGGCAAACCTTATGGTGCAAACGTTGACAGTTTGTTACGGAAGTTCGTTTGTAGCGAGCATGTTTCCAATGTTTCCGCAGCGTTTCGGGGGTGCCGTTTTGTGCGACTCCTGTTGCCTAGCGAGCACGCGCCCTCGGTTCACGCTAGAATGCACTCAACCTTTAAGCGGTTAATCCATCCATAAGATGCACGAAGGAGCTATCTATGAGCGAACCCCTGCGCACCGTGAACGTCGGCCTCATCGGTCTGGGAACCGTCGGCGGCGGCGTGGCCCGTCTGATCAAGAGCCACCACGATGAGTACCTGGCCGCCTACGGCATCGACCTTAAGCTGACCCGCGCCTGCGCGCTTGCCTGGGAGCAGGCCGAAGCCGCCGGTATTGAGCGCGAGGCCTTTACGAGCGACTGGCACGACGTCGTCACCGACCCCGCCGTCGATATCGTCGTCGAGCTCATCGGCGGCGAGCACCCCGCGACCGAAATCTTCACCACCGCCTTCGAGAACGGCAAGCACGTCGTCTCTGCCAACAAGGCCCTGCTGGGCCGTCATGTCGAGACGCTCGCCGAGAAGGCGCGCGCGTGCGGCGTGCAGATTAAGTGCGAGGCCAGCTGCGGCGGCGGCATCCCCATCGTGAGCACGCTCGAGCACGACCTGGTGGGCAACAAGATCCTGACCATCGCCGGCATTCTCAACGGTACCACCAACTATATCCTGTCGCGTATGGACGCCGAGGGCGCCGATTACGCCGACGTGCTTGCCGACGCACAGGCCAAGGGCTATGCCGAGGCCGACCCGTCCGCCGACGTCGACGGCTTCGATGCCGCCAGCAAGACGGCCATCCTCGCCTCCATCGGCTTTGGCACCCGCGTTACCACCGACGATGTGTACCAGCAGGGTATCCGTACCATCGGTGCCGAGGACATCGCCCAAGCCCGCGAGCTCGGCTACACCATCAAGCTGCTGGGCATCGCACGCAACACCGAAGCCGGCGTCGACGTCCGCGTGCATCCCACGCTGATCCCCGCCGACCACATGCTTGCCAAGGTCAACGGCGCCATGAACGCTGTCTACGTGGTAGGCGACGCCGTGGGCGAGACCATGTTCTACGGTGCCGGCGCAGGCTCCTTCCCCACCGCGAGCGCCGTCGTGGGCGATATCCTGTCGCTCTCCGAGCAGATCAGCCGCGGCGTGGCTCCGCTGCCCGAGATTGAGCCCTATGGTCACAACCTCGCCTTTAAGCCTATGGACGAGCTCCAGACCAAGTACTATGTGCGCCTGAAGGTCGCCGACCGCGTGGGCGCCCTGTCCGAGACGGTCGACATCTTTGCCAAGCACAACATCTCGATCTCGCTCATCAACCAGGTCGAGGACGGCAAGTCGGGCGTCAGCGATGCCTGCTCGGTCATCTTCCTGACGCACCGCGCACTCGAGAAGGACGTCCAGGCTGCCGCCGCCGAGCTTGCCAGCGTCGACTGCGTGGCCGAGGTCGCCAACGTCCTGCGCATCGAGGACGTCGAGGCCTGGACCGAAGGCGTCATGGCCAACTAGTCCACTACTTCGAACCTCAACGAAGCTCAACGCAAAAGGCGCGCTGCCTGCATCAACCACAGGCAGCGCGCCTTCTTCTGTTTGCAGGGGAAGCTGCGTCCCGGTATTTCAGCTCAGAACGGGGCGAAGCTTCCCTCAGGGCCTTTTTCGGAAACTATGTCCCATTCTGGGCGCGGATTCTGGGACACGCTTTCCGCAACGGGCCTCTCGCGGAAAGCACGTCCCACTCTGGACGCCAATTCCGGGACGCATTTTCCGCGGCGGCGTTGGCTACCTGCCGTCGTCGTCCTGGGCCTCATCGCGTGCATAGAGCTCCAGCATGCGGCGGCGGTATTCGCGCACGGCGAGCTTGGCGCGCTCCAGGCGGCGACGCTCATGCGGAGTCAGCTCGGACGTGTCGATCTCATCACCATAAGTCTTATCGGCAAGAAGATGCGCCGCGTCCACGATGCGGGCATCGATGTGGCCGCTCGCCGCCTCGGCGGAAAGACGCTCGGCAATCGTATCGAGCGTAGGCAAGCCCTCGAATACGCGACCATGGCCATGCGAAGTCAGCAGCTCGTGCTCACGTGCGAGCAGGCTCGCCAAATCGTGATGGGCGCGCAGGATGTCGAGCGCATCGGATGGATGCTCGGCAACTTCTGCCACGGCGGCGACCGGCGCGGCGTCGACCACGCGGTAGAAGAGCTGCGCGAGCAACGGCATCAAGAACACCGTGATGGCACCGGCGGCAACCATGACCGACGCAATATCTTGCGACAGCGCGCCCGCGTTGACGGCAACGCTTGTCACGGCAACGATGATCGGCAGGGCCGTGGTGCAGTACAGGGCCACGGTAATGCGACCATACGCCGACACATCGCGCGTCGCAGGACAAATGCTCATAGAGATGAGAATGGGAACGGCACGAATAATCAACAACGCCACGATAAAGCCCACGAGCAGACCCGGGCGCGACGCCACGGCCGTCAGATCGATCTTTGCGCCCGATACGGTAAAGAATACCGGAATCAAAAAGCCGTAGGCCAGGCCATCGAGCTTGGTCTCGAGCGTATGGTTGCCCTCGGGGATGATGTAGCGCAAGACAAAGCCGGCGGCAAAAGAACCCAACACGATGTCGAGATCAAAGACAGCCGAGAACGCCACGAGTGTGACCAGGATGAGCACCGTCAGGCGCACGAAGGTCTGCGACGTGGTATCGGCGCGTTCCTCGACAAACGCAAAGAAGCGGCTGCCGACGCGCTTGGAGCGACTTGGGACCACGGCCAGCAACACGCAAACCACCGCAAACAAGCCAAGGATTACGAGCGTTTGGATGCCAGTGCGGGCAGACAGCAGCACCGACATGGCGAGTACGGGACCGAGCTCGCCCCAGGTGCCATACGCGAGAATCGAGTCGCCCACGCGCGTGCCGGTGAGCGAGCGCTCACGCATGATGGGCACGAGCGTACCGAGCGCCGTCGAAGTGAGGGCAAGCGTCACGGCGATACCGTCGAAATGACTGACCGAGAACCACGGGGTAAAGCGTACGGCAAGCCAGGCGATACCAAACGTGACGACCTACGTCGCCAAGCCGTAGCGCCCCTCGACGCCCGTGATGCTCTTGGGGTCGATCTCAAAGCCGGCAAGCAGGAACAAGAAGGCCAGGCCCAGCTCGGACACAAGCGAGACCTCGGCATCTACATGGATGACGCCGAGCATATGGGGTCCCAGCACCGCGCCGAGCACGAGCAAAAAGACCGTCTCGGGAACGGGTTTTCCGGGAATCGCCGAGGCGATAAAAGGACTCGCAAGGGCCACGAGTGCGATGATGGCGAGCGAAACGAATGCCATGTGATGCCTTTCTCTTGTTTGCGCTTCACTGTAGCACCCTCGCCGTCCTCAACGCGCCGCGAGCTGTCGTATCATAGTGAGGTTTACAAACATGTGGCTCAAGGCGACCGCAGGGCAGACCCCGCAAACCGACCGCTGCCGCATACCGTACCGTACGCCCAACCGATCAGGAAGGCAGGAACCAATGGTCTCTCGTATCTACGTGGAGAAGAAACCCGGGTTCGACGTCGAGGCTCAGCAGCTCAAGGGCGAGCTGACCGAAATTCTCGGCATCAAGGGCATCGAGGCCCTGAGGATCATCAACCGCTACGACGTCGAGGGCATCGACGAGGAGCTTTTCCGCTCCTGCGTGCCGACCGTCTTTAGCGAGCCCCAGGTCGATGTGACCTACGACGAACTCCCCGCAAGCGATGGCGCCGTCTTTGCCGTCGAATTCCTGCCTGGCCAGTTTGACCAGCGCGCCGACTCCGCCAGCGAGTGCGTGCAGCTCATCAGCCAGGGCGAGCGCCCCGCCGTGCGCTCCGCCAAGGTCTATATGATCTCGGGCGCTCTGGACGAGGCCGCCATCGATGCCATCAAGCATTACGTGGTGAACCCCGTCGAGGCACGCATCGCCTCGCTCGACCTGCCCGAGACGCTGTACATGGAGACCCCCGACCCCCAGCCCGTCGAGGTGCTCGACGGCTTCCGCGAGCTCGACGAGGCCGGCCTTGCCGCCTTTATCGCCGATCGCGGCCTTGCCATGGACGAGGCAGACATCGCCTTCTGCCAGCAGTACTTCCGCGATGAGGACCGCGACCCCACCATCACCGAGATCCGCGTGATCGACACCTACTGGTCCGACCACTGCCGCCACACCACTTTCGGCACCGTCCTGGACGACGTGACGATCGACGACGCCGTGGTGCAGCAGGCCTTCGACCGCTACATGGAGATGCGCCATGAGCTCGGTCGCGACGCCAAGCCCGTCTGCCTCATGGACATGGGCACCATCGGCGCCAAGTATCTCAAGAAGACCGGCGTCATGACCGATGTCGATGAGTCCGAGGAGATCAACGCCTGCACCGTCAAGGTGAAGGTCGATGTCGACGGCGAGGACCAGGACTGGCTGTTCCTCTTTAAGAACGAGACCCATAACCACCCGACCGAGATCGAGCCCTTCGGCGGTGCCGCCACCTGCGTGGGCGGCGCCATCCGCGACCCGCTCTCGGGCCGCAGCTATGTGTACCAGGCCATGCGCGTCACCGGCGCCGGCGACCCCACCGTCCCGGTTTCCGAGACGCTCGAGGGCAAGCTGCCGCAGCGCAAGCTCGTGACCACTGCCGCCGCCGGCTACTCCAGCTACGGCAACCAGATCGGCCTTGCCACCGGTCAGGTCAACGAACTCTATCACCCCGGTTACGTGGCCAAGCGCATGGAGGTTGGCGCCGTCGTGGGCGCTACCCCGGCAAACCACGTTCGTCGCGAGTGCCCCGCCCCCACCGACAAGATCATCCTGCTGGGCGGCCGCACCGGCCGCGATGGCATCGGTGGCGCCACCGGCTCCTCCAAGACCCAGAACACCGAGTCCATCGAGACCTCGGGCGCCGAGGTCCAGAAGGGCAACGCCCCGGTCGAGCGCAAGCTGCAGCGCCTCTTCCGCCGCGGCGACGCCTGCCGCCTGATCAAGCGCTGCAACGACTTTGGCGCCGGCGGCGTCTCGGTCGCCGTGGGCGAGCTTGCCGACGGCCTGTATGTCGACCTGGACACCGTGACCAAGAAGTACGACGGCCTGGACGGCACCGAGCTCGCCATCTCCGAGTCCCAGGAGCGTATGGCCTGCGCCGTCGCCGACGGTGACGTCGAGGAGTTCATGGGCTACGCCGCCGAGGAAAACCTGGAGGCTACCGTTATCGCCGAGGTTACCGCCGAGCCGCGCATGCGCATGGCATGGAACGGCGTCGCCATCGTCGATCTGTCCCGCGAGTTCCTCAACTCCAACGGTGCGCCCAAGCACCAGGTTGCCCACGTGTGCGCCCGTAGCGTGTGGCAGCCCAGCTGGGCCGGCACCACGCTCGCTGAACGCATGACCTCGCTCGTCACCGACCTCAACGTCGCTTCCAACAAGGGCCTTTCCGAGCGCTTCGACTCCACCATCGGTGCCGCAACCGTGCTCATGCCCTTTGGCGGCAAGACGCAGCTCACCCCGAGCTCGGCCATGGTCGCCAAGTTCCCCGTGGACGGCGAGACCACCACGGCGAGCGCCATGGCATGGGGCTTTAACCCCTATCTGATGGAGGCCGACCAGTTTGCGGGCGCCTACCTGTCCGTGGTCGAGTCCATCGCCAAGCTCGTGGCTGCCGGCTTTGAGCACAAGCGCGCCTATCTCTCCTTCCAGGAGTACTTCGAGCGCCTGCGCACCGAGGCCGAGCGCTGGGGCAAGCCCATGGCTGCCGTCCTGGGTGCCCTCATGGCCCAGGTCGACCTGGGTGCCGGCGCCATCGGCGGCAAGGACTCCATGAGCGGTTCGTTTGAGGACGAGGCCGGCGAGCTCAACGTTCCGCCGACCCTGATCAGCTTCGCCGTCGCTGTGGGCAGGGCCACCCGTGCCGTCTCGCCCGAGTTCAAGGGCCTCACGCACCGCGTCGTCCGCATCGCCCCCGCTACCTATGGCGAGGACTACCGTCCCGACGCTCAGCAGCTGCTCTCCGCGTTTGACGCCGTCGAGGCGCTCACTGCTACCGGCAACGCCCTGGCCATCTCCACGCCCGGCTACGGCTGCGGCGCCGAGAGCCTCTTTAAGATGTGCGTCGGTAACCAGATCGGTATCGAGCTTGCCGAGGATGTAGACGTGGAGAGCCTCTTCACCCCGCTCTACGGCAGCTTTATCGTCGAGCTCGCCGAGGACGCCGAGCTGCCCGAGGTCGCCGACGGCATTGTTCTCGAGCCCCTGGGCACCACCGTCGAGGGCTATGTCATCGACACCGGCTCCGAGGTCATCGAGCTCGCCGAACTCCAGGAGGCCTGGGAGAGCGGCATCGAGGGCGTCTTCGCCTACCGCAGCGCCGGCGAGACCCCCGAGGTCGAGACCATCGACTTCCGCGCCAAGGACATCCACGTGTACGGCGGCGCCAAGATCGCCCGCCCGCGCGTGATCATCCCCGTGTTCCCCGGCAACAACTGCGAGTACGACAGCGCCCGCGCCTTCCGTGCCGCCGGTGCCGAGGCCGACACCTTCGTGATCAACAACCTCACGCCCGAGGCCGTCGCCGAGAGCACCCACGAGCTTGCCCGCCGCATCCGTGCAAGCCAGATCGTCATGATCCCCGGCGGCTTCTCGGGCGGCGACGAGCCCGACGGCTCTGCCAAGTTCATCACGGCGTTCTTCCGCGCTCCCGAGGTCACCGAGGCAGTCCGCAACCTGCTCAAGGCCCGCGATGGCCTGATGCTGGGCATCTGCAACGGCTTCCAGGCCCTGATCAAGCTCGGCCTGGTGCCCTACGGCGACATCGTCGACGCCACGCCCGATGCGCCCACGTTGACGTTCAACACCATCGGTCGCCACCAGAGCCGTCTGGTGCGCACCCGCATCTCGTCCAACTTGTCCCCGTGGCTGTCGCAGTGCAGCCTGGACGACCCCTATACCGTCGCCATCAGCCACGGCGAGGGCCGCTTTGTCGCCAATGACGAAGTGCTCGCCCAGCTGATCGCCAACGGCCAGGTCGCCACGCAGTACGTGGGCGAGAACGGCAAGCCCAGCATGGACCTTTCCGTCAACCCCAACGGCTCCGCACTCGCCATCGAGGGCATCACGAGCCCCGACGGCCGTGTCCTGGGCAAGATGGGCCATGCCGAGCGCCGCGGCGACAACCTGTACCGCAACGTGCCCGAGCATGTCCCCGGCGACAAGTTCATGCCGATCTTTGAGAGCGGCGTAGCCTACTTCGCTTAAAGCTTTCCCATCGGGTACAATCCCTTCGGGTAACAACACCCGCCACCGGCACACCCGGTGGCGGGTTCTTTTTTGCTTCGCAAATATAGGAAGGACATCATGGAAAGCCGCAAGCCGTATCTCGCCACCCTGCCCGGACTTATCCTGGGCTGTCTTGTTTGCTGTGCACTCTGGGGATCGGCCTTTCCCTGTATTAAGATCGGTTACGCACTCTTTGGTATCCCAGCGCACGATAGCGCCTCGCAGCTGCTCTTTGCGGGCTTGCGCTTCACGCTTGCCGGCATGCTGGTCATTGTTGGCATGAGCGTGGCCCAGCGCCGACTGCTCGTTCCGCAAGCGCGCGATATCAAGCCCATCTTTGTCTTGTCGCTCTTCCAGACTATCGGGCAGTACTTCTTTTTCTACCTGGGCCTCTCGCGCGCCAGCGCCATGTCGAGCTCCATCATCGAGGCCAGCGCCAACTTCCTCGCAATCCTCTTTGCCGCCCTGGCGTTTCGCACCGAAAAGCTCGATGCGGCCAAAGTGCTCGGCTGCGTACTGGGCTTTGCCGGTGTCGCGCTCGTCAACCTTTCGGGCGCGGATGGCACCTTTGGCTTTACGCTCGACGGCGAGGGATTTATCTTGGCCTCCACCGTCGCAGGTGCCCTTTCGACCTGCCTGATCGGCATCTTCTCGCGCGAGCACGACGGCGTCTTGCTTGCCGGGTGGCAGTTCTTGGTCGGCGGCCTGGTCCTCACCGCCATCGGCTTTTTGATGGGTGGCGCACTCTCCCCCACGGCGATTGCCCCCGCCATCGCGCTCATCATCTACATGGCGCTTATCTCCGCGGTCGCCTACTCGCTGTGGTCGCGCCTGCTTGCCGTCAACCCTGTCAGCCGCGTCTCGGTCTTTGGGTTTATGAACCCCGTCTTTGGCGTGTTGCTGAGCGCGCTGCTGCTCGGCGAGGGCGCCGGCACGAGCCCCGTTACCGTCATCGTTGCCCTGCTGTTAGTCTGCGGCGGCATCATCATCGTCAACAAACCCAAAAAAGCCTAGCGAGTTCACCTTTTTAGAGAGGATGTTCGCAAACTTTAGCTTAATGGAGCACACTGGTTCTCGTTGATTTCGTACCGAGTCGCGGCGGCAGACGCCCGTCTTGCCGCACCGCGCCTGGGCATTATGGCCGGTGGCCCCCACAAACGTAAAAGGGGCGCACGACCATCGCAACGGTCGTGCGCCCCTTTTTCTAGCGAAGCTTGATGCCGGATTTCTTTTTGGCGTCCTTGATGCGATAGAGCGCCGCATCGGCAGCGCGCAGAAGCTCTTGCCACGTGTTGATCCCATCGCCGTAGCGCGCGTAGCCGATAGACATTCGAAGCGAGTAGGGTGTCTCGGCGCGCGAGAGCTCGTTATTGATCGCCGAACACAGGCGGATAATGTCGTGCTCCGTCACCCCCTTCTGCAGTACGACGAACTCATCACCGCCATAGCGCGCAATAAAGCCGCCGGACGGCGAACAGACGTCCTTGAGTACTGCGGAAACAACCTGAAGAGCATGGTCACCCTCCACATGTCCATACTGATCGTTAATCTGCTTAAAGCCGTCGGCGTCCATCATGAGCAGATACACATCTTCGGCCTGATCCACATTTGAGAAGAGCGACAGCATATAGGTCTCAAAACGGTTGCGATTGTTGAGGCCAGTCAACGGGTCGGTCGAGATGAGCTGCTCCTGGCAGATGATATAGAGCAGCAACATGCTAATCATTATGCCGACACAAAGGCCAGGCACCGAGTATACGATCTGAAGGGTACCGCCCACCAGGGCCGGAATGGCGAAAAATGCTAAGGTTCGATAGATAGCCTTCGTCTGCAGGCTCTCGACCCTGCGAGATTGCACAAACGCATGCAGGGACGTATGTATAACGTAACAGTAGCTGACAATGGGCTGGATCATATAGGCAAAGCCGCGACGATACACGCCCTGCGAATCGATATAGAACAGGGCGTGCGTCCAGTAACTGGTAAAAGCCAGCACGACCACCAGAGCCGTAGGCAACGTTACAAGCACCACCCTATAGCGCGAGGTCACAAGGCGAGAACCCTGCATCGTCTCGGAATAGATAAACCAAATGAGACACGCGATGGCGAAGAGCGAAAACGAAACCGCGTTGGAAATCCAGTTGGCTGCAATGTCCAACGTGCCGTCCACACCATCCGAAAGCGTCCAGATCATATCGAAGAAAATGTAGGCAGCAGACGTGTAGCCCAGCATGCTAAACAAAAGCTGCTGGGTGCTCGAGAACAGGGAGCGACGGCTTCGTACGGCAAGTCCGATAAGAATAATCATGCACAGCAGGAATATCTCGATCTTGAGTGCCTTTACCACTAGACGCCCTCCCTTCAATATCCAAGTGGCCAGAATCGCCCAATTCGAATCTGGGCAACAAACACCCCCTACTCCGCAGGGGTAAAGGGAATCATAGCAGAGCGCCCGAACGTCACTGCAAGACAGCTCTCGTTCGGGCGCTCAAACGGCGCGAGTTGCACGCCGGAATCATTGATGGGTATCGATTGCTACTCGCCATCGATGTCGGTCGCGACAGCCTCTTCGATGGCCTCGACACCGGCAGGCGACAGGTCTTCCTTGCCCTGGCAGAACTTCTTATCGACCCAGCCGGTCAGAATCGGGGCCATGATTGCCGTGATGATGACGGCAGTGGCGATCTGGGCGTACGCGGTGGGCGCAAGCTCGGCATAGCGCGGAGCGACCTCGGCGAGGGCGACCGGCGTGGTCATGGCCGTGCCGGCAATGGTGGAACATGCCACAGCCGCCTTACCATTGCCGCCACACAGGCGCTCGAAGGCAAAGGTAATGGGACCGACGACAAACAGCGTGACAAGGCCCAGCAAGATGCCGGAAATGCCACCGGTGATAAAGCTCGACAGGCTCATGGACGCGCCAAGCTGAAATCCGATGACGGCAATCGCAGGGTTGGCACCGGGAACTAGCAGGTTCTTGATAAACGGGAACAGGTTGCCCAGAACCATGCCGATAACGAGCGGCAAAATGGAGCCGATGATGGTACCGACAGGGATGTTGGCAAGGCCGGAAACACCGAGGATGATCATGGTGACGGCAGGGCCGGCCGTAAAGAACAGGATACCGACGGCGCCCTGCTCGGACTCATTGCCGAACTCGCCCATGATGCCCGTATAAAGCGCCATGTTGCAAAACGTGATGCCGCCGATAATAGACACGGAGCTCAGGCCCAGGAAGTTGTCGTTAAAGAAATATGCCACACCCAAGCCAAGGGCGGCCGCAACAACAAGCTTGGGAATCAGCACGACGATGCCGGTCTTGATGGCGCCCGGCGTGGACTTAAAGCTGATGCCGGCGCCCACAAACAGCAGGATCGCGGCGACGATGGTATTGGAGCCACCGCGGCAGGCAGCCGTAAAGAAGCCGCCGACCTCAAAGACCTGCGGGCAGAAGGTGTTGAGCAAAAGACCGACGATCATCGGATAGATCATGATGTCGCCCGGGATACGCGGGACCTTGAATTTCTTTTGCTCGTTGGCGGTCGCTTCCTGTGCCATGAAACCCCCATTTCCGCTGACGGGGTACAAAAGCCCACGTCACGCTTTGCTACAGTAAAGTTTGACCATGGTACCAGAAGAAATAGACCAGCTCGGTGAAAAATCCGACAAGTTGGGATGGAACGAGATTCGGCGCCCGCGACGCCACCCCTATATAAGGCTCAAGACAATATAGAGTACGATGCCCGAGACGCAGCACCACAGCATCGATTTTGTCTTGACCGCCACGACCACGACGCCGACGGCCGCAATCCAGGGAACCAAGGCAGGCCAGAGTCCCGCGTCGAACGCGCCGGGGCTCACCAAGTCGTTGGCGACCAGCGCGGCAAAGGCAGCGGGCGGGATATAGCCCAGGGCCTCGGTAATGCGGGGCGACAGGGTCCGCCCGCGCAAGGCGAACGCCGGCGCGATGCGAAAGAACGCGATAGCAGCCCACGACGACAGCCACAGAACCAAGAACTCGTTAACGGGCATCGCGGGCACCTCTTCCGTCAAATACTGCATCGCACGCCAACGCAATGGCAATGCCGGCCACGACGCTTGCCGGCACGGCAATATTCACGAGGCCCAAGAACTTGCATACGGCGACGGACACCGCGCTCGAAACCGCCGCGACAACGTTGCCGCGCGACAGCCGCTGCGAAAAGAGCAGGCAGATAAAGAGCGAGGTACAGACAAAGGCTGCAATGGCGGTGGGAACATCGACAACGGCGCCGACGATGGCGCCCATCGTACACGAAACGCCCCATGTTGCGATGAGGATCACGTTGAGCACAAAGGACTCGCGCGGGCCCCAATCCTCCCCTTCAACCAACTTGGCAAGCGAGATGCCATATGCCTCCTCGGTAAGTGTCGCGGCAACAGCCAGCGTCTGACGCTTCGAGGCACCCGTCAGATGCGGCGCGATCGATGCCGAGTAAAGCGCAAAACGCGAGGAGATGGCGGCAACGCTCGCGATAATCGAAGGTGCCGGTACGCCCGCCAGCCAAAGATTGCAGATCATAAACTGGCCGCTGCCCGTCACAAACGTGCTGCTCAGGGCAAAGACCATCCAGGGCTCCATTCCCGTCTGCCCCATGATCATTCCGCACGGCGCGCCTATTGCAACATAGGTAAGCATCACCGGCCAGACGGTTCTAACGATTTTGAGCACCATACGCTTCTCATCCTGACAAGGTCTCCGAGCCGCATGTAGCGATACGGCAGAATCATCATCCGACGGCAACCGAGTTCACCTACAATTGCCACCGGATCGAAAGACACAACTTTTTAGGAAGTCATTATGACAGCTATCGATCGAGACCGGGCGCGCGCGGCCTTCAAAAGCTACACCGATGCCTACGACGCCACCAACCCACGCATCGCGCTCAAAATCGAGCATACGTACCACGTGGCCGAGGCATGCGATGCCGTAGCGCGCGAGCAGGGCTGGTCGTCAGAAGATATTGACCTGGCATGGCTTTGCGGCCTGCTACACGATATGGGCCGCTTTGAGCAGCTGCGACGCTGGGACACCTTTAAGGACGCCGAGAGCATGAGCCATGCGGCGCTGGGCATCGAGGTCCTCTTTGGCGAGAATCCCGCCGATGCACCCGCCACGACAAACATCCGTGACTTTATCGAAACCGGTGCGCATGACGAGCTCATCCGAGCGAGCATCGCCTATCACAGCGACTTTCGCCTGCCGGCACAACTCGACGAGCGTACACGGTGCTTCTGCGATATCGTGCGCGATGGTGACAAGATCGACATTATGCGCACCATCGCCGACAGCACCGTCGACACTATCCTCAAGGTGGACGAGAAGACGTTTCTCGGCAGCCGTTTCTCGTCGCCGACACTTGCCGCCTTTGACGAGCACCGCTGCGTCGCACGCGATGAGCGCGATGAGCCCGCCGACTTCTTGGTGGGGCTTATCTGCTTTATGTTTGAGCTCGTCTATCCAGCAAGCCGCGCGCTGGCGCGCGAACAGGGCGATATCCACCGCCTGCTCGACGCGCCCTTTGGCATTACGCGGCCCTTTACCGACCCCGCCACGCAGGCAACCTGGAGCCGCCTAAAGGACGAGATGCGCGACTGGCTGGCGCGCGCCTAGCGCTCAAGCTGGGCCAGCAGCTCCTCGACGACCTCGACGGCGTCCCCAACAACCTTGCACTGGGCAGCACCGAAAATGGGGGCATCCGGGTCCTCGTTGATGGCGATAATGCACTCCGCCCCACCGATGCCGGCAAGATGCTGAATGGCGCCCGAAACACCGATACTCACGAGAAGCTTGGGCGAAACCGATACGCCCGTCTGGCCAATCTGATGGCGATACTCCAACCAGCCGGCCTCCACGACAGGTCGCGTGCAGCCAAGCTCGGCTCCCAGAGCCTCGGCGAGCCTTCGCATCAGGGGCAGATTCTTCTTGGAGCCAATGCCGCGACCCACCACGACCAGGCACTCGGCATTGGCGATCGAGGGCTGCTGTCCCCACTCCTCGGCGGGAATCGAGATCTCGACACGAGCCTTAGCATCATCCGCAAGCGATATCTGGGTGATCGTGCCAGAGCGGCCGTAGTCGAAGTCGGGAGCCTTAAAGATACCGGGGCGCACCGTTGCCATCTGCGGACGGTGGTTGGGGCAAATGATGGTGGCCATCAGGTTGCCGCCAAACGCCGGACGCGTCTGTTGCAGCAGTCCCGTCTCTGCATCCATCGAAAGTACGGTGCAGTCAGCCGTAAGGCCTGTCTGCAAACGCACGGCAACGCCGGGTGCCAGTTCGCGACCAAAAGCGGTCGCACCGTATAGGATGGCCTCGGGTTTGCGTTCGGCTACCAAATCGCAGATCAAGCGGGCGTAGACCTCCGCATCGTTTTGGCGCAGGCGCTCGTCGCGACAGGCCAGGACTTCGTCGGCGCCCGCGCAAACCAGATGCTCCAGGTCCCCGAGCGAGCCCTCGGGGCTCATGCCGACCAGTGCCACCAGACGGCAGCCGCGAGCATCGGCAAGCTCGCGCCCCTTGCCCATAAGCTCATAGGCAACGGGAGTCACCGTATCGCGCTCGTCGGTCTGCGCGAAGACCCAAATGTCTCGATATGCATCAAGGTCCACCGCACCAGCAGCCTCGTCACGCTCGATCGAGATAGCGTTGACAGGGCAGGCGTCGACACACCCACCGCATAGGATGCAGCCGTCGGTTACATGGGCGCATCGGTTGGGTCGCTCGCCTTCCACTACGATGCCGCCCGAGGCACAGGCACGAACGCAGCGACCGCAGCCGATACAGGCTTCGCTATCGATAATCAGTCCGCTCATCTATGCCATCCCCTCGATAATCTTGGCAAGTTTTACCGCCTGCTCGGACGCCGTTCCCTCAACGGCCTCGCACGTTTGGTCACGGTCGGGCACAAACGAGCGCACGACCTGTGTCGGCGACCCGGCAAGACCGCAACGCGCGGGGTCGGCGTTCACGTCGGCGGCACTGACCACGCGCACGTCCGCCTCCTCCGCCGCGCGAATACCGGCAATACTCGGCATACGCAACTGGCCAATCTCCTTGGCAGTCGTCATCGCGCACGGCATCTCAAGATACACCGTCTCCTCGCCGGCATCGCATCCGTGAATGAGCGCCAGCGAGCCACAGGTCGTAAAGCCCGCGCTCTGCACGCAACTCACGTCGGTCACGCAGGGAATCTCAAAGGCACCGGCAAGCTCGGGACCAATCTGGGCCGTATCGCCATCCACCGCCATCTTGCCGCAGATGAGCAGGTCGAAGTCCTCGTCGAGCGCCTCGATGCCGCATTTGAGAGCATAGGTGGTCGCCAGGGTATCGGCACCTGCAAAGGCGCGATCGGTCAGCAGCAGCGCGTCGTCGGCGCCTCGGGCGATGCAGTCGCGCAGCAGCGACTCGGTCGCGGGGATGCCCATCGACACCACCGTCACGCGCACATCCATGCCAAAGCCGATAAAGTCGTCCTTCAGCGCCAGCGCGCATTCCAAAGCGCTCGCATCAAAGGGATTAATGACCGCCTGCTTGCCATCGCGCACGATGGTATTGGTCTTGGGGTCCATCTTGACCTCGGTGCTGCCCGGCACGGCCTTGACGCACACCACCATATGGAAATCGCTCATCTTCACGCGCCCCCTTTCTGGACGAGCTCATCCAAGAGCTTCTCCGAAAACAGGTTGCCGCGACCCAGCTGCCCGTCGGGATCGAGCTGGAGCTTGAGCCGCGCCGACTCGACCATGGCCTCGTGACCGTACATCGTCTCTAAGAAGCCCGCCTTGATCTTGCCGACGCCGTGCTCGGCAGAAACGGCACCGCCCATAGCCGTTACCTCCGCAGCCCACTGGGCAAACAGCTCGCCACCGCGACGGTAGTCCTGCGCATCGCGCGGCAGGATGTTCACATGCAGATGGTTGTTACCGATGTGCCCCCAGGCAGCAGATTCAAGCCCGCTTTCGGCCAGTGTGCGGCGATAGAGGGCCACGACATCGGCAAGGCGTGCATTGGGCACCGACATGTCCGAACCCAGTTTGGTGATGGTGGGATCCGTGCGGCGACGCTCGTCGATAAGCATGTTGACGCTCTCGGGGACCGCATGGCGGAAGAACCGCTGGCACTCGCGATCGACCTCGGTGCGCGCGACCCATGTCGCATCGTCGCGGCCACCCGCAAACTCGAGCACCCATCCCAGGTGGTACAGTTCCTCGGTCGCCTGGGCCTCGTCATCGCAGTCGAGCTCCACGTAGACACAGACCTTGGCCTCTTTGTCGAGCGCCGGCAGCGAGGCAAACGCCGTCGACTGCTCGCGCTGGCGACGTAGAATATCCAGGGCGCCAGCGTCGAAGTACTCGATGGCAGCCGCATGGGACAGGACGGGACGCATGGAATCGGTAAAGGACACGGCCTTGTCTTCGCTATTGAAAAAGCAGCTCACACCCCAAACGACCGCAGGCGCCGCCTGCAGGGCAATCTCGAGCTCGGTGATAACGCCGAGCGTGCCGCAAGCACCGATAAAGAGGTCGATGGCGTCCATTTCGTCCGCAACGAAATAGCCTGAGGCATTTTTTGTCTTGGGCATGGTATAGCCGGGAAGATCGAGCTCGAGCGTACGGCCCACTGCCGTCACGAGCGACAGGTGGCGGCCCTGGGCAAAAGCCTCGCCGCGCTGAAGCTCAAGCAAATCACCATCAGCCAGCGCGACGTGGAGTCCCGTGATGTGTGGGCGCATGGGACCGTAGGCGTAGCTGCGGGCACCAGAGGCGTTACATGCCGCCATGCCGCCCAGACAGGCAGATGCCTCGGTGGGATCGGTGGGAAAGAACTGCTCGGGGGCCTCTTGGAACTCCTCGTAGGCCTCAAGCGATGCCTGGTCCCAACCAGCAGTCGGCAGCACCTTCTTGCTCAGCTGCTTGCGCAGCTCCGAGAGCACAACGCCCGGCTCCACGCGCAGCAGAAATTGGCCTTGTTCATCGCGGCGAAGGCCCAAGTAGCGATTCATGCGGGAAGTATTGAGAATGTGACCGCCATGAGGCACGGCGCCGGCGGCAAGACCGGTCCGGGCGCCCTGAACCGTCACCGGGACACGCTCGACATGGAGCTTTTTCAAAATGGCGCGGACCTCGTCCTCCGTTGTCGGAAACGAGATGCTCGAGGCCTCGCCCGATGTGCGAGACTCATCGCGACCATACTCTTCGAACTCGTCGGTGAAGGGTTTAATGGTTGCAGGCACGCGAACTCCCCCTTTAGCTAACTACAGTGTTTGCAGGGAGATGTTACCGCATCGTTTCGTCGACGTGTTCGAGACCGTCTCCATAATTGGCGTTTTTTACGTTCGTGTAATTCGGTGAGCGGCTGGATTTCCTCGACAGACGATGCTTTTGACACATATCGCCCTGCCGTCGCCGATCGCTCGATTGTCGCTCGAAAAAAGTTGAAGTATTTTTTGCCGCCTTTTATCTGCGGAGACGCCAATCCGTCAAGCATTTGGTCAGAAATTGGTCAAGTAGCGGCTGATACGGTCGGCGTCGACAGCCAAAACCGATAGAAGTTTTGGCCCAGAAGCAGGGAGGTTCCCATGGCATATTACTGGCCCCAGTACGGCATCGCCATCGAAGTCGACGACGATCCCCATCTCCTGCCTTTCGACGAAGAGGCATTCCCCGATACGACGGTCTACCACGTTACCACCGATGTGATCTGCGACCCCGAGTCGTTCTCGGCGCTCGCCCACCACATCGCGCATATCCACGACATCGAGCTCCCTCCCGACTTCGAAGAGCTCGTCTACTCGCGCCGCCTGATGCTTCACATGCTCTTTGGAGCGGACCCGTCCACCTTTGCGCGCATCTATACCGCCAAGGATGCCGCATGAGCGCGAAGAAGCCACCCCGCTTTGCAGGCCTGGGTCGTCGCAAGAAGCTCATCGTTGCCTGCTTGGCCATCGTCTGTGCCCTTGTCGCCGTAGGACTATACGCTTGGCAGTCGCAGCCCGTACCCGAGGCGGGCGCTTCGGTTACGACGGCCGAGGGCAAAACGCGTCAGGAAATCCAAGATGAGCTCGACGCCATCGTCCGCGACAACATGATGACGATTTCGGTCGCACCGGTCGCTCAGCTACAGGAGGACGGCAAGCTGCGCGTCAACGTGCAAAACGTCCAAGACAATAAATTTCCCCAGCGATTCCGCGTCATCCAAAACGACGAGACCATGTACGAATCCGGTGTGGTCGAGACCGGCAAGACAATCGAAACGTGCCCCGCCGGCGACATCAAAGAAGGCGAGGCGTACATCGAGATCCAGGCACTCGATGCAAAGACCCTCGACAGCCACGGCAATCCGACACGTGTCAAGGTACGGGTTGAGCAAGCCGAGAACTAGCTTTCCGGCCGACGCGGCACCGCACGCAATTCACCAGCATTCGTCCAATCATCGCGGGGACGGCCCGCGGCGAATAGAAAGGAACGACCATGGACATCACCAGGAACATGAACGGAGCCAGAGCGCTCGTCGTGGGCGCAGGGCTCGCGCTCGCAATGGGCGCCGCCCCGACGCCAGCTATGGCAGCCGGACGCGTTGGAACCACGAAAGTAATGGTCAGGACCGAGATCGACAACGTTGAGTTCAAAGTTCCGACGGTTATTCCCTTCGTCGCCAAGGCCGACGGCACGCTTCAGGGCCCCTCTGAAGACGCGACCACCATCGACAATCATTCGGCCTACGGCATCCATGTCACCAACATGAAGATCGACGCCATGAACACCTGGACCATTGCTGCCGACGCCAAGGCCGGAACCGCACAGAACTCCATCGACTTTAAGGTCGGCCCCGACGGCGCACTCCAGAACGCCAGCGCCGCAATGCAAGGGACGGGCCTCGATCTTTCCAAGAATGCAGCCTTCGACATGGGCTACCAGGGCATTGCCGGCGGCACGGACAAAATTAAGCTCAAGACAAGCGGAAACGTCGCCCGCGTCACACGCGACATCTTCCGCGTAACCGGCGAAGGCGATCAGGTTGCAACGATCACCTGGACGGTCGAGCCCGGTGCGCACACGGCATAAGGCCGTCGCCCTGGCCGCCGCCATCAGCATCCTAGCGTTTGGGCCAGCCATGGCCTTTGCCCAGCAAGAACAGGCTCAGGCCGCCACGCAAGTGACGGTCGACCTCTCGGAGCTCGACCGCGGCGACCGCGAAGAACCGTTGGCGCAGACAGGCGACAGACGATGGCTCTTGGCAGCAGGCGCCACAGCAGCAGGCGCGGGAACCGCCGGCCTCGGTCTGCACATCAAACGCAGCCAGAAACAAAACACGGACAGACCGCACTAAATTAGCTAAGGAGACCCCATGGCATCGAAAAACCTTTTGCCCGTCGTCGCACTCTGCGGCGCGCTCGCAACCGGAACGCCTGTCGCCGCTTGGGCGACTCCCGCCATGGCAGACTCCTTACCAGCAGCCCTAAGTTCCGCACCAAATCCGTCGAGCGCCATTGCGTGCAAGCGTTTTTCGATCGCACAGGCCGCGATCTCAACCTCGGGATGCCTTCGTCGTAATACGGACGGCTCGATAGTCGTGGATATCAAGCGTTCGAACAAGGCAAACGGCTCCCAGGCGGGGTGTGCCGTCTGCACGTGGCGCTCGGTTGTGCTCGATGCGGATGGCGATCCATGCAATTTAGAGCTGCGCATCGACATCGCTTCGGTCGATGACTCGGCGAACGGAGCGAAGGTCGCCTTCGACGGTACGTTTTTTGAGAAAGGAGGCGGTATATGTCTGGGCTGCGCCGCCGCGAATGCAGACGACACGCAGCCCACCCTCTCATTCACGGCATCGTTGCGGCTGACCAAAGCCGGTACCGATGCCATCGCGGCGGGAGAAGCGTCCCTGCTGTTCTACACCGTCAGCGCCAAAGACACAGACGCTCATTTCGAGAAGCCAGCCGGATCACTCAGCCTTACACGAGGGTTAGAGGCAGGCCCTATTGAAATCGATGCCCACGCGCAAAGCAGGCAACGCATTCTTGCCGACCCGGCGCTTCTCGAAATGGAGTGGAACGGATCCGGAGACATCGGAATTCTCCCCTCCGCGTTTGACGCCAAGACGCTCCCCTCAAACGACGAACCCATTAACGCAACCATACAAGAAGAGGGCGCGGACAAAGAAGCAGATGCGGGCGACACGCCGCCGCCGACAAACAGCGTCCCAGCTTCTTTCGAAGCACCGAATGAGCCCGCTACCGATCCAAACGATACCGAGCTCGCAGACAGTCTGGGACTTGCTGATCCTCAAGAGATCGATGAAGGTAACTGCTGCGTGCTTGCCGCGCTCGACCACACAGAGGTCATCGACGCTGCGAACATCGAAGTTGCCGCCGCCAATCAGCCCGTCCGCAAGTCGGCCATCATCGCATTTCCTGAATCCATCGAAGTCGTCTTTTTGCCATCGGGCGAGGTCGTGGCCCCAACACTGCTCACCTTGTTGGGCGCCAAGAATACTCGAAACGAAATTAAAAAGGTCACAGTTGTCGACCCTGCAACCACCGCCAAGCTGCGTCTATACGCCGTTGCCGCAAACGGAAGCAAGACCCTGGAATTCGATGGCGACACACTTCTAGCCTGGCGACGTCTGGACATTATGCAAGACGTCTCGTACCAGATCGAGCTCGAAGGGTTTGATCGTGCCCGCGATGCCAATATCATCGCCGCGGCTATTGAATCCCCGCAGCGGCTTATGACACTGCGCTTTGAATACTATCCCTATGTCCCGACAACCACCTGAGGCTTAAATGCTGCGTATCATTCCTAATACCACTTATATAACGTATTAGATGGGTTGCGATGTGCCTCGCATTTCGTTCTGCTACGATTGCCACGTTGGCATCAATACAGGAGGGCTCATGCCGGGCTTGGGAACAATCATCAACGTTGTGCTTTTAGTTGCGGGCGGTCTTTTAGGATTAGCGGGCGGCCGCTTCATTACACCGCGCATCCAAGACACGCTCATGAAAGCATCGGGGCTGTGCGTCCTGTTTATCGGCCTGGGCGGCACCATGCAAAAGATGCTCATCATCGATGGAAAGGCGCTAGCGACCACCGGTACCACCATGCTCATCGTCTCATTTGCGCTCGGTTCGCTCATCGGCGAGGCCGTCAACTTGGAAGCCGCCATCGAGAACCTTGGCGAATGGCTCAAGCGCAAAACCGGCAGCGAGGGCGATAACGAGTTCACCAACGCTTTTGTCTCGACTTCACTCACCGTGTGTATCGGCGCCATGGCCATTGTGGGATCGATCCAGGACGGTCTGCTCGGTGACTGGTCAACGCTTGCCCTGAAAGGCGCATTGGACTGCATCATCGTCTGCACCATGACGGCGTCGCTTGGCCGCGGCTGCATTTTCTCCGCCCTGCCCGTCGCCGTGTTCCAGGGGACGATCACGTTGTTTGCCGGCGCGCTCTCCCCCATCATGACCACAGCAGCCCTCAACAGCCTTTCGCTCGTAGGCTCCATGCTCATCTTCTGCGTCGGCGTCAACCTCATCCGTCCTCAGACCTTCCGCACGGCCAATATGCTCCCCTCCGTCGTCATCGCCGTCATCTACGCCCTCCTGTTCTAAATCTATCAACGCAGCGGTATCTCGAACACCTGTTTGATGCTGTGCTATGATATGAGGTCACCGTAGCTGCGTTCGAGAGGAGGAGCGGTGGCCGACCAGGACATCAAGATGCTCATCGAGCGTATTATGGCCGAGGCCCGGACCCATCAGTCCGCCCGCTTCTCAAACGAAATCTACGCAGACGAGCCGATTCTCAAAACCGGCCGACAGATGCAGAATTTCCTCCCCGACCAGTACCGTAAAATGCGCGAGATATCGCGCTGGCAGGATGACCCCAAGGGCGGTGCGGGCCGCTGGCTTTCGGAAGCCGAGCTTTTTTACCGCCAGGGCCTGCTGATGGCCGACTTTGAGGACGACTGCCCCTACAACGGCACCTTTAAGTCGTACTTTCCCACCTACAACGCCATGAGCGACCGGCAGCTGCGCGGCTACTTTACCTGGCGTGCCCAAGTGCGCCGCGGAACCGTCGAGGAAACGTCTACGTCCTTTGCCTTTCTGTATCTCTATGAGCTGATCTGCGGCATTGGCGTAGATAATCCGCTCGATGGTTTTAACAAGATCAAGGCTTTTTGGGATGTCTATCGCGCCTTCGAGCCCGGCATCGACCGGTTTGCGCGCGTGTGGCTGCAGGATTACGCCGTGTTCCACGGGCTCGACCCCAAGCTGCTTCGTGACTCTAAAACCGTCATGTTCGATAACGCCCTTATCGAGCTGCGACGCGCGGCACGAGACCTTGTCCCAGCACCGGCACCGTCCGGCCAGACCCCTAAGCGTCGCAAAACCTCCGAGCCCACGCTCCCCCTTCCGCCCGATGAGGTGCGCGAGGAGCGACTCATGACCGCCATCAACGCCCTCTCCACGTACAACCTAAGTAACTCGCGGCTCGACCGCAGCCACCACCGCGATCTGCGCCACGTGGCGTGCGCCGTGTATGTCCGTATGGCACGCTACTATGACACGCACCGAAAGACCGGCATCGTGGCGAGCTTATTTGGGGAGGAGACGGCCATGCCCTACACCATGTTTGCCTCGGCCGTATTCTTTGCGCCCGAGCGCCACGAGGACTGCGAATACCGCCTGGATCCCATCCATATCTACCGTTGCCAAAACGGCTTTTGGGAATGCATGCGTATCCACGGTAGTAGGCAAAAGAGCAGCAAGCTCGGTGAAATGATGCGCGCCTGCGACCAACGCCTGCGCCTGGCGCTGGACCCCGCCCATCCCCTTAAGGAAGAAAAGGTCCCCAAATATCTGGCCAAGATTATCGATGACGAGATTGTGGCATGGCTCTCGTGGGACGCCGCACACCAGCCCGTCAAGATCGATATCGATCTGAGTCAGCTGGGGCACATTCGGAGCGCCGCTGCGCAAACGCGCGAAGCGCTTTTGATCGACGAAGAGCGCGAGGACGACGCATCCGCAGAAGCCGAGGCAGCGGACTCAGGGCAACCGGAAGCCGAGCCCGTAGCCGACGCGATTGTCGAACCGGTCGTGGCACCCATTCGGCAGGACTTGACCGACGAGCCGACCATATCCACCGAACAGTTTGGTGTCGTGGCACCGCTTCTCGCGCCGACGCCCGCGTTCGCAGCTGCTGCGCCCGCTGACGCCACAAACGAACTCGCGCCTGCCGCAAACGCCTATCTCAGCGCACTGCTCGAGCACAACGCAGTACAGGCGGAATCGGCGGTAGTGCAATCGGGGCAGAGCGAGGACATGCTCATCGATACCATCAACGAGGCGCTCTTTGACCTGGTGGGCGACACCGTAATTGAATTTAGCGCGGCAGGGCCGCAGATTATTGAGGACTACGAAGCAGACGTGAGAGGATACCTAGACCATGAGTGATACCGCATCCGCAGCACCCCGCGTGCCCAAGCGCGTCGCTGCCGTCATTCTCAACTCGCTCAAGGGCGGCGTGGTCCCGCGCATCGGCCTTCCCTACATTACCGTAGGGCGCGAGGTCGAGATCCGCGCCCTGCTCACCGATCTGAGTCTCATCGCCGACGGTGGGGCGAGCTTCCGCTTCCTGGTCGGTCGCTACGGCGCCGGCAAGAGCTTTTTGCTCCAAACCATCCGAACGCATGCCATGGGCGAGGGATTCGTCGTCGCCGATGCAGACTTGTCCCCCGAGCGCCGTCTGCAGGGCGGGCAGGGGCAGGGCCTTGCCACCTACCGCGAGCTCATACGCAATATATCGACCAAGACGCGCCCCGAGGGCGGTGCGCTCAACCTTATTCTTGATCGCTGGGTCGCCTCGTGCGCCGACGTCGACGAGTCGGTCGTCAATGCCCAACTGGCCCCGCTCGAGGAAATGGTCCACGGCTTCGACTTCACCCGCATGCTCCGCCGCTATCGCACGGCCGTATCCGAGGGCGACGAAGAAGCCATGAGCCGCGTGACCAAATGGATCCGCGGCGAATACCGTACCAAGAGCGAGGCTCGCGCCGAGCTGGGCTCCTCGACCATCATCAGCGACGACGACTGGTACGACTACGTTAAGCTCATCGCGCGTTTTTTGGTCTGCAGCGGCTACAAGGGTATGTTGGCGCTCATCGACGAGCTCGTGAATCTGTATAAGATTCCCAACGCCATCACGCGCCAGTACAACTACGAGAAAATCCTGACCATGTACAACGACACACTCCAGGGCAAGGCGCAGTATCTGGGCATGATTATGGGCGGCACGCCAACCTCCATCGAAGACCGCCGCCGCGGCGTGTTCTCCTACGAGGCTCTGCGCAGCCGACTCGCTCAGGGTCGCTTTGCGCGCGAGGACCTTAAGGACATGCTCGCGCCCATCATCCGTCTGCAGCCACTCACCTACGAGGAGCTGCTGGTGCTGATCGAAAAACTCATGCAAATTCACGCCGGCTACTTTGGCTGGACGCCCACGCTTACCGAGAACGACTTGGTGAACTTCCTCAAGATCGAGTTCGGTCGCGTGGGAGCCGACACGCATCTGACGCCGCGTGAAGTCATTCGTGACTTTATCGAGCTGCTCGACATCCTATGCCAAAACCCCGACGCCAACGTGGCCGAGCTGCTGCAAAGCGTCGGCGGCGACGCGCTGGCGCCGGCAGCCGCAACAGGCGACACCGATACCGCAGGCGGCGACCGTAACTTCGCCGAATTCACCATCTAACCTGCCAAAAAGGGACAGGTTTATTTTGGCAGGCTCTATCTGGGCAAACGTTGAAGCAGTAATGCAGCAAGCTACTGCCCGCCGCGTTGAGAGATTCGCTTTTGAAAGGAGGCCTCGTGAACGCCTTTGACCGCTACGCCCCGTTTATCCAAGACTTCATCTACTCCCACGATTGGGAGAGCCTGCGCTCCATTCAGGTTGCGGCGGCAGATGCCATCTTTAGCACACAAGACAATGTACTCCTGACGGCATCCACAGCTTCCGGCAAAACCGAAGCGGTCTTCTTTCCCATCCTGACCGAGTTTTGGGAGAGGCCGCCCGCGAGCGTGGGCGCCCTCTACATCGGCCCCCTCAAAGCGCTCATCAATGATCAGTTCGTCCGCCTCAACGACCTCTGCGAAGAGGCCGATATCCCCGTCTGGCACTGGCATGGCGATGTCTCGCAGTCGCACAAGGCTAAGCTCATCAAAAAACCGAGCGGTATCCTACAGATTACGCCCGAGTCGCTCGAGGCGCTCCTGATCCATAAGCACATGGCGATCCCGCGCATGTTCTGCGATCTGCGCTATGTGGTCATCGACGAGGTCCATTCGCTCATGCGCGGCGACCGTGGCGGGCAGACGCTCTGCCTTATCGAGCGCCTGTCGCGCTTGGCCGGCGTACAGCCTCGACGCATTGGCCTTTCGGCAACCATCGGCGACCCCGAGCGCACGGGCGCCTTCCTGTCGCAGGGGACGGGACGCAACTGCGTCATCCCCCGTTTTGAGGAGCCGCGCCGCGTGTGGCGCATCTCCATGGAGCACTTCTACAACTCGGGTCCCCAGGCGCAGCAGCGAGGATTCGCGAGCACAGGTCCGCAGGAAGCTGAGGTGCTCGCATGCGAGCGCATTGAGGCAGCGGCACCAGCGGCACTGCCCGCCGGCGCCCAAGACATGCGTCACAGCGGACAGCTCACACAGGAGGAGCGCCGTCAACGTCGTGAGTTGGCACGGGGCAAGGCCGCACCCAAGGACCGCCGAACTTCCTCGGCCCCCGAGGGCGAAGTCGACATCCCACGAGCGACCGAGCAGGCGCTTCTCAACCCCACCGACACGGCGCCCGACAACGCCGACCCCGGTATGGGCTATATCTTTGAGCATACGCGCGGCCGCAAGTGCCTGGTCTTTGCCAACTCGCGCGAGGAGGCAGAGGCCGTGTGCTCCATGCTGCGCAGCTACTGCGAAAGTCGACACGAGCCCGACCGCTTTCTCATCCATCACGGCAATCTTTCGGCATCGCTGCGCGAGACGGCCGAGGAGCTCATGCGCGACGAGGAGCAGGCGCAGACAACCGTCACCACCTCTACGCTGGAGCTCGGCATCGATATCGGCCGCCTGGAGCGCGCGTTCCAGATCGATGCGCCGTTTACCGTCAGCTCCTTTTTGCAGCGCATGGGGCGCACAGGCCGCCGCGATCTTCCGCCCGAGATGTGGTTTGTCATGCGCGAGGAGGAGCCCGAGCCGCGCACGATGATGCCCGAGACCATTCCGTGGAAGCTCCTGCAGGGCATCGCGCTGGTACAACTCTATCGCGAAGAAAAGTGGGTCGAGCCACCCGAGCTCGATCGACTACCCTACAGCTTGCTCTATCACCAGACCATGTCGACCCTCGCCAGCACCGGCGAGCTCACGCCGGCCGAGCTTGCCCAGCGCGTGCTCACACTCAGCTATTTCCATCGCGTCTCGGCCGATGACTATCGCGTACTGCTGCGTCACCTCATCAAGATCGACCATATCCAGGTCACCGAAGGTGGCGGGCTCATCGTGGGTCTCGCGGGCGAGCGCATCATCAACAACTTTAAGTTCTACGCCGTGTTCCAGGAAAACGAGGAGTTCACCGTTCGCAGCGAGTCGGCCGAGCTGGGCACGATTGTTAATCCGCCCCCGCCCGGTGAGCGCATCGCCATCGCCGGACACTGCTGGATTGTCGAGGAAGTGGACTGGAAGCGCCACACTGTCTTTGCCACGCAGGTCAAGGGCCGGGTGCCGGCCTACTTTGGCGACTGCCCCGGAGACATCAATACGCATGTACTCGAGCGCATGCACAAAGCGCTCAACGAGCATGCGGCATATCCGTATCTCATGGGCAACGCACGGGCACGTCTTGCACAGGCTCGCCATACGGCCGAGATTTCGGGTGCGGGAACTAAGCCACTCATCAACCTGGGTGGCGACACCTGGGTGCTCTTCCCCTGGCTGGGCAGCTACGCCTTTTTGGCACTCGAGCGCATGCTCAAGATTAAGTGCGCCGCGGAGCTGGGCCTTCGCGGACTCGACCCATCACGCCCGTACTTTATGCAGTTTAAGATGAAGGCCGACGAGGAGACGTTCTTTGAGGTGCTCGCCGCCGAGGCCGTGAAGGACTTCGATCCCATCGAGCTCGTCTATCCCGGCGAGGTGCCTTATTTTGATCGCTACGACGAGTACGTTCCCGAGGAGCTCGTGCGCAAGGGCTTTGCCGAAGGCGTGCTCGACATCGAAGGCATGAAGCAGCGCGTTCTCGGCTGGCGCGACCACGCCTAAGACCAGTCTTTTTGGGACGGGGAAACTTATTTGTCGTGAAGGACGGTGCCGAGGAAGTCGGTGTCGAAGGGCACGGCTTCGGCAAAGGCGTAGTTGCCGTCGCTGGCGATGAGCAGGTAGTTTTCCTCGCCGCCGAACTCTGCATCGCCACATGGGACCACCCAAGCATGGTCGAACACCTCAAGCGCCGTGGCGGCACAGTCGCGCAGGAACGTCACATCGCTCCCCTCGTTTGCACTCACGATATTGGCAACGTAGACGCCACCGACATTTAGGCTGCCCCGCACCAAACGCAATGCCTCAACCGTCGCCAGCTCGCGTACGGGCTCGGCACCGCCAAAGCAATCGCTCACGACCACGTCGTAGCGACGATGGCCCACGCTCGTCACACCCAAATACGAGCGAGCCTCAGCGGTTATCACCCGCAGCCGATCGCCCGCCGCGCGCTCCAGCTCGTCTAGGTAGAACCAGCGGCGCGCCAGGCGCGTAATCTCTCCGTCATACTCGATGACGTCCATGCGCAAGCCCTCGTGCGACATCAGCGTGAACTTGGGATAGGCAAACCCGCCGCCACCCAGCACAAGCATGCGGTTGATGCCGTGACCATAAGCATCGTGCATCGCATCCTCGGACTCAAGCACGTCGTCAAACGCACGATAGTACGCAAAGACGGGCTCCGCCCAACGCTCACCAACGTAGCTTGCGCTTTGGTAGACGCCGCCTTGCACCAACACGCGAATCTCATCGCCGTCCCCATCGTGCACGCGTTTCACACGCGCCAACCCATTGCGGGTTCGCGCAACCTGCAGACAGGCAGCACGAACAGCGACGGCGGCCGCACCAAGCGCCGCGGCTCCCAGGGCAACGCCGGCAACGACGCCAGCAGAAACACTCGGCTTGTTCATCTAGAGCTCCTTTTGCAGATAGAGTCCATGATCGTAAAAACCCAAATGGCGATAGTACTCGCGCGTACCAATCGCGCTGATCACGTTGATGCGCGTATAACCCGCATCCCGGGCAATCTCGCACGCACGCTCTACGAGCAGACGCCCCAACCCATGGTGCTGGGCCGCCTGGCCTTGATACCCCACGCGCGCCGCCATGCCATACACGTGTACCTCGCGAATCATCGCCTCGTCCGGCATCGTCAGCAACTCGTCCGCATGCGCGGCAACAAACGAATGGTCGGGCAGCGACAACCGCAAAAAGCCCGCGATCTTGCCCTGCGGCGTCACCCACTGCAAAAAGCACTCGTGCGTCACCGGCGTCTCGTACGCCACCTCCTCATCAAGAGATAGCTCATCCAAGTCGGCACCCGCCGTGCTGATCTCGCGATAGCGAATCTCGCGCACCGTCGCACCGTCACCCCGAGCGGCCAAGCGGTTTTCGACGAGCTGACGCAGGTTGGGTTTCTTGTTGCCCACCATGATGTCGTCGGAACTAAAGTCGCGGATCATGCGACTGATGCGGCAGAACGCCGGCGTCACCACGATGTCGTCGGCCAGCACATCGAGCAGCTCTTCCTCGGTATAGGGACGCCACTCGCCGCGCTCGTAGCAGCCCACCAGACGCGAGCCCTCGATGAGCGCACACGGGTAAACCTTGACCTCGTCGGGCATAAAGGCCCCTTCGGTCATAAAGCGTTCGTAGTCGCGCTTGTCCCCCTCGGGCGTGGCGCCCAGCAAGTTAAGCATAAAATGCGCGTGGATCTTAAAGCCAAACAGGCGCGCAAGCGAAAACGCCCGCTCGATCTGCGCCACCGAAATACGACGCTCGTTGATATCGAGCAAATGTTGGTCGAGACTCTGAATACCCATCTGGATCTTGGTGCAACCCAGGCGGCGGATGAGCGTAAGCGCCTGCGGCGTTACGGCATCGGGGCGCGTCTCGATAACGAGCCCCACCACGCGATGCTTCGCCGTCTCGTTGATGCGCTGCTGACGCTCAAGTTCCTCCATCGTTGCCGTCTGCCACTTGGCAACCTCGCCCCACGGCGTACCAGGGCCGTACAGACGACGCACCGCGCGGTTGTAGCCGCCCACGGCAGCATCCACACGCTCCTGCTCGTCGGCAACGCCAGCAGCAAGCTCAGCCTCGTCTGTCGCAATGCCGGCAACCCGATAGCGCTCGCGGCGCTCTGTTACCACCGGCGGCAGCGCATCGGCGGGAGCGTCATCGAGCAGGCGCCCCGCCTCGGCACGGCTGATGCCCGGACGCGCCAGCATGGGGTTGGCCGCCACGCCGGCGACGGCATCGTCATTGAGCGCACGGAAAAGCTCCGACATAAACCACGTCTGATACCCTTGCGGATAGTCGCTCCAGGTGCCACCGAGCACGATGAGCTCAATCTTATCGGTTGCGTGCCCCATCTGCGAAAGCGCGGTCAGACGAGCGCTCACCTGCAGATACGGGTCAAAGCAATTTTGCTCCGCACGGGCGCACGCCGGCTCGGCGTGCAGGTAGCTTTTGGGCATGCGCAGATCGTTGGGACAAAACAGGCAATCGCCCGAGCATGGCCAGGGCTTGGTGATAACGGTAATGGTCGCCACGCCCGAAGCCGTGCGACGAGGCTTCATACGCAGCACCTGCAGCAGTCGACGTTCCAGCTCGGCATCGACATTCCACCCAGCCCAACGAGCCGGCTCCTCACGTTTTACCCGCTGGTAGAACGGCAGCAGACGGCGCTTGGCCAGGTCACGTTTGTCGGCGCCCTCACGGCGCGCCTCGGCATGTATCAGTTTGACGAGCGCTTTGTCGTCCACGGTCTCGCCACGACGCAGGGCCTCGAGTATGTTCAAGATAATCTGTTCCATGCCCCCATTGTAAAGGCAAAGGCGCCGGAGCCGATCTCGGCTTCGGCGCCTTCATCAAAGAGCATGCCTATATGTACCGATCTCCGAAAACCGCATGTCACTCTGGATCAAACGACATGTCGCCCGAACCGACCTCAAAACAATACGTAGCAGACTTATCCCCGTTATCGAATTCAAGATTCAATATGGTCTCGCCGTCGTAGCCAAGCGGAAGGAAATCGCTCTCGAAGTCGCCGCTGCCCAAGGTGAGGCTCGCCTTAAAGCCCGTAGACTTCGGAACCGTCATCTCCACATCGCCCGAGCCCACACTCACGTCCATCGACTTCGCGGGGGCCTGGTAGAGCTCGAACGTCACATCGCCCGAACCGACCTCAGCACTGAGCGCATCAGTCACGCTGCCCGCAAACTCTACATCTCCCGCACCCAGGAAAAGGTCGAAACCATCACAGGTGACACCGGCAATCTGCAGATCACCCGAGCCCACGTGCGCGTTGACTCCCTTCAGATGTTCGGCAACACGGCGCGGCAGCTCGACCGTAACTGAGCGATCGATTGCCTTACCGTCATCACTTCCAAACTGGGAAACCTTGAGCGTCGAGTCCTCGACGGATGCGATGTTCTGCGTCGCGGCCTTGGAGGCATCCATACCATTGGCAACGCGTCCCCGCTCGATAACGCGAGCCTTGTTACCATCAATAACCTTGACGTCCACCGTAGCCGCATCGATATCGAAATCGAGGTAGCGAAACTCATCGGCATCAAAGGTCGTACACGAAAGCTGCTGAGGCCGAGCGGAATAGTTACCGCCATCGTTCATAAAATCGTCGTCATCAACCACATCGTCCATACCGGACAAGCCGGGTATAACATCGTCGAGATCCCACGGGCCATCAAAATGAATCAAAGTCCGCGAAACGCCAAAAACAAGCCCGATAATCAGTACAAACGCTCCGATGCCGACGCCCAGGCGCAGCTTGGATTCATGCGAAAGCTTCATCATTCGTCACCTTCTTTGGCACATGGCTCAGCGGTGGCCGCGGTAGCCACGTCAGCATCAGGTTCCGCAGAAGTATCCTTCCCCTGGGCCCTGACCGCCACCGGTGCCGGACCAACCTGAATATCCCCGCGCGCCCAATCGCCATCGAGTGCACGCGCCACCCAGTGATAGATGGGAATCGTGAAGAAGATCAGCGCAGCAAAGGGGCCGGCACCAAACAGGAACATCAGTAAAAAGAACAGCAGCCAGCACACGGCCCAATACGGGAATGACTGGAACGGACCCTTCACCGGAGTCGGACCAGCCGCACCGGTACCCGTCACCTGAGCCGTCGCCGCATTGGCAGCCTGCGCACTCCAGCTTGCCGCCTGCGCCGCCTTGGCTGCCGCGTCACTTGCCTGCGTTGCCGCCTCGGTGGCGCGCGCCGCCGCCTCATGGGTGCGGGCGCGCTCTGCCGCCTCGGCCTCGCGCTGACGAGCGCGGTCCTCGTTCTCAAACTCGATATCGTCCTCAATCTCATCGCTCGGATTGAGCAGCTCGTCCAGACTCACACCATAGAGCTTGGCGAGCGAGATCAGGTTCTCGGTATCGGGCGAGCTCTCCGCACGCTCCCATTTACTAACCGCCTGGCGCGACAGCCCCAGCTTTCGCGCCAGCCCTTCTTGGCTAAAGCCCTTGCTGCGGCGAAGGTCGGCGAGCCGCTGCGCAGTTTCTACATTCATGGTTCCTCCTATGTGATGCCAGCCGTGCCGCCGGACCGTTTTTGTTCTTAAGGCGCCTTGCACAGTTAAAAATCTATCCGCCACCGCCAAAAGCATGCCACCTATTCTAGTGAGATTTTTGACAACTGGCGGTTGCGGGCACATATGAGCTGCGGAAATGTGTCCAAACAAAGCAATGAGCCGCAGCTCGGTTGTCCCCGTTGCGGCGTTAACGGTAGTATGGTCATACTGTTTATTCCGCACCGCCAACGGAGGGAGTTCCGCGCCGTGAACCGCGATTTCGCCTCATCGCTCATCCAGCTCAACAACACGTTCTATCGCGAGCACTCCGCCTCCTTTTCCGATACGCGCCAGGCCCCGTGGCCCGGCTGGGTGCGCACCATGGACATCGCGCTCGAACAGCTCGACGTCGCCACGATCGAGCATCCCGTCCGCGTCTTCGATCTCGCCTGCGGCAATATGCGATTCGAAAACTTTGCCGCCGGCGGCGCACTTGCCGCCAAGGGCGTCGACGGCGCAAACCCCTCGGCAGATGCCAGCTGCCCGTTTGAGTTCTATGGCGTCGACTCGTGTCAAGACCTGGCCATCGATGCACATGGCCACGCGCTGCGCATTCCCAACCTGCACTTCCAGGAACTCGACGTGCTCGACGCCCTCATGAAGCTCAACCCCGCCGAAACACCCGACGTGCTTTTCGACGCCCCGCTCGCCGATATCTCGGTCTGCTTTGGCTTTATGCACCACGTGCCGTCGTGCGAGTACCGCGTACGCGTGCTCGACGCCCTGGTGCGGCAAACGCGCCCGGGCGGCATCATCGCCATCAGCTTTTGGGAGTTTATGAACGACGAGCGCATGGCGCGCAAGGCCGTTCGAGCCGAAGCCCGCGCCGAGCTCACCCCGCCGTTTGAGGGTTACGATTCCGCGCAGTTTGAAGCCGGCGACCACCTCATTGGCTGGCAAAACGACCGCCACGCCTACCGCTATTGCCATCACTTTGACGATCAGCAGATCACCGACCTGGTGCGCGGCGTCCGTACGTTCTACAAAAGCGGCGAGGTCCCCGTGCGCGAGCTTGAGCGTTTCCATGCCGACGGTCGCAGCGGCGAGCTCAACCGTTATGTGATCCTCAAGCGCCTGTAGGCATCGACGACTCGCCGCCGAGCCGCACCGCATCTTTCGGGCAAACTATGCCCACCCTTTTTTCAACCCATTGACGGAACGTGCAGCTATGCGTTCCACACTTATGACCAAGGAGCCACATGGGAGCCGTCCACGTTCGCACGCCTAAGAACTTTGTGCTCGAGGAACGCTTGGAGCGCTACGCCGATGCGATTGAGACGAACCCCGAGGCATATGCCGGGGATTGGCGCGAGGCCTGTGCGCCCGCAGGCGGCAAGCCCTTCGAACACCTTCACCTGGATCTTGGCTGTGGCAAGGGAACGTACCTTGTAGAGCGCGCGGCCCACGAGCCAAACACGCTCTTTATCGGTATGGACCAGGAGCCCATCTGCATCGCCTATGCCGCACAGAAAATCTGCGAGCAGGAGCTATCCAACGCACTCGTCCTGCCCCGAGGCGCCAAATCGCTGCCGCAGCTGTTTGCCGCAGGCGAGCTCGATGCCATCACCATTAACTTTCCCACGCCACAGCCCAAGGCCAAGTACGCCAAAAAACGACTCGTCCATGTCGACCATCTGATGCTCTACCGCCCGCTCTTTTCAGCCGGCGCTACCGTCACGCTGCGCACCGACAGCAAGCCGTTGCGCGATTACGCCCTGGGACAGTTTGCCGCGGCAGGCTACGACACGCTTTGGGTAAGTGACGACGTCCGCCGCGACCATCCCGAGCATCCCGAGACCGAATATGAATGCCGCACGCGCGAGATGGGTGCCGTCGTCTATGGCATTTGCGCCACACCCGACGCGCGGCCTAGCGATGAACAGCTCGCGGCGGGCCACGAGCAGGAGCAAAGCCTTGCCTGCTACCTGCCCGAAAACCTCGATGCGCTCACCTATGTACCCCTGGGCATGGAAGAAGCCGTCGAGAACTTTAGAAACCGTGCTCGCAAAGGCAAAAAACGCCTGCCGCAGGGGTCCTAGGGGCTTCTGATGGTCGCGGCGTCGGCAAACAAGTGAAAATAGGCGCCAGCGAACGACCCTCAAACCTAAGTGAGTAGACTTTTTTGCAATAGCCAAGCACAACCCGCATAACGAAAACTAAAACCGCAGATAGAGCCCTTGCGCAAAAGCCATGTGCTCGCGATATTGCAAAAAGTCTACTCACTTAGCTGGCAACTGCACCAAACGGCTGGGCAGAACGCCCATTTCCTGCATTTTCTTGCCTGCGAACGCATCGATGCGACGCTACGCCATAATAGTTGGCGGACAATCGCAAGAGAAAGAAAGCACATGGCACAGACCACGACAGATACCGCCGCCAGCACCGTCTCCGGCGCCGGCGCCGCCAGCTCATTCTCGGGCGGCACGGGAACCGAAGCCGAGTTTGGCTCGCTCGGCGCGCTCTCCCCCACCTGGTGGGAGCCCGAGGACGGCAGCGAGCCCGAACCATGGCTCACGCCCGACCAGGCCTTCGAACGCTTCTTTGAATGGACGAGCGATCGCGGTATTGAGCTGTGGGACCACCAGGAAGAGGCCCTCATGGATCTAGCCGCCGGTGACCATGTCATTTTGGGAACACCGACCGGATCGGGCAAGTCGCTTGTCGCGCTGGGCATGCTCTTTATGGGCATGGCGCAGGGCAAACGTTGCTATTACACAGCCCCTATCAAGGCCTTGGTCAGTGAAAAGTTCTTCGATCTGGTACAGGTGCTCGGCCGCGATAACGTCGGCATGATCACCGGCGATACGCATATCAACACCAAGGCACCCGTCATCTGCTGCACGGCCGAAATCCTCGCCAACGATGCGCTACGCGAGGGCGAGGACGCCGATGTGGGCTGCGTAGCCATGGACGAGTTCCACTACTTTGCCGACCCCGACCGCGGCTGGGCCTGGCAGGTACCGCTGCTCACCCTGCCCCACACGCAGTTTATGCTCATGAGCGCCACGCTCGGCGATGTCACTGCCATCGCCGCCTCACTCGAGGAGCACACCGGCGCTGCTTGCGACTTGGTCATCGATGCCCCGCGTCCTGTTCCGCTGAGCTACGACTATGTGACGACCTCCCTCGAGGGCACGGTCGAGCTCGCCATGCGCCGCGGCGAGGCCCCGCTCTATATCGTGCACTTTAGCCAGGATGCCGCCCTTGCAACGGCACAGTCGCTCGCCAATTTTGGCATCGCTAGTAAGGAACAACGCGAGGCCATTAAGGAAGCTGCCAAAGGCACGAGCTTCTCGACGGCCTTTGGCAAGATTCTCAAGCGCCTGCTTGGATGCGGCGTCGGCGTGCACCATGCTGGCATGTTGCCGCGCTATCGCCTGTTGGTCGAGCGCCTGGCGCAGCAGGGCCTGCTGCCCGTCATCTGCGGCACCGATACGCTCGGCGTCGGCATCAACGTACCCATCCACACCGTGGTGCTCACCGCGCTCACCAAGTTCGATGGCTACAAGATGCGTCGTCTGCGCGCCCGCGAGTTCCACCAGATTGCCGGTCGCGCCGGCCGCTCGGGCTTTGATACCGAGGGCATGGTGATTGCCGAGGCACCCGAGCACGAGATCGAGAATGCCAAGCTTATGGCCAAAGCGGGCGACGACCCCAAAAAGCTCCGTAAGATTAAAAAGAAGAAGGCCCCCGAGGGCTTTGTCACCTGGAACAAGCAGACCTTTGAGCGCCTGATCGAGACGCAGCCCGAAACGCTCAAGCCGCGCCTGCGCATCACGCACTCCATGGTGATTAGCGTGGTCGAGCAGGGCGGCGACGCCCGTGCCCGCGTACACGACCTCATCGAGACAAGCCTGCAGACCCCCGAGGAAAAGGCAAAGCTCGAGGTTCGTGCCGACGAAATCTTCGCCACGCTCATCGATTCCGGCGTCGTCGTTCGCACCGAGGTGCCGCCCGCACCCGACGCCCCGACTGACGCCGCACCAGACATCGACTATGCACTGACGGTCGATCTGCCCGAGGACTTTGCGCTCGATCAGCCGCTCTCGCCGTTTTTGCTTGCCGCGCTGGAGCTGCTCGACCCCGAGAGTGAGACCTATACCATGGACCTCATCTCGATGGTCGAGGCTACGCTCGAGGACCCCAAGCAGGTATTGCGCGCACAGGAGCGTGCCGCACGCGATCGCGCTATGGCCGAGATGAAGGCCGACGGCATCGAGTATGAGGAGCGCTTGGAGCGCATCCAAGACGTCACATACGAAAAGCCGCTCGAGGACTTGCTGGACGCCGCCTTTGACAAGTACTGTCAGGAGGTTCCTTGGGCCAACGACTACCAGCTCTCGCCCAAGAGCGTCCTGCGCGACATGCTGGAGAGCGCAAGCGATTTTAAGGGCTATATTCAAAAGCTCGGTATCGCCCGCTCCGAAGGCATTCTGCTGCGCTACCTGGCAGAGGCCTACCGCTCGCTCGACCGCACCGTGCCGATCGAGAAACGCGACGAGCGCCTGTGCGACATTATCTCGTGGCTGGGCTTTGTGGTGCGGTCGGTGGACTCGAGCCTGGTGGACGAGTGGGAGAACGCCGGCAACCCGGCAGCCCTCGATGCCGCGCCGCCGCAGGGCATCGACGAGGTCGTGGCGGACCGTCGCGGCTGCACGCTGTTGGTGCGCAACGCACTCTTCCGCCGCGTAACCTTTGCCGCCCGCGGACACGTGCGCGACCTAGGCGAGCTCGACGAGGACTGGGGTATGAGCGAGATCCGCTGGCAAAAAGCACTCGATGCTTACCACGAGCAGCACGAGGAAATTCTCACCGACGGCGACGCCCGCAGTTCCGCGATGTTTACCATCGACGAGAGCGACGAGAAGACCGATCACGTGTGGCACGTGCACCAGATTTTTGCCGACGAGGATGGCGACCACGACTTTGGCATCAGGGGCGATGTCGATCTGGACGCCACACAAGACGGCGGCGAGGTCATCTTCAAGAACTATCGCGTCGGCTTTATCGAGGACCTGCTCGAGGACTAGCCGAACATACCGGAACGAAACGAAACGGGGCCGTTGGCAATATCGCCAGCGGCCCCGTTTTTGCACTATACGCTATGCCTTACTCGGCATCCTCGACCTCATACGAATCCGCCTCGGCTGGCTCATCGTTTGTCTCTGGCGCAGCCCCGCGTGCCTCGTCAAACGCCGCCTTCATGGTCTTGTTACCCCACGTGAGCTTGCGAATGGTAAGATCGTCCGCCTTCTTGTTGGCTAGGCGCAGATTGTTCTCGGAGGACAGCAACGCCTCCTTGGTTTTCTGCAGGTGGCTAATCGTCTTGTCGATCTCATCGATCGCCGTTTGGAACTTGCGGCTCGCGATCTCGTAGTTGCGACCGAAATCATTCTTGAACTTTTCCATCTTGGCTTCGAAGTTCGTGACGTCGATATTCTGCTGCTTGTACTCCGCTAGCTCCTGCTTATAGCGCAGCGAACCCATGGCGGCGTTGCGCAGCAGCGTGATCATGGGAATGAAAAACTGCGGACGGATCACGTACATCTTCTCGTAGCGATAGCTCACGTCGACTATCCCTGCGTTATAGAGCTCGCTTTCGGGCTCGAGCAGTGTGCAGAGCACCGCGTACTCACAGCCTTTCTGGCGACGATCGTGATCGAGTTTCTTAAAGAAGTCCTCGTTTTTGTGCTTGGTCGCGGTCTCGTCGTTCTCGTTTTTCATCTCGAACATAATCGAAATGACCTCGTTGCCGCTCGCGTCGCACTCGCGGAAGATAAAGTCGCCCTTGGTGCCCTCGGACGCATCGTTATCTTTCTCGAAGTACGCGTTGGGAAACGCCGTCATGCGCAGGCGATTGAACTCGGTCTCGCAGTGCTGCTCGAGCGACTCGCCCACCATCTTGGTGGACAGGCGTACCTTCATGTCCTTAAGACGCTCAATCTCTTCGTCCTTGTAGCGAATCAGGTCATCGCTCGCGCGCTTGGCCTGCGCGAGCTCGAGCTCATGCGCCGCCTTAGCCTGTTCCTCGCGAGAATCGCGCACCGCCAGCTCACTCGTCAGCTTGGCACGTGCCTCATCGCGCTCTCGCTCCGCCGCGGCAACCGCCTCCGACAGGTTCATTTTTGCCATCAGTTCCTGCTCGCGCAGCTGGGCACGCAGACCCTCGGCCTCTTGCTCGGACTGTGCCTTAGCGGCGGAAAACTTCTCTTGTACCGTCGCGCGATAGTCAGTAAGCGCGCGCTCGGCCTCGCTGCGAGCGGCATCGAGCTCGCGCTGCGACTCAGCCGCAGCGGCGGCAAGCGCCATCTCCTGGGCCTTGTCTGCCGCGGCAAGCTTGGCCTGCAGCTCGGCAATCTGAGCATCACGTGCGGCTAAATCGTTTTGAGCAGCGTTGCGCGCCGCCGACTCGGCAAGCTTTGCTTCGTCATCTTTGCGCCCAAGCTGCGCACGCAGGCTATCAATCTCACGCTGGAGTTCGACATTTTCCTTTTGAGCATTGGCTCGCGCCTCTACCGCCGCGCGCTGGCTTGCACTCTCGCGCTCTACGGCAGCGCCCTCGAGCTTAGCGCGCAGCTCGGCAAGCTCAGCATCGCGCTTGGCGACTTCTTGTGCCAGCTGCTGAGCTGCAGCGTTCTTCTGCTCGACAAGCTGAGCATTGCGCTGAGACTCCGCCTCCTGCAGGGCAGACGCCGAACGCGAACGCTCAAGCTCCAGCGCCTGCTCGCCCTCGCGTCGAGCCGCCGCTACGCGCTCATCAAGATCGCGCGAGAACTCGGCATCGCGCACTTGCTTGACGATATCCGCATAGCCGGACGCATCGACCTTAAAAACTTCGCCGCAATGCGGGCACTTGATCTCGTTCATAGCAGCTCCTCGATGGACGCAAATTTCAACCGCCTACACTCTACCGCGCCACGCGGACAAAAAAGGCGCCGCCGCCATAATGGCAACGGCGCCAGAACCACCACAAAGGTGCCTGTCCCCTTTGTGGTGGTTCGAGAATTACAGTCCAAAGAAGCCGAGGATTTGATCACGGCTTACGGGCTTGTACTCGTTGGCATCGAGACCGACATCGTAGCGAAAGATAGGGCGCTCGCGATCGCGGTTGCGCGCGTTGGTGCGGTCTCCCCTGCTGTGGATATGCCCGTGCAGCATGATGGCGCCACGCGCCTTGCCATTCCAGCTGAGCATGGGGTAATGGCTCAACACCAGGCGATGGCCCTTGGCATAGCCGGGAGCAATCTCCAGGTAATCACGCACGTCTTCCCAGATTTGGGGCGCAGCTGGATCTTCCCAGTCACCGTCATGGTTGCCACGGATGAGCGTTACGTTCTGACATTCGATGCGCTCGCGCAGGCGCACAGCATCCGCCAGGGGCAAACGATAGGTAAAGTCTCCCAAGATATAGAGACGGTCGTCCGCCGCCACGCACTCATTCACGGCATCGATGACCTTGCGGTTCATCTCCTCGACCGAATCAAACGGTCGATCCATGTCGTGCAGGATATTCGTGTCGCCCAGGTGCAGGTCGGCGGTAAACCACATCATCGTCTGTGTCCTCATTTCGCAACGCGTTCAACTCGTGCTAAGTATACAGACGCAGCGATGCGGCGGTTATCCAAAGAGCCCGCCGAACAGTCCGCGGCGGCGCTTGTCTTGCTTTTTCGAAGCGTCACCCCGGGCGTTCTTGTCCTGCCGCTTCTTACGGTCCTGCTCCAGCTCATCGTCATCGAGCAGCATATCCCACTCAAACGGGTCATCCGTCAGATCAAACAGATCATCGTCATCAAACATGACCGCCTCCATTGCCGGCTAGCGAGCATCCACCACATAGAGGCCAACGCGCACCTGATGCCACGGGCTGCGCTCGGGAGCAATCTGCTGCACACGGACCTCAAATACGTCCTCGTGGCCGTAATACATCATCAAGGACAGCGGACCGACCTCGTTTCCCGGAACATAGCCGAGCTTGGTGTTGCCGCAATAGATCGCAACCGCCTCGGGGTCATGGGGATTATCGCGCTCGGCACACAGCGTCAGCTTATCGCCCGCTTTAAGATCGCCCAAGACCAAGGCGCCATCGGCATACTGAAATCCTGCAATGTGAAATGACAGAAGAACACGCGAAGGCTCGTACATAGCAGCTCCTCTAACGGCCGGATAAACCGGTGTGTAACCTTATTGAGAAGTCTACGGTCCCGTGCAGACACAAATACATCCTGCCTGCGTCCTTCAATCGTTTGCCTCAACGCTTGCGCGACAGAACGCTTGCAGATAAGATAGGAGCACGGATGGCACCCGTTGCCGCGGGTCTTGCCAACTCCGATACACGTTTTCATCGTGAGAAGTGGCCGTCTTCGCTTACGCGGGGGCGGCTATTTCATTCGGCCGATAAACAGACCGAGTTCGATAGCCGCAATCAACAACGCCAATAACGAAATAACATCGCTTACGTTCATACCAAATCCCTTCTAAAGGGAGTTGGCCCATCCGTGCTCCATAACAGTAGTCTAACGCAAAATGCAGGTAATAGGAACACTTGTTCGTATTACCTGCCATTTCCTAATGCACAAACATGCGCACGAACTTGTGCTTCCAGCTTGCGTAAGGGGCATAGCGGAATGGCACGTCCAGCCAGGTTGCCTTGTTCACGATGCTCTTCTTGTGGCTGAACGTATCGAAGCTCTCGCGGCCATGGTACTGCCCCATACCACTCGCGCCCATGCCGCCAAAGCCCATATGGCTCGTAGCCAAATGCATGATGGTGTCGTTGACGCAGCCGCCGCCAAAGGGCACGTAGCGCACAAAGCGCTGCCGAACCGCGCGACCCTGACTAAAGATATACAGGGCCAGCGGCGTCGGGCGATTCGTGATGAACGTCTCGGCCTCGTCTAGGCTCTCAAACGTCAGCACCGGCAAGATGGGGCCGAAGATCTCTTCCTGCATCACGGCGTCATCGGGGGACACGCCGTCCAAAATCGTCGGCTCGATCTTGAGCGAAGTCTCGCGCGCGGTACCTCCAAGCACGACCTTATCGGGGTCGATTAGCCCGCGTACGCGCGCGAAATGCTTGGCGTTGACGATATGCCCGTAATCCTCGTTATCGAGCGGATGCTCACCAAACATGCGACGGACCTCCTCCTTGATGAGGCCCAGCAGCTCATCGTGCACGCGCGTATCGACCAGCAGGTAGTCGGGTGCCACGCAGGTCTGCCCCACGTTGAGCCATTTACCAAAGGCGATGCGCCGTGCCGCGACCTTCAAGTTTGCCGTCGCATCCACGATGCAGGGGCTCTTTCCGCCCAACTCAAGCGTCACGGGCGTAAGGTTTTTACTTGCGCGCTCCATGACGAGCTTGCCGACTGGAACGCTACCGGTAAAGAAAATCTTGTCCCAGCACTCATCGAGCAGCGCTTCATTCTCGGCGCGCCCGCCCTCGACAACCGTCACCAGGCGCGGATCAAATGCTTCTTCACAGATTTGCTTGAGCACCGCACTCGATGCCGGAGCATAGGCGCTCGGCTTGATAACCACGGTATTGCCCGCGGCAAGGGCGCCAGCGAGCGGCTCGAGCGTCAGCAAAAACGGATAGTTCCAGGGCGCCATGATGAGCGTGACACCATAGGGCACGGCTTGCGTTTTGCACACGCTCACGGCGTTAGCGAGGTCGCACGGACGCAGGCGCGGACGACTCCATCGAGCCACATGCGCAATCTGATGGCGAATCTCGGAAAGCGACGTGCCAATCTCGCACATATAGGCCTCGTCATGCGACTTACCCAAATCGGTCTTGAGCGCATGGGCAATATCGGCCTCGTGGGCCCGCACCGTATCGCGTAAGCTCGCGAGCGCGCGACGTCGAGCATCGACATCAAACGTGGCGTGCGTCTTAAAGTAGGCGCGCTGATCGCCGACGATGCGCGCAATTTCCCCGGTGTTCATGGACCCTCCTAGTTCTCGCCCTCAAACATACCACCTGCAACGACTTCGTACATATGCTCGAGCTCCAAGCGGTCCATCAAAAGCGGAACGGGGTACAGGGGATTGGCCTCGGCATCGGCATGCGCCGCCATTTCAGGAATGTCGGAGCGGCGAATACCTGAGACATATTTGGGGATTCCCAGGGCCCCGTTCATGCGGTCGACCCAATCGATAAAGGCCTCGGCCGCAAGACCATCCTGTGCGGTAGCCGACGCAATGCCCGCCATGCGAGCGAGGTCGGCAAGCTTGGGGGCGGCGGCGTCACCATAAGCGCGAAGCATATGCGGCAGGATGATGGCGTTAGCCAAGCCGTGCGGAATCCCATAACGCCCGCCCAAGCTGTGTGCGATGGCATGAACGTATCCAACATAGGAGCGCGTAAAGGCAACACCCGCCTTATACGCCGCCGAAAGCATATTGCGGCGCGCACGCATGTTGTCGCCATGCTCATAGGCCTCGAGCAAATTGTCGTAGATGAGCTGAACCGCCTGTCGCGCCATCTTGCGCGTATAGGGCGTGGTGCTTCGCCCGATAAAGGCCTCGACGGCATGCGTCAGGGCGTCCATGCCCGTCTGCCCCGTAATGGAGGCGGGCAGGCCGCGCGTAAGCTCGGGGTCGTGCACCGCAAGGCGCGGGATAAGCACAAAGTCGTTAATGGGGTACTTGTAGTGCGTCTCGTCATCGGTAATTACCGCTGCAAGTGTGACCTCGCTTCCCGTGCCTGCCGTGGTGGGAACGGCGATGAGCAGCGGCAGACGACGATGAATCCGCAGCAGCCCGCGCATCTTGTTGATGGGCTTGTTTGGCTGCGCGATGCGTGCTCCCACGCCCTTGGCACAGTCCATGGCCGAGCCACCGCCAAAGCCGATAATGGCCCGGCAGTCGTTCTCGCGATACAGCGCCGCCGCTTCCTCCACGTTTGAGACCGTGGGGTTCGCACGCGTTTCGGCATAGACCGTAACGCCAATTCCCCTGGATGCGAGCGCCGTCTCGAGCGGCGCCGTGAGCCCCAGACGGGCAATGCCGGGATCCGTTACCATAAGAACCCGCTGTATCGAGCGCTTTTGAAGCACCGCGGGCATATCCTCGGCATGCTCCAAAATGCGTGGCTCGGTATAGGGCAGCACTGGCAATGCGATGCGAAAAACCGTTTGATACGTTCGGCACCAGGCGCGGCGGGCTAGATGCATAAAGGAAACTCCCTCATTTGTTGATTGGTCAACATTTGCTCGACCGATTGTACTCAGCGGCGGTCAAAGACGGCCTGTCAATCGTTAATCAATCAACATCTTCATATCTCGAAATTGTTTTATTAAAGATCATTCCTAATAGGCTTCACATTCGGTTGCATTTATGGATAATAGAACTCGTCAAGACGCACGTCCAGAGAGGGCCCTTACGGGACCGGACAAGCGCCCCATCGCCATCGATCGAAGGGATCGAATCATGAAGTTTGTTTGCCCCGTTTGCGGTTATGTGGAAGAGTTCGACGGCGACCAGCTGCCCGAGGACTTCAAGTGCCCCCAGTGCGGCGTTCCCGGTTCTCGTTTCCTGAAGCAAGAGGAGGGTCAGCTCGAGTGGGCTGCCGAGCACGTCGTGGGCGTCGCCAAGATGGAAGGCGTCTCCGAGGACATCGTTGCCGACCTGCGCGCCAACTTTGAGGGCGAGTGCTCCGAGGTCGGTATGTACCTGGCCATGGCTCGCGTCGCTCATCGCGAGGGCTACCCCGAGATTGGCCTGTACTGGGAGAAGGCTGCCCACGAGGAAGCCGAGCACGCTGCCAAGTTCGCTGAGCTCCTGGGCGAGGTCGTGACCGACTCCACCAAGAAGAACCTCGAGATGCGCGTTGAGGCCGAGAACGGCGCCACCGCTGGCAAGACCGATCTTGCCAAGCGCGCCAAGGCCGCTGGCCTCGATGCCATCCACGACACCGTGCACGAGATGGCTCGCGACGAGGCTCGCCACGGCAAGGCTTTCGCCGGCCTGCTCAAGCGCTACTTTGGCTAAGCCAACCGCCTGAGACATAACCTCTGGCTCGATGAGGCCCGGACCGTATTGGTTCGGGCCTTTTTGTGTCTCGAGGACTCGTTAACGCCCTGAAATAGGGTTATCTTCGGCATCGGTTTCTCGTCAAAAACTAAGTGAGTAGGCTTTTTGGAACTTGCCGAGCAGACCATCCATATTGCTTTATAAAGTCGCAGGTAAATGACTTGTTGCAAATACAGCCTGGTCGCCATCAAGCCAAAAGTCTACTCACTTAGTTCCGCAGCCGTCCACAATCGAGCAGTTTTGTGTCCAACGGGCATCTTTCCGTCGATGACTCCCAATTTTGTCCAGTCGACAAATAGTTCAGACCTAAGTAATGCCTCAGCCCTTTGCTCATCCGAGCTTTTATCACGATATTCAGTATCGAGCATCCTGTATACGGCCTTAACGATCGCGCGGAATCTATCCTCATCGGATATCTGTCTGTGTGTCAGGAGGAGTACATCGTAGCCCATGGCCTGAAGGGCCGTCATACGGTCTGCGTCACGCAAGCCATCCCCCGCGCGCCCGTGCGAGGCCTTTCCCTGACATTCAATGGCCACCTGTCGCCTCCCGTCCGGCGAAGACAGAAGCAGGTCGATATATACGTGGGACTTTCCCACAATCGCTCGAGCACTTGTGCTTAGCATCACTTCAACATTAAGCTCTATGCCGCAAAACCCTTCGCCTCCCAGGGATCGCGGCAGTGCAAGCAACAAATACGCCTCGACCTCAAAAGGCGACGCGGCACCCAATGGAACGAGTTGCGATACCGCTATAAATCTATTGCCGTAACGCATCCCGCAAACATCTGAACAAAAACGGTGAAGGTCTCCGCCCAAAACCAAAGTGTCTCGACGCCATAAATTTGAAGCGGTGCCGTCCTCGGGCGGACAGCGCACCCAACCGAACGTCGTCGAAATCGCGCCCGAATCAATTGCACGCGAAAGCTCCGCCTCGAGTGCCGCCGGCAGAGCGCACACCGCAAACAAGCCACACATCTCCGCCAATACCAAAAGAAGCTGAAGATCCGTCAGATGCCGTGACATGATAAATGCCGTCAGTAGAGGAGACGTGACCAAAAATCCATGCTCCGTTTCCAGCACAGATTCCCTGGGAAGCTCACCGAGAAACAGCCGCTGCCAAATGCTGGCAGGGCAAGTCCGTTTGTTTCTCGTCCGAACCAATGTATACAACGGAAAACCGAGCGCGACCGCAGCCGTCGGGTTGCGGGCGAGATCATATCGCTGCCGGTCTTCTTCCGGTCGTGGAAGCGGCGGACACAAAGCGCGGACTTGAGGAGGCAAACGCCAGTACCTAAAAGCCGATATGTCACAAAGTAGATCCTTCATAGGCACAGGAAAACACGGATTTCAACCCAGTCGGTCTCGCATTGGCGCGAACGCACCAAAAATGGCGCCGAACGGACTACTAAGTTATCAACAACGCTCTCCAACTGGCCAAAAGCTTGCCAAGAGCTGAACGAAGCACTGTTGAAACCCCATTTTTTTTCTCCTGCAGAAGCTTTGCGCGGCAAGTGAGTAGACTTTTTCGAACTTGCCGCGCAGACCATCCATATTGCTTTATAAAGTCGCAGGTAAATGACTTGTTACAAAACTGCCTGGTCGCCAAAGTTCCAAAAGTCTACTCACTTAGGTTGCAGAGTGCCCCCATTGGCTGCAGTTCCAAGTTATTAAGCACTTCCGGACCCAGATCGTCATACTGGACAAGAATTTGAGTCGAGTTTTCAGGGACAAATGCACCATCGGCACACCAATAACAGTCACTGATATCGATAAACGGAATACCCGAGCGCGTGAGGGCCCGCACAAAAGAGCTTCCACCCGTTCCGCGCTCCGTAACCACAGTGCAGTAAAGGCCCGCGTCTGCATGCTCGATCGAGACCTCCCCTGCCGGAAACGTCTTCCGCGCAAGCGCCGCCAGGCCATCACGCGCCTCACGAGCACGAACGCGCACGCGGTTCACATGTCGCTCGTAATCACCCGATTCCAGCAAACGAGCCAAAGCGACCTGGTCAACAGAACTCACCGACGAGGCGTAAAAACCAAGGTTGCGCTTAAACCGCTCCATTAGCTCGTCGGGCAGCACCATGTACGCTAGACGAAACGCCGATGACAGGCTCTTCGAAAACGTGTTGGTGTAGATAACCGACTGGGCGGCATCGATCGACGCGAGCGCGGGAATCGGCTTGCCGGCAAGGCGAAACTCACAATCAAAGTCATCTTCGATGAGATACCGACCTGGTCGCTCGGCGGCCCAGCTCAGCAGCGCGTAGCGACGTGCAATGCTCGTCACAAGGCCGGTCGGATACTGATGGGACGGCATCAGGTGAAGGACATCGGTCCCGCTTTTCTGCAGAGTGCTCAAGTCCACGCCCTCATCATCCAACGGGATATGTCGAACTTTGCAGCCCATGGCCTGATAGATGCGCGTCAGGCGCAAATAGCCCGGATCCTCAACGGCATACACCTTGTCGGCTCCAAGCAACTGAACCAACATGGTATCGAGCAGCTGGGCGCCCGCACCGATAACGATGTTGTCGGGGTCGACATTCATACCCCTTGTCCCGCGCAGGTGGTGAGCAATTGCGCGTCGTAGCCGAGCGGTGCCCTGTGCCGGCGCAGTCGAAAAGATTTCGCGTTCGTCTTCGGATGCCAGCGTCGCCCGCAGCGCGCTTTGCCAAAGCCGCGCCGCCTCCAAAGCGGAAGGAGAAAGTGCATCGAATCGCTCGACCTGTCCGTTGACATCATGCGCACTGGGGCCTACAGAAACGGCATCTCGGTCGACGCCCTCCGCAGCCGAAGCCAAAACCGGTGCATCCGGAAGCTCGCAAGCGTAGTAGCCACGACGCGGCATTGAACAAATATAGCCCTCGGCAAGTAACTGGCTATATGCATTCTCGATAGTAATGACACTGATTCCCAGATGACTGGCAAAGGCGCGCTTAGACGGAAGGTGCTCCCCCGCCGCAATGCGTCCAGCTACGATATCATCTCGAATTTGCTGGTAAACATACTCATAGAGCGATGCTTCGCCGCGTTTTTCCAAATTGTAGTCAAGCATGAGCATATCACCTGACCTTATTAAGTCATTCAATCTGATATTAGTCTGACCTTGTTATTATCTCGAAAACTGAGTATTTCGTCATACCCAGCTCCCCGATAGGATGTTCCGTCAAGCAATGCACATGCCAACCAAGGGAGCAACCATGGCAGAACAGACCAGCAAGGCCGATCGCGTCAAACTCAATCGCGAGCTCGCGCAGATGCTCAAGGGCGGCGCCATCATGGACGTCACCACGCCCGAGCAGGCACGCATCGCCGAAGAGGCAGGCGCCTGCGCCGTCATGGCACTCGAGCGCATCCCGGCCGACATCCGTGCCGCAGGCGGCGTCTCGCGCATGAGTGACCCCAAGATGATCAAGGGCATTCAAGAGGCCGTCTCCATCCCCGTCATGGCCAAGTGCCGCATCGGTCACATTGTCGAGGCGCAGGTCCTGCAGGCCATCGAGATCGACTACATCGATGAGTCCGAGGTTCTCTCCCCCGCCGACGATGTCTACCACATCGACAAGACCCAGTTTGACGTCCCGTTTGTCTGCGGTGCCCGCGACCTGGGCGAGGCGCTGCGCCGTGTTGCCGAAGGCGCCACGATGATCCGCACCAAGGGCGAGCCGGGCACGGGCGACGTGGTCCAGGCCGTGCGCCACATGCGCAAGATCCAAAAGCAGATCCGCGACGTTGTTGCTCTGCGCGATGATGAGCTCTTTGAGGCAGCCAAGCAACTGCAGGTTCCGGTCGAGCTGGTACGCGAGGTTCATGCCACGGGCAAGCTTCCCGTCGTGAACTTTGCCGCCGGCGGCGTAGCGACCCCCGCCGACGCCGCGCTGATGATGCAGCTGGGCGCCGAGGGCGTCTTTGTCGGCTCGGGCATCTTTAAGAGCGGCGACCCTGCCAAGCGCGCCGCCGCCATCGTCAAGGCCGTGACGAACTTCACCGATGCCAAGCTCATCGCCGAGCTTTCGGAGGACCTGGGCGAGGCCATGGTGGGCATCAACGCCGACGAGATTGAAATCATCATGGAGGAGCGCGGGCGCTAGTCCAGCAGAAAGGATCGCACATGAGCGATTATGCAGACCAAACGGTCGCCGTGCTGGCGGTCCAAGGCGCTTTTGCTGAGCACGAGGCAAGACTATCCGAGCTGGGCGCACACTATATTGAGCTGAGGCAGGCGGCCGATTTGCGGCAGAACTTTGACCGTTTGGTGCTTCCCGGCGGCGAGTCTACCGTTCAAGGGAAGCTGCTTGATGAGTTGGGTATGCTCGAGGAGCTTCGTGCCCGTATCGTTGAAGGCATGCCCGTCCTGGGCACTTGCGCCGGCCTGATTCTGCTGGCTCACGACCTTGCCGCCCACGACGATAAGGGGACACCGCGCCTGGCAACCATGGATGTGCTCGTTGAGCGCAATGCCTACGGCAGACAGCTCGGCAGCTTTCGAACCAAGGGGCAGGTAGCCGGCATCGACGGTGAAGTGCCGCTGACGTTTATCCGCGCGCCCCGCATCGTCGAGGTCCACGGCGACGCCAAGGCCTTGGCCGAAGTCGATGGCCGTATCGTCGCCGCCCGTCAAGACAAACAGCTCGGTGTCACCTTCCACCCCGAGCTCGACGACGACACGCGCCTCCACGAGTTCTTCCTCCAAATGTAGGCAGAAGACAAACGAGCGTGGATTTTCGGACGCATAGCGATAGACGACCACGTTTGCCCAGATAAAACCGACCAAAATAAACCTGTCCCTTTTTGGCAGGTTTGGACTGTGGGAACGCCGATGTTTTGGCAACGCCAGCGAGCGCCGCCCAGGGCGAACAAGTTGGCATGAAAAAGGCAAGGCATGGACCTTCTGGTCATGCCTTGCCTTTTGAATGACAAATTGTCGCCCTGAGCGGTGCGCAGCGTCAACTAGTTACGCGGTTCGTAGAACCGCGTAACCCCTAAAAGCGGTTGCCGCGGAAGCCGCCGCCGTTGCGGCCGCCACGATCGCCACCGCGACCGCCGCGGTCATTACCACG